>Ga0335069_10001652_pt1 | contig 35711 bp, 29 predicted proteins | sample Lox_Sample_11_FD_206714 | JGI IMG/M metagenome (GOLD analysis project Ga0335069, IMG submission 206714) | Soil microbial communities from Loxahatchee National Wildlife Refuge, Florida, United States - Lox_Sample_1.1 | ecosystem: Environmental > Terrestrial > Soil > Wetlands | place: USA... | reverse complement strand
CTCGGCATGTCGCAGGGAACATTCGTGCTGCTCCTCATCCTGGTCGCCGTCGGCGCATTCACAGCCACCACATGGATCGAGAAGCGGGTCAACCCCGGCAGCCCCGCCCGCTCCTGGCCGCGACGCAGGCACGCCCTGGCGGCCGCGCTCCTTGTCACGCTCGGCATCGCCGCGCTGTTCCTGCCCGACAGGAAAACGATGCTGCTCGAGGAAAGCCAGACCACGGCATTCCAGCGCAGCCATCCCCTGCACGTGATGACGCCCGATGAGCTGGCCTTCAGGATCATCGACCGCGATCCGAGGCTTGTCATCGTCGACGTCCGCGCGAATGTTGACTCCACGATGACTGTCCTCCCGGGATCCGTGCACATCCCCCCCGACGCGCTCTTCGGCAGGGAGTTCGCGCAGCTCCTCGGCCTGCGCCACGAGGAGCGGGTGTTCGTCGACGGCGACGGGACATCGGCGCGCAGGGCCGCCCTGCTCGCGCTCCGTCTCGGCTACGAGGACGTGCGCGTGCTGGACGGGGGCCTCGCCCAATTCGATTCGACGATTCTCGCATTCGCTGCATCACGCCCTCCCAGGTCGAGGGATGAAGCCGATACGTACCGCTTCCGCGCGGAGGCGAAACCGGTCCTCGCACGGATGATACAGGAATACAGGATGCGCGCGAGCGCTCCCGCACCCGCCGTCAAGAAAGTCAGCGGCGGCTGCTGATCACCCGGCAACCCGCCTGCGTCATGCCCGGGCGGGAAACTGGGGAATGGCAGCACACAAGACTGAGAAAGGAACACACCATGGATCTGAGAAATGCGGCAATCGCAGTCGCGACAGACGACGGCGCAACCGTGAGCTCGCACTTCGGCCGGGCACGCTACTACGAGGTCATCACGCTCGCGGAGGGCAAGGTGGTCCGGCGCGAGCGAAGGGAAAAGGCAGGGCATCACAGCTTCGGACCGGAGGGGAGCGGAAACGGGGAGCATGACCACGAGCAGAGGCATCAGACGATGGTCTCACCCATCCTGGACTGCAAGGCCGTCATCGTCCGCGGCATGGGACAGGGGGCCGTCGACCATCTCCGGCAGGCCGACCTTGCCCCGGTGCTCACCTCCTTGCACACGATCGACGAGGTGATCGCGGCGATCGGCGCGGGCACGCTTGACAGCGATCCGCGCAGGATACACCAGCATCACGGTGAGCACTGAAAGGAGGGACGCGCGGCAAGGCAGTGTATCATTGGTGCGATTCCGTTTCCCCGTCCCGCTTCTTCGTGAATCCTCCGGACGCCAGCACCCCGACAAGCGCACCGTACGCAGTGCTGATGTACGGGTTCGAGCTGATCGGGCATGTCCCGGTCGCGCATCCGACAAAGTAATACCAGGCAAACCCCGCGGCACCGCCGCCGAGGATCCATGCCGCGCGCCCAAATCCCGACTTTTTCATTTTCCCTCCTGCGTCATAAATCCCACGGTCTCAGGGTAATCGTTGATCAGGTCTTCAATGAGGACCGCCTGATGGATTGTGACCACCGTCTTCTGCCCCCCATCGTTGTCTGAGAACCGCGTCGATGTACTGCCGGGTGGCGCTGACCACGAGGCTGCTCTCACATTCCTCCTGGAACCGGGCACAGAGCGACTCCTTGAGGCGCAGAGCCGAGCTGTAGTCGGCGGCCGCATTGAGCCGTTCTTCCGCCTCGGCGCAATACTTCCTGATCAGGTCGCTCAGATGGTCGGGGTTGCCAGGGGCCCTGATGTCGCTCATCGTTGATCCCCTCCCGCGAGCGAACGCTACTTGACGTTCTGTGTTTTCCTGGTTGACATACCCAGCAGCATGTAGAGCGGGCAGACGCTGACGAGCGCCGTGACGAGCAGGACCGCGCCCACGATCCCAAGCACGATCGCGGCCGCACCTGTCAGCGTGCCTGTCAGTATCAGGATGCCGACAACGACAGCGGCAAGTATCCGAACGATCCGATCCGCACTTCCGATGTTCTTGTTCACGGGTGTCTCCTGTGTGGTTGGGGGGATAAGTGTGCCCGGTGTGATGCCGCAAAGTTTCTTTTGGGTCATGAACCCGTTTACGATTTTTGTGCATCTCACCATAGGCTCGACACTTACTACGGCGAAGGAGGTTCATGGCTGTCAAAAAGGCTGTACTCATGCAGGTTCAGGGGATCACGCTTGCGGGGAAATCGGACTCCAATCACTGGGTGATGATGGACGGGCGGGACCCGTCGGGGGCGGAAGGGGCGGCTTCGAGCCCGAAAGAGCTTCTCCTGATCGCCCTGGGGGGGTGTACATCGATGGATGTGATAGCGATACTGAGGAAAAAGCGGGTCCGGCTGGAGGGCTATGAGCTACACCTGACGGGGACGGCACGTGACGAACACCCCCAGGTGTTCACGGAGATCCACGTGGAATACGTTTTCTACGGAGACGGCATTCAGGAAGCGGACGTCGAGCACGCAATCGGGCTCTCTGTGAACAAGTACTGTTCGGTGTCCGCGATGCTCAGTCCGACAGTCAAGATCACACACTCCCACGTCATCAAGCCTTCAGCCGAAATCAGCACTCCGGCATGATGTACCGTCATCCATCTACGGTCTAAACGCGAGGCATCTCATGGCTCGAACACAACCGAACAAAAAACTGCCGGCCGCCGTCTGGGGCCTCACGGCGATTGCGGCGGTCGCTCTCGCCTTCCTCCTTTTCGGCGGGCACAGCTCGGAAGCAACGCCCGAAATCACCCGGATCGCTCCCCCCCTGTCAGCCTCGGACGGAGCCCCCCGATTCAGCCTCCCCGATATCAAGGGGCGCATGGTATCGCTCAGCGACTACCGCGGCAAAGTCGTCATCCTGGACTTCTGGGCCACGTGGTGCCCGCCGTGCAAGCGGGAGATCCCGGATTTCATCTCGCTCCAGTCCCGGTACGGGAGCAAGGGGCTGCAGATCATAGGCATCGGGCTCGACGAGCCCGACAAGCTGAAGGATTTCGCGGAGAAGAACGGGATGAACTACGAGGTGCTGCTCGGGACGGACGAGGTTGCACAGCGCTACGGCGGGATCAGCGGCATCCCGACGACATTCGTGATCGACAAGCGCGGCACAATCGTCGGCAGGTACGAGGGGTTCAGACCGGCGAGTGTCTTCGAAGATCAGGTGCGGCGCCTGCTCGAGTGAGTCTCACTCTCCCGCGGGCGTCCAGGGGGAATGGCAATGACGCCAGCTCCTCTGAAGCTGCTTCGGAATCCCGCAACTTCTTCCCCACCAGTGAGTATAAGAATGTGAGCGACTTTTTCCATCCACCCTCCGTTCCGGCAAAACAGTGCGACGATCCTGCCTTGTTTGCATCCTGGCGGCAAGTGCGGCCGCGTTTGCGGGGCCGGGTGCATTCGAGGTGCCTGACACCTCGAAACCGGTCCTTCGCGCAGTCAGGATCGAGGGGGACATCCCGCTCACCGGAAACCTGGATGACCCGCGATGGGAGGCCGCCCAGGCGGTCTCGCTGAAGTATGAAATACAGCCGGGGGAGAACACGCCGGCTCCCCAGGCGACGATTGTCAGGGTCCTGTACAATACTGACTACGTCTACTTCGGATTCGATTGCCAGGACAAGAACCCCGACGCCATACGGGCACACATCACGGACAGGGACAAGCTCTACGACGATGACTTCGTCATAGTGCTCCTCGACACGTACGGCGACTACCAGCACACGTACGAACTCTGCGTGAACCCGTATGGTATTCAGGCCGACCTGATGCGCACGGGGACCAATGAAGACGACAGCTTCGACACGGTCTGGAAGTCGGCCGCAGCAATGAACGGTCACGGCTGGACAGCCGTCATGGCCATACCATTCAAGAGCATACGGTTCCCCTCGACCAACGCCCAGGTCTGGACGGTGCTGTTCGGGCGGATCTATCCCAGAGCAAGCCGCGCGCTCCTTTCCTGGACGCCGACCGACAGAAACAACCCGTGCCTCTCCTGCCAGGGGGGGTACATCGTCGGGATCACGGGCGTGCGCTCCACGTCGTCGGTCGAGATGCTCCCGTACGTCGTCGGGCAGCAGAGGGGGGAGGTCGGCGACAACTCCGATCCTTCGTCCACGTTCGAGAACGGCAAGGTCGGCGGGAGAGTCGGCGGCGGCGTGAGGTATTCCCCCTCGCCCGATCTCGCGATGGAAGCGGTGGTCAATCCCGACTTCAGCCAGGTCGAATCCGATGCCACGCAGATCAGCGTCAACTCCACGTTCGCGCTCTTCTACTCCGAGAAGCGCCCGTTTTTCCTTCTCGGCGCCGACATGTTTTCAAACCAGACACAGACATTTTACTCCCGCACGATCAACAATCCCCTCGGCGGCGCGCGGATCGTCGGCAAGGCCGGCGCGTTCTCCTACTCGTACCTCGCCGCACTGGACAGGAACACGCCGTACATCGTCCCGGGCGAAGAGCGCAGCGACATCGTCCAGTCCGACGTCCGGTCGTTCTCGAACATCGCGCGCGCGCGGTACGACTTCGGCAACGAATCATTCATCGGCGGGATGGTCACGGCACGGAACTCCGCCGGAGCACACAACTACACGGGAGGCATCGACTGGAACTACAAATTCCTCGGCAACAACTCGTTCCGGGGGGAGGTTTTCCTCTCTCACACGAAGGAAGTGAACGACACGCTCCTGTTCACCAACACACGGCAATTCGGGTCCACGGGCCACGACGCCTCCTTCAACGGCGAGACGTACGGCGGGAACGGGAGCTACGTCTCGTTACGCCACGACGGACGCGACTACAGCGCCAACATTCAGTATTCGGACAAAAGCCCGACGTTCCAGGCGCAGGACGGGTTTGTCCCGAGCAACGACACACGCATGCTCATGTTCAACCAGTGGTATTCGTTCTACCCGAACAACTGGCTGATCGACATGTACGCGCCGGAAGTCGATGCGGGGATTCACTACAACTACGACGGCGTGAAAAAGGAACAGTGGGTGCTGCCGAACGTATACTTCCAGCTCAAAGGCCAGATCAACCTCAACGTCACGTACTTTCTGGTCAACGACGAGCTGTTTGAGGGAGTCCAGTTCCGCAACATCCGCAGAACCATGTTCAACCTGTATTCACGGCCGTTCAGCATGCTGAACCTCAACTGCAGCCTCTCCCTCGGCAGATTCATCAACCGGGCCGACTCCCCTTCCCTCGGCGCGGGCCACACGCTCAGCCTCACGGCACAGATCAAGCCGTTCTCACAGTTCCAGGTGGAGCTGGACTACACGCGGGCCCGACTCTCCAGCGTCACGACCGGAGAGCTGTATTTTGACGGATACATCGCCCGGACGTCGTGCGCATACCAGTTCACGCCCGAGATGATGCTGCGCGTCATCGGGCAGTACGACCAGTTCAACCAGGCCATCGACATCTACCCCCTTCTGAGCTACAAGCTCAATCCCTACACCATTTTTTACGCCGGGTCGACATACAGCCTCTCGGACTACGGCCCCCCGTTCGGGACCAGGCAGACGGCCAGGCAGTATTTCCTGAAGCTGCAGTACTGGATACGGACGTAGGGGCCGCGTGACGCAGAGGCCGCAGCCGCCGCGGCCTTTGACTTTTCGATTCCTTTTCGTCACCATAGGTTGAGCAATCACGATCCTCCTCAACCGGGTGCGATGGAATCCCAGATCCTCATAGGGGCTGCAGTCGGCCTCCTTCTGGTGGCCGCCCTCGTGTACGCCTCCGCGCGCCGGTTCAGGATCCGCAGACTCTCCGCCCACGCGTACTACCATCCCCGGCAGGAACCCCACTCCCTCACCAAGCTCCTGGCGCAGGTGTACCCCGACGCCCGGCTTTCCGCGGGCGAACTCGAGCGACTCCGGAGGTCCGGCATCGACGGCGGCGGTCCCCCGTGGACGGAGTGGATCCACCGCCAGAACCTGGGCCGGCTCTCGGTCCTGAGCACGTCCGGCGAAGCGGGATGGACAGGAGCCCTGCTGCTCCACAGAATCCACGAAACGGACGACCACTTCGCCGAGGCGGTCGTGCACCTCGCCCGCAGGCGGCTGGAGGCGTTTGGCGAGCTGCGCAGGCCTCCCCACTGGCGGACGACCACGGAACACACGAGCGCCACCTCCGCTTCGTACGACAGACAGTACGCGGAGCGGATACTTGCCGACAGCCTCAAAGCACGCGCGCACAACGCGATATTTGCCGGCGATCCTGCGCGGGGAACGTCGCGATGCATTGTGGACGGCCGGGCGTACGAACTCGGCGAAGGCCTGCATTTCGATGTGCAGGACCACATGGGAGAACATCCGGGCACCAGCGTGCTCACGCAGGACGATTTCTTCCGGACGGAGGAGGGTCTCTTCACGATCGACCACACGCCGGGAACGTACAGGCTGAGCATACTTGGAGGCGCCGGCCTTGATGCCGCCTTCGGCACGGAGACAGCGCGTGCCGCGGAGGCCGTCGCCGCGCCTCACGCGCCGGTGCTTGCGTCCACGGGAGACGTTGATTTTCAAAACCCGTTCCTCACGCTGGGCCTTTCCACGCTCCGGGAGATCCGCCTGCTCAAGAAGAAACACACCAACATACTGACCTCCGTCAGGAACATCGGTCTTGATGCCGCCGGCACCGGCATCGGCAGCTACGCCGGGGCCAAGGCCGGCGCGACTCTCGGTACTGCGGTCGCCCCCGGGATGGGGAGTGTTGTCGGCGCCATCATCGGCGGAATCGGGGGGGCGTTTGCCGGGAGGTCCATCAGCAATAAGATCAAGTTCGCTCAGGCCGAGGAGGCCCGGGCACATTACGAGGAGAAGATCCGGGAGTTCCAGCAACGCGTTCAGGACGTGACGGGTGAGGCACTGGGCATCCTGGAGGAGGCCATCGCCAGGGAGCAATCCACGCTGGGGGCCCGGGCGCTCAAACGGGTGCGCGAGCTGGAGGTGGTGACCGGCAGGCTCGAGACAAAACGACTCGCCGCGATGGTCCTGTCCGCGGACACGGTCCGCGAGTTCTTCGCCGCCGCCGAAAAGAACATCCGGGCCGAGATCCGGGAAGTCGAAACCGTGCTCCGCGCCATCCCGTTCGGGGCAAGAGCGTTCTGGCCGCGGGAGGATGCCGTACGGCACATGGTGCAGAAGGAGGGAGCGTACAAGCGTCTCGGCGAGCTGATCGCGGCGCGCACGGCACTGCTTGACCCGGCGTGCCCGCTCAGGGAACGGGAGCGGACGGAAATTGCGCTGGAGCTCTTTGCCGCGTTCGGCGGCCGTCAGAAGGACATCACCGAGCACCTCGCGAAATACCGGGCGGTTGCCGACGACGGCTTTGCCGCCGTCGCAGCCTGGCCCGACGCGCCGCTGCACGAGTTGGCGCGGATGCGCGCCGCCGCAATCCGGCGCATCAGCGGCAAGGCGGAGACGCTCCGGACAAAGACCGCCTCACAGCTCACGAAAGACGTGGCGAAAGCCAAGCGGGCGCAGACAAAGTTCGCGAAAGAGCTGAGGAAGCTGGGGTTGTTGAAGTAGGACGAATCGATGGGCACACCTCTCCTGAACGAAGCGACGGTGCTGACGCGAACGCACCGGCAGATCCTCCTGATGAGCTGGGCGGGATGGGTGTTCGATTTCTACGATCTGATTCTGTACACGTTCCTCCTGATTCCGATCGGCAAAGAACTGGGCCTGTCCAACGTCCAGCTCTCGCTCGTGCTGGGCGCATCCCTTGCGGCCACCGCGGCGGGCGGAGTCGTGTTCGGGCTTCTCTCTGACAGGTACGGAAGGCGGGCGGTCCTGCAGTGGACGATCCTCTGCTACAGCGGCGGGACATTCCTGAGCGGGCTCGCCCCCAATCTCTGGCTCCTGCTCGTATTCCGGATCATCACGGGGCTCGGAGTCGGCGGCGAGTGGGCGACGGGACAAACGTACGTCGGAGAGACGTTCCCGGCGCATGTGCGCGGCCGGTACGGAGGCTACATGCAGACGGGCGCGCCGATCGGCGTGGCTCTCGCATCGGTCGTCGGCGGTCTCATCGCCCCGGAGATCGGATGGCGTGCGGCGTTCTTCATCTCGTTTCTCCCCGCCGTGCTCGTCGTCTTCATCCGGAAGAGCCTCCCCGAGTCGGACGTGTGGCTGCTCCGCAAGGAGCGCAGGCTGGCCGGGGAACAGGCTATGTCGGGCGCCAGTGAGCTGGCGACAAAGGTCCGGCTCCTGTTCTCGGACGCGCACAGGCGTCTGTTCATACTGTCGCTGATCCTGGCCGTGTTCGACATGTCGGCCTACTGGTTCACATACTCATGGCTCCCGGGATACCTGCACGAGGAGCGGCACTTCTCAATGGCAAAATCGGCCCTCTGGGTTCTCGTGACGCAGGCGGGCGGGTTCATCGGGTACGCCTCGTTCGGGTTCGCGGCGGACGGACTCGGGAGACGCCCCGCCTACTCGATCTATGCGGTGATCCGTGCTCTCGGCCTGGCCATGGTAACGCTCGCATGGGGAGCGATTGCCGCATACCCGGCCATCATACTGGTGTTCATGTTCCTCGTCGGGTTCGGCACCGGAATGTTCGGGGGATACGGGCCGCTGTTCGCTGAGCTCTTCCCGACCGACATCCGCAACACGGCGATGGGCTCGGCCTTCAATCTTGCCAGGGGCGTTCAGTTCTTCACGCCTGTCGTTATCGTATGGATCGCACAGTCGTACGGGATGGCGGGGGGAATTTTCCTCGCGGCGTTCTTCGCGCTGCTGACGGGAGCATGGATCTGGATGTTCCCGGAGACAAAGGGGAGAGAGATAGTAATCTGATTCGGGGAGATTGCTGCTCGCATTGACAACATACGGAGGGTAGATATGGCGAAGGGTAGAAGCGCAGCATATGTCACACTCGCTGGAAGCGAGAAGAGGGCCCCGGAGGGGGTCAGGACAGACACGCTCAATCGTGCGGAGGTCGCGGAAGTGACCGTCCGCGTGAGGGGACGGAAGCCCCTGCCCGCGAAGGTGGGCACCGGAAAGATCATCTCCCGGGAAGCATTCGAGGGGAAGTACGGCTCCCGCGCGGAGGATATGGCGGCGGTCGAAGCGTTCGCGCACGAGTTCCACCTTTCGACCGTCGCGCTCAGCTCCGCGCGCAGGTCCGTGATCCTGCGGGGGAAAGTCGGGGATCTCGAGGAGGCGTTCAACGTGCGTCTCTCCCACTTCCGGGATGCACGGGGTGAGATCTTCAGGGGGCGCTCGGGGAGCATTGCCGTCCCGCGGCACCTGGGCAGCGTCATCGAAGGTGTGTTCGGCCTCGACAACCGGACCCACGCCCGGCCGATGTTCCAGGTGGCACGGCAGGGCATCGTACCGCTCAGGCACGCGCAGGTCCCGGCGAGCTTCACGCCGGATGCGCTCGCGCGCATCTACGGTTTCCCCAAAACGGCCACGGGGAAAGGACAATGCATCGCGCTGATCGAGCTGGGCGGGGGATACAGGACCAAAGACCTGACGTCGTATTTCTCGTCGCTCAAGATTCCCCGGCCCGCAGTCAAAGCTGTCTCCGTGGACGGTGGGACGAACAACCCTTCCACCCCCGACAGCGCCGACGGCGAGGTGATGCTCGATATCGAGGTGGCGGGCGCAGTTGCGCCGGGCGCGACGATCGTGGTCTATTTCGCTCCGAACACGGATCAGGGATTCCTCGACGCGATCACGACCGCCGTGCATGATACGCACAACAAGCCGGGCGTCATCTCGATCAGCTGGGGGTCGGCCGAAGACAGGTGGACGGCCCAGTCACTCAAGAGTTTCAATGATGCATTTGCGGCGGCCGCCGCTCTGGGTGTCACGATCTTTGCGGCCGCCGGCGACTCCGGCTCGGCCGACAGCGAGACGGACGGCAAAGTGCATGCGGATTTTCCCGCCTCCAGTCTCTATGTCACCGGATGCGGAGGAACGACGCTGAACGTCAAGGGGACGACGATTCAGTCGGAAGTCGTATGGCATGATTCGAACAGCTCCGCCACCGGAGGCGGCGTAAGCGACGTCTTCCCGCTCCCCGACTACCAGAAGAAGGCCGGCGTGCCCCCATCCGCGAGTTCGGGAAAAGCAGGCCGTGGCGTTCCGGATGTCGCCGCGAACGCCGATCCGCAGACCGGGTACCGGGTCCTCGTGGACGGGGAACAAATGGTGATCGGCGGGACAAGCGCGGTCGCCCCGCTGATGGCAGCGCTCATTGCCCGCGTGAACCAGGGAAAGGGAAAGCCTGCGGGGTTCATCAATCCAACGCTGTACGCCGATCCCTCGCTGTGCCGCGACATCACCCAGGGGAACAACATCACGACGTCAACGCACAAAGGATACAACGCCGGGCCGGGATGGGACCCGTGCACCGGACTGGGCGTGCTTTCGGGACTCTGACAGGGAGGGGGAAGCGTGATGAATCTCAGGAGCTTTCTGTTCGCGGCATTCGTTGCAGTGGTGTCGGCCTCGGTAATCCAGGTTCCCGCGGCGTTTGCGACGGACACACTTGTCACCGTCGAGGGAGGCAGGATACGGGGTACGCTCGAGAAACCCGGATCGGGAGTGTGCGTCTTCCGCGGCATCCCTTTCGCGCATCCGCCGGTGGGGAGTTTCCGCTGGAAGCCGCCCGCGGCGGTGGATCCGTGGAGCGGCACACGCGACTGCACGCAGTTCGGGAGCAACTGTCCCCAGCCGGCACAAAAGATCATCAGGGGGATCGCGGGACCGCAGAGCGAAGACTGCCTTTACCTCAATGTCTGGACAGCCGCAGCGCCGGGCGAAGCGAGGCCCGTGATGGTGTGGATTCACGGGGGAGGGTTCATCTTGGGAAGCGGGTCACAGCCGCACTATGACGGTCTGAACTTTGCGGAGGATGGCGCAGTCCAGGTGACGATCAACTACCGGCTCGGCCCGTTCGGGTTCATGGCACACCCCGCGCTGAGCGCTGAGTCGCCGGAACACGTCTCCGGTAACTACGGGCTCCTGGATATGATCGCGGCGCTGCGATGGGTGCGCACCAATATTGCGGCATTCGGGGGGAACCCGGACAATGTCACGATATTCGGTGAATCTGCCGGGAGCGCGGCGGTGGGATGCCTGATCGCTTCGCCGCTGGCACGCGGTCTTTTCCACCGGGCAATCATGGAAAGCGGCGTCCCGGCGAAGCTTCCGCTGCTGCACGGGAGCGAAGCGAACGATTCGACAGCCGAGGCGGCCGGTGTGGCAATCGCGAGCCAGGCGGGAATCGATAGTCCCGCAGGCACCGGAGCGGAGACCGCCGCGAAGCTCCGGGCGATTTCTCCGGATGAGCTCCTGAAAGCAGCCAACCCGCGGATCGGGCTCTTCGGCAAAGGGCGCAGGATGGGCCCGGCAATCGATGGGTACGTTGTTCCGCGCGATCCCCTGGCGATGTACGCGGCGGGGGAGGCGAACAATGTTCCCGTCATGATCGGCTCGAACGCGGATGAAGGAACGCTCTTCCTGCAGCAGATCCCGATCAGGAGACCGTTCGGCTACAGGATTGCCGCACAGAGACTCTTCGGATCGTACGCTGACCGGGTGCTTGACCTCTTCCCTGTCCGCACCGCAGATGACGTCAGGCCTGCCGTTGCGCGCCTGGTGACGGTGGGCGCGTTTGTCGCCCCCGCCCGGCGCGCAGCCCGGGCGCTCAGCGCGCACAACCCGAACGTGTGGATGTATCATTTCACGCGCGTCGCGCCGCTGCTCAGAGAACGGGGTGTCGGCGCGACGCACGGCGCGGAGATCTTCTACGTGTTCAAGACGTTCCCGGCCGCGACGAGCCCCGAGAGCCAGGACTACGCGGTGGCCGCGGCCATGCACGGCGCTTGGCTCCGGTTTGCCATTGCGGGGAATCCCAATCCAGACGGCCCGCCGGCGTGGCCGGCGTTCACCCCGGCAAACGACACATACATGGAGTTCGGGGACAGGATCGGCGCGGGGAGCGGGCTCTTCAGCAGGGAGTGCGATCTCTTCGACGCAATGAGCGCCAGCCGCGCAGCGGTGCCTGCGGGCGGGGAGAGGTAGCCACTGTCAGGACGGGCTACCTCAGCGAGCGGTTCTCCATCGCGATCGACTCACCGATCGTCACAACCGCGTAGCGCCCCTTCCCGGCGGGTCCGCAGTTGATCGCGGGGACGCCGCCGACCGTGTCCATCCCGCACGCCTCGTGGATGTGGCCGCAGATGACGGCATCGGGCTTCCGCCGCAGGACGAAGTCGCGGACCGCGGTGCTCCCGGCGTGAATTCCCGAGTGCGTGAGGTCGAGCAACGTGTCGTGCGGAGCGGTGTGGGGAACGAAGATCTTCCACCGTGCCGCAGCAACGCTCTTCCAGCCCGCTTCTGCCCGGTCCATGATTTCACGCTCTGACAGCTCGTTCGGCGTGCGCATGGGCGATTCGGGACACCCGGACACGCCGAAAAAACCTGCATTGCCGTACACCGCACCGCTCGAATCGATGGACACCCCCAGCCGCTTCAGCGTCCGCTCCAGGGGGAGGGGATCCATGTTGCCCGCGATCGCCGCGACCGGCTTGCGAAAAACGCTCACCCGCTCGATCGCCTTCGTGATCTCGGAGGTCGTCCCCGCGGTCGTGATGTCCCCCGCCAGCACGATCAGGTCAAATGTCCTCTCCAGCACAAGGACACGCTCGACCATTTCGATCGATCCGTGCACATCGCTGAACGCAAGCACGCGCATCCTTTCTCCCTCCCTGAGCAGTCAGTTGTTGTCACAGACGATGAGCAGCCCCTGCGCGCCGCGCAGACGCACCGCGTCAAGCGAACGGAGCACAGCCCCGTCCTGGTAATCGGCAATCGGCGGAACGGCGAACTCCCGCGGCATGGACGAGAGTCCCAGCCGGGCGAAGTCCAGGTCCAGCCTGACCGTCGTGTCGCGCGCTCCCCAGTTGCCCACGGCCAGCAGCGTCTGCCGCGTCCCCCGATACACTGTCACCTTCACCGAGTCGTCGGAGCAGCGCACGGCCGACCGATCGTCCCAGAAACCGATCATCTCCATATCCCTGATACCGACCGCATCCCAGAATTTCCATATGGGATCGGGAGACGGCCCCGTCCAGCCAAGCCGGTTTGTGATGCCGAACACCATCCCGCGCCATTTGTTCCCCCCGTCGGCCAGCATCTGTCCGGGGAGGCCGAACGGAATCCCCGACACCTCGATCAGCCAGTTGTCGGCCGGGAGGTTGTAGTCGCGCGCCTCGCCGATCCAGACGAGGTCGATGTACGGGAGGAGATCCATGTAGATGTTGAGGCAGCTCGCCCATCCCGCGGGCTCGCAGAAGTGGTTCCAACTGTGAAGATCGATGCGCGCCGCCGGCCGGGCGTCATCGAGGATCTTCCGGGCCCGCTGCATCGTTTTCCGGTCGAGCGCGCAATCGTCGACGTACACACCGTCGATGCGGATGTTGCGCGCCATCCACTGGAGCCCCTCGAGGTAGAAATTGTTCCACCGTGAATCGGGCGTCGTAATCACCGCCGCGTCATGGACTCCCCTGTATCTCCCTTCCGTGAAGTCGCAGACCCAGGCGGGGATGTAGCGCTCCTTCAGGTTCTCCATCATCCACGCGGGGGGGCCGTTCGGGTGGATCACCGTCCGCGTTGCGTTGCCCGGACCGGGGAAAATGATCTCCCCGCCGAGGCTCCTCAACGCCCAGAACTCCGGGATGTTGACGGTAAGCTCGCGCGTGGTGTAGTACACCTTGACCCTGAGGTTGCGGGCGTGCGCGCTGTCCACGAACGCCCTGAGGTACGGGACGTTCCTGTCGAGGTACGGGTAGTTGATGAAGGGATTGATGTCGGACTTGTGATGAATGTTGATGACGTTCGCCCCCTTCGATGCAGCCTCCGCGATGTACCGATCGCTGACGTCGGCGTACGTGTGATAGTACCTGTCGCCGAACTGGATCCCCCTGTTCATGAGGTGGAACGGAGTCACGAGCACTTCGAAATCGAAATTGAGCTGCTCGCCCGTGCGGAGCACACGGGCGCCGGACCGGGCAACGAGGAGTGCTCCTCCCGGGACGGACGTGATCGCGACGCCTCCCCTTCCCGCATTCCCCCACGATGCGGGAAGGTTGAGAGGATGGAAGGCGTAGTAGACGTTGATCAGCGGGCGCCTGTAGTTCTCGGCCTTGAGCTTCAGCCGGAGCCCGCCGTTGACGCCGCCGACCCAGACCATGTCCTGGTCGCGCCGGGCGGCATCCCATTGCCAGGTGAAACTCTCCGGGCGGACGCCTCCCATGCGGCCGAGGCCCATCATGTAGCGCGCCTGTGCCAGGGGTACCTCGAGGCGGATGTCGCGGACAGCCATGTCACGCGACGGCGTGAGAGCGCAGTGGTAGTCGATGAACCCGTCGCACTCGGCATGCGCGCTGACGCGGAGCTCGATCCCTTCCCCCGCGCACGAAGCTTCCCACTCGAGAGTGTTGGGGGTCGCGCGCGTGAACGTGACACCACCCGGCGACAGGGGCAGCGCCGTGCCGGACGACCCTTCGATCACGAAACGAAACGGACCGCCGGTGACGGGGATCGGCGTGCCCGAGAGCGTCTGGTTGCTGCCGGTAAAGAATGAGGAGATCGCTTCCGGCAGGCCGTCATCACCAAGTCTCACATCCCGCCCGAATATCCGGTAGGTGTTGCCCGCCCGTCGTATCGGGTCGAAACCCCGGGGGGTCCGCTCGTCCATCGCGACCGTGGAGTTCAGCCATTTGAGCCGCGCGAGCCTGCCCCCCTCGTCCACGCCGCCGTTCGGGAGGGGTGCGCCTGAGACGTCGAGATGAAGCCTGATGCGCGCGTGCCCCCCGTTTCCGGAGGTAACGTCGAACTCTCCCGAAAACATCCCGCGGGCGGTTGCCGGCACCTGGATGCCCAGCCAGAGCGGCTGCAGCCTTCCCCGTTCAACATTCACCACTGCCGTAAACGCCTTCCCGTCGTATCCCGTCCCCTCCGTGTTGAAGCAGGTGATTTCAGAACCGCGGATACGCTGCCCTCCCGTGCTCCCGAGACCCGCCGTGGTAACCCGAACATTTTCCAGCCGCCGGTCGGGGGCAAAGACGCCGATCTGAAACACGAAGAACTCTCCGGGGGAGGCCTGCGCATCCAGCGCGCCGAGCCCCTCGTCGCTCCTGTCCATCCAGGCGCGGGGAAGTGCATCGAGCAATCGGAGGGGATGTTCCCGCGTTTCCGGGACCGCGATCAGCGGCAAAGAGGAAAACCGGGAGAGAAATGCGGAGCGGGCCGTATCGTTCGCGGGCTCGTTCCAGGGATCAGGCACCTGCGCGCACGCCCCGGAGACGAGAGCGCCCGCAGCGAAAACGACGGCAGGGACAATGCGGCAGGTCATCGGGACTCCAGTTCCAGTGTCCGGAATCCCCTGAGCGGGGCGGGCGTGAGAGCCCTGAGGTCGAAGAGGGTCACGTCGTTTCTCCCCCTCCGGAGCCACGGGGCGGGACAGTAGAGTCGTTTCTGCGGCCCGATGTTCCAGTAGCGGCCGAGGTTATGGCCGTTGACCCAGGCGACCCCCTTGACATAGGCGGACATGTCCAGGAACGTATCGGCAGGTTCTTTCAGATCGAACGAGCCCCTGAAGAACACGCCGCGCCGGGATGTATCGACCGGGGCATCGCGAAGCGACGCAACCCAGGCCTCATCCATCGGGAGATTGAACACCTCCCAGTTCATCAGCGTCATCCCGCTGAGCGTGACGCGCTCGGTGATCCCCTTCCTGTCGATCAGCGCGGGGCCGTAGTTGATGCGCCCCATCGCCTCCACGACGATATCAAGGAGGGGCATGCGCTCGCCCGAGAGGGGAAGTGCGATCGTGTTTACCCCTTCGCGCCTGTCCAGCGTCCCGATGTACGATCCATCCAGGAAGACCAGCGCATAGTCGTGAGGATCGGTCACCGTGAGCGTGCCCCCTTTGCGGCCGAGCAGCCTCGTCCTGTACACGATCAGTCCCTGGTACTGGCCGTACGCCTCCATCGGCTTCGGCTGAACCGACGAGACGGGTGCGGGGAGATTTGCCCAGAGTGTGGTGTACGCCGTCATCGCAAACGGGGGAACGTCAGTTGCGGGAACCGGTGCGGGGACCGGCGGAAGAAGACTCCTCCCGGCGCCGAGAAGCTCCCTCAGCCTGAAGTATTTCGGCGTCGGACGTCCCTGTTCGTTCACCGGAGCGTCATAGTCGTAGCTTGTCACGTCCGGCTCAAATCCTTTCCCGCCGGAATTTGCACCGGCGCTGAATCCGAAGTTCGTCCCGCCGTGTATGACGTAGAAGTTGAAGGACTTCCCGTAGGAGAGGAGATAGCGGACACTCGCGTAGAGCTCTTCGGTGTCCGGGCGGGCCCATTTCTCCCCCCAGTGCGTGAGCCAGCCTGGATATGTCTCGCTGGAAAACGCGGGGACGGCGGGATTCCTCCTGGCAGCCTCCTGGAAGTCCGCATCGCTGGTCCCGGAATCGAGACCGATGGCCGCCCCGTCGATATTCCCCGCTTCGAGCATGTAGGGGGTTGCCCCGTCGGCTGTGTAGAACGGGACGTCGATCCCCTCCCGGACCCACATGCCCCGCAGCGCCTCCAGGTACGCCCTGTCGTTCCCGTAGCTCCCGTACTCGTTCTCGATCTGCAGCATGAGCACAGGACCGCCGTGCGTCACGAGGAACGGCCGCACGACCGTGGCGAGGCGCGCGACATACCGGCCGACCGCCTCCATGTACCTCGGTTCCATGCACCGGACGCGGATGTCAGGCACACGGAGAAGATACGGCGGAAGGCCCCCGAAGTCCCATTCGGCGCACACGTACGGCCCGGGCCGGAAGAGAACGTACATCCCTTCCGCCTGCACCAGTCGGAGAAACGCGGCAAGGTCACGGTTCCCGGTCGAAAAATCGAATACCCCGGGCTCCCGCTCGTGGTAGTTCCAGAATATGTACGCGGCGATGGTGTTGCAGCCCATTGCCTTCGCCATCCGGATCCGGTGCTCCCAGTACTCGCGCGGAATGCGCGCGGGGTGAAGCTCGCCGCTGATGATCTGGAATGGCTTCCCGTCGAGCAGGAATTCATGCTCCCCCAGCGCAAATGAATGAGGCGCCTGGCGGGCGTGCAGCACCAGGGGGGTTGCAGCAAGGACCAGAGCAATGACCACTTGTCGCATCGCACCACCACAATCGGGAGTTCGGTCAGCGCAGCTTCCGCGCGAGGGCTTTCGGGTACTCCACGGAGAGCGCGTACTTCTGGACATCCTTCAGGTCGGCCGGGAAGAGGTTTCTGAGGTTCACATTCGGCATGCCGCGCACGTAGATCCCGTCGGCGACGAACTGCGCTTTTCCTCCCTTCGGGACGAAATATCCCTTGACGCGGGCATCAAAACTCACGACCTCGTTCCTGACCTTGCGCTCTATCTTGACGTCGAATTCGCTCGGGACCTTGACAGTCGGCTCAGGCTCGAGGCCGAACAGCAGCTTCCTGAAATCCATGCGGGTCCACCGGGGGGTTGTGGATGAGTCGGTGCTGGCTGAATATCAAACGGAATGGTGAGCAATCATACGCACACCTCTTCCGATTGTCAACCTGCGAGGAGCGCTTTCTTCCGCCGAGTGATCTGCATCATCACGGATTCCGGCGAAATGTCGCGGCGAGTGATACCCGCTGGAGTACCCGGACGGAGCCGCCCCGGAGGGGCGGCTCCGAGCAGGAAAGAAATTCAGAACGAGGACGCGCGCGGTCCCGGCGGGGACACCGGCTTGCGGGGAAACTTCGCGTCGCGGTTGGCCGCGCTGTAGGCAAAGAACGCGATGATCGTAGCGGCCTGCTTCATGTCAGGCTCCTGGACCCGGTCAAACACGTCCATGTTGTAGTGGTGCGTGCGTGAATCGTATTCGAGGGGATCCTGGATGAACTGGAACCCGGGGAGATTGATCGCATCGAACGACTGGTGGTCCGTCCCTCCCGTGTTCTCGATCGTGATCGTCTGGGCGGTCGGATCGCCGTACGCCGTGAACCACTTCCTGAAAATCGAACGGGCCGCTTCGTTTCCCTGAAGGTAGATGCCGCGGATGCGACCGCTGCCGTTGTCGTGGTTCAGGTACACGGAGAACCGGTCGTACTCGGGTGTCGTCGTGAGCTCGCCTCCGCCGCCGCCGAAGGTTCCCCCGGCGGATCCCCCTTCCCTTTTGCCAAGCGCCGCAGAAACGTATTCTCTCGACCCGATCAGGCCTTCCTCCTCCGAGCCCCAGAGGCCGATCCGGATCGTGCGGCGCGGCTTGAGACCGCCGGTCTGCATGACCGTCTCCAGAATGCGCATCGCCTCCATGCAGGCCGCGGTACCCGTCCCGTTGTCGGTAGCTCCCGTGCCGCTGTGCCAGCTGTCGAAGTGGGCCCCGATCATGACGATCTCGTCCTTGAGGTCGGTGCCGGGAATCTCACCGATGATATCGAACCCCGAGTCGGCCTTCGTCGTCGCCACTTCCAGGTTCATGGCCAGCTTCACGCGCTCGCCCTTCTGGATCATCCGGACGATCCTGTTGTAGTGCTCGGAAGCGAAGACGACCTGCGGGACGATCTCGGGAGCCTTCGGATCATAGGGCTGGACCCGCTGATTGTAGGGAACGTCCGGCGACTGGGCCACCGCCGCCGACTGCACGAGCACCGTGCCGTCGTCTCCGCGCCCCTCGGTGATCACGGCAAGGGCCCCCTCCTTCTGCGCAAACTCGAGCTTCCGCGGATTGACCTGCATTTCCTGCCAGCGCTGGATGACCGTCTGGCTGTCGATGTCGGGGTTAAACCTGCGCATCACGGCGAACATCGAGTCGATCGTGGGGAAACGGCCGAACCCACCCCGCCGACCCCTCGGGCCCGGCACCATGTCCGCGTTCGCCATCTTCAGGAGCGCGGAGTCCGCCAGTCGTTCGCCCTGCGGTTCAAAATGCGCCTTCAGGACCGCGGGCGCGGAGATGAGCACGAACTTCCCCTTCAGCTTCCCCTTGTACGCGTCAAAATCCTCCACCTTCTTCACGTTCATGTAGACCACGTCCGCTTCCTTGTCGTCGATGCCGGGTGACCAGGCTGCAGGGTAGGCGATCACGGGAAACGGAACAGGCGACTGGACCATCGCGGAAAAGTTCTTCAGCGACCAACCCTTCCCCAGGGGAGCCCAGTACTGGAAGTGGACGTTCTGCACGCCCCAACCCTTCAGCTCTTTGCCGGCCCAGTCCGCGGCTTTCCTGAATTCCGGCGACCAGCCGAGGCGCGGACCGTACACGTCGGCGAGCGTGCTCAGGATGTCCATCACGTGCGAATTCTTCAGTCCCTCCTCCTTGATCTTCGCGAGGGCGAGCGTGTCGATCTTCTCCTGGGGCGCCATCTGGGCCCATGCCGGGCCGGAAACAATACAGAGAAGAACGATGATCCTGGTCATCGTGTGCTTCATCGGTGAGGTGTCCTTTCGTGGTGAGTGAGGGGAGATGGGAAGTCGATCACACGCGCTCAAACAGAATCGTCGGTGCGCCGTTGCGGACAATGCGGGCGTAGTACATCTCGAGCTCGAACCCGGGCGCCACGAAATCCATGATGGAACGGGCGACGCTCCTGAGATCCTTGATCTGCCTGTCATTCATGTGTGCCGCGTGCTGCAGGAATATCGACCCGAGCGTCGACTTGAGCATGTCGTAGTGCCGGCAGTCCTCGTGATTGATCAGGATGACCCGTTTGATCGAGTTGAACAGCCCGGTGAACAGCTCGATCCTCTCCTTCATGAACTTGAACTCCTTGGGGAGCTTCAAGGGCTCCGAGAGCGCCGCAACACCCCCGGAGATCACGAACGGGATATACTCGCCGTCCTGCAGATGGAGCTCGCCGGCGATGAAATCTCTGAAGGCCTTCTGGAAGCGCGGGTCGCTGCAATGAATGACGATCGCCTTCGGGTGCGCTTCCAGAAGGGGGTACACAGGCGGCAATTGGGGTGTGTCCAAGACTGGCTCCGGTTATTATTGCCCCACAAAGACCTGTCATTGCGAGTGGCGCCGAAGGCGCCACTCCTCGCAATGACAATCAGCCGGGCTTCGGGGTGTCGCCGAGCTTCTTCAGGGCTTCCTCGATATCCACGCCAAGGAAATTGAGCAGCTTGGAAATGTCGATGCCCTGCGCCCTGGCTGCAGCGATCGTTCGGAACACCGTGCTCGGAACGATGGAGCTCAGCTGTTCCAGGCCCCGGCCCGAACCCGTATCCACGATCTCGATCTTGTCGATGCTTCCGAGCGGCGCGGCAACGCTCGAAAACACGGACGTGGCCACCTTCGAAAGCGCATCGCCGCCCCTGTCGAACAGGAGCGGCAGACGGTCAAGGATCAGGATCAGCCGTGCGTCCGTCGTCATCTTCGCCAACGCTGCGGCGAGCTGAACGGTTCCTTCCGCCTCCGCGACGAGCGCCTGTTTTTTCTTCGCGGCCTCCCCCTCGGCCAGAGCCAGCAGCGTAGCCCGGGTTTTCGCGGCTTCCCCTTCGCCCAGGAACGTATCGGCGTTCTTCTTCCCTTCCGCCTCTTTCATCAGCCGCTGCATCTCTGCTTCCGCCTGGAGAATCTTCTCCTGGCGCGCGGCATCCGCCTCGATCACACGCTTCTGGCGGTCCGCCTCCGCCAGCTTTACAACGGATGCGTCAAGCTCGCGCTGTTTGCGGACGGCCTCCATCTCCTGCACCTTGATCTGTGCCTCGCGTTCCGCCGCGTCCCTGTCCGCCTGCTTCACGCGGAGCGTCTTCTCCTGGTCCGCGTTGGCGATATCGAGCGCCTTGTCCGCCTCCGCCCGTTTCGTGTCCGTCTTCACCTTGAACTCGGCCTTCTTGATGTCGCGCCCCATTTCCGCTTCCGCAATCGAGGCTTCGTTCCCGGCCCTCACCGTCGCCGCCTCGCGCTGGGCGGTGCTCACGCGGATCGCGGTCTCCCGATCGGCCTCCGCCACCTTGATGTTCGCATCGCGCACGGCCTCCGCCACCGCACGCTTGCCCAGCGCATCGATGTAGCCGTACTCGTCGCCGACCTCCTGGATGACGAGCGTGATGATCTGGATCCCCAGCCGCCGGATCTCCTCGGACGACTCCTCGACCACCTTCCGGTTGAACTGGTCGCGCTCCCGGAGCAGGCTGTCGATGTCCAGCTTGCCGATGATCGAGCGAAGGTGCCCCTTGAGGATGTTCTGGACGAACACCTTGATCTCCGCCTCCCCCTTCCCCAGGAACGACTGGGCCGCGTTCACCAGGTCTTCCGGCACCGTGGAGATCTTGCACGTCGCGACCCCCTTGACGTTGATCTTCACGTTGTCCTTGTTCGGGATCCCCTTCTCGTCGATCTCCGTCTGGAACGCGGCAGTGGACATTTCCTGGTAGGATTCAACAAACGGGAGGATGATCCGGCCCCCGCCCCCGACAACCTTGAACCCGAGGACGACCTCCTTGCCCGTCGCAGGGTCCTTGTACGCATATTTCCTGCCGTAGAATATGCCCACCGCGTTCGGCGGGATCTTCTTGTAGCGGCTTGCGATCACGCGCAGCACGATGATAAACGCGAGCGCGAGCAGTATGATCATGAATGGAACTATCAGGTTACCCATGGATGTCGCTCCCGGTGTGAGTGTGAATCACTGCTGGATCTCTTCCACGATCAGCTGGCTCCCGACGAGGCCCACCACTTTCACCGTGCGGCCTTTCGGAATCTCGTTCGGGCCCGACGCCTTCGCCAGGTACGTCATGTACTGGCCGCTCACGTTCAGGCTTACCTCCCCGAGCGCGTTCGCAGCGATGCCGGTCTGGACGATCCCCGTCTGCCCCACGGCGGATGACGTGGTCACCAGCGATGTGGACTGCTGGCGGTAGATCAGCTCCAGCACGAAGTACATCGCCAGCGAAAGGGCTATGCCGGTTGCCAGGCCGATGAACGATGCGACAAGGTAGTCGGCGCCGTATTGCCGGGCGATGGCCCCCGCGGCCCCGAAACCCATCGTCAGCGTCGCGATCACCTTGACCGAGAAGAAGCTGATCGTCGGCTCCATGTCATGGCTGAGGTCGTGGCCGTCAATGCCGTGGGAGACGTCCGCGTGGTCCGTATCGTGGTCGTGCCCGAAGAAGAACGACCCGGCAAGGAGGATGAATGAAGCAAGCGCGATGGCAATGAAGATCAACACGTGGCCTCCAGGATAGTGAACGGCTGCCGGACTGCGGAAATGAAGGAAGGACAGGGGTACATCGACGACAAAATGTACTTCATACCTGCAAGGATTGCAACAGCGCACCGTGCATCAGCCGAAACGGCAATGCACCAGCCACTGGATTCGGAGCGCGTCGGAAATCATGCCGACGATCCGCTCCCCGGGTGAAAGATGGAGCCCGGCTTCGCGGAAATAGTAGTGTTCTGCCACGACGCGTATCCTGCTGTCCCACGACTCGAGCAGCGCGGCGTTCTTCAGTCCCCATTTGAGCGGAGCCGCGTCGCCCAGACCTCCTGCGCGGAGAACCAGCCTGTTCGATGCCTTCACGCCCCGCGGTGACGCGGCATCAAACACAATTGCGCTTCCCGGGAACCGGCCGGCGAGCGTGCGGAAAAAGCCCCGAACCACTGATTCCTCGTAGTAATAGAGCACGCCCGCGGCCGCAAACAGGAGATCACCGGGCGTTCCTATTTTCGCGACCCAGTGATCATCCAGGAACGACGAGGCGATACACGTCCTTCTCGGGAGGTCGGGTATGAACTTCCTCCTTAAGGCAATGACGTCAGGCAGATCGAGGTCAAACCAGCGGACAGACCCGTTGTCAACGCGATCGAACGTCGTGTCCATGCCGCAGCCGATGTTCACAACCGTTCCCCCGGGGTGCGCCGCAAGGAACTCGCCAACGCAGCGGTCCAGCAGGAGGCTCCGCGCAATCCACGCGTGCCGCGTGATGCTCTTCATGTTGCGGGCGATCGTGGAAAAGTCGAAATCCACGCTCTCCATGATCTTCACGGCCGTCGGATCCGAGAGAACCGGACGGTCTTTCCTGGTTTCAACCGCGCGCCCCCAGAGGGGGAGGAACAGTGTCTTCTGAACGTCCCCGAGCGAAACTGCGGATTTTTCAGTCATTGGCGGGTCATGCATGTATATTCGGGGTACGAGAAATGTATGGGTTGGTTTCGCGAAAGTCCATCGCCCCGCTTGTCCGGGATCGTCGAAAAACCTGTCATATCGGGCATCGGGCATGCGGTTTCTGCCGTGAGGGAGCAGAGATGCAGTTGCCCATAGAATACCGGCTCACTACATTGGCTGACCAGGTTCGGACTGAGAACGATCACCTTTTTCAAAAAAGGACATGGGGCCTTTCGGTTTGAGGATAGTGACCGCGGCAGGCGCGTGCCTGGTTCTTGCAGCGGGGTGCACCGAGGACAGGCCGCCTCGCACGGTGCCCGGGCAATTGACGCCGTGGGAACGGGATTCGGTGGTCGCGCAGTGCAGAAAGCTTCTTGCTGAACGGCCGGATGACGCCGGCCTCCACCTCCTGCTCGGCAACACGCTGCTCGAGAAACCGCTTGAATCCATCCGCCGCACCGGCAGGACCTGGCCCTGGGGCATGTTACTGTTCGACGCCAGCTTGAACGATGCGGGGAGGCCGGTTAGCACGTTGCCGGAGAGATTGTCGAGCGCGGAAGTCAGGGAGATCGCGTCCCACCTCTCCACCGCCCTTAAAGTCAATCCACATTCCGCCCCAACACTGCGAGCGCAGGCGTTCCTCAACCTTGCGCTCGCCTCCACCTGGTACGCAGATACCCTGTACGACACCGCCGCTGAATTCTACAGCCGGTCGATTGCCATCGATTCGATGTCAACGGAGGCGTATATCGGTCTTGCCTCATGCCTCGTGCGGCGCCACAGGGACTCGGCGGCGCTCGCCGTGCTCCAGACGTCTCTCAGACACGACTCGACTTCGGGGTCCACCTTTCTTGCAATGGGCCATGTGTACGCCGACAGCGGGATTGTCCCGATTGCGTTCACCTGCTGGGAAAATGCCGCCCGGCTCGGCCTCACGCACCCGGGTGAGTACCTCGACCTCGCGCGGGTGTATCTCGACAGGCTCTTTGAAGTGAAACTCCTCGGGCGCCTGCTCTACCTCAGGGAGGAAGCGCCGGGGATCGTCCGGACGCTTGTCCGGAACTTCCTGAAATTGGTCGGAGCGTACCACCCGGGGATCGCACTGCGGATGACGAGCATGGCGCTCGAGGTTGATTCTTCAAACGCCGAAGCACATCTCCTGAGGGCACGCATAGAGCACGAGGAAGGCGATACAGCATCGGCAATCGAGGATATCGCCGCTGCCCTCGCCTCCGGGAATGCGGCGTATTTCTCTTATGCCGGCTTCGCACCGGGCGTGCTCCAGAAGGCTGCGCTCCTGGTACCCCACCGACCCCAGATCTCGCTGCTCATAGGCTCCGAAATCCAGAGACTATCCGGGGCTCCGGCGGCAATCCCCGTGTTTCGTACTGCCGCAGACCAGCTGCCGCAGAACCCCGCGCCCGCATTTCTTCTCGGCAGGGCCTTCCTGGCTAACGGGGACACCGCGGAGGCGTTTGCCTGGTTTGACAGTACTCTTGCCTGTCCGGCCGGAGTCTTCGGGAACATGTACTGGGATCTCGTCCATATCTTCGCCGCCGCCGGCGACAGCGACAGGATTCTGCTCGCAGTTGAGAAGGAGATGGAAATCTCCGAGGATGCCTGGATTCCACGGCTGTTCGAGCAGGAACTCCGGTCCCGGCAGTACGATGCGAACCGGGTGTTCCTGGCCGCGGCAGACTGCACGGCAGGATACTACTGCTCCTGGGCGTCCGGCGCAGAAAAAACAAATCGGATGAAGCTTCTTGCTGCCGGGTTCTTCCGGCGGGCCCACAGACTCGTCCCCGCATCGGCCGTGCCGTACCTGGGGCTCGGGGATCTGAATCTCGACTACGGGGATCGAACCGAGGCACGGCGGGACTACCGGATCGCGGAGACTCTGGGGAGCAGAGATGCAACACTCAAACTGAAGCTGCTCGCACGTGACGGGCCAGGATAGAAGCGAATCGGAAATGACTCTGCGCAGGAGTTCCCGAACAATCGCGGGAAGACTAGGGTTGCGTATTGTGCAGGCTGCGTGCGCGGCGCTACTGATCACGGCGGGGTGTGGTCAGGACGAGCCCCGTCACGCGGTCCCCGCAAAGGTAACGGACCGGGAAAGAGACTCGGTAATCGCGCAATGCCGGAAGCTCCTCCTCGGGCGGCCGGACGACGCCGCGCTTCACAATCTCCTGGGCAGGACGCTGCTGGAACAGTCTCTCGCAAAGTTCAGGAGGAACGGAGGGGCATTCGGCATAAACTCTTTCGCATACGGCGTGACGCTGAACGATGCGGGTCGCCCGCTTGACAATCTGTCAGCGGATTGGACGCTTGCGAGGACCCGGGAGATCGCCTCTCATCTCGGCACCGCCCTGCGGCTGGATCCACGGTCCGCCTCCTCCCTGGAGGGACTGGCACAGCTTGATTTCACGATCGCAGCGAACGGATTGGCAGATTCGCTGTACGACACGGCGGCAGTGCTGTACGTCAGGGCACTCGCCATCGATTCGACCTCACTCGAAGCATACAACGGCCTCGCGAAATGCTCCATGGCCCGCCACCGCGACACACAGGCGCTCGCGGCGCTTCAGACTGCGATTGCGCATGATTCGACGTCCGGGTCGACATACCTCACGATGGGGAACGCGTATGCGGACAGCGGGAACATCCCCGTCGCATTTGCATGCTATGACAATGCCGTGCGGCTGGGGCTCGCATCGCCGGGCGAGTACCTCGACATTGCCCGCGAGTACATGGACGCACAGCGCGAGGGGAGGCTTCTCGGGCGATTGGCGTACCTGAGGGTGGAAGGCCCCCGTTTTGTCAGGAGCATCGTCCGTGGCGCGCTGAAGATGCTGGGAATGTATCACCCCGGCATCGCAATGCGGCTGACCGGGATGGCACTCCAGGCGGATTCGGCGAATGCTGAAGCACATCTCCTCAGGGCAACCATTGAGGTGGACGAGGGGGACACTGCGGCGGCGATCGACGAGCTTTCCGCAGCCCTCCTCTGCGGCAACGCACCGTATACCTCCTACTGGAGATTTCCACTGGAGCTGCTCCAGGATGCAGCCCGCACCGTTCCCGACAAACCTCAGATCCTGCTGCTGCTCGGCCCCGTGACGCAGCGATGGCGGGGGGCATCCGCCGCAGTTCCTTACCTGCGCGACGCGGTCACGCAGTTGCCGGGGAATGCCGCGGCCCGGTATCTTCTCGGCACGGCGCGACTGGCGCAGGGGGACACCGCCGGTGCGCGTGCCCTGTTTGACGCCGCACTCTCTTTTCCAGTCAGTGCCTACCCGATCGTGTACTGGGATATCGGTGCGAAATGCTCCGCGGCCGGGGATTCGGCCGGAGCCCTGCGTTCGGCCGAGCGGCAGATGGAAGCATCCGGGCCAATCTGGATCGCGCAGCTTTTTGAGCAGGAACCGCAGTGCCGCCGGTATGCGAAGAGCGTTGTGCGCAAGGCAGCCGCCTATTGCATGGCGGGATACCAGTGCTCATGGGCTGCAGGCGGCTGGAGGGGGGAGCGCATACAGCACATGGCAATCGGGTTCTTCGAGCACGCCCACGCACTCGCGCCGGCGTCCGGGATCCCGTACCTCGGACTCGGTGATCTGTTTATCGACGACGGAAACCAGACTGAAGCACTTCGGTACTACCGGCTGGCCGCTGAGAGGGGGAGCAAGGACGCGGCGGAGAAGGTGAAGAGGTTTGAGGGGGCGAAGTGAGGGGGGGGATTGCTTCGCTTCGCTCGCAATGACAGGGGTTTAGCGCCCGCAATGACGGGAAAACAACCTACCTCGAAATTCGCACCCCCAGCCAGGATTCGAGGGCAGAGTAGACCGTCTCCTGCTGCCCGGGGGAAAGCGTCCGGATCCGCGTGCGGTGCGACCCTCCCGCCTTCACGACCTTGATGGCATTCGTCTTCCCGGAAAGCTCCATCGCAGTCGCCCCCCAGAGGTCATTTTCCCCGTAGACGTAGATGATATTGTCCCCGTGATCCCGGAGCCAGGTGTAGACGCTGTACATCGTCGACGGGTTGAACGTGAGATCGGTATTCGCGGGAGCGAGAATGATGTTCGTCGGGTTCTTCACCGCTGTCAGGAGGCCGCGGAACTCGGTGATATCGTACCCGTAGTACCCGATCTCCGTATATGCCTGGTACTGGAAGGGCTGGTATGCCTTGATCCCCTGGTCGGAATAGAAAAAGAGGGTGGCGACCCTGTCCAGGCAACGGAGCATTGAGTCGGGCGGGGCGTCAAGCGGAGGGATTGCCGTCGTATCGCTCCCGTACTGCCAGTAGGCGCAGGGGAACTCCAGGACGCTGTACTCGTACGCCATCGCCTCCCCGATCGAAAAGGTCAGCTTCCGCTCGGCACCGTAGTCGCGCACCAGCGGAAGGATTTCCTTCTCCCGTTTCAGTAGCGCTGCCTGGAAGTCTTTCAGTCTCTCCCGTTCGTGCGGTGTGCCAACGGTGCGGAGAAACTTGATGATGCGGGGGTCCTCCTGCGAGAGGTTCACGGGTGCCACGTACGCCACGCTCGCATCGACGTCGCCGGGATAGTAGTAGCGGTAAAAGAGCGTCGTCTGCCCTCCTTTGCTCGTCCCGCTGCTCACCCATTTCCTCTTGTACAGCGTTTTCAGGAGAAGGTTGATGTGGTGATGATCGGCTGCCGCCTGGCGGGTCGTCAGGAAGCGCCATTCGAGTGAATCGGGGACGGATGTGCCGAAGAAGCGATGCTCGACGACGATCTGGTTGCTGTGGAGGATTGTGGCAAGCTCGCGCGGTCTCCCCCCTCCCCGCGTGACGGAATACCCCTCGGTCTCAAACAGGACCGGAGCGCTGAAATCCACGTGGTCGATATAGACGGACTGGAGGAACGTTTTCCCCGCCGGGTTCGCGTGGTCAAGCGGCTGGCGAACTCTGATCTCGTACGCGGCCTTGAACATGGAATCCGCCTTCACGGCGGTCACGTCCTCCACGTCCGGAAGCGCCCTGAGCGCCCTGAAGAGCGCATCGTCCTGCGCGAACGCCGTCCATGAGGAGAGGACAAGGAACAGCATCAGACGTTTCATAGCGGTACGTCCTTCGGCAGCGCCGGCTGTACGGCAATCAGGCGAGCAGGTTTCTCGTCTCGTCGTTCAGGAGCACCCAGAGCGTGTAGACGCCGAGTGCTGTCCCGAAGGGAATCGAAAGGAGGTGGAAACACCCCACGATCAGAACGAGAGGCCTCGCCCACGACCTCATCTTCAGGAGCCCGATGCCGCCGACAATTCCCGGGACGGAACAGACCGTGAGGAGCCCGGAAATCACAAGCGCGACGAGCGTCAGGATGCGCATTGCCAGATCATCATGCGAGATGTAGCCGGTGGTCGTCAGCAGGGCGAACAGGAACATTGCGAGCATGAGTCCGATTCCTGCGTAGACCAGGTGAAGGATGCCGAGAAGTTCGATGTGCTTTTTCATGGGAGGGGTCCGGGAGTAGTGGCGTCAGAAGATAGCTGATGATTCATGAAAACTCAAGGCGGGCGATATGTTAAAAAGCAAGCTTCAGATTGCTTCGCTTCGCTCGCAATGACAGGCAGATCGCTTCGTGGCGCCTGCGGCGCCACTCGCAATGACAGGGCCCGGGTGGTGAGTTAGCCGAAAACGCACTATCTTGACACAGCATTTCGTCTCCCCTTTCAGAGAATCCGCCTCGCCATGAACCTCGTTATCACCGGCGTCAGCAAGCGCTATCGTTCATACGTGTGGGGGCTGAGGGACTTCTCCCTCTCGCTCGCCCCCGGTGTGCTGGGGCTCCTCGGCCCCAACGGCGCCGGCAAGTCGACGCTGATGCGGATCCTCGCAACGATCGCCCGGCCGACGGCCGGATCGGTCACGTGGGACGGTAGTGACATCGCCCGCGCGCCCGACGGCCTCCGGAGCGTGCTCGGATACCTGCCGCAGGATTTCGGGGTGTACCCCAACCTGACACCCGTGGAGTTTCTCTCCTATGTCGCCGCGGCCAAAGGGCTTGACGGATCGGCGGCCCGCCGCCGCATCGACGAACTGCTGCTCCTGGTCAATCTCGACGGCGAAAGAGACCGGCGGCTGGGAGGATTTTCCGGCGGAATGCGGCAGCGGGTCGGCATTGCGCAGGCGCTCCTGAACGACCCCCGTCTCCTTATCGTGGACGAACCGACGGCGGGCCTCGATCCGGAAGAGCGCGTGCGGTTCAGGAACCTCCTCGCCGATCTTGCGGGAGAAAGAATCGTCATTCTCTCCACGCACATCGTCCCGGACGTCGAGGCCGTGGCAACGGACATCGCGATCATCGTGCAGGGCCGGCTGGTGGCGCACGGGCAGCCCGAAGCCTTACTGCAAGAGGCATCCGGGAGAGTGTGGGAGTGGACGGTCGCGAGCGCGGACCTGGTGGACGTGAAATCGCGCTTCCTCCTGGTCGGCACGCTTCGCAGGAACGACGGCGTGCTCTGCCGCGTGATCGCGGACGGTCCGCCCGGTGCGGGCGCCCGGTCCGCTGACCCGACGCTGGAAGACGCTTACCTCATGACCGTCGCACGTGCAAAAGCCGGGGGCGCGGCATGAATGGCCTGAGAGTGCTCGGCTGGATCGTGAAGGCGGATGTGCTGGAACGCACCCGGCGGTACAGTTTTCTCGTGACCATCCTCGCGACGCTCTACCTCGGATACCTGGTGGACAACGGCACAATCGGCGTCCACCTCGGCCGGTGCCGCCCCCTCCCCACCTCCGCCTGGACAGGCATGATGATGGCGCTCTGCACGATCACGTTCGTCTGTCTCGTCGGATTCTACGTCGTAGGCAACGCCGTGGCGCGCGACAGGACTACCGGCGTCGGGCAAATACTCGCCGCGACGTCGATGAGCAGCAGGATGTACGTGCTGGGGAAACAGCTGAGCAATTTCATCGTGCTGTCGATCGTCACGTGCATTCTCGCGGGCGGCGCAGTGCTGATTCAGGTCTTCGAAGGAAAAGGACTCGAACTCCGGCCGCTCCTTTCCCCGTTTCTGTTCCTGGCGCTTCCGGCGATGTTCTTCACGGGCGCCGCGGCCGTCCTGTTTGAGTGCGTGTGGTTTCTTCGGGGGGTGTTCGGCGTCATTGTCTATTTCTTTCTCTTCACAGCGCTGGTCGTCGTGCCCATGGAGACAGGCTCCATGGCATATGACGTGTACGGCTTGAAACTCGCCATGGACAGGATCCAGGCCGACGCCAGGCGTGCGGTGCCTGACTATGACGGGAATTTCTCCATCGGCACGGATGCCGTCACGTATGCACACATGACGGACATGCGATGGGAGGGGATTTCCTGGAGCGCCGCCGACGCGGGCCACCGGGCGCTGCCTCTCCTGTACGCTGTCGCCCTGACGCTCGCCGGGGGACTGTTTTTCGACAGGTTCGCAGGCAGCCGCAGGGAACGGCGGGTCGCGGCGGAGAGTGCGCATGCTCCACGGCGCGGGCGCCGCCTCGCAACTGCACTCCCGCACCTGGCAGGCAGCGTGCTCGAATCCGCCGCCGCCCCCTGGGGATTCACCCGTATGCTCCTCGCCGAAATGCGACTCATGCTCCGGGGTCTCCCCTGGTGGTGGTACCTGGTCGGCCTCGGGCTCTGGATCGCATCCGTGAGTCTCGACATTCGTGCGGCGCGGGCAAATGTGCTGCCATTTCTCTGGCTCCTTCCCGTCCTCCTCTGGTCGGCCATGGGAACCCGGGAGGATCGGTTCAGAACCGGCGGAGTCCTTTTCTCCGCCCCGCGTCCGCTGGCGCGTCAGTTCACGGCGGCGTGGGGCGCGGGTCTCATCGCGGCCCTGGTTGCCGCATCCGGGCTCATCGTCAGGCTTGCGTGTTCCGGAAACGGCGGGGCGCTTCTGGCGCTCTGTGCCGGCGCCCTCTTCATCCCCTCGCTGGCCGCTGCGCTGGGCGTCTGGAGCGGGTCGAGCAGGCCGTTCGAGGCACTCTACGTTGGACTCTGGTACGTGGGACCGCTCCACCACATCGGATCAATCGATTTCATGGGAACGACGGACAGTGCGGTCGCGGCGGGATCGCCGGCGGTGTTCGCCGTTGCGGCCGTCGCGCTTTTCGCCGCTGCGATCGCGGGAAGACGGAGGCAGATCGAAGGGATGTGATCAGAATGCGGTGTTCGCCGCGGGAAGAGACCGGAGCGCGGTGAGCCAGTACGGGGCCGTCGCAAGCGTGCGATAGAAACACTGTCTGTGCCCGACACCCCCTGCGATAAGCTCGGCAAACTGACGGTTCACGTAGGGATTGCGGACCATCCTGTAGAACCCGAGCTTCTGGAAAGAAAAAAAGAGTCGCGCGTTCAGCTCTGAATACCGAAGCTCCTGCAGCATCTCCTGCTTCAACCGGCGCGTGTACGCCATGTCACCGGGACGGTCGAATGAGTCCCCCACCGCCCCCGCGGCCAGCACCGCACTCCTGAGCCCGAAATAGATCCCCTCTCCGTAGAACGATTCCGCAAAACCCGCGGCGTCACCGAGGAGCAACACGTTCCCGTCCTGAAAGACCTCCGTCCGGTTCTTCAGCGGGATTGCATGCCCGCGGAACTCGATCGCGGTATGCGTGCCGAGCCCGGGATAGAGCGCGATGAAGCGACGCAGGTCGCCGTTGATGTCTGCGGGGGGAAACACGGAGAAGACGCCGACGTTCAGGTGATCTTTTTTGGGGAATATCCAGCCGTACCCGCGGGGCATGCCCCCGAAATCGAAGACCACGCGGTCCTGGTAGGCATCGATCACGCCCGGAGGGACATAGATCCATGCCTCTACCGCGGGGGCATAGCGGACGATATCCCGGCCGAAAAAGTGTCTGCGCACACTGCTGAAGACGCCATCGGCGCCCACGAGGTACTTTGCCTTCACGGGGCCTTTCGACGTCGTGATGTCGAGGAGGTCTCCCGCCCGCCGCGCAGTCTCAAATGCACAGGAAGGCCTGAAGTCTGCTCCCGCCTCACGCGCACGGTCGACGATCAGACCGTCAAACCGGGACCGGAGAACGGCCACACCGCTCCGCGGCCCCAGGTCCTTGACCACAGTGTCGCGGTTCCTGTACGTGAGCCATGCGCCCTTGATCCGCCGCTCAACCACATCCCCGATATCAAATTCAAGGAGACCCACCGTCTTGTGCGACAGTCCTCCCCCGCATGTCTTCTCGCGGGGGAACTGCGCCTTGTCGCACAGGCAGACACGGTGCCCCTGCTTCGCGGCGAGGTATGCGAAATACGCTCCCGCCGGGCCGGCCCCGATGACCGCGATATCAAATATCGGCTCAGCCACTCCAGCTCACCGGTGCGTATCTTTCCTGATCGCGATCGCATTCGCGGTGGCACTCGCCACCAGCTTTCCCCTCGAGTTCCGGACTTCCCCGCCCATGACAAGTGTCATGGGTCCCATCGAAATGACGCGCGCCGTCACAGTCAGCCGCTCTCCAACGGGCACCGCGCGTACGAACTGCGTGTGCAGATCCAGCGTGGAAGCGGGGGAGCGCAACGCGAGGTAACTCAGGGGACCCATCGTGTTATCGATGGCGGCGGCGATGAATCCTCCCTGCATCGCACCGACGGGGTTGAGCATCTGCTCCGTCACGGGGACGGCGACCGTCAGCGACGACCGGGATTCGTAAGCGATAAACTCCGCATTCATGCTCGTGAAGCAGGGAGGCGGAAACATCGCCGTGCCGCCGAGGACTTCGTTCAGGCGCGTGATCTCTTCCTCGAGAAGGGGGAGGGTTGCCATAGGGGGACTTTCTCGCTGGTTTGGGCCGGTATCATCCTGCAACGTCGGTTGTGAATATAGACACCCCGGGCGACATCAACAAGATGGATTCCGAGTCCATTTTCCGGTTGATATTCCGGGCCTGCCGCAATAGATTGTTCCTCCCCGACACACGTGAAGGAGATGCCATGGACGACAAGACCGCACGCAACGCCCCGCTCGATATGAGCGCCGACGAGTTCCGCAAGGCAGGCCATGAGCTGGTGGACAGGATCGCCGGACTCCTGGACTGGCTGCACGACAGGGCAAATCCCGTGACGCGCGCCGAGGGGCCCGCCGAAATCCGTCGGCTGCTCGGCACAGGCGCCCTCCCCCGGGAGGGGAAGCCCGCCGGGGAACTCCTCGACGCCGCGGCAACGCTTCTTTTCGAGCATTCGCTTTTCAACGGCCATCCCCGGTTCTGGGGGTACATCACGTCGCCGGCCGCCCCCGTCGGCATACTGGGCGACTTCCTCGCGTCAGCGGTCAATGCGAACGTGGGTGCGTACGATCTTTCGCCTGTTGCCACCGAAATCGAGCGTCAGACGATCCGCTGGATTGCGGAACTGCTCGGGTACCCAGCCACCTGCGGAGGGCTCCTGGTCAGCGGTGGAAATATGGCTAACTTCGTCTGCTTCCTGGCCGCCCGGAAGGCAAAGATTCCCTGGGACGTGCGCGCCAGGGGAGGTGCCGACCCCCGTTCCGCGCTGATCCGGATATATTGTTCTTCGGAAACCCACACGTGGATCAACAAGGCCGCGGATCTCTTCGGCACTGGGCACGAATCGCTCACGCGCATCCCGGCCGGCGAAGATCAGCGGATGAGGGCCGAGGATCTCCGCGATGCGATCGAACGGGACATGCAGAAGGGCCGGATCCCGCTCATTGTCGTCGGCGCCGCCGGGACTGTGAGCACCGGCGCGACGGACCCGCTGGAGGCCATCGCCGGGATCTGCAGGGAGCACAACCTCTGGTTCCACGTGGACGGCGCCTACGGAGGATTCGCCGCATGTCTCCCGGAGGCGACTCGTGACCTGAAGGCGCTTGCGCTCGCCGATTCCGTGGCCGTCGATCCTCACAAGTGGCTCTACGCGCCGCTGGAGGCCGGATGTGCCCTCGTGCGCAACGGCCAGGCGCTCATCGACGCATTCAGTTACCACCCGGAGTATTACAAGTTCGACGAGCACGCGGCGGAAGGAGCGATCAACTTCTATGAGCTTGGCCCCCAGAACTCGCGCTCCTTCAGGGCGCTCAAGGTGTGGCTCGCGCTGCGACAGGCGGGGAGATCGGGGTATGAGACGATGATACGGGATGACTGCGCGCTTGCTGCCGAGCTTTTCCGCTCGCTGGAGCGCTATCCCGACATCGAGCCGCTGGCCGGCAACCTGAGCATAGCCACGTTCCGGTACGCGCCCAGGCGCCTGCGCACCCCGGAGAACGAAGAGTACCTGAATGCGCTCAACACGGAAATACTCGTGCGGCTCCAATCGGGCGGGAAAGTCTATCCGTCCAACGCGCTCGTGAACGGAAAATACGCCATACGGGTCTGCATCGTGAATTTCCGGACGACACAGGAGGACCTCATGGTTCTCCCGGAGCTTGTCGTGCGCACGGGGAAGGAAGCGGAGCTGGTGTTGGGGAAAGGGTAGCGGGGCTTCGGCACCTGTCATTGCGAGGAGCGTTGCGAGCACTTTTTGCGAAGCAACCAGCTACGAAGCAATCCGACGCCTTCTGTCGTCCCGAGTGGCGAAGCCACGAGGGATCTGGCAAGATTGCTTCGCTTCGCTCGCAATGACAGGCGGGATTGCTTCGTGGCGCCGTTGGCGCCACTCGCAATGACAGGGCGGAGGCGCTCTTTGCTCGCAATGACAGAGATCAGTGTTCGGAGCGCCGGCGGACCCTGACAGTACGGGACATTGGCCTTTCCTTGTGCAACTGCCGGAGAATATTGATCGACGTCTCCGAAATGGAATATCCCGAGCGGGCAAGACATTGACCCCCGGGAGACAGGACGTCCTCGAGAAGGACCATCCCGGGTTCCAGGTTATCAAAGTTGACATCAACTTCAACTTCCTCCTGCAGGTGAGGCCGGTTACCGTCGAGGATTCGCGATATGATTGCCACATCGTACTTCGATGGCTGTTGCGCCATTCGCCGGAGCACTTCCGGACCCTTGAAATGGCTTGAGATCTGTCTGTCGAGACCGTGAAGAATATGAAGCACCCGGGCACCCACGGGAATGTCCTGGCCCTGTATCTTTTCGTCCAGCGGCTCTCCGTTCCCGTCATAGTCCTTCGTCTGAAGGCGGAGAATTCGAGCAACCTCGCCGAACCGTGGGATACCCTTGATCAGTCCGGCTGCGAGAAGATGATGATTCTTTGCCTCGGGAAACCTGGTCAGTGCCGACAATCCCTGCTTGTTGAGGGAGACCTGGATCCAGGGAGGCAGGACGGCGATGCCGAAGAAACACAGATCGATTGCTCTGGCAGCGTTCCACTTGTCCTCCGGGCTGATGTCAGGCATAAGCTCCAGGACCGCTTTGCCGAGCTGGCGGATCCGACCCGCATGAGCCGCGGCGTCGGGATTGACGAACTCCACGAGATCTCCAAGAATCCTGACGGTTTCACCCACCGTGCCATCCAGAAGCTCCGAAAGAGATATGTTCGCAGCTGCCAGTTCGTCCATCAGGAACCGGTTCTCCTGGGTGAGGTTGTAGCGGTCAATGGAGTCCGCTGAGAGCCTGCGGAGCTCATCGTCCTTCCACGGTTTGGAAACATAGTGGGCGAT
>Ga0335069_10001651_pt1 | contig 35729 bp, 29 predicted proteins | sample Lox_Sample_11_FD_206714 | JGI IMG/M metagenome (GOLD analysis project Ga0335069, IMG submission 206714) | Soil microbial communities from Loxahatchee National Wildlife Refuge, Florida, United States - Lox_Sample_1.1 | ecosystem: Environmental > Terrestrial > Soil > Wetlands | place: USA... | reverse complement strand
GGGAAGGAATATCATCGCCTGCCTTGAACTGCATACATTCTCGAGCCTCAGCAGCGATTTCATAAGTCTCTACGAAGGAACAATGGATAAGGCCACAGTACCCTTTGTCTATTTCAACCCTCATGCCATTATGATGAAGAAGCTGCCAATGCTGACGAAAAGCCAGATTAAGGCCTGTTTCGCAAATGAGAATATCATCGTGTTTGACGACTCATCAGAAATGTTCGGTCATATCACCAGCCTCAGGATTGAAAAGCCTGTCTATCTTTTCATGAGTTCGGGAGATTTTGGTGGTGCCGATATGGAAAGTATTGCCAAAAAGCTTTTATCAAACAAATAGATCATTTTACCGTTTTATCAGAAATCTATATTTTCGCAATCGAAAACAGTAAAATTATTTGTCATGAAAAAAATACTTACAATCGTTGCATTCGTAATGATAGCTGCTGCAGCAAAGGCGCAGGATTATAAAACAAGTCTCGGTATCAGGGCCGGGCTGCCATACGGTGCAACTATAAAGCACTTCCTCGACAAGACCGACGCGCTCGAGGGTATACTCGCCAGCAGGTGGGGCGGGCTGGTTGTTACCGGGCTTTACGAAAAGGAGAGCTGGACGGGCCATTACCCGGGATTGAACTGGTACTGGGGTGCGGGTGCTCATGTTGGGTTCTGGTCAAACAGCGATAATCCCAATCTCACCAAGAATTACAGTGGGGGACCCGTTCTGGGGGCAGATGGTGTTCTGGGGCTGGAGTACACATTCGACCAGATACCGCTTAACCTTGCTGCAGATCTTCTGCCGACAGTTAACCTTATCGGATACACAGGATGGGGCGGGTTGAACTTTGCAATTTCCATCAGGTATGTCTTTTAAGCAGATGGCTGCACCTTTCGACTGGCCCGGAATGACAGCAGATTACACTATAATTATTTTTACAGAAATATTTTGCAGATAGGAAAAAAGGTGCTTTCTTTGCATCCGCATTTTAAAGTTCTTTGATGGTCCATTCGTCTAGTGGTTAGGACGTCAGGTTTTCATCCTGGTAACAGGGGTTCGATTCCCCTATGGACTACAACTTTTTTTATAAAATAATTGGTCAATAAGTAAAGAGAATGGCAAACCATAAGTCATCAGAAAAAAGGATCAGGCAGACAGCCGGCAAGAAAGACAGCAATAAGTATTATGCAAAGACTATGCGTAATGCCTTGAAGGATTTTCGTGCAACCACCACAAAGGAAGAGGCTGCATCAAAAGCTCCCAAAGTGAACGCCATGCTCGACAGGCTGGCCAAGAAGAACATCATCCATGCCAACAAGGCCTCCAACCTGAAATCATCTGTTGCAAAACACGTAAACGGCCTGTAATTTATATACAATATTATCAGGGGGACCGTCGGTGATGACGGTCTTTTTTTTTATCTTTATTATCTCATCTTTCGCTGCATGTCATTGAAAATAACCGACTGGGCCGTGGAGGACAGGCCCAGGGAAAAGCTTTACAGCAAGGGCACCTCCTCTCTCAGTGATGCCGAATTGCTTGCAATACTCATTGGCTCGGGAACAAAAAACCGGTCGGCTGTTGACCTTGGAAGGGAGCTGCTTTTAAAAGCCGGCAATAACCTGAACAGCCTGGGCAAACTGAGCATTGCCGAAATAAAAACCATAAAGGGAATAGGAAGCGCCAGGGCAGTCACTATTGCGGCAGCACTTGAACTCGGACGGAGGCGGAAGCTTTCGGAAATACCGGAGTCTGTCCAGATCAAATGTTCACGCGATGTGTTCGACCTTATTTCACCTTTTGTTTCTGATCTCTCCCACGAGGAGTTCTGGATACTGTTCCTTAACAGGTCCAACAGGGTCATTAACAGGATGAAGCTGAGCCAGGGAGGGATCAGCGGGACGGTCACCGATGTAAGGCTGGTAATGAAAAAAGCAATTGAGAACCTGGCATCGGGCATAATCGTCTGTCACAACCACCCGTCGGGAAACCTTAATCCCAGCGAATCCGATTCACGCATCACGCAAAAGATCAAGGAAGCCGGGGCCCTGATGGATATCCAGTTGCTCGATCATCTTATTATCTCCGACAAGGATTATTACAGCTTTGCCGATAACGGACTGCTGTAGGTGGTTGTTGCTCAGTGGTGCGTCCTATAAAGAGATTGCGGGTTTGTACCTTTTTACAATGCTGCTGTCGGGGCATTTTTTAAGGATTTCACTGATGGTCTCCCTAAAAAGCGGATGAATGAACCCGGTTGCGATTTCGTTCAGGGGCTCCAGGACAAACCTGCGCTGGTGAAGGCGGGGGTGAGGAACGACAAGAGATTCATTGTCAATTACCTCATCATCAATAAAAAGAATATCAATGTCGATTGTCCTCGATGAAAACCTGTCCTCGCACCGTACCCTGCCAAGCTTTGATTCTATCATGAGAATCCGTCCGATAAGTCCTGATGATGAAAGTGATGACTCAGCAATGGCAACCATGTTCAGGAACAAACCTCCATCGAACCCAACGGCTTCAGTTTCGTACACCGGGGAAACAGCAATTACATTTCCGATTTCCTTTCCGGTCATCACAAGTGCCTGCCTGAGGGAGTTTTCCCTGTCGCCCATGTTTGATCCAAATCCAAGAATAACCTTCTTCATCTCAATCATTTCATTTCAAAAGTATTAAATCTTTTATAACCAATATTGTTCATTTGTTTCATATATTTAAAAACCAATTTTAACACCAGTCACATGAAGAACTTTCTGATTTACACACTTGCAACTATAGCAGGCATTATACTTAGCTCCATATTATTTTTTGTCATTCTCCTCAGCAGCCTGAGTGCCCTTGTGGCTTCAGGTGAAAAGACCATAGCTATCAGCGACAATTCGGTGCTTGTTCTGAAGGCCGGTGTCAATATCCCCGACAGGGGCAACTCTAATCCTTGGTCGGGGTTCGATCCCGTGAATTTTACCTTTACCTCCACTCCCGGGCTAAATGAGATTCTTACAAATATCAGGAAGGCAGCAAAGGATGAAAGGATAAAAGGCATACTTATCGAAAATGGCCTCATGGCACCCGGATGGGCCACATCCGAAGAAATAAGGAATGCTCTTATCAGATTCAGGGCCAGCGGCAAATTCGTTATTGCCTGGTCAGATTACCTGCTCAACCAGGAGGGATATTTCCTATCGACAGCCGCTGATAAAATCTACCTTAATCCCCAGGCTGTGATAGAATACAGGGGGCTCAGCGGAGAGGTAATGTTCTATAAAAAAGCCCTCGATAAAATTGGTGTGGATGTCCAGGTTATCCGTCATGGCAAGTTTAAAGGGGCCGTGGAGCCATATATTCTCGACAGGCTGAGCGATGAGAACCGGCTGCAGATTAAAGATTATGTGGGCTCGATCTGGAAATACGCGGTGTCTGTTATTTCAAAGGCAAGGAACATTCCCGAGGAGAAACTGATGAAGATAGCCGATGATCTTACGGCCACGGATCCCCGGGGTGCCCTGGCAAATAACATGATCGACGGTATCATGTACCGCGATGCACTTATCGATACGCTTAAGACCCGTTCGGGAGTGAGCCTTTCAGACAAGATTCAGCTTGTCGCGATGTCAAAATATTCCAAGGTCTATTTGGCTGACAAAACAAGGAAGCTATCATCCGGAAACAGGATAGCCCTGATATTCGCGGAAGGAACAATTGTGACAGGCGGCGGGCTTGATGACAATATAGGTGGTAACGCATATGCCGAACTGATCAGGGAACAGAGAAAGGACACAAATGTAAAGGCAATTGTATTACGTGTCAACTCCCCCGGAGGAAGTGCTGCAGCCTCCGACATTATGTGGCGTGAACTGGACCTGGCCTCAAAAGTTAAACCGGTTGTTGTTTCAATGGGTAATTATGCTGCTTCGGGCGGCTATTATATATCTGCCCCTGCAACAAGGATCTATGCCAGTCAGGTAACGATATCGGGATCAATCGGGGTATTCGGCCTGCTTCCTGAAGCGGGGAAGCTGCTTCACGATAAGCTGGGTATCGCGACGGAAAATGTCAGCACAAATGCCCATTCCGATTTTCCCTCCGTATTCAGGCCGCTCAGCGTATTCGAGAAAGACGTCATGCAAAGGAACATTGAGAGAACATACGGTGAATTCGTAGAAAGGGTAGCCGCTGGCAGGAGGATGACCGAAGCTAATGTAGACAGCATTGGCCAGGGCCGGGTGTGGACAGGTGAAAAAGCAATGAAACTGGGGCTTATCGACACAATAGGTGGCCTTTACGACGCAATTAGGGGTGCTGCAAAGCTTGCCGGCCTCTCCGATTATTCTGTCAGGGAATACCCATTGACCCTTGACCCGTACACAAGGATACTTTCCAGTCTTTCAGGTGAAATAAAGTCCGGTATCCTGAAAACGGAGCTTGGTGAAAACTACAGAATTTTCAGGCAATTGAAGGAGATAACAGGCATGACAGGGACACAGGCCATGCTGCCTTATATCATAGAGATACACTGACCCTTTGAAAAGAGAGGGAAACATATTGCTGTACCCGCTGTCACTGTTTTACAGTGCAATAACATCCTTCCGGAATTTCCTGTTCGACAATGGGATCTTTAGAAGCCATGCTTTCGATGTGCCTGTAATCTGCGTGGGAAATATTGCTGCCGGCGGAACCGGCAAGACACCACATTGCGAATACCTCATCAACCTTCTCAGGAAGGATTATCATGTTGCAGTACTGAGCCGGGGATATAAAAGAAAAACCAGGGGATTCATATTCGTGCGACCCGCGATGAGGCCGGTCGAAGCTGGTGATGAACCCCTGCAGATGGCTGCAAAATTCCAGGATGTTGTGTTTGCTGTGGATGGCGACAGGGTTCATGGCATAGCTACCATCCTTGAAGAAAAAAATGACACCCGGGTTATTATTCTCGACGACGGCTACCAGCACAGAAGTGTTAAGCCTGGTCTTTCAATAGTCTTAACTGATTATTCCAATATTTTTCTTCACGACCATCATTTACCTTACGGGAACCTGAGGGAAAGCGCCGCCGGCATATCAAGGGCCGATATCCTTATCGTGACAAAAACTCCAGCCGCGACGACTGCTGATGAGAGAAAAAAGCTAGCTGCAGAATTAAGCACTGTTTCGGACCGGCCCCTCTTTTTCACCTCATTGTGCTATGGCGACCCGGTAAAGGTTTTTAATACTCCCGCTGCTGAAAATCAGGGTTTTGGAAAAGGAATGCCGGGAGAAATGGAAATCCTTCTGGTCACTGGTATTGCCAGGGCAGGTACATTATTGAAATACCTTGGTGAAATGGGTGCCAGGGTAAATCACCTATCCTACCCCGATCATCATAATTTTGCCCAGGGCGACATTGATAGAATCACATCAGAATTCAGCAAGCTTTCATCCCCGCGAAAGCTGTTAATCACAACAGAAAAAGATGCCGTGAGGTTGAGAGAATTTACTAATATTGCAGAACCTTTAAGAGAGTCGATGTTCTACATCCCCGTGAGAATTTCATTTTTTGATGAAGAACAGCACAAGTTTAATAACCTGATACTGGAATATGTTAGAGAAAATAAACGAAACAGTTGAGTTTCTCAGGAAAAAAGGATTTAACAAACCCGATGCCGGAATAATCCTTGGTACCGGGCTGGGTGGTCTTACTGAAAAAATAACGAACCCGGTCGAGGTCGATTATCGCGAAATTCCGAATTTTCCCATTCCTACCGTTGAGGGCCATGAGGGGAAGCTCATCTTTGGAGAATTTGGGAGTAAAAAGATTGTCGCCATGAAGGGAAGGTTTCATTTTTATGAAGGGTATTCTTCCGACATCATAGCTTTCCCGGTAAGGGTTTTAAAATACCTGGGCATTCAGTGCCTCTTCGTAAGCAATGCAGCAGGTGGTGTCAATCCCGAATTCCGGATCGGCGATATTATGATCATTACCGATCATATTCATCTGCTGCCCAACCCGCTTATCGGTCACAACGACGACCGTATCGGGCCCAGGTTCCCCGATATGGGTGAGGCTTATGATAAATACATGATCAACAAAGCCACGATTATAGCAGAGAAGCATGGGATAAGGATACATAAAGGAGTTTATCTTTCAACTTCCGGTCCGACATTCGAGACCCCGTCTGAGTATAAATTTTTCAGAACGATCGGAGCGGATGCTGTCGGAATGTCAACAACTCCGGAAATCATAATCGCAAGGCACATGGGGCTTCCATGTTTCGCGGTAAGTATAATTACAGACCTGGGGGTGGAGGGAAAAATAGAGTACACAACCCACGAATCGGTTCAGAAAGAAGCTGCCAGAACCGAGGCGAGGATGACCACGATAATGACGGAGCTCATTTCTTCATTATAGGGATTTCCCTAGCGAAAAACGGCACAGGCCTTTTTTATCCTGAATGTTTTCCCTGTATCATCATAACCTGTGATAAGAATAATATAGATGCCATTGGCCACAATTGAACCGTCATCATCCGTTCCATCCCAGACCTCCGAAAACGACTGACCGGAATAAATATTCATGGCAAGATTTCTTACAAGGTCGCCTGTCTCATCAAATATTCTGATTGAAATCACATTTGCTGAGCCTTCCATTTTGAAATCCATCACAAGGACATCTTCATAGCCGTCATTGTCGGGAGTTATCCGGGTTGAGGAGAAGGCTACCTCCTTCCCCGCCGCGGATCCGTCAGAAAAGACCGAGTTTTTCAGACCCGGTGTACCCCATCCCGATGTTCCGGAAGCAGACGTCCAGCTTTTAAAGTCGAGGGAATTCAGGGAAGGCCTGACTTTTTCGAGTGATACTCCCTCTTTTCCTGACAGCAACGGGGAGTGCATTCTCTCATTATATCGGACCTCGTCCGTTTTATTATGACTTTTGTCGAATAGTACCAGGTGGCCCCCGTCATCAGGCATTGAAGGCATGTGGTCGACATTAAATACCGACGAATCGGATGAATACGGGTACCTTTTCAGGACGCCCTGCCGGTCCGTGCTTATTGCATAGTACCGTCCGGGAAGAAAACACCTGTTTGTATCGCAAAGTGACACCGCTGCAGTGGTATCGGCCGTTTCGTCATTTACCGAAGCGATAAGAAAATCGGCCGCGTTAAGGTTCTTTCCTGACCGGTTGAAAAGCTCAATATAATCTGCATCACCCGGCAACGGATTAAAGAGAAGCTCATTGAAAACCACATCTCCGGGACTGCTTCTCCCTGTGAGACCCAGCATATAGAATTTTCTTTCCGGTTCATTGCCGGCATAATCGGTCAGTGATCCGGTTATGCCCAGGCGGTATGTCTTCCCGGTATCAAGAGGCTGGCTTGTCCGGATTATAAACTCATTTCCCATCAGCCCGGATGGCGATATGCTTTTGATCCCTGTCCCGTCTATCCTTGTCAGGGCAGATATTTCGGAGGGCTCCCTTACCGGCTCTGAAAAAGTCAGGATGATTGTTTCGCTGTCTGCCGGAAATGCGTTGACTATGCCGGCGAATCCCGGATCGGGATTGGAGGCTTCGACAGAGTTTTTCTTGCCGGGCGTGCCACCTTCCCAGGCAATGGAAGCTCTCCAGTTGCCTTCGGAATAAAAAGGATAATGATTATCGATCATCTCCAGCGACCAGCCACCTCCTGATTTCAGAACGTCGCCGTACCAGTCTTCATTATAACAGATGCCATGAATCATCCTGCCCTTCTCGTCCACCAAGAGGAGCAGCTTCCCGGCATTATTCAGCACCGGGAACTGTTTCATTCCAGCGTACCTTCCATAAACGGAAAACAAGCCTGTATCAGCCTGGTTGCACAGAATAAGAAACTGGCCGGGAAGAATACTGATTTCCGGAAGCCGGAATTCGTCGTTACCCGAAATGAGTTTCCATCCTTCAAGGTTAAAAATGAAACCGGAAGTATTTACCAGTTCGATATACTCCCTTTCAGGCAGGTAAACCCGTGGCGACGGATCGGCCATGATCTCGGAAAAAGCCACATCTCCGGGTGCGGCCCGGGCCGGTGTAAAGCTCCATCCGGTACCCGCGGTACAAAGTGAATCCTCATCACATATATTCATGGCAGCCAGGCGGCAGCCTGTCCTGTCGGGAAATGGCAAGGCAAAGCAGACGAGGAAAGTCCTTGCATCCATTATCTCAACCGACGTAGCGAAAGAGTTGCCAGGATCATAGCTGATGCCGGATGGGATCGCTGATAAAGGGCTTATATCGTTGCTGAAATGAATCTTGAGGCAATTTTCATTTTCAACCGACAGGCCGGATATGACAGGCGGAGAAAGGCTGCCGAAGGTGCCGGAAACGGAAATGTCGTCGAGCCAGAGCAGCCTGTCGCGCGTGGAAGTGTACCTGTAAAATACTCCAAGCCAGTGAATACCAAAAAGCTCAGGATCGTTGCAGTATCCAGTCGACGATACCGTACCTTTCTGGTCAGCGACAGAAAACTGCCACAGTCCCTGCATTGTTCTTTTTACACCAATGACAGCGGCTTGTGCAGTTCCGATATCATTCTGCCAGTTTAACCCAAAATTTCCAATTGCCTGGAATGATCCGTTTCTTACTTTCCACAACCTGAGCGTATCATCATATCCGGTTATATTCACCCCTACCGCAAATCCGTTTACGGTGCCTCCCGGTAACATATTTGACGGGTCGGCGTCGGACATCAGAAAGTAAGCCCAGCTGTTAGAGGCCGATGGATCGGTTCCGTGACGGATCATGAATGACCAGAAGGTCTCACTTTCCGAGGGGTTGAGACCGCGCAGCCTGGTTCCTGCCTGGTCCGTACCTGCAATGTTGCTGTCGAAGACATGATGAAACGAATATTGTCCGGCGACAGCCAAAGTGGTATCTGTGGCCCAATGCCCGGCCGTACTCTGTATCCAACCCGAAGAATTGCCAGTTTCAAAATCATAAGAAACCTGGCCGGAAAGAGTAAATGGAATAAAGCACAAGAGCAAAATAACTTTTTTCATGCAGCGGGACAGTTTGAAAAAAAAGTTAATTTTGACCGTTTTTTATTTAATAGTAAATTTCTTTAAAATTCATTTAAAAAGCAAAATTAACTGAGATGAAAACAGCTGTGGTGGGTGCTACTGGCATGGTCGGAAGAACAATGATCAAAGTCCTTGAAGAGAGAAAGTTTCCAGTTACCGGATTCATAGCTGCCGCGTCTTCAAAATCGGTCGGCAAGGAGATAATGTTCAACGGAAGGCCCGTAAAAGTTGTGAGTGTTGAAGAGGCTGTCGAGGCGAAACCGGTATTCGCGATATTTTCAGCCGGAGCCGGCACATCAAAAGAATGGGCCCCTGCTTTTGCTGCTAATGGCACGATTGTAATTGACAACTCCTCGGCATGGAGAATGGATAAGAATATCCCGCTTGTCGTTCCTGAAATTAACAGCCATGATATCAAAAAAGGAGACAGGATCATAGCCAATCCGAACTGCTCGACGATACAGATGGTTATGGCATTGGCCCCGCTTCATAAAGAGTATAAGATTAAAAGACTGGTTGTCTCCACTTACCAGTCGGTAACAGGAACAGGAGTCAAAGCTGTTGCACAGATGGAAAACGAACGCCGGGGTGTTAAGGGAGAGATGGCCTATCCGCATCCAATCGACATGAACTGCTTTCCGTTCGGAGGCTCGTGGTTACCGTCGGGTTATACCACGGAGGAGCAGAAGCTTGTTGACGAGACAAGAAAGATCCTTGGTGACCAGTCGATACAGGTAACCGCAACAGTAGTAAGGATACCGGTTGTCGGTGGTCATTCCGAAGCCGTGAATATCGAATTCGAAAAAGAGTACGATCTTGATGATGTCCGCAACCTGATCCGCGATTTCCCCGGCTGTGTTTTATATGATGTTCCGGCAGAACACAAATACCCGATGCCTATTCTTGCTCACAACAGGGATGAGGTTTTTGTTGGCAGGCTCAGGAGAGACTATTCCAGGGAAAAATGCCTGAACCTCTGGGTCGTTTCCGATAACATAAGGAAAGGCGCTGCAACCAACGCGGTGCAGATCGCGGAGTACATGGTAGCGAATAAGCTGTACTAGGTCCGGGATATCTGCCGGACCCGGTTCACAAAGCCAGGTTGAAAGAATTTGAAAGGGTTTCCAAACGGGAACGATTATTTCATGATTATCATTTATCTTTATAAGTACCGTGATAATTATGAGTATGAAAAACATGAAAATTCTCCTTCTCTCATCAATCCCTTTTCTCTTAATTTCCTGCAATAATCAGAATTCTGTTCCTGATATCGGGCTTGCAGCTGTAACAATGGGTAAATCGGCTGCAGTAAGCTCACATGCTCCGTCAGCTAACAGTAATGACGACAGGGTCAAATATATTGTTCCCGGGGAGACCCTGGAAATGGCAAATATTAAAGGCCCAGGTATAATAAACCACATCTGGCTTACCTTCAATGAAGCCGCGCCCAACTGGCTTGAGGCAAATGGTTCAGCCTCGCCGGCAGAGATCGTGATCAGAATGTACTGGGATGATTCACCGGTTCCTGCTGTGGAGGTTCCCCTGGGTGATTTCTTCGCGGCAGGCTTCGGTATCAGGAATGAGATAAACTCAATACCTGTAATAGTTGAAGGAGGAGACGGTTACAACTGTTTCTGGACGATGCCTTTCAGGAAATCTGCAAGAATCACAGTAACAAACGATGGTGAGAAAAAAGTAAGGAGCTTCTATTACCAGGTCGATTATACAAAAGTCGGTAAGCTTCCTGAGAACACAGGTTACTTCCATGCCAGATACAGGCAGGAGTTCCCTGAAAAAACAGGGGACGATTACCTTATAATGAAGACCGAGGGTAGAGGCCAGTATATCGGAACAGTAATGTCGGTCAGGTCGAGAAGCCCTTACTGGTTCGGGGAGGGTGATGCAAAATTCTATATCGACGGAGAGAAGGAGCCTTCGGTATGGGGAACTGGTACAGAGGACTATTTCCTTAGCGCCTGGGGTCTGAACAAATGCATCTTCCCATACTTCGGCTGCACATACAAAAGTGCCGACTCGGAAGAAGATCTGGGTGTTAAATTCACCCTCTACCGCTGGCATCTCAATGATCCTGTGAGGTTCACAAAATCACTGGAATTCAGGATCGAGCATAAAGGCTGGATGTCAGCCGACGAGACCCAGACCTGTAAAGTCGACGGTCATGTCGAACGGGAAGACGATATGGCGACAGTTGCATTCTGGTACCAGGAGGGGACTGCAGTTCCTTTTGCAACTCTCCCCGCTTACACCAACCGTAAATTCCCTGATCTTGACATGACAACGGAAGGTAAGGATCTGATGAAAGGATTGCGACATTCACCGGGTGAGATTACCCTTCAGGCAGGTTACGGATGGACCGGTGCCGGTCAGATATTTTTCACCCCGTCGGGTGATAAAGCATGGCTTGAGGCTGAGTTTAACCTCGACAGGGAAGAACGCAGGGGAATTGTTCTCAGGCTTACCAAATCGTACGATTACGGGATTTATAAAGTGCTCATCGACGGCGTTCCTATACCGGAGGTGCCAATGACTATTGATATGGATTTTAACCACCCCTCGAATAAACCAAAGCAGATTGATCTCTATTCAAGTGAGACTGTTATTCAGGATTACTATCTCGGCAGCACCGTGATGAAAAAAGGAAAGCATATCGTTCGGTTTGAACTTACGGGCAAAAACGATAACTCAAAAGGGAAATCCCTGGGTTTTGATTCCTTCAGGCTGAGGGAAAGGTGGAACAAGAAGAGGGCCTCGCTGAATTAATGCGATACAAGTAGAGATTGAATTGTGGTACCTGATGAAATAATCCTGCTTTCTTCCTCAATGTGCTAAGTGGTCCCGTCACCTGATGTTATGTCACTATTGTACAGGAAGTCGTCATAAGGATATCTGGTAACATGTATCTTTCTCACTTCTGAATAAAGGATATCCTTCAGTTCGTCAATATTGTCTTTTGTCTTTGCTGAGATGAAGACCGTTCTCGAATGCCGGTCGGATGCCATCCAGGTTTTTTTCAGGTCGTCGAGAGAATAATTTTCTTTTCCCCGTGGAGTAAGATCAAACTCATCCTTCTTATCATAAGTGAATGCGTCTGTCTTATTGAAAATCATCAGAACGGGTTTTTCCGCCGTTCCCAGTTCCCGCAGAGTAGAGTTTACAACTTTAATCTGCTCCTCGAAGCCCTGATGCGAGATATCGACGATATGGAGAAGCAGGTCCGATTCCCTTACCTCATCGAGCGTTGATTTAAAAGAATCGACAAGGTGGTGCGGCAGCTTCCTGATAAAGCCTACCGTATCCGAGAGAAGAAAAGGCAGGTTGCCGATCACAACTTTTCTCACAGTGGTATCGAGGGTGGCAAAAAGCTTGTTTTCAGCGAACACATCCGATTTGCTCAGGAGGTTCATCAGTGTCGACTTGCCAACGTTGGTATAACCTACAAGTGCGACTCTTATCATCTTTCCCCTGTTTTTCCTCTGAACGGACATCTGGATATCGATTTTTTTCAGCTGTTCCTTCAGCCTTGCTATTTTTTCACGGATAATCCTTCTGTCGGTTTCTATCTCTGTTTCTCCCGGTCCCCTTAGCCCGATACCTCCTCTCTGGCGCTCCAGGTGGGTCCACATACCGGCAAGCCTTGGCAAAAGATACTGGTACTGGGCTAGTTCCACCTGCGTACGAGCATATGAGGTCCTGGCCCTGGAGGCGAAGATATCGAGAATGAGATTTGTCCTGTCGAGGATCCGGCAATCAAGCTCTTTCTCAATATTTCTCATCTGGCTCGGTGTGAGCTCGTCATCAAATATGACCAGGCCGGCACCGCTGTCCCTTATAAATTCCGCCATCTCCCCGATCTTGCCTGACCCGAGGAACGTCCTGGGGTTCGGGGAATCTATTTTCTGCATAAAACGTTTTACAGGTTTAGCACCGGCGGTTTCAGCGAGGAACTCGAGCTCATCGAGAAATTCACTGACCTCCCTCTCTTCCTGCCCGGGGTAGATTACCCCGGCAAGAACTGCCTTTACTTCATGTTTTTCGCTGCCTGTCATCAGGAAAAAATTATGCCGCAAATTTATCTGTTTGCGGCATAAAGTATGCAATAAAATGTGTACTAATAAATAAACCTCCTGTCGTTCATCATAACACCCCTGATAGCCATCTTCAGGTTATCCGAACATCTCATAACCATGTCTATGTCGGTGGGGAAAGGGACAATCTTGTTTTTTGTCCTGTTCATCTGTTGCTGGCTCAATGCCTGGATATCACCGACTGCTCTTGATGAAATATTTTCAAAGTTCGACTGTGCACCAATCGGATCCTGTTTTAACATCTTACTGGGATTAACCTGCAGCACTTCAACCGATCCTTCAATCCTGCACGATTTCCTCTGTACAGTTTCTATCAGCGCGCACTGAACAGTCTTGTATTTCTTGATCTTGATATCATTGCCTGTCGAATCCTTCATGACATTCCCTTTCTTATCGAGGGCATAGTTGAAACCGTCCTCGATATCCTTTTTAAATGTGGAGTCGGCATTCACAGTCTGATCAGGAGCAACTGCGATATTATTGATGTTGATATTGATGTAATAGTCGAACTGCATATTCTGATCGAGCACAACGTTATGATATTCAACCCAGTCGCTGTTGAGGCGCGGCAGGTCGAGAGTGAGCAGGTTATCGACCATCTCCTTGGGGAAGACGAGAACAGAGCGGTTCTGGAGCTGAACCAGCACCCTGCTGATGCCCATGCTTCTCGACTCGGTCATCCTGGCATCGATACCTTCATAGTCCCCGACATACTGTTTTGCCCTGGCGAATTCTGCATATGCCTGCCTGTATGAATCCTTGGTATTGTTTTTCATCAGCTCGATTCCGTGTGCATTATAAAAGTCGGCAGCTTTTCTTTTTGCCGACAGCATATCCTGGGTATAGTCGACATACGGATAATTAAGCGATGGAACTGTACGGACGAGCGTCTGCCTGTCGTACAGTCTTTTATAGGTGAGATATATTTCATCCCAGCTTGAAGGCTTGCCCTCCATCTTCAGCATTTTGATCCTTTCATTATCCTGTTCATTCGCGATATTGTAAGCCGACTGAAGGTTAGCTGCTTCTTTCTGATCGTTGGCATTTTTTCTCAGCTGCTTTACTGCCTTTTCAATGGCCGCATCGTAATTTCCTTTTTCAAGCTGCTTCTTCGACGATCCACAGCCTGATAAGATGATTGCTATTGTAAACAGAACGGGTAAAAGTTTTCTCATGATCATTAGTTTTAGAAGTTGAGTTAAAGGTAAAAAAATCATTGGAATAAACTACCGGGCCGTAAGGAAGTTTATGCAGAGATCAAAGCTGGAAGTTCAGTGCAATGGAAAAACGGAAGCGTACAGGCTTTCCGCGCTGCAGGCCGGGGCTCCATTTGGGTGATGACTCAATAGCTTTTTTAGCGGCATCGTCGAGAAGGGGATCGACACCCTTGAGAATAGTGACGTTGCTAACCGATCCGTCGCGTTCTATTACAAAGGTTATCATTACCTTGCCGTGAATTTTCTTATTCTCGGCTTCCTTGGGATAAATCACCCTGTTGACAACCCAGTCGCGGAATTTCTTTTCATCCCCTCCCCTGAAAGTCGGCTTCACTTCCACTATCATGAACGGCTCATCGCCACCGGTTCCGTTTGGATCACCCATCAGTTCGTTGTCGCTTGCCGAATTCGAAACTGAAAGATCCTTATTGTCCTTGTCCGACGAGGCTTCAATTTCTGCCATCGTTGGCGGCTGTTTGACATTTGGCGGGATGGAATCCACAATTACAGGCGGAATATACTTGACAACCGGCTGTGATGGTGGAGGCGGTGGTGCTTCAGGCGGTTGCACCATCTCATCTTTAGGCGGCTGAAGGTTATCCATCTCGACCGTTATTGCCCTTGAGCCTATCCTTACACCGTTATCCTCCTTCTCAGTAAGAACCTCGATAAAAGGAATAATAACCAGGAGACTCATCAGGACCACCGCGATCAGCGTTGACCGGTTGACAAGACGGCTATAGTTGCTGCGGAGCTTGTAAGCCCCGTATTCCTTGTTCCTGTTTTCGAAGATCAGATCCTCAAATGCCTGCCGGTCTTTCATCTGTTATCATTTGAAAATTGATCTTCATTTATAATTATCCTGCTGCAAAATGACTTGATATATAAAATAATGCTGCAAATTTCTCCTTTTTTTTGTAATGAAAAACATGGTCCTGAATATTTAACCCAATTTTAAGAGAACCTCAAAATTCATGCAAAGTTTTCCGGACGATGAATCTTGGGATTTTTTTTTACATTTGCGGAGTTCAACCTGAACATAAAAGTTCTTTACCGGGGAATTAGCTCAGTTGGCTAGAGCGTGTGACTGGCAGTCACAAGGTCAGGGGTTCGATTCCCCTATTCTCCACCTTCGCCCGCCGAAGCTTTAGCGTAGGCGGGCTTCGCTTTTTTAACAGCTCAACTGGCCTACACGTTCCGACATGCCGGGATGGTCAGGGGCCCTGACGCCGTGACAGGTTTCGCCTTGTCACCGGGTCAGGGTGCTGACGGAGATGAAGGATATTATTTTCTAAAGAAAACTGCCGTCCGCCACTTCTTAAAGTCAATCTGTCAAAAAAACTTGACTTGTATTGATATCCTCTCGTAAATTTGATCATTTGTATCAGAATATCCTTTGACCACCTGTGAGGCAATTTGATTTTTTTGTGTTTGCAGGGGACAACCTGAATTTCCTGCAGGGATGAATTTTTGGAGTTGGTCGAGAAAAAGCAGTAAGCACTTTGGGCGGAGATGATACAGAAAAATATTAAGTGGTCCGCCGGACCCTGAAAACTTCAGAAACCATGTAAAACTGACAAATATGAAAAAATTAATTACCCATCTGATTAGCTGCATAATAATGATCCTTTCCGGTCAGGTCATAACTGCACAGGCGCCTCATTATATGAGTTATCAGGCAGTAATACGCAACAGCAGTAATGTTCTTGTCTCAAATCAATCAGTGGGTATGCGTATCAGCATCCTCAAAGGTTCTCCAACCGGCACACTCGTTTACCAGGAGACCTACAGCCCGAATCCCCAGACTAATCTGAACGGGCTGGTGACAGTTACAATTGGAGCGGGAATACCTTCATCAGGTACATTTTCTGCCATCAACTGGGCAGACGGGCCATACTTCATCAAGACAGAGACCGATCCCTCGGGCGGAACAAACTATATGATCACAGGCACAAGCCAGCTCCTGAGCGTCCCGTATGCCCTTATGGCCAATAACATAGGGGGTTCACTTCCCTATGTCAGTGTGTCGGGTAATACAAGCCTCATGGACTCTGCCCTCTTCGTGGTAAGAAACAATACCGGCCAGATTGTCTTTGCAGTTTACAATGAAGGGATCCGTGCCTATGTCGATAACGGGGTAAAAGGATCCAACAAGGGCGGATTTGCAATTGGCGGTTTTGGCACAAATAAGGGAACGGTATCTCAGCCCCTGCTTGTTGTTGATCCTGACAGTATCAGGGCATACATCGGCACCAACACTACCAAGGGAAGCACCAAGGGTGGTTTTGCCATAGGAGGATTCAGCACCAATAAGGCCCCGGGTGAACAATATCTCAAGGTTTCCAGGGACAGTGCCAGATTCTATATTGCCAATCCTTCTAAAGGTGCCAAAGGCGGGTTCGCAATCGGCGGGTTCGATAAATCGAAAGGATCATCAATATCCTCCTTTACATCCCTAACACCTGAAAACTACTTCATAGGACAAAACAGCGGCAAGAACACCACCGGTTTGTACAACTCATTTTTTGGATTTGAAACAGATACGGTATCTTCCACGGGTGGAAACAATGTGATGATTGGCTATCATTCAGGCCTGGGCAACGCAGGAGCATCATACAATGTTTTTCTTGGAAATGAAACCGGCTATGCAAACCAGGGGGACAATAACACATTTATCGGATTTGAATCTGGAATGAACAATTTAAGCGGGACCAATAATGTGCTTCTGGGGACCAGCACCGGATTCAGAAACAGCTCAGGCTCAAGCAACGTGATTATTGGCAACAATGCCGGCTATTCTAACCAGACAGGTAATAACAATGTCTTCCTTGGATATTATGCAGGCTACAATAACAATACAGATAACAATGTTTTCCTCGGGAACGAAAGCGGGAAGATGAATTCATCGGGGACCAATAATGCATTTATGGGGTATTTCTCGGGCCACCAGAATACCACCGGATCAAGCAATGTGCTTATAGGGAATAATGCCGGCTATTCAAATACTACAGGAGGAAACAACGTGTTCCTCGGCTTCAATGCTGGTTATACAAATAATGCCAGTAACAACGTGTTCCTTGGAAATAATGCAGGGTTTACCAATTCAAGCGGAACCTATAATGTTTTTCTGGGATACTATGCGGGTTTCACGACTAATTCAAACTATAACTCATTTATAGGATACCAGGCCGGCAAGGCAAACACAAACGGCGGATATAACTCATTTATCGGATACAATGCAGGTGTTGCAAACCTAACAGGTTCCTATAATACCTTTATAGGTTATAACGTAGGCGGGTCCAATACAACCGGTATAAGGAACGTCTTCCTGGGAAGTGACTGCGGGGGAACCAACAGTACAGGGTCATATAATGTCTATATCGGCGATGAATGTGCCGGATACAATACCGGGAGCTACAATGTTATGATCGGAAACAATGCCGGCTGGCTATCCAAATCGAGCGGAAACGTAGTCGTAGGCTGGAATGCCGGAGGCAATTTCGGCGTCAACGGTACCGCCGTTAATACATTTATAGGTGCCGCATCGGGATACAATACATCTTCAGGAACCGCCAACGTATTCCTTGGAAACAGTACCGGATACAGCTGTACCACCGGATATAGCAACGCCTGCGTGGGCGACGGTGCAGGCACCAATATCTGGACAGGATATTATAACGCAGTATTCGGGTACCAGGCCTGCTACGGAGTCAATGGCGGAGCTCCTGTAAACAATGCGATATTTGGCACATACAGCGCTTATAAATTGTCGAGCGGCGTTCAGAATTGCACACTTGGGAACTACACGGGTTATAACCTTACTACCGGGTACAACAATATCATTATCGGGTACTATGCAGGTTCATCGATGAAAACAAATTCCTTTAATACTGTGGTCGGTAATGGTGCCAACATTGCAGACGGCATAACCAATGCTGCAGCGATAGGCAACGGGGCATATGTAGGCAACAATAACTGGATCTGCATTGGCAACTCATCCGTACTCACAATTGGCGGATACGCCAACTGGTCGAATTATTCAGACAGCAGACTGAAAGAGAATATTTCCTATAAAAACGACCTTGGCCTTCCTTTCATTGTCAGGCTGAAAACTGTTTCATTCAATTACAAGGATGATGCCAACAAGCGCAGGCGCGACGGATTGGTTGCCCAGGATGTTCAGAAGGTACTGGAGGAGCTTCATCTTAATTTCAGCGGGCTTGTTGTTGGTGATGATAAGATGAAGACGCTGTCATTATCATATGGGGATTTCGTAGTTCCCCTCATCAACGCTGTCAAGGAACTGGACTCGAACAATAAAGAGCAGCAGCGTGAGATCCTTTCCTACAAAAGTGAAAACGAGGAGCTCCGGTCGCAGTTGCAGGACCTGAGAGAGGAAGTTGCCCGGATAAAAGCCACTCTGGCATCGGGAAACAAATAGCAGGCTGTAAAGATTTCCCGGCAAATCTTTTATCCCTGTCACCTGACTATAGAAAGTATTGCCTGGCCCGGAGAGGTAATCTTGCCGGCCGGGCAAGGGCAGAAAAGTTACTTTTTCTTCATGATTTGGTGTAAATTTCCGGAAAAGAGAGGTATGAAAAAATCAGCACTGCTCGCGATCATGCTGTTCATTGCAACCCAGCTTGCTTTCCCACAGGGAAAGTACGAAGGCTCATTCGGTGTTACGGTTAATGAGGGGTGGGGATTCAAATTCAGGTACGGAAACAATTTGCAGTTCGGCGTCAGCCAGATATTCTACCAGGGCAGCCCGCTTCTGACAGGTATAGAGATTTGCGGGCACTTCGCGGGGAAGCAGATGTATGGAACACAGAAAGCATTTTACCTGCTGGCCGGCGCCGGATCAACAATCTTCGCGAAGGGATATTCAACATTTGAAAAAACAGTTATTTACCCCAGGGTGGGCAGGACCATCAATTTTACCGGTCACCTTGGCCTTAACCTTGACCTGGGAATCGATTTTCTTTTTGATAAAGCCCTGACCGGATCTCTATCCGTTTTCCCTACCGGTTCGGCAAATTTCTTTTTCAGGTTTTAAAACCCGGGTGCCCGAAACACACCATTCGCATATTTATTACAGGGGTATTGAGGTTTATTATACCGATTTGATATTTTTACGCCCTGTTGACTCATCTTAATGATGCCAGTTATTCAAAAGATCTTTTTCGGCTCCATACCTGAAAACTCTGACAGGAAAAGGACCCGCATAGCAGTTGCCCTCACATACTTCTGCATGGGACTCTGTTTTGCTTCATGGGCCAGCAGGATACCTGACATTAAAACATACCTTAATCTCAGCGACGGAAGGCTTGGTTCAATCCTTTTTGCCATTCCTGTGGGACAGCTCCTTATGATGCCGGTCTCGGGGAGGCTCGTTACACGCTTCGGGAGTCACCGGACAATAATATTTGCCCTGCCCGCCTATACCATTTTCACAAATATCATCGGGTGGGTCGGATCGGGATGGCAGCTGGCAATTGTCCTGTTTTTCTTCGGGCTGTCGGCGAACCTTTGCAACATCTCGACTAATACACAGGGTGTTACAACTGAAAAAAACTACGGGCGCCAGATAATGGCCTCCTTTCACGGGGTTTGGAGCCTGGCTGGCTTCACGGGCGCACTGATCGGACTGATGATGATCAACCTGAAAGTTGCGCCGAAATGGCACTTTCTCATAATCATGTTCATTATCCTGATTATATTCCGATTTAATTTCCCATACCTGAACAGGGTAAAAATCTCACAGGGAGCCGGTGAACCACGGAGGAAATTCCTTTCTATGCCCGATGCCGTTCTGCTTCAGCTTGGCATAATCTGCTTTTGCAGCATGGCCAGCGAAGGAGCAATGTTCGACTGGAGCGGCGTTTATTTCAAGGATGTTGTTAAAGCGCCGCATTCACTTATCATACTCGGGTACACCTCTTTCATGATCATGATGGCAGCGGGCCGGTTCATGGCCGACAGGATTATCGCAAGGATCGGCAGGAAGAGGCTGCTGCAGTTTGCAGGTGTAATGATATCAGCCGGCCTTTTTACGGCAGTGGCCCTCCCGACCCTGGTCACCTGCACGATCGCATTCATGATTGTCGGGCTCGGCGTGTCGAGCATCGTTCCGACAGTCTACAGCACAGCTGGTAGGTACGGGAAGGTCCCTGCAGGAATTGCACTCGCTACTGTTTCGGGTGTCGGATTTCTCGGATTTCTGATGGGCCCGCCGCTGATCGGGAACGTGTCCCAGCTTTTCGGGTTGCGCTATTCCTTTACAATCATTGGGTTCTTCGGGCTCGGGGTCACCCTGCTGGTGGCCCGGATAAAAGCTTTCCAGCTGGTTGAGCCCCTGACTGTAAAGGCTGAAGATGTGCCGGAGCAGGATACACTTGCTTCCTTCGGGGAGCTGCCTTAGGTTGACTTTCTCCTGTTTATCGCGTATCTTTGTATTACAGGGATACTGCATCTTTAAACGACCTGGCTTAAAGCAATTTAAAATGCGATTTCATTTCAGGCTCATTGCATTTTTATTTCTGCTCTTCCATCACCTGCTTGCTGACGGGCAGCTCAAATACGGCCAGATCGTCGGTCTGAATCTGTCATCCCTGAGCCTTAACAGAAATGAGATCAGCTATTCTCCCAGGATTTCCCCGGGCATTCATTTCGGCGGTTACCTCGAGATTCCTGTTGCCAGGCATCTGCAGTTCAGGCCGGCACTCGTCTTCTCAGCAAAGGGGGCATCTTTCAGAACAGACTCCTCCACGTTTTCTATCTCGCCCATCTATGCTGAAATACCGGCCAGCCTTTTTCTGACATTCGGCCCGGGCGAGATTAAGGTGGTTGTTTTTGCCGGAGTGTACGTAGCATGCGGCGTTGGCGGAAATACTCTTGAATCTAAAGGACCATTCAAAAACATTGTATTTGGAAACGGGCCCGGCGACGATATTAAAAGATTCGATTTGGGATATAATTCCGGGGCAGGGATAAACTTCGGGGAGTTTTTAGTATCTGTTCAGTACGGTTCAAGCCTCGTGAACGAGTCGCCCTCTGAAAAAAAGAACACAGAGATGAAAAACAAGGTAACAGGAATCTCACTTTCGTTCGCCATGACACCAAAAAAATGATCGCATATGACACTATGTAATCATTTTTTGTGAATTATTGATGAACGATTTGGCCCGGATCGTTGTTATATTGAACAATATTAATTATAATTGTTGCTGGAATTTAAAGTTTAAACTATGAAGAAGCTTCTTATCCTGCTCGCCCTGCTCGTAGTTCTTATTGTCGGCTGTACCCAGAAAAGTTGCCCTGCATTCTCAGATACAGACAGGCACAGGGTTTCAAACAATCCCTGACAGGCAGCTGTAAACATCAAGGAAAAATTTCTGCTTCGCAGAAAACCAACAATCTGAATCTGATTTCACAGTCAGTCAGATTTTTTTTTAATATATCATCATTCCTTATTTCCCGGTGCCGTCCTCATCCACCTCAATTTTGGCAAACTGAAGAGGTTTTCTGAAACCTGAAGTTTTTACAGCACCGTAGATCAAACCGCACGACAGCCAGCATACTCCCACCACTTTTGCCTTCCAGTCGAGACTGAGCCACAGGTAGAAACATACTGCAAATCCCAGGAGCGGAATTATGAAGTGCCGGAAGGTCTTCTTTTCATCCCTGAGAAAATACCTGATGAAGCACGAAACATTAACTCCCATGAATGCGATCAGTGCCCCGAAATTCAACAGCATGGCACCAAGCTCATAAGAAAGCATGAATGCACCACCAAGGACGATTGCCCCGATAAGGATGATGTTGTAGCTGGGGATATGTGTACGCGGATTCAGATGGGCGAAGAATTTTCCTGGTATCGCGTTGTCCCTTCCCATTCCGTAAAGGAGTCTTCCGGCACCCAGATGTGCACCGGCACCTGAACCAATGGTAGCAATAAGGAGTGCAACGTTGATAAGGTAGAACAGCCACTGACCACCGGCTTTACCTGCAACATAGCAGAATGCCGTGTCCTGGTCCGGGAAGGTTGTTGAGGGCCACACAACCTGGGCAAAATATACTTGTATGGATGCAAGTACCCCGGTAATAAGGCATACTATTACAGAAGCCCGTAGAATATTCTTGCGCGGGTTATGAACCTCCTCCGAAAGGGTTGAAATCCCGTCAAACCCGATATAGGTAAGCACCGCCAGGGAAGCGCCTTTTGAAAGAGCCCTGAAGGAGAATGTATCCGGATTATAGAATGGCCTTGTCCACGTTCCGGTATCGGCAGGGTGAATTATCAGGTATCTTATTGCCGACCCGATAAAGAGAAGGATAATAACTCCAAGTCCTGCTGCAATTGCAGCATTTGTACGGGCGCTCGATTCAATTCCCCTCAGATTCATACCGGTGAAGAGCAATGCGAAAAAAACTACATATACGGCAAACGGAATCTCGGGAATGAAATTCATCGAGGCCTTGCTTGCCCAAATCACGCAGATTATCGGGTTCATTACGTAATCGAAGATTATGCCCCACCCTACAAAATATCCAAGGGAAGGATGTATTTCCCTGCTTACGTAAGCATAGGCCGATCCTGCACTCGGGTAAACATTAGCCATCAATCCGTAACTTATGGCGGTGAACAGCATTGCAACCATTCCGATTATTATGGTTGTTACAACATGGCCGTTTGAAAGATGTGCCGCAGCCCCGAATAGCGGCATCGGAGCAGTGGGCTGAATCAGGATAATCCCGTACAGGATAAGTGCAGGAAGACGGAGGACCCTGCGGAGACCGGGATCAGAAGCTGCAGAAATCTGAGTATCGTTCATAAGGTTACGGCAGTTAGAAAACTATTAATTATGGCTAAGATATTAAAATTAAAGTATCATTCAAGACCAATCTTGTTTTAAGGTTTATTTGTAACTTTATTATCCTTGCGGATCACTTCTTTCTGAACTTATCCGGTTCGCTGGGAAAAACAACCATTAAATATCATGGCCATGAGAAAAATAACATCATTAATCTGCTTCATCATCCTGATAACCATTTCAGCGAGGGTGGAAGGACAGGCAAAGAACGAGGAACATATCTACCTCAGGGATAACTGGGCTATTCAGTCATCAGACAGCATCAGGGAAAACGGGAAGATTATAAGTCTCCCTGAATGGAAACCACAGAAATGGTACAGTGCAACAATGCCTGCAACGGTCCTTGCAGCATTGGTAAACAATAAGGTTTATCCCGACCCGTATTTCGGGACTAACATTCTTTCACTCCCCGGATATTTTGCTCAAAGGAGGAGCGAGACTCCTGCCGGCAGCCCCTACAGGGTATCGTGGTGGTACAGGACGGTATTCGCCGTTCCTGCTGGATATAAGGGATCAAATACCTGGCTTAAGCTTCACAGCATAAACTACAAGGCAAACATCTGGGTCAATGGAAAACTCATTGCCGACACAACCTCGATTGAAGGGGCATACAGGCTTTACGATCTTAACATCTCAGATGCCGCCCGGCCGGGTGAAAAGAACTGCCTGGCAATTGAAATATTCCCCCCGAAACCCAATGACCTTACAATTACCTGGGTTGACTGGAACCCTACACCGCCTGACAGGGGCATGGGTATCTGGTATGATATGTACCTTCATCAGACAGGACCTGTTTCAGTTGAGAATCCCCAGGTCATTACCCGACTGAACCTGCCGGTGAACGATAAGGCGAAAATCACGATATCAGCCGACCTGAGGAACAACACCCAGGAAACTGTTACCGGCATAATTTCCGGGACAATCGAGAATATAAGCTTTTCCGACAAGGTAACCCTCGGGCCGAACGAGGTTAAACATTACACCGCAGGGCCGGACAGGTTCAGGCAGCTCGAGATGACCAACCCCAGGCTGTGGTGGCCTTACACCATGGGACCGCAGAATTTGTATAACCTTGATCTCAGCTTTGAATCGAAAGGCAGGGTATCTGATTTGAAGAAGGTAAGGTTCGGCATCAGGGAAATAAGTTCGTGGATGAATTCCTTCGATGGCAAAATCACCAGGGTTTTCCAGGTTAACGGGAAAAATATCGTGATACGAGGGGGAGGTTATGTGGAGGATATGATGCTCAGGCCATCCAACGAAAGGATAAATACCGAACTGATGTATGCCAAGCATATGGGCCTTAATGCCATAAGGATGGAGGCGCCAAGAGGTTCGGATTATATTTTTGACAGGTGCGACGAGGAAGGTATTCTTCTGATGGTAGGATGGTGCTGCTGCAGTGCCTGGGAGAACTGGAACAGATGGACACAGCATACAACAGATCTGGCAGAACAAAGCTGGAGGGACCAGATTACGAGGCTTAGGAACCATCCTGCTGTCTTCGACTGGCTTTATGGCAGCGACAATTTCCCGCCCGAGAATGTTGAAAAGATATACCTGCGTGTTCTTGCTGAACTTGATGGTACAAGACCCTCACAGTCTTCTGCAACGAAAGACTCGAGTGCGGTAGCCGGAAGAACCGGCTTGTGGATGGGCCCGTACCCAAAAGTGTATGCCTACAACACACCCTCTTACTGGTACACAAAGCTGGAGTTCAATACCGAGGCAGGTCCCGGGGGAGAACAGGTAGCTCCGCTGGAAAGCATGAAGAAGATGATGCCTGCCGAAGATCTCTGGCCCATCGGCAAGTCTTGGGAAATAAGGCTTCACAAAGCATTCTACGGTTTTGCCCGGGAAGCCCTTAAATCAAGGTACGGGGAACCTAAAAGCCTGGATGAATATATCGTCAAATCGCAGATCCTCCAGTACGAGGCCACCAGGGGAATGTTCGAAGCCTATGCAGGTAATAAATATAAATCGAGCGGTATAATTTACTGGATGTATAACTCGGCATGGCCCAAGATGTACTGGCAGCTGTTTGACTATTTCTTCACTCCCAACGGTGCATTTTACGGAACGAAAAAGGCTTGTGAACCGGTCCATATACAGTATCCTTATGACAACGCCTCAGTAATGGTTGTGAACGGACTTTACAGGGAATTTAAAAATCTCAAGGCAGGGATTAAGATTTTTGATATCGGGATGAACCTTAAATATTCGAAGGAAATCACTACCGACCTGAAGCCCGATGAGAGCCTGAGGATTACACCGGAGGGTTGGCCGAAGGACCTCGCGGGTGTCAGCTTCCTAAAGCTCGACCTTAAAGATGCAGCAGGAAAGGAACTTTCTTCAAACTTCTACTGGCTGTCCGATAAGGGTGATGATAAGGCGGATTTCACCACGCTGGCAACCCTCCCCCGGGTTCAGCTGAATTATTCAATTTCACAGGCCGGTTCAACAGGAGGAAAAGCATCACTTATCCTGGAGGTTGAGAATAAATCAACGAGCCTTGCATTTTTCGTCAACCCTGAGCTGATATGTAAAACGTCGCGCGACCTGGTCCGGCCCGTATTATGGGATGATAACTATTTCTCCCTTCTTCCGGGGGAGAAAAGAAAGGTCAATGTCTCTTACTTTATCAGGGATCTGAATGGTGATGATCCCATCCTGAAGATATCGGGATGGAACGTTGAGTCAACGGAAAAAGAGATTGTCATGAATAAAAAATAACGGTTTTGCCCGGCACTTGACTTTGAAACGGCTAGTTATTAACTTTGATAAAGAGCATAGTCTTATAAAGTACCATTAGTGGTTAAAATGTGTTATAGAACATAATACCATTACAATGAGCAGATATGTCTATTTATCTATCACCCCGGAAGCCCTGATTGGTTCGATGCTTCCACCTGCCCAGTTTGGCCTTTACATGGCCACAGGAACAAAGAAATGCAACAGGAGTCAGTTTATTTTCTTCACCCTCGATTACGACCAGGTAAGGTCGATGTTTAACAATGAATATCTTGGCGAGAGGTGCATCGGGAAAGCCGATGGGTCACCCAAAAGCACTGTCTACCTGTCGATATACCGTGTCCTCGAGTTTATACCATTGTCGGCAATAAGGGATCTCTACCTCACGTCCGACCAGGGAATAACGCTTAAACTGGGCCGGGCCACATACGACAAGTCGAAGATGAAAAAGAAAGAGATGCACCTGTACCAGGAACTATGCCCTGTCTCGTCACAGGTGGCAAGCAGCCTGCCTCCGCACAAGTTTCTTAAAACTCTCACCGACGGGACACTCCCGCTCAGGCTGCCAAAGATGTTTTTTGCAGAGCTGAGGATCGAGGACCTTGCCGATAATCCATTTTACGGCGATGAGAAATACCTTCCTTACGGGGCAGTATCACACCTGAGAGATTGTCTGGATATTATCAGGAACGAGGAGAACAAGCAGATGAAGACAGTTCAGCGTTTTCACACAGGGAAACTCTATTACCAGACAATCGATACAGGATTCTACATCGGATCGAGGGATAACATTGCCTATTATCCCTTTCCATCAATGAAAGAGCTGGAGAAAAATCACAACGAATTTTTCAGGACCATCTGAAATCAAGCTATCCCCGGAAGCTACTTATTCCAGGTTACCTTTGCAGCCTTCACATCCCGGGAGTTGGTTCCCGCGTAAATAATAAACTCACCAGGTTCCCATACATACTGCAATTCGCTGTTATAGAAGCTAAGGTCTTTAGTAGTAATATCAAATTTAATATCCTTCGATTCACCTGGCTGTAACATTACCTTACTGAAGTTCTTAAGTTCTTTCACGGGCCTTGAGATTGAAGCCACAGGATCGGCAATATACAGCTGAACAACCTCCTCGCCTGCAACTTTTCCCGTGTTGGTAAGGGGAACTTTGACAGTAAGGGTTTCTTCACCTCTTAGTTCATTCTTGCTCAATACGGGATCGCCGTAGGCAAACGTCGTATAACTGAGACCATACCCGAATGGATAGACAGGGTCGTTGGAAATATCGAGGTATTTTGAGGTATAATGATTCCTTGGATCTGCCGGACGACCAGTATTAAGATGATTGTAATATAAAGGTATCTGCCCGACGCTTCTCGGGAAGGTTGTGGTAAGCTTACCCGAAGGATTATAATTTCCGAAAAGTACATCCGCAACCGCGTTTCCTCCTTCCATGCCTAAATTCCAGCCTTCGAGTATTGCCGTAACATTATCATTTTCCCACGGTAAGGTTAAAGGTCGTCCGTTCATCAGAACGAGTACCACAGGCTTGCCTGTGGCGACCAGCGCTTTAAGCAGATTCTCCTGCAATGAGGGCAACCCGATGTCGGCCCTGCAGGAAGCTTCACCCGACCATGCTGCAGATTCGCCGAGTACGGCAACAACTACATCGGCTTTCCTGGCTACGTTGACAGCTTCATTAATCAACACCTCCGGTGATTTTACTTCAGGCTTCTTCATACCCGACGGTGCATAGTAAGGGGTCTTCATCCCTTCAACATCTGTCAACTCCGAGCCCTGTGCATACAAAGTTTTCACACCGCTTCCCCCGGTATTCCTGATTCCGTCGAGGACTGTTGAAACCGAGCTTAAATTGTTGAGGAGCGTCCATGTACCCAGCATCTCGCCTTTATTGTCGGCAAGCGGGCCGACGACTGCGACAGTTCCTGATTTTTTCAGTGGAAGGACCTGCTTGTCGTTCTTCAGCAGCACCATCGATTTCAGGCACATCTCCCTCGCGGTTTTTATATCATCGGCAGTTGAGATCTCTTTTGCAGCCCTCTCCTCGCTGAAGTACCTGAACGGATCATCGAAAAGTCCAAGCTTGTATTTTGCTTCCAGTACCCTCCTGCAGGCAGTGTTTATCTGGTCCAACGTCACCTTGCCTTCATCAAGCGATTTTTTTAAAGTCGTCAGAAATCCTTCACCAACCATATCCATATCCAGTCCTGCTTTCAATGCGAGTGCAGATACTTCCTGGAGGTTGCCCATTCCGTGGTTAATCATTTCATTGACAGCGGTATAATCCGATACAACAAAACCTTTAAATCCCCACTGATTCCTGAGGAGGTCTGTCAGGAGCCATCTGTTACCCGTCGACGGCACCGCGTCAATAACATTGAATGAAGACATTATGCTTCCAGCACCGGCATCGACAGCGGCCTTGTAGGGCGACAGGTAGTAGTTATACATGGTAACCCTGCTCAGCTCGACCGTATTGTAATCCCGACCTGCCTCGGCTGCTCCGTAGAGGGCAAAATGTTTCACGCATGCCATCATCGTGTTATTTGCGGCAAGGTCCTCCCCCTGGTAGCCTTTCACCACTGCTTCAGCCATTCTCGATCCGAGCCATGGATCTTCACCTGCACCTTCTGCAATCCTTCCCCACCTGGGGTCGCGAGCAATGTCCACCATCGGTGAATATGTCCATGCTATACCGCTTGTCGTAGCTTCCTTTGCTGCGATCCTGGCGGCCTTTTCAAGCATCCCGGGCTCCCACGAGCACGACATTGCGAGGGGTATGGGGAATATCGTTCTGTAACCATGAATAACATCCATCCCGAAAAGAATGGGAATATGGTTTTTTGATTCCTTTACCGCGATTTCCTGCATCGCTTTCATTGAGGCTACGGAAAAGCTGTTAAGCACACTTCCAATTTTCCCCTCTTTTATTTTTTGCTGTACATCCTGGTTTACAGACGATCCTGTGGTATATCCTCCGGAGATTTCAAGATTCAGCTGGCCTATCTTTTCCTCGGTCGACATTTTATTCATCAGGTTGCTGATATAAGAATCCATCCTGTTCTCTTTTTTACATCCTGATAGAAGAATGAAGCAGAGGACGACTGTTGCATATAAAAAGCGATTCATGGGTATATTTAGTTTGATTTGTTAAAACGGGTGAAAAGGTAGTTTTTTTTTTACATAATTCCGGATTTTTGTTCTCTGAAAATATGCATATGCTTAAAGGTTAATGTTATGTTAAAGTTGGAGATCCCTGGAATATAAACATAGCCGGTTGTGTCTATTCTGTGAAAAAGAACAAAAAAAATGCTCTTATGAAAAAGTCAGTCAGGATAATAGCAGTGCTTCTGGTAGTAATGATAGCAGCATCCGGCTGTTCGCATCACCGCCTGCATTTCAGGGAGTTCCGGCAGGGTCCGCCCATGACGGGGAGGTTTGGCATGATGCACGGAATGCGACATGGATGGTCAATGGGTCCGGGATGGGGATGGCATATGGCACCGGCTCCGGGTTTTGGACCTGGAAGGCAGTTCGGCCCAGGCTTCGGACCGGGCATGAACGAAGGCCCCGGTGGGATGATGATGCAGGGCATGGGAAGATTTGATAATATCCCGAACCTGACTGATAAGCAGAAGAAAGAGATTGAGGATCTGAGGGGCCGGCAGATAGAAGAAATGAAGAAATTCAGGGAAGAAAACATGGCCAGGATGAAAAGCATGATGGAAGAACACAGGAAAAAGATAATGGGTGTTCTTACCGATGATCAGAAAAAGTTTGTTGAGGGAGAAAACGTACAGCAACCTCCTTCAGCAAAACAATGATACTCTCCAGTGAGCCGTTCCTCGGCTCCTAGTAATTCACTTCTAGGTTTTAGGGTTAGGTTGTCCCGCGCCACGCGGGACTTTTTTTTTATTAAAATTCAGTATATTGTATCTGAATTACCTAACCACCCTGAAATGAAAATCACCCAGGTCACATCCAAATCGTTGCTGAGGAAGTTCATCAACTTTCCCTATACCCTCTATAAAAATGATCCTGTATGGGTCCCTCCACTGAAATCAGAGGTCAGGGGACAGTTCGACAGCAAGCGGAACCCGACACTCGATCATTGCGAATATTCCCTTTTCATACTTGAAGATGACAAGAGAGTGGCAGGAAGAATTGCAGCCTTCACGGATACTATTGCCCTCGAATCGTGGAAAGAAAAGATCGGCCTGTTCGGGTATTATGAATGCATTGACGACATCCGGGCTTCAAAGCTGCTGCTCGATACCGCTTGCGAATGGTTAAAGAGCAGGGGAATGAAAGAGATGCGTGGTCCGTGGAGCTTTGTCTCCCAGGAATGGGGGCTGGTGATCGAAGGATTCACTCCTTCTCCAACAGTGATGGCACCTTATAACCCGCCTTACTATATTGAACATCTTACATCATACGGGTTGGTAAAAGTCAAGGATCTTCTTGTCTATTATATGTCGGTATCTGAAGGATATCAGATTCCTGAAAGAATACTTACCCTTACAGATGATGTAGTGAAAAGATACGGCATAAAGACAAGGCGTGTTGACATGAAGAATTACGACAGGGAGGTCTCTGCAGTAATCGAGCTTTCAAATACCAGCCTTATCGACAACTGGGGGTACACATCCGTAACAAGGGAGGAAGCCGAGGCAATTGCCCGTGACCTGAAGCCCATAATTCAGCCAAAATGCGTTGTATTCGCCGAGGACCGCGACGGGCGGCCAATCGGGTTCGCAATAACGATACCGGATATAAATACCCTGATCAGGGGAATGAAAGGATCTCTTCTCCCATTCGGCTGGATAAAGCTTTTGCTGGGTTTACCGAAGCTCAGAAACTACAGGCTTTTTGCACTCGGTGTCATACCAGAGTACCATGGAAAAGGGGTGGACAGCCTCCTTTACCGGGCAATTTACAACGAACTGTACACCCCTGAAACCTTCCTGGAAATAAATTACGTCCTGGAGGATAATGCCCCGATGAACAATGCCATCAACAAGCTTAATGCCAAGCCATTGCGAAGGTACAGGATTTACCAGAAAGAGATATAAAGTTTCAAGTTCAGAGTTTCGGGCCGGAAACCAGAAGTTTAACAGGTCCTTCCTACAGGTATCCCCATTTCTTCATCGCCTCCAGGTCGGCTTTTACCGATTCAAGCGGGGTCCGGTGCTGGTACGATTCCTGTTCTATAATATAAACCCTGGTGCTGCCTATCCTGGTTGTAAGATCTATCACCTTCTGTGCGCCGACGATCCCTTCACCAAGAACGCAGCTTTCGTATGGCTCCTTGCTCTTTGGATCTGTCGATTTGATCTCATCCTTTGCATGGATCAGCTCAAACCTGCCGGGATATTTATTAACGACATCAAGGGCAATGGCACCGCCGTTGTAAAGGTTCCCCATGTCAAGCTGCATTACCACCTTATGAGGATCCATGTTTTTCATCATGATATCAAAAATCTTCTGCCCGTTAAGCTGATTGCTGAACTCAAAATCGTGGTTGTGATACCCGAACTTCATACCGTTCCTGTTACATAATTCCCCGCACCTGTTAAACACATCGAGGTACTTGACCAGGTTATCGTAGGTATCCCTCATCTTCTCATCCATCCAGGGACTTACTACATACTTCTGGTTCAGGATGGCTGCATCTTCAACGGTCCATTTCCATTTGTCGGTAAAGTCTTTTTTGCTATCATCCCAGTGCTCCAGGCCCATCGAGGTATGACCGCTGATCATATGGAGACCAATGTCATCAAGGATTTTCCTGAATTCCTTCGGTGCAAAGCCGTAGAATTTGCGGTCGACATAGTTTGCATGTTCAACATACATGTACCCCATGGCCTTTAACTGTTTCAGAGTACTCAGCGGGTCGCTTTTCATATCGTCGCGTACCGAATAGAGCTGAAGGCCCACAATACCGCCGGGATTTTTTTTAACGGCCGACTGAGCCAGGAGCGTGTCTTTCAGGACAAGAGCCCCGGCAACAGCCATGGCACCCGACCTGAGAAATGTTCTTCTGCTGGTTTTCATTTTTCTATTGTTAGTTATTAATGTGGTATTGAATAATAAACACTTAAAGTTATAAAATAGAAATCTGGAATCGGCCGGCCTTGTTCAAATAGTGCTGTCAAACATAATATATCGGCCAAATCTGCAAACCGGGTGAATCATTTTGAATTAAAAATTAAATTTGTGAGACAATTGTGCTGTTAAAATAAAACTTAAATATCAAGGCTATGAAGCCACTAAAAGCTCTTTTAACACTTATGATGGTTGTAATGGTAACCACCTCCCTGAGTGCCCAGACAGCTGTTAAAGGCGGTCAGCCTGCCAGCAAAACAGAAAGTTTCAAGGTCTATGGAAACTGTGATATGTGCAAGTCGAGGATCGAGAGTGCCCTGAAGATGGATGGCGTAATGAAGGCAGAATGGAATGAAAAAACAAAAATGGCAACAGTAACATACGACCCTTCAACAGTAAATATTGAAACCATGCAGAAAAAGGTTGCATCAGCAGGGCACGATACCAAAAAGTTCAAGGCACCTGATGATGTATATTCAAAGCTTCCAGGGTGCTGTCATTACGACAGGGCCAAATAACGGTGAATCGTGTGAAGGGAAAATTTGAAAGGAAATCTTAAAATACCTGCATCAAATGAAAATTATTATAAGCCTGCTTACAGGTTTGCTCATTATTCAGGGTACGGTTTTGGCCCAGACTAAGGAGGCAATGTCCGCTGAATCGGTTATAGAAACTGTAATAAAGAAAACCGGAGCCAAACCTATAACCGGCACGGTAGATGTTATAAAAGCCGGCGACCCCCAGGCAAAGGTGACCGGCATCGTGGTCTGCATGTTCGCGACGATGGATGTTCTTAAGACGGCTGTCGAGCATAAATGCAACCTGATAATCGCCCACGAACCTCTCTTCTATAACCATCTCGATGAAACTAAATCCTTTGCTGACGATCCCGTCTACCTCGATAAGAAGAAATTCATCGATGAGAACAAGCTCGTGATCTGGCGTTTTCACGATTACATCCACAGCATGAAGCCCGACGGCATCAGCAAGGGAATGGCGATTAAGCTGCGCTGGGAAAACTATAGCTCCGGGGGATCCCTGAACAGCTTTATCCTGCCCGAAACAACACTTGGCGAGCTGGTAAGCTACCTTAAGAAGATTTTCCCCGGCCAGTCATTTAATGTGGTGGGTGATCCGTCGATGAAAGTGTCGCGTGTTGCCTTTGCAGAAGGAGCACCCGGCAGCGCGGTTCATTTTTTCATCCTGAGGGATAAAAATACAGATGTGCTGATCGGAGGAGAAGTTCCTCAATGGGAAACTTACGAGTATGTCAGAGACGCCGTTCTCCAGGGAAAACATAAGGCTGCAATCTTCCTCGGGCACATCCCGTCGGAAGATGCCGGGATGGAGTATGCTGCACAGTGGATTAAGACATTCATAACGGGCGTTCCCGTGGCTTTCGTCGATTGCGGGCCCTCGTACACAACCTATTAAAATTTAAACGCGGGGAGCACAGAGAATCACCAGGTCCGGTAATCCCTGCACTCCCTGCGGTTTATTCTGTTATACTATCAGAAAACCAGTGTCTGGATCGAATGAGGAAGGGTTTCGATCTCGGCATGGTATTCTCCAACGCACAGGTTATAGGTACCTTTCCCGGCCGTATTGTTCATCACAACCACAACGATCTTCCCGTCGCTGTTCTCAAATGCAGTGGTAAGCAGCATGCTTCTGCTGGAGGCACTCAGTATCCTCACTGCACCGGGCCTGATGAATTTAGAAAAGTGACCTATATAATAATATGAATTCGTGTATGTCAGCTTACCGGTTTTCAGGTCGGCATGAACCGGTGCAAAACAAAAATTGCCAACGTGATTTGGACCGCCTGTTTCGTCGAGAAGTATGTTCCAGTCTGTCCAGCCGCAGGCCCCGTTATTGAAGTCGTTTATCATGTTCCTGCCGTAAGCCTCTCCCAGCCCCCAGTTAAGGATCCTTTTCGGATCAAAGCTCTCGGGGCAGCCTTCGGTAAAAAGAAGATGCTTACCGGGCCAGGTATTCTTTACGACAGCGACATTGCCGAACATCTTGTCCCCTCCAGACCAGTTTTCGTACCAGTGAAAGCCCATGCCCCAGGCATATTTCGATGCATCAGGGTCATCGAAAATCGCTTCCGCCCTTTGTACCATCAGGTCACGGTTATGATCCCAAACAATAATCTTCTTATCCTTAAGTCCTTCTCTTTCCATCACCGGGCCAAGATGGTTCTTCAGAAAATCACGTTCATCATTTGCCGTATAAATGCACGATTCCCATGTTTGTCTTGCCATCGGTTCGTTCTGGATGGTTATCCCCCAAACCGGGATCCCCTCTTTTTCATAGCTTTTAATGAATCTTGTATAATACAGTGCCCATGAATCGGCAAATTCCGGTCTTAGCTTTCCGCCATGAAGCATATCGTTATTATCCTTCATGAAAGCGGGCGGGCTCCACGGGCTGGCAAACAGTGTAAGGGAGTTGCCGCTGGCAGCCATTGCCCTTTTTATGAGCGGGATCTTGAATTTCCTGTCGTGATCTATATTGAAGCTTTTCAGGTCCTTGTCGCCTTCGGTGACGTACGTATAGCTGTCGCTTGAAAAGTCACAGCTGTTGATGTTGGTCCTGGCGATGCGATAGCCAATTCCCTTGTCATAATCATAATATGCTTCGATTATCTCCTTCTGCTTTTCAGGACCGAGCTTTGCGAAGGTCTCTGCCGAAGCATCTGTAAGTGCTCCTCCGATCCCAATGAAATCCTGGTATTTTTTCGATGGATCAAGGAAGACATAGACATTCCCTTCCGAGGTTGACTCAAGCCGGGAAAACTGTACGGTAGCAGTCCTGGTCAGTCTCAGGCTGGTGCTGTCGGCAGTAGTGAATACTGTTACAGTTCTGCCACCGGCATTAAATACCGTGCCGGGGTCAGTTTTTACTGGATCCGGGGATTTTGTTCCGCTGCACGAAATCAGCAGGCAGCATGCCAGGGTTGAAAGTAAGTATCTCATAGGTTCATTTATAAAATTTTTACAAAAGGTAATCAATCATTTTTGTTTTTCTCCGGGATCAACCGCTGATACATTGGCGCTTCTTACGATCTTGTCGAACCGGTAATTAAAAATGTCGCTGTATGGATTATTCAGAACCTGCGTCATGAAAATTGCAATCTCATTTTCCGCGGGGTTTATTGAGAACCAGGTTGAAAAAGCTCCTGCCCAGCCGAGATCAATGACCCTACCGGGTCTTCCGTCAGCCCGTTTTTCGCGGACTATTCTGAAACCGTAGCCGAATGACGCAAATTCGTTCCACCTGAGTGCACCGAGATGATCGGTGAACATGAGTGCGACGGTTGTGTCGCTGAGGATCCTTACCCCGTTGTAGGTCCCCTTGTTGAGGAGCGCCTGGCAGAAGATAAAATAATCCTGCATAGTGCATGTTATGCCTGAACCGCCGGAGAAATATTTTTTTGCCCCTGCCACGGGAAAATCGCTCGTGTACGGACCAAGCCTTTCAAACTTAACCAGCGAACTGTCCTTATGATTTGATGCATATAATGTTGTCAGGCGATTTGTGAAGGTCGAATCGAAATAAAACCTGGTATCATTCATTTTCAGAGGGCCCGTAATGTTTTTTCAATATAATCGGAAAG
>Ga0335069_10001650_pt1 | contig 35731 bp, 26 predicted proteins | sample Lox_Sample_11_FD_206714 | JGI IMG/M metagenome (GOLD analysis project Ga0335069, IMG submission 206714) | Soil microbial communities from Loxahatchee National Wildlife Refuge, Florida, United States - Lox_Sample_1.1 | ecosystem: Environmental > Terrestrial > Soil > Wetlands | place: USA... | reverse complement strand
GACGTCAGCATCGACGACGTCGACATGGTCATGGGGGACACGGACCTTTGCCCGTTCGACCGCGGGACGTGGGGGTCGCTCAGCACGCGCGCATTCGGGCCCTCGCTCAGAACCGCCGGCGCGGAGGCGAGGCGCGTGCTGATGGAAATGGCGGCAGAACGCCTCAGTGTTCCGGTCGAACAGCTCGCCACTGAAGCGGGCGCGGTGTTCCAGCGCTCCGACACGTCTCACCGCGTCACGTACGCCTCCCTTGCGCGGGGAAAGAAGATTGAGCGACAGCTGAAGGATCCCGTTGTCGTCAAGAAGCCTTCGGAATTCAGGATCATGGCAAAGCCGCTCACGCGGCGGGATGCACTCGAGAAGGTCACAGGGAAAGCGAAATACGCCGGGGATATCCATGTCCCCGGCATGCTCTATGCGAGAATTCTCCGTCCGCCTGCCCATGACGCGAAACTGGTGAGCGTGGATGTCTCGGGCGCGGAGACCGTGAAGGGCGCGCGCGTCGTCAGGGACGGCGACCTCGTCGCGGTGCTCCACGAGTATCCCGACGTTGCGCAGGCTGCGCTTGAGAAGATCAAGGCCGCATACGATACGCCGGCGCCGACGGTGGACGACCGGTCGATCTACGACCATCTCCTCAAGGCGGCACCTGCCGGGAAGGTCGTCGCAGGCGGCGGGGATCTCAAAGCGGGAGAGAAGGCGTCATCGTCCGTCTTCGAGAAGAAGTACCTCAACGCGTACGTCGCCCATGCTCCGATTGAGCCGCACACGGCAGTGGTGAGCATCGAGGGGAAGAAGGCCACCGTCTGGGCGTCGACGCAGGCTCCGTTCGGCGCCCGGGAGGAAGTGGCGCAGGCGCTCGGATTCCGGACACAGGACGTTCGGGTCATCACGCCCTTTGTGGGGGGCGGCTTCGGCGGAAAAGCCAGACACCTGCAGGTCGTTGAGGCGGCACGCCTGGCGCGCCTTGCCGGCGCGCCCGTGCAGGTCGCATGGACACGAAACGAGGAGTTTTTCTATGATTCGTTCCGCCCGGCGGCAATCGTGACGATCCGGTCGGGGATCGGGACGGGAGGGGAGGTGACGTTCTGGGATTACGGCGTCTACTTTGCGGGCGAACGGGGCGCAGAGCATTTCTACAGGTTCCCGAATCACCGCACGACCGCCTACAACTCAGGGTGGGAAGGGGCAACGGGGAGCCATCCCTTTGCCACGGGAGCGTGGCGGGCGCCGGGGAACAACACCAACACGTTTGCACGCGAATCCCAGATGGACATCATGGCGGCGAAAGCGGGCGCGGATCCGGTCGAATTCCGGCTGCGCCACCTGTCGGACGCGAAGATGAAGCGCGTTCTCCAGACTGCCGCGGAGAAGTTCGGCTGGCAGCAGGCGAAGGGGCCGAGCGGCCGGGGTCTCGGTGTCGCGCTCGGGATTGACGCTGGGACATACGTGGCGGCGATGGCGGAGATCGGCCTCGACCGCACCACCGGGAACGTGAATGTGAAGCGGGTTCTAGCCGTCCAGGACATGGGACTTGTGGTGAACCCGGCGGGGGCCACGCTCCAGATGGAGGGCTGCATCACGATGGGGCTCGGGTACGCGCTCCGCGAGGGACTGCACTTCAGCGGCGGCGCGATTAAGGATGTAAACTTCGACACGTACGAGATTCCCCGGTTTTCATGGCTTCCGAAAATAGCAACGCACCTGATCGACGATCAGGACGCCCCGCCGCAGGGAGGCGGAGAGCCGGTCATTGTCACGATGGGGGCGGTGATCGCCAACGCCATATTCGACGCGGTCGGAGCCCGCATTCTTGAGCTGCCCATGACGCCGGATGTCGTGAAGGCGGCACTCAAGCAGGGCTAGCATGGACCCGAAGCGGGGGATTGCTTCGTCGCAGATTGCTTCGTCGCAAAGAGCGCTCCTCGCAATGACACCCGGCCGTCATTGCGAGCGTTTTCTGCGAAGTGCGCCTTCTGCATCCCGGCGCCTGCGGCGCCGCAGGCGCCGGAGGCGGGGCAATCTCCTCGCAATGACGGTCCTTGCTCTTGTTTTCCACACGCCCGCCCTCGCCCAGAAGACCTATTGCAACCCCCTCGACATCGACTACAAGTATTCTATTGATGATACCGCCGGCGGGATCTCCTGTCGGTCCGGCGCCGATCCGGTCATCGTCAGCGCGAGGGGGGAATACTACCTCTTTGTGACGAACTCGGGCGGATGGTGGAAATCCCGCGACCTCCTCAGCTGGTCGTTCGTCACTCCATCGATCTGGCCGAAGGGCGATATGTGCGCCCCGGCTGTTGCCGTTGTCCGGGACACGCTCTACCTGTTCCAGTCCACGTTCGATCCCTGCCCGCTCTATTTCTCGACCGCCCCTGCGGACGGTCGACTCGCATACTTCAACCCGCTCCTCCCGCAGATGCGCGGAGCCCTCGGGCCGTGGGACCCGGACATATTCCATGACGACGGGACGGACCGGTGGTACATGTACTTCGGTTCATCCAATGTCTACCCCATATACGGCATCGAGCTCGATCGCGGAAAACAGCTGACGTACGCCGGCGAGCCCACGCCGCTGCTCAGGCTCGACCCTGAGCGGCACGGGTGGGAGCGTTTCGGTCCCGATCACCGCGACACCACACGTCCGTACATCGAAGGCTCCTGGATGACGAAGCACGAGGGAAAGTACTACCTCCAGTATGCCGCACCGGGAACGGAGTACAACGTCTACGCAAACGGGACATACGTCGGCGACGGCCCCATGGGACCGTTCACGTACGCCCCGTACAATCCCGTATCGTACAAGCCCGGTGGATTCGTGGCGGGGGCGGGACATGGCAACACGTTCCAGGACCAGTACGGCAACTACTGGAACACCGGCACTCCCTGGGTGGGGGTCAATCACAAGTTTGAGCGGCGTGTGGCCGTGTTCCCTGCCGGTTTCGAGTCCGACGGGGACATGTACGCCGACACGCGATTCGGCGACTTCCCGCACCTGATACCGAAGACGAAATGGAAGTCGAGCGATCAACTCTTTGCGCGCTGGATGCTGCTCTCGTACCGGAAAAGCTGTTCCGCCTCTTCGGTGAGGGACACATTTCCGGCCTCGAACGTGACTGATGAAAACCCGAGGACATTCTGGGTGGCGGGCGCCAACAGGCCGGGGGAGTGGATCACCGTGGACATGGGGCGCGCGGCAACAGTCTGCGCCGTCCAGGTGAACTTTGCCGACTTCCACTCGGCTGTCTATGCCCGCGACACTTCGGTCTGCACTCAGTTCAGGCTTTCCTCCTCGGGGGATGGCAGGACGTGGAGTGTGATTGCCGATCTGTCGGCCGAGGGCCGGGACAGGCCGAACGCGTACATAGAGCTTCCCCGCCCCCTCCACGCGCGGTATATCAGATACGAGCATATCCACGTGGCGGCCCGCAACCTCGCGATCAGCGATATCAGGATCTTCGGGTTTGGTGCGGGGCGTTCACCGCAGGCGCCGTCCCGTGTGCGCGTCCGCCGCCTGCCCGACGAGCGGAGCGCGATCGTGTCATGGGATCCGGTCTCCGGGGCGGTCGGCTATAACGTCTTGTGGGGGATCAGCCCGAAGAAACTTCACCAGACGTACCAGGTCTTTGCAGACAGGGGGACCACGCTCGAAATACGCGCCCTGAACGTCGGGCAGCCCTACTGGTTCGCTGTTGAGACATTCAACGAAAAGGGGGTGTCCTCCCGGGGAAAGACGGTCTCTGCCCAGTCTGAGTGACCGGGATTGCCACGCCGCTCTTTGGCGCGGCAATCTCCCCGCTCCTGGATTGTTCTGGGCGGAATCTGTAAATTAAACTGTGCCGGATGCTTGTTCGTCTAACGGGAAGAGGTGCTTCTGGGCCGGGCACCCGGCGCGATGTGCGGGTGTTGTAAGAGTCACAGAGGAGAAGGGGTTTCGCTTCACCACCATCACCCCCCACCCGATATTCCATGAAACCTACTACAGGGAGGGGATATGAACCGTAACACAATCTGGCTTGCGGTCCTGGTGATAGGACTTGCGGCCGCCGGCTGCGCGCCGGAATACTCGAGCTATCGCTACCGGGAGCATCGCCCGGTGAGAGATTCCTCGATGCTGATGACGAAGCAGGACGTCATCGCGCTGTCGAAGGCGAAGATCGGCGATCAGGTCATCGTTGACATGCTCCGGAGGTCGGGGTCGACGTTTGTCCTGCGCACTCCCGATGTGATCGAGCTGGCCGACTCGGGCGTGAGCGATACGGTGATCAGCGCGATGATGAAGGGAGATGAGCTCTGGGGAGGCGGGGGACCTCCGCCGCGCGCGTATGCGTGGTATCCCCCGTACTACTACGACTCCTACTGGTGGAGCACGTATCCATGGTGGTCGCCGTGGTACCTCTCGGGGTGGTACGGGTACTGGGGCGGGTTCTATCGCCCCTACTATTCCTACAGGGGGCACGCACCGTACTACGGGGGCGGAGTTCGCTACCGCTCGTACGGCGCGGGCGGCGGTGGCGGCGGCTATCGCGCGATGGGTCGGCGCCGCTGAAGCAGTTCACACGCAACAACCTCTTCCCGGTCCCGGGGCCCCGCAGCGGCATGTTGCAGGGCCCCGTTGCATTTCTGTCCCGGCCGGACTACCGGTGTTCTGCCGCTATCCTCTCCGCGGCCAGCCGGAGGGTTTCGTCCCGGCGCGCATTTCGTCTCCAGATCCACACATAGAGCGCGATCACCGACAGGTTCACCACCCAGAGCGTCACCTCCACCCAAAGCCGCTCGTCCCACACCCACCAACGCCTGCCCGTGCCGTGCGTGTATGAATCCACTTTGAGGTGCAGCCAGTACATCGGCACATACTTGAGGATCGCTCTCAGCTTCCCGAAATGGGCGACGTTGTAGAGGCTCCACCGGTCGTCCCTGAACAGGATACCGTAGGCGCCGACCAGGTCCGGGAGCGCCCCGAAGACCGCTCCTGTCAGGCCCAGCGTCCAGAGCCACGACTTCTTCCGGAGGCGGGCGATGAACGGCGCCAGCATCATGAGGCCTCCCTGCGTCGCGTGACAGAACGTGTCAGCCATTATCCTCCCTCCGGTCAAGTTTCGTCTCGAGGAGCTCCCGTGTCTTCAGCCGCACCCAGCCGGCGATCAGGAGCGTCATCACGCCTCCGAATACCGCCGACGGCACAACGCCCATCAGCTTTGCCGCTGTTCCCGATTCAAATGCGCCCAGCTCGTTTGACGAGGAGACAAAGACGCCGTTGATGGACATGACGCGGCCGCGCATGGCATCGGGAGTCCGGAGCTGGAGGAGCGTCTGGCGGATGACGATGCTGATGCTGTCGAATGCGCCGCTCATGAACAGGGCCGCCACGGAGAGTCCCATCCAGGGCGATACCGAGAACACGATGATCGAAATCCCGAACCCGGCCACCGCGGCAAGAAGATTCCGCCAGGCGTGCTGCATGGGGGACACTCGTTGCAGGACCATCAGCATGATCACCGCGCCGGCCGAGGGGGCGGCCCGGAGAATTCCCAGTCCCTGCGCCCCCACGTTCAGGATGTCCTGTGCGTAGATCGGGAGAAGCGCGTACACCCCGCCAAAGAGGACGGAGAACAGATCGAGGGAGAGCGCGTAGAGAATCACATTCGTGCGCCGCACGAAGCTCACCCCTTCGCGCAGGCTCGCCAGGAGCGATCCCTCCGGCCGCATGACGGGCGCCGTGCTGTCGCCGGCGCGATAGTAGAAGACCATTGCCGCCGCGAACAAAACGACCACCACGAGAATCGTCCCGGCAAACCCGAGCCACGAAAAGAGGAACCCGGCGATCGCCGGGCCGAGGATCGAGCCTGTCTGGAACGCGGAACTGCTCCACGTGGCTGCATTTTCGTATGCCGTGATCGGTACCAGGAATGCGCGGAGCGACGACGCCGCGGGGGACTGGAACGCGCGGCAGACGCCCAGGAGGAACACGGTGGCATAGATGACGGTGACGAGCGCGGCGACGGGAATAGTCCCCGCGGCGGCGGAGTGTGCAAACAGGTGGAGGGCAAGGGAGCAGAGCATGATGACGCCGACCGCCGAGAGGATGATCCGTCGCCGGCTCAGCCGGTCGGAGAGGTGGCCGCCGAGGAGCGTGAGACTGATGAACGGGACGAACGTCGCAAGCCCGATCAGCCCCAGCGCGAGGGGATCGCGTGTGATCGTGTACACCTCGTATCCGATCGCTACTTCCTGTATCAGAAAGGCGATGGTGAACAGGAACGAGGCGAACACGAACCTGCGGTAGGCGGGAAACCGCAGGGCCGCGTACGGATCACGAAGACTGCGGGAAGAACTGATCGACGCACCCTTTCGCAAAGCTGACCGGACGACATCACGATACTGATTTTTCGGCTGAGTTGCTGTCCGGTGCCGGCCCTCCCGGCGGATGGATTTCCACGACCATCGCGGGATCGAAGCCCTTGACGGGTATGTGGGGGTATCCCCGCTGATTGCTGACGACCCGCGTCCCTCCCAGCATGTAGTCGACGCAGAAATGCGTGTGCCCGTGGATCCAGAGTGCCGGCTTCCTCCGCGCGATCAGGTCCTCCAGGTCCGATGCGTATGCGCTGTTGACACCAACGGATGCGAACGCCGGGTTGAGCGATCGCGCGCTCGGCGCATGGTGCGTGACCACAACCGTCCGCTCCGCGTCGTGCTGCAGCTCGTCATCGAGCCAGCGAACGGATGCCTCGAACCGCGAAGCGGTGTCGGAAGGGCGCAGCCGGCGGAACCGGGGGCTCAGCCGGATCTTGTCGTAGTCGTTCATGCGCGCCAGCGCCTCGTCCATGCCCGCTTCGACGTCGCCGTCAATGCCGAAGTCGGACCAGAGCGTACACCCCAGGAACCGGACGTCCCTGATCGTGGCGGCGCCGCATTCGAGGAAACGGACGCTCCCCGTGTGCTTCATGGCGAGGAGTTTCCGCGTCAGGCCCGGGAACGCATGGCGGTAGTACTCGTGGTTCCCGGCAACGTAGATGACAGGGGAGGAGGGGAACGCCTCCCGCGCCCAGAGGAGGCCCCGCGTCCCCAGGTCGATGTCCCCCGCGAGCACGACCACATCCGCGCCCGCCTCGGCGGCGGTGAGCGCCTTGAACTCGTTGTGGAGATCGCTCAGGACCTGTATGCGCATGCCTTCAGGGAAGTGTGCGGTGAATGATCTCCTCCGTCGCCAGGACGTGCGCGTACTCATCCTGGAGGTTCGCGAGAGACATGGCATGAACCTCCTCCGCCGTGCGAAAGACGCCGCGGAAGTCGGCGCGGCCGAATGTGAACGTGCCGTCGGAGGCCACGATGGTTGTGAAACCCAGCTCGCCCGCAACGCGCGCCGTGGCCTCGACCGAATTGTTGGTGATGACGCCCGCAATCACGATGTCGCCGATGCCCCGCTCCCGCAGGATGGCTTCAAGCGGCGTCCCGATGAAAGCGCAGGGAGTGTGCTTCGTCACGACAGGCTCACCGGGGAGAGGAAGTGCGACTTCCTTGAACTCGACGCCCTCCTGGCCGTCGCGGTACGTGGAGTCGGGGAAGCGTGAGACGTGGCGGACATGGATGACCGGGCGCGAAGAGCTTCGCCATCGGTCGAGGAGCCTTCGCACGTTGTCTTCGGCTTCCGGGTTGTTGCGCACTCCCCAGGATGGATGGTCGATGGCTCGTTGCAGATCGATGAGGAGAAGGGCGGTCGTCCGGGGGAGGGCCGGCGGCGGCGCGTTGACGGATGCTCTGGGGTCCATGCGGTCTGCGTCAGTAGATCTGTAGGAGGCTCACCGTGATCATCTCCTCCTCAATCCGCCGCAAGCGCGGCAAGCTTCAGGACCGTGTTCCAGTTCCTTGCCGTCCCGCGTGTGTCCAGCGTCGATTCGATCAGCGTGTTTGTGAGCTTCGACGTGCCGATGCCGTCGGGGTACGTGATGTACGCGATGTCACCCCTGACGCGGACGGATTCCCTTCCCCTGATGGCCCCGACGAGCGCCTTCACGGCCGCCGCCGAAGGGGCATTCTTCAGCGGCATGGCCAGGAGGTGCGAAGGATCGTGCAGGGCTTCGCGGGGAAACGGGTTGCCGGCGATCAGCGATTTCCACTCGTCCGGCGTGCGGACGAAAAAGAGCGTTTCCAGCCCCAGACGTTTCTTTGCTTCCCCCTCGAGGCGTTTCTCGAGCGCGGCGGTGGGCCCGCGCGCCGTTCGGAAGACGATATTGCCGCTCACCAGGAGCGTCCGGGGGTCCTCAAATCCCATGGTCGAGAGAAGTCCGCGGAGATCCCCCATCGAGACTGCCTTGTGCCCCCCGACGTTGACTCCCCGCAGGAGGCCGATGTACGTCATCATGTTGTCCCGCCGGCGCCGAAGCTTTTGCTGATGAACGCCGCGAGCTCGTCCGTTGTTCCGTTGCCAATCCAACGGCCATCTCCCGCCTCCACGACCGGGAGAGCGCGTATGCCTTTGGCGATCAGTACCTCCGGCCTCAGCGTCACGTCGGTTTCCACGAGTTCAAACCCCATTTTCGACTGGAGATCCACCAGCCTCCGTTTGACGATGGGGCAGAAAGGACATCCGACACCGGTGTAGAGAACCACTTTGCCGGTTGCCCGGCCGACTGCGGCCGAGGCGCTGTCCTGGACAGAGCCGTATCCCATGTACCGCGCAAGGGCGGGAAAGTACCTGACGTACAGCCAGAGCGCCAGTCCTACGAAGATCACCCAGAGGATCGCCTGGATGTAGTCGCCCCGCGCGATCTGGAATATGAACCCTGCCACCAGCACAAGCCAGCTTCCGTACACGAACGAAATATGACACTGCTGTTTCATGCTCTTTCCCCTATGTTTCCGATGGGTGTCTATTCCTCTCCCCACAGATCGGGAGTGCTGACGTCCTTTCCCATGAGCTTCAGATAATAATAGAGCTGGCCCTTGTGCTGGACGAGGTGAGCGATCATCCTGAGCAACTGCCTGTACAGCGGGACGGGGGCGCCTCCCCACGGCGCCGTCACCGGGGCAAAGAGCGACTGCAACGTCCCGGCTTCCCTCAGGCATGCCATTGTGAGTGCGCGGTCACATTCGAGGAAGGCGAGCGCCTCATCGCGGCTCGCGACCGAAGGGAGCGCCTCGGCCGGGGGCACGTGATCGGCGTTCTCCCCCCCGGCGATCCCCCAGTCGCCGCGGACGAACCCGCATATCGCCTTTCCGCAGGCGAAACACGAACAGTGCAGGAGGAGCTGCCCGAGCGTCATCCAGTCACGGCCCAGAGGCGGCCGCCACGCGAGCTCGCTGTCATCCACCCGGTGCATGAGCCTGGCCGTGACGGCATAGGCGGATTCCGCTTCGGCGATCAGGACGTCTGTCGGCGTCACCCCTGTTTCCCTCAGTGATTGCGGAAGTCGATCGACGGAGTCTTCCATGTCTCCGGGTCGTTGAGCAGACCCCTGCGGTAGTTCAGGACATCCATGGTCTCCGGCACGACCTTGATCAGCACAAGATACTTCCAGTCGGGGAAGGCCTGCGTCCAGTATTCACGCTTGCGCTTCATTTTCTCGGCCTGGTCGTCCACGAGCACCGCCCTCCCGGTGATGGCAACGCAGCCGGCCGCCTGGTTATGGTCGGCATAGTACAGGCAGACCACGGGATTCCGCCGGATCTCGGCGACCTTTCTGCTTCGGCTGTTGGTGGCGATCCACACCGTCATGTCTTCCTCGGGAGGAAACGGATTCATGGTGCGCGCGTGAGGACGCCCGAGCGAATCGACAGTGATGAGGGCGCAGTACTTCTGCATTCCCATGATCTCACGCGCGGCCGCGATGACAGAATCACGGTGTGTTGCCGCCGGGCGGCCCGGCTGCGCCGCGCATGTCGCTGCGGCGAGGAATGATATGAAGAGCGCCTGCAGGAGTGATTTACTCATCGCGTGTGCCCTCGATGTCTGTGGGGGGGTGCCCGGTTCCGAAGAGGAGCGAGCATGGGAATCTTCGCGCGAGCGCATTCAGGCCGCCGTTTGCGAGGATGCAGCTGCCGCACCATATTCCGCAGCACCCCATCAGGTGTCTGGCTTTCAGGAAAGAATCGGCGGACCGGTACGCATCCACTGGTGTTCTCCCGGATGGCGACCCATGAAAAAGGAGGGGACCTCTCTCCGTTCTTCCGGCTGCAGAAAGAGGTCCCCGCAATGAACTGTGACCGTGTAAATGTACACCGGGCGGTCCCCAAAGGCAAGCAGCCGCGTGAGATTGTCACGCAACTATCGTATATTCACCGGCGTATGAGAGGGAGAATCCGGGAGATCGCCCGACCGCCATGCGGCGAACTGCGCTCATCACACTGTCGGCCTGCGTGTGCGCGACGTATCCGGCGCTCGCACAGCCGGCAAATGTCCAGGTAAGTCCCCGCGTGACGGGCGATTTCTACCCGCCGGAGGAGGTCTCCGTCGCGATCAATCCCGCTGCGCCGCAGAACGTTGTCGTCGGCGCGAATGTCCGGTATGCCTATGTGTCGATGGACGGCGGCAGGACCTGGGCGGAGAAGCTTCTTCCCATGGGCACATGGGGCGATCCGAGTCTGGCCTTCGACACGCGCGGGACCGTCTATTTCTGCCACCTGTTCAATCTCAGTCTCGCCGGGATATCGAACGCGGGCTTTATCGACCGGCTGGGCGTGCACAGATCGTTCGACGGCGGTCTCACGTGGAAAGACTCCGCGATCGTGGGATACAATCCGCCCAGGCAGCAGGACAAGGATTATATCGCGGCCGACCTGACGGACTCGCCGCACCGGAATGCGCTCTACCTGGCGTGGACGGAGTTCGACGCATACGGGAGCCGCGCCCCGGGCGACAGCTCACGGATACTCTTCAGCAGGTCCACGGACGGCGGCACGTCCTGGGCCGCACCGTTGCGCCTGAGCGACCGCGCGGGGGACTGCGCTGATTCATCCAACACCGTGGAGGGAGCTGTGCCGGCGGTGGGCCCGAACGGCGAGGTGTACCTCAGCTGGGCGGGACCGCTCGGGATCATGTTCACCCGCTCGACGGACGGCGGGCTCACCTGGGGGAGGAACGTGTTCGTCGATTCCCTTCCCGGAGGATGGGACCAGCAGATCGCGGGCATCTACAGGGCCAACGGCATGCCCGTGACTGCGTGCGACATCAGCACCTCACAGTGGCGCGGCACCGTCTATGTCTGCTGGTCCGACGCCCGGCACGGGAAGGGGAACACGTGCATTTTCCTCCGCCGTTCGACGGACGGGGGAGCGACGTGGGAGCCGGCCGCGCAGGTGAACACGGACAGAACCGCACGCGAGCATTTCTTTCCATGGATGACGGTCGATCCCGTCACGGGAGCGGTCTACGTCGTCTTCTACGACCGGCGGGAGACTGAGGGGGACTGGACCGACGTCTATCTGGCGAGCTCGATCGACGGCGGCGCGTCGTTCAGGGATTTCCGCGTGAGTGCCTCGTCGTTCCTTCCGGTGTCAGGCGTCTTCTTCGGCGACTACACCGGCGTCGCCGCCCGGGGAGGCGTCGTGTACCCGGCATGGATGAGGATGGACGAGGGAGTCCTGACCGTGTGGACAGCTCCCTACGCTGATCCATCGGTTCGGCTTCCCTCTCCCGCGCCGGCGGCGTTTGCGCTCTCACAGAACTATCCCAATCCGTTCAATCCGTCGACGGTCATCATATACGCCGTGCCCGTGCCGGCACCGGTCCGGCTCACGGTCTTCGACATACTGGGGCGGCAGGTGGCCGTGCTGGCTGACGGTGCGGTGGCGGCAGGATCGTACCGCGCGACATTCAACGCGTCGCAGCTCGCGACCGGTGTGTACTTCTGCCGTCTCACCGCTCCGGGATACGCGGCCGAAATAGCCATGATCCACATGAAATAGCCAGAGGCTTCATGCGATTTCTCCTGATCCTCCTGCTCGTTCCCGCCCTCGCTTCGGCTGCGATCCTCATGCAGCCGTATCTTCAGGCCTTGACGCCCACCAGCGTCTGTGTCCTCGTCGAGACCGATTCTCCCGGGCCGGTGACGATCCGGTACGGGACGACGGAAGACTGCCCGCTGACGGCCCGCACGCTGGACTACGCTGTGACCACCGCATCGCCCGTGACGTACGTGCACCGCATTTCTCTCGAGGGATTGCGGCCGGAGATGCAGTACTACTACAGGGCGGGAGAGGGAGACGTGTTCACGGAGCTGTCGTCCTTCCGGACGGGCGCGCTCCCCGGGACCCCGTTCCGGTTCACATGGGTGGCGGATGTCCGCGGCGGTCCGGAGGTGTTCGACAGCGTCATGACGCTTGCCGCGTCGGCGCATCCTCTCCTCTGCCTGTTCGGCGGCGATCTCGCCCCGACCTCTTCGTATGAGAGCTGGAAGACCGGGTTCTTCCGCCCGCCGGTGCTGTCGATGCTGGCGGCTGTCCCCTGGGTCAACGCGCCGGGGAACCACGAAAAATGGGCCACGAACACCGAGGCGTTCACGTGCGCCCCCTTCGGCGCCGTGAAGGACGGGTATTTTTCGTTCGACTGCGGCGACATGCACGTGCTCGTGCTGAACAGCGAGCTGCCGCTCGGACCGGGATCGCCCCAGTACGCGTTCGCCGACACCGACATGCACCGCACCACCAGGGCGTGGAAAGTCGCCATGCTGCACAAACCCGGCTACTGCGCGGGGGGGCACGGCGAGGATTCCTCCGTGATCGCACTGACGTCGGGTGTGTTCGAGAAGACCGGGGTCGCGCTGGTGCTGTGCGGACACTCCCATTTCTATCAGCACAACGTCGTGAACGGGATACACCACTGCGTCATCGGGTCGGCCGGGGCGGCTCTCTACGACCCGCAGCGCGCCTGGTACACCCGGAAGACGCTGAAGGAGTACAACTGGGCGTCCGCCGACGTGACTCCGCTCTCGCTCGTCATACACGTCTGGGACCAGCGCGGTGCTCCGCTGGACACGATTGCGCTGTCGCGATGACGTGCCATTGCCCTTTACCGCAAAATCACTTACGGTGCATGCCATGAACACATCGAGAATCTTCTGGGGAACGCTCTGGATCGTGGCGGGGGCGCTCATTCTGCTGACCAAGCTCGACCTCCTCACCCTGCACCTCTGGTCGATCTGGAAGTTCTGGCCCCTGGTGCTTGTCCTGTGGGGTGTGGGAATCCTGAGCGGTGCGAAGATGGTGCGCGCCCTCCTCGCGGTGTGTGCCGCCGTCCTCGTCGCGCTGATTGTCTATGCCGCGTGGCAGGAGTGGGGGTGGGGACGAACGCCGCGGGAGTTGACGTCGCAGTCATTCATGGAGACCTACGACACGACCTGCCACCACGCGACGCTCCGGTTCGTCTCGGGGGCGGGGACGTTCACGATCCGCGATACCTGCGCCGATCTGTTCCGGGCGGAGACGGAGACGGATTTCGGACGCTACGCCGTCACGAGCGACGCGGGGAACGATGCGAAGCGCGTGACGCTCAGCATGGAGGACCATGCCTCCACGTTCAGGGGAGCGGGAAAGAACAGGGTCGACATGCGGTTGCACCCCGGACCCCTCTGGTCGGTGGTGCTGGAAGTGGGCGCCGCGAAGCTCGACGCGGACCTTTCCCCGTTCAGGGCGGAGGACGTCGATATCCGCACGGGTGCGGCGGACGTTCGCCTGACGCTCGGTGCGAAGGCGGAAGAATGCCGCGTGAGAGTACAGGCGGGCGTGTCGTCGATTGCCGTGCATGTGCCGGAGTCGGCCGGGTGCGAGATCCGGTCGGAGAGCGGGCTGACGTCGAAGACGTTCGAGGGATTTGAATCGCGGGGGGACGGGATCTACCGGACGGCGAACTTTGACACGGCGGCGCGGAAGATCTTCCTGACGTTTAAAGCCGGCGTGTCGAGCCTCCGCGTCGTGCGGGAACGGGAGATGTGATGCTCATTCCCTCGAAGCAGCGTGTCTTTCTGTGGGTGCCGTCGCTGCTGTTTGTGGCTCTCGTGCTGGGACGTTTTGAGCCGACGGCCACGGGGCTCGTCTACCGCGTGATGGAAAACGGGTGCGTGAGCGCTGTGTTTCTGCTGATCGCCGACGGGTTCCTGACGGTGGCGGACGTAAAATCCCACCGCACCGGGATCGTCATGTGGGTCCTGGCCCTGGTAGCCCTCTTCGCCCTCAAGCAGATTCCCGTCCTCACCATCCATCTTATTTAGCGGCGGAGTTTGCTTCGTCGCTGAGAAGCGCTCCTCGCAAAGACAGGGCGCCAACGGCAGCCCGTCATTGCGAGTGGCGCCGCAGGTGGCGCCGCGGCGAAGTCCGCTCTTTGGACCACGCCGCTGTCTGGCGTGGCAATCTACCCCTCCCCCCTGTGCACCTCCTCAAACTCCCCCGTCTTCCTGTTCTTCTTCACGTTATCCGCGGGGAAGTACCTGCCGTTCATCGCGATATACACCCCGTGGGGCAGCGTCTGCACGAACGCGAGCGCGCTCCCCAGGTTGAACAGCCCGTCTGAGCTGCCGAACTTGTAGGGGATCATCGCGCCCGTCAGGACGACAGTCTTTCCCTTCACCTTCTCCGCCAGCACGCGCGCGGTCACTTCCATGGTGTCCGTTCCGTGCGTGATCACGATCCGTTCCTCGGGGGTCTTGAGGCATTGCTTGGTGATGATCTCGAGGTCGGCGTCGGTCATCTCGAGGCTGTCCACCATCATCAGCGTCCGCATGGCCACGTTCACCTTGCAGCGGCCGAGCGCAAGCATCTCGTGGAGATGGGTGTCTTTGAAATACAGCTTCCCGTCGATCTCGTTGTATTCCTTGTCGAACGTCCCGCCCGTGACGAAGATCCGGATGGACATGTCCGTTGTATGTCTGTCGGATGTGGTCATGAAGAGGCAAAATATGAAAAAGGAGTCACCGGTGCACCGGGCTGCGCGCGCCCGTCGCCGATGGCCGCGCGCGCGACATAAAAAAACGCATCCCCCCCGGAAGCCGGAGGGGATGCGGAATTTGTCGTAGCAAGTGGGCCGCTAGACTTTCGTGACGTTGGCTGCCTGGAGACCCTTCGGTCCGCGCTCGACCTCGAACTCGACGGTGTCGCCTTCGTTCAGCGTCTTGTAGCCTTCGCCGTTGATCGCCTTGAAGTGCACGAACACATCCTCGCCACCCGGACGGGAGATGAAGCCGTACCCTTTAGCGCTGTTGAACCACTTGACTGTGCCCTTCTCCATGGAACGAATCCCTTGATGATGATGGTATTAGTGGATTGTGTACATCGTCTCGGTCAGTCTGTGGCTCGGAGCAAAAAAAAATCGCACGCAATGGGCTCACGCTTCACCATTGTCTGCGATCCGACTGCTGCGACACTCACCATAACAGGCTAAAACGGTACATCAGCAAGCACTTGATGGCGCAAGAACGGTGTACGCTGGATTTGCCTCACAAACCTACAAAGGCCGACAGTAAATTGCAAGGCTTTTCTGTCGTTCCAATACTAAAACCCCCGATCTGCTTCATTTTATTGAACTTGGGGCTCTTCGGCTTTTACCTTGAATCCCTTTCTCATCCACGTAGATGCCAGGAGCAGGCCCAGCGGCGTCATCATGGCGATCACACCGTAAATGAACCACATCGTCTCCGTGTGCAGCTGCGCAGGGGGAACGCCGGCGGGGCAGTAGTGCATGAGGAACCAGCCGCTGTAGAGGCTCGTGATGACCTTCGTGAGGAACCAGGGAAACTGGCCGATCCCCATGTAGATGCCCGTCATGTCCTTCGGGGCGATTTCCGCGACCCACTGCAGGAACCGCGCGGACCAGGTCGCCTCACCGATCGTCATCAGGATGAGGAACGCGAACAGACCGCCGACGCTCGGGCCGAGCGCCAGGATGAACGTCGGCGCGCCCATGATGAACGTTCCCACGATCATCATTGTGTACGTGTCTTTCTTCGTCGTGAGCGCCGTGACGACCGGCGTGAGGATGAAGATCAGGATCGGGTTGAAGTTGACGAAGAACTCGAAGTTGTCGCTCACGAGTCCGCTGAACGCACGGTAGCAGTACTGGGGGAGGGTGAGCCAGTTGTGCGCGAAGAGCGTCTGGACGGGAACAAGGACGAAGATGAAGAACATGAACCGTGCGTCCCGCACCGGGAAGTTTCTGAGGTAGTGGACGATCTGTTCTTTCGGGCTCTTCTTTTCTTCCGCCGCCGGTGCTTCCTGCCGCTCCGCCGCGGCCTCCGCTGTCGCCGCGGCGATCGCCTTCCGCGTGAGAAAGATCGTGATCACCGCGATGCCCGCCAGCGTGAGCGCCACGTACACCCAGAAGACGCCGGTGATGCCGTACGCGTGCCGCACCGGCGGAGAGATGAGGCCGGGGAGAAATCCTCCCAGGTTCATCAGCGCGTAGAGCATCGCGTACCCCATGGCCGCGTTCTTCGCGCTGGTGAACTGCCGCACCGCGGCGTAGCAGGCGGGCTGGTAGATTCCGTATCCCAGGATGACGCCGAGCAGTCCCCCCATCGCGAGCCAGTGGGAGCTGGACCAGAGCCCCTTCGTGCCCAGATCGGGGCTCAGCGTCAGCAGGATCCTGCCGATGAGCATGAGGAACAGCGACACGAGGAGCGACCGGCGGGGCCCGATCAGGTCGACCGTCGCCCCCATGAACAGCATGCCGAGCGTTATCCCGGCCGTGAGGAAGCCGACCATCCGCCCGGCGCTGATGTCGTCGAGTCCGATGTAGTCGTTGAAGAAGATGGCCAGGAGTCCCACCACGCCGAAATAGGTGAGTCCTTCCAGAAGGTAGGAGAGGTTGATGCCCCAGAGCGCGCGGTTGGCGCGGAAGAGGTCGATGAAGGGCTGCGTGATTTCACTGAGCGTGTGCCGTACGACGGAGACCTGCTCTTCCGTCCCGGCGGCCTGAGGATCCTGCATGGTGAGTTCCCGGGATTACCGCTTCACGCGGCGGATGATTTTCTTCATGTTGAGGCCGAGGATCTTTTTCTTTTCCTCGTGCGTGCAGTGCGAATACACCACCCACCCGAACTGCGGGATCGGATCACGCATCGGCTGGTCCGTGCCGAACAGGACCCTGTCGGCGCCGACGTGCTTCACCATGAACTCGATGACCCGGTACGTGACCGCGGTGAGCGTGATCTCCAGGTAGACGTTGGGATTCGCCTGCGCGATCTCGATTGCGAGACGCGCGTCCTTGAACGATCCGCCGGAGTGGGCCATGATGAACGCGATGTTCGGGTACCGCTTCGCGATATCCATCATCTCGGGCACGACGTTGGGGGAGGGATGGATGAGCGCGTAGGCCTTCATCCTGTTGCCGTACTCCCACCACGGGTCCCACAGCTTGTCGTTGTAGGGAAGATATGTCCGGGGATTGTACGCCTTGATCCCGTCCATGCCGTACGTGACGTGGACCTTCCTGAGCTCCCGCGGCCAGTCCTTCACGTACTGGGGCTGGAGGGCGGCATAGCCGTGGAAGAAGCGCGGGTACGCCTTCATGGCATCGTGGACGATGATGTTTCCCTCCTGGTAGTCCGTCCACACCGCCAGGAACCCGCTGATGCACGCGGCCTGTATGCCCATGGTCTTCGCGCGCTCGACGATCCCCTTGTCGTCGCCGTACGGGATGTGGATGAACCCCGTTCCCCCCGCGTCACGGTGCATGAGGTGTGCGTGTGCATCGATCACCGTGTAGCCCTTCAGGGGCCTGCCCTCCTTTGCCAGCGCGAGGATGGGGTCCTTCACGCGGGAGGCGCGGTATTGTACCGGCATGGTCTCTATCCGCGCGAGCCGCGCGATGTTCCCCGAGGCCACAAGCGACTTCTCCTCCTCAGACAGCGTGCAGTAGTCGACGAACGATTTTGCCGCGCCGGGGGATTTCTCCAGCGCCCCCGTGCCGAACAGGATGCGCTCGGCGCCGAACCAGTCACGGAACACCTCCATGGCCCGGTTTCCCTGGTGGGCGGAAAGCTCGACGTGCAGATTGCGGTGCTTCGCCATGAGCCAGTAGATGAACCGCGTGGCGTCCCACCGCCCTCCCTGGAGCAGGACGTTGAGCCGGGGAAATCGCGTGAGGACCGCGTCCAGTTCGTTCACCAGCACCTGGTTCGTCGTCTCCAGCACGTCGTTGACGTACAGGTGCCCTCCCTCGACCATCAGGAGGATCCCCTCTTCTTCCAGGGCGCCGAGCAGCTCGCCGCAGAAATCGACGTGGAACGGGTACCGGTGCTGGCGCGGGCACATCCTGACGGCCCTGATGCCGTTGTCGCGCAGCTCCGCGATCAGTTCTTTCGGCGGGGGACACTCGCCGGTATGGTGCGGCATCACCGCCCACACGCCGTACAGGCGCGGGCTCTTCTTCAGCTCCCGCGTGAGCATGTGGTTGCCGTACATCGGGTCGTATTCCTTGGCGGTGGATTGCGTCACCAGCGCGCCGTGGACCCCGGCCCACTCCATTTCCTCCAGGAGGACTTCCGTCTCGTACTGCGATTCGACGTCCTTCGGGCCCCGCTTCCCCACGTACGCGTAGCTGTCGATATAGATGCGGTTGTTCATGGTACGTCATTCCAGTTATGAAATGAAAGGAACAGGCACGCCGGGGAACGCGGAAGGCTGTGGACAGGAAGGCGTGGTTTTGAGTATATTCAATGCCGGAAAGGAAACGAACAATGCCGACAGAATCAACACCGCACGACACGTTACTCCGGATCCCCGGAGTCCTGGCGCCCCTGTGCGCCGCGATCGTTATTGCGACGTCGCTCCCTGCCCTTGCGGGAGAGCTCACGCATCCGCGGCTCATGACAGATCAGGCGGGCATCGATACCGCCAGGGAGTGGATCACACGCTACCCGTGGTACCGGAGCATTTTCGACGCGCACAGGAGAGAAATCGACAGGCTCATCGCCCACGGACCTGTCTACGTCTCGCCGCTCAAGCAGACGTATGTCTACCAGATGTATACCTGCCCGAAGCACGGCGTGGAGCTTCTGTACGACGAGCTGAGCCCGTTCGTCCACCGCTGCCCCGTGGACACGTCGGAGTCCTATTCCGGGGGGAAGTACGACATGGCGTGGGCGGGCTGGTACAACCGGCTTCTCGGTTCGGATCTGGTCTGGATGGGTCTCCTCTACCAGGTGACGGGGGAGGAAAAGTATGCCGCGGCGGGGCGTCAGATCCTGACCCGATTTGCCGATCTGTACCTCACGTACACGACAGACAACACGATCCTCGGGCCGGCCCATGTGTTCTTCGGGACGCTCTCCGAATCATTCTGGGGCGTCGACATGGCATATGGGTACGATCTGCTTTATGACTACCGCGGGTTCACGCCGGAAGATCGCAGCGCAATCAGGGAGAGGCTCTTTCTCCCGCTCGCGGCGATCACGCAGAAATTCCCCGAAACCGCATCCAACAGGCAGCTCTGGTACAACAACGTCTCCGCCGCCGTCGGCTTCCTCTACGGCGACACCGCGCTCGTCAATTTTGCGATCAACGGAAAATACGGGTTCCGCTGGCAGATCGGGTCGGCGCTCCCGGAGAGCGGGTTCTGGGGGGAATGGTCCGGGTACCATTTCGTGACGCTCAGGGGAATGATCCACCTGGCCGAGATGGCCCGTCACAACGGGTACGATCTCTACCATACGGAAATCGCCGGAAGGACGATCAAGAGCATGTTCGACGCGCCGTTCCTCCTTGTCCAGCCCAACTACGAGTTTCCCCGGAGCAAGGACAGCGGCGGGGGGAGCCTTCTCGAGTACGCCCCGTTCTACGAAGTGGGGTACGCGGTGTACCACGACCCGAAGTATCTCTCGCTCCTGAACAGGAGCGGCGTGAAACGGGGGACGCAGGTAGTCGGTGAATCGTCCGCGCTGGGAAGAGCGCCCGAACCGGTGTCCATGTTCGACATCGTTCCCGAGCTGCCCGTGCAGAGGGACCTCCCCGAGGTGTACACGGAACGGAGCATCAATCTCGCGGGAAACGGCTTCGCGATTCTGAGGGACCGCCGGCTTCACACATACCTCTACCTGGACTACGGCATCATGGGGGGAGAGCACGGCCATCCCGACCGACTCCAGATGGGGTACTATGCCGGGGGAAGGAACTGGATCGTCGATCCGCTGAATGAATCGTACATGTTTCCGAGCCTCCAGCTCTGGTACCACAGGTCGATCGCGCACAACACGCTTGTCGTCGACCAGACGGACCAGGCGTGGACCAACGGTTACTGCGGGTACTTCGACGCGCTCCCGTCATTCCAGGTGGCCTCCGGCGGATCGACCACTGAATACCACGGCGTGAAGCTCACCCGGACGCTCATTCAGGTGAGCGATCTCTCCGGCTCGTTCTTCATCGATCTCTTCGACGCAAGTTCGCCGGACGTCCACACGTATGATCTCCCCCTCCACAGTTACGGTCATCTGTCAATTGAGGGCCTGAAACTCGAGCCCCAGCCGGTCGACCTTTTCGGCAACAAGCCGGGCATCCCCGGGTACGATCAGCTCACGTCCATAGGTCTGTGCTCGACGGACAGCGCGTTTCACGGAGATTTCAGGGACGGGAACGAGCGACTGACGTTTCACGTCATTGGAGAACCGGGGACAACCGTCCTCAGTGCGCTCACGCCCCCCATCGGGGGATTCTACAAGCAGTCCGCCCCTGACAAAGCGCCCTTCCCGGTCCTGATCACCCGCCGGGTGGCCAGATCGACGAGGTTTGCCACGCTGATAAGCGTAGCGGGGAGCGGCAACCCCGTCAGGTCATTCCGGAAGGGGGACACTCCCAACATGTATGTTGTAGAGCGGGAGGGAGGGCGCGACGAGGTATATGCGGATGTTGAACATTCCAGGTACGTCGTACGGTGGGAGGGGAGCGACACCTCTGCGAACCCTTCGTTTGACTCATCCCTCACCAATGAACGCGTGCACAACGTTCTCCGCCTCGCCGGTACGGGAGAATCGGCCCCCCCGGGAGGCCGGTTAACGCTCTTTCAGGGCACGAGGGACACGCTGCTATTCACAGTCAAAACGCGAACAGGCGGGTTGCGCGGAGTGGTTCACGCAATGGCCGCCCCCGGCTGGACCGAAAGAACGGAGAGTGAACTGCACTGGTGGGGAGGCATTGTCAATCTTGTTGCCACGAACAAGAGGCCCGTAGAGAGACCGGCAGGGGCGCCGGCATATGCCGTAAGTCCTTCGTGGTTTAAGGAATTTGACAGCGACTCACTCGTTCTTGTGTCAGGAAGATCTGTCACGGTTCCTGTCGGCGTGGACGTCCCGGCAGACGCTGCGCCTGTCGATGAGACCATCGTGGCGGAATTCGGCGGCGACACGCTTCGGGCGACCGTCGCGGTAAAGCCGCCGGTCACGGCGACGATGTTCCTGCCGAACGGTATGAAAGAGATGCTCACCCTCGACTTCACGAACAACACGGCCGCGCCGCAGAACGTGACGGCGTGGCTCACGCCCGACCCTGCATGGAAATCCGGGGGGCCGGAGGCCCGGGGCCGCGGGAAGCGGCCGCTCGCCGGACCGGGGGCGATCCCCCGCATGACACTCACGCTGGCTGCGGGTGAGACGAAACGGATCGATGTGCCGATACGGCTCGCCGGCTATTCGACGGCCAATCAACTCTATCCGATTCGCCTCAGGCTGGAGTGCGGGCGATACGCGACGGAAATCGTGCATGATTTCTATGTCGGAGTCGCGCATGCCGCGAAGATCCCGCCGTCGCTCGACGGGTCCTGGCGCAACTGGAACCGGTCCGATCCGATGACGATCGACAGCGCATCGCAGATCGGGCGGCTCCTCTTCGGCAACCAGCCGTGGCACGGGAGGAAGGATCTCTCCGCGGAGGTCTGTGCGATGTACGACAGCGCCTACCTCTATATAGGGGCGGACGTGACGGATGACAGCGTTGTCGGACACTGGGATTTTCCCCGCATGGGCTACCCGTGGGACACCGATTGCATGGAAGTCGTGATCGACGCGCGGACGAATTCTCTCCAGGGGTTTGATCCTCCGACGCCGGGGACGTTCAGGCACCTGTGTCTTGCGGAGTACCGGCATACTGATTTCTCGGCCATAGCGTGGCAGGGGGCGGGAGCGCCGGATTTGCCGAAACCGAATCTCGTGCCGGGAGGGGAAACGTACTTCCACAAAACGGAGAAGGGGTATGCGATGATCGCGCGGTTTTCCCTGGCGGCGATCAGCGGGATCGTCGCGAAGCCGGGGTACAAAATCGGCTTCGACGTCGCGCTCAACGACAACGACGGGACCAGCTTCAGGAAGAACCAGCACATCTGGGCCGGGTACGAACAGAACCAGTCATGGTGGGATCTTGGCACGATCGGGGCGCTCATTTTCGGCAATTGAGGGGAACTGCGTGCGCGCATCACTTCTCCGTACGGCACCGGTTGTTGTGCTCTTCGCGCTCGCGTTGGCGGGGTGCACGGACCGGCAGGGGGTCAATGTCACGATCCGCGCCGTGTGCGGCGCGTTGCCGGATACGTCAGCCGTGTACCTGACAGGTGACGACGAGAGGCTCGGCGCGTGGAACCCTGGTGCCCTCCGCATGACTCAGCTCGCGGGCGGCACATGGGAGCGGACTGTTGTGTGGGGGAAAGGAATGCGCCTCCGCTACAAATTCACACGGGGCGGGTGGGAGTCGGAGGCGCTCAATCTGAGAGGGGTCCAGTACAACAGCGAACACGTGCTTGAGGCGTCCCGGGATACGACCGTCACGGACACGATACGCGGTTGGCTCGACCGGGACGGCGGCGTGACGCAACTTGTGCCCCGGGACATCCGGGAGAACGACCGCTTCTTCCTGTCGACGGGCTGGCGCTATCATCCGGGGGATGACACGGCGTGGGCGGCCCGGGGGTGGGACGACAGCACGTGGGAGATCTGCAACACCGCGATGGGGAGGGGGTTTCGGTTCAGATCGGGTTGGGACGGGATTGGCTGGTTCCGTCTTCACCTGGTTGTGGATTCCGCGCTCGCGGGGCGGCCGCTCGCGCTGGGCATGCCGCAGGCCGGTGCCTCAGAGGTCTATCTCGACGGTGCACATCTCTGTTCGTTCGGACGGATCGGCGCCAGCGGCAGCGCCGACGAGTCCAACCGGGACAGGAATCCCGTGATTGTGCAGTTCTCTCCGGGATCCTCGCACGTGATCGCGGTGCGCTACGCAGACCGTGAGTGGCGGTCGTTCACGGACATGGGGCTCACGGGCGGGTTTACCATCTTCCTGGGAGAGCCGGACCGCATTGTGGCCGGCAGGGTTGCTTCGGTCTGGGAGATGGCGACCACAGAGATGGTCTTTACGACTGCGCCGCTCGTCCTGGGGCTGTTCCATCTCTTTCTCTTTGTCTTCTACCCGCGCGGGAGGGAAAACCTCTTCTACGGGATATGCATGCTGGGATTTGCGGGGATCACGTTCGGCGGGTTTCACGGCACGTTCCAGTCATCCAGCGCGGACATCGTCGCGCTGGCCCGGCTCATCGGCGTTTCACGCGTCGTGGCCGTGGTGTTCGGTCTCCTGACGCTGTACGCGCTCTCCTATGCGCGACTTCCGCGGCGCTGGATGGCATTTGCCGCGGCGGGAGCGCTGATCGCGCTCTGGACTCTGTTCACGCGGATCGGCAGGACGGGTCTCGTGCAGGATTCCTTTATGCTCCTTGCCATGGCGGACATGATCTACTCGACGATTCGCCGGAGGGGCGGGAGGTCCGAGGGGGCCTGGATCGTGGGCGTGGGGTTTGCGTTCCTGATCGCGTGCCTGCTCGTTCAGCTTCTCGTCGCGTACGACATCATCCCGGAAATCGCGTGGCTTCCCTTCCCGTACCTTTACGGGGCCCTGGCCCTGAGCGCATCGATGTCGCTCCACCTTTCCTGGCGCTTTGCGCGGACGAACAGGAATCTCGAACAGCAGCTCGTCCAGGTGCGGGAGCTCTCGGCCAGGACGCTCGAGCAGGAGCGCCAGGCGAAGGAGAAGGAGATCGAGCGGCGGATACTTGCGGCGGACAACGCGCGCAAGACGCAGGAGCTGGAGGAGGCGCGGAACGTGCAGATGTCCATGCTTCCGAAAGCCCTTCCCGACGTGCCGTCGCTCGATATTGCCGTCTACATGAAGACCGCCACGGAAGTGGGCGGGGACTACTATGATTTCCACCTCTCGCCCGAAGGCGTGCTCACCGTGGCGCTCGGCGACGCGACGGGGCACGGCGCGAAGGCGGGGACGATGGTGGCCGTGAGCAAGGGACTGTTCCACGAGCTTGCCCCGCTCCCCGACATCAGGGGGATTTTCGAGCGGTACACGACCTCCATCAGGCAGATGAATCTCGGCGCGCTCTATATGGCAATGGCGATCGTGAAGATCAGGGATCACACGATGAGCGCTTCCTGCGCCGGGATGCCGCCGATACTGATCTACAGGGCGGCCGCCGGGACCGTGGAGGAGCTTCCGCTGAAGGGTATGCCCCTCGGGGCCTTCGCCCGTTTTCCGTATGCCACCCAGGACGTCGTGCTCGGCGGCGGTGACGCGGTGCTGCTCATGAGCGACGGCTTCCCGGAGATGTTCAACCCGGCGGGGGAGACGCTCGATTACCCGAAGGCGAAAGAAGCGTTCGCCCGTGCCGGGGCGCTGCCTCCACGCGACATCATCGACCGCCTCGTCGGCCGGGGGGCGGAGTGGGCCGGCGGCAGACCGCTCGAAGATGACGTCACATTTGTCGTACTCAAGGCCCGATGAAGACGGAGAGATTCGAAATCTTCTATCTGCTGTTCGGTGTCCTGTGCGGGTTCCTCCTCGGCTCGTCCCTCGACCCGGACGCGGGCGTGTGGGTCAGGCGCACCCTGGGCGCCTGCGGGATATTCGTCGTCGGCTTTTTCTGGCGGAGAATCGAGGCGCGCGCGCACCGGAGCCACATCGAGCATTGGGACGAGATCGCCCCCCGGGGCAAATGGCGGTTCGTCCTGACGAACTATGTCCTGTTCCGGGGGTTCATCCTGCTGGTAGTCCTGGGTGGACCATGGGCTTCCGTGACACGGTTTTCGACGGCGACGCTGCTGGTCGACGCCGCCGCCGCGCTCCTCGTCATTCCACTTCTTATGTACCTCGGGCTGATCGAGTGGAACGAATGCCGGAGGGACGTCGAGATCCGCGCGCTGCGCGACGCCGCGGAGTTCATTACCTCGAAGCAGAACTGATGGGCTTCTCCCCCCTCGATGAGGCTGTCGTCGTTGTCTACCTGCTGGGTGTCACGCTCGCAGGGTCGCTGATCGCGGGACGCCAGAACAACGCACGCGATTACTTTCTCGGCGGGAAAAATCTCTCCTGGTGGGCCGTCGGGTTCTCGATCGTTGCCAGCGAAACGAGCACGCTGACGTTCATCAGCGTGCCGGGCCTCGCCTTCCGCTCGGACATGCATTTCCTCCAGCTTGTGTTCGGCTACTTCATCGGCAGGCTCCTGGTCGCCTGGGTGTTCATCCCCGCCTACTACAGGGGGGACCTGGAGACGGCGTACGATCTCCTCGGCAGGCGGTTCGGCCTCCCCGTGCGGCGCCTGACGTCGGCAGTCTTCATCGTGACGCGCGTGCTCTCATCCGGCGTGCGCCTCTTCGCGACGGCGATCCCCGTTCACCTGGTGACGGGACTCGGCTACGCGGAGAGCATTGCGCTGATCGGCGCCTGCACGATAATCTACACATACGCGGGGGGACTGAAGGCCGTTGTGGCCATGGACGTCGTGCAGCTCGTTGTCTACCTGAGCGGCGCGGCTGCCTCCATGGCGCTGATCCTTCATGCCCTCCCCGGCGGATGGAGCGACGTGGCCGCGTATGCGACGCGCGGCGGCACGAACAAGTTCGAGATTCTGAACCTCTCGTGGGGCGATTCGTTCGCCGGGTTTCTCAGCTCCCCCTACACGCTTGCGGGGAGTCTGCTGGGGGGAACGTTCCTTACGATGGCGTCACACGGCACGGACCAGCTGCTCGTGCAGCGGCTGCTGGGGTGCCGCTCGGCCCGGGAGAGCCGGAAGGCGCTCATCCTGGACGCCTCGTTCATCGTGGTGCAGTTCGCCTTCTTCCTCCTGCTGGGTCTGGCACTCTTCGCGTTTTACGGGGGGACGACGTATGCGGCGCTCGGACTTGGATCCTCCGATGAAGTATTTCCGTCGTTTATCGTGCACAAGCTCCCCCCGGGGCTCGCGGGCCTGCTCGTGGCGGGGATTTTCGCCTCCGCGATGGGGACGCTTTCTTCCTCGATCAGCTCGCTTGCGTCTTCCTCATATCTTGATTTCTACCGGTTTGCGCGCAAAGATGCCGGTGGTGAGCCGCGGCGCGAGGTGCGCGCATCGCGGCTCCTCACACTCTTCTGGGGAGCCGTCCTCGTCGGCGGCGCCATGCTGTTCACGGAAACGCGCAATCCGGTCGTCGAGCTGGGACTCAGGATCGCGTCGTTCACATACGGCGGCCTGCTCGGCACATTTTTCCTTGGGCTCTTTTTCCGTGGAACCTCCGCACGGGACGCCGTGTCGGGACTCTGCGCCGGGCTTCTCGCGATGAGCGTTGTTATCTTCTGTACGACAATCGATTATACGTGGCACACGCTCATCGGCTGCATCGCGACGCTGGTCATTGGCGTTGTTTCATCATCCGTGTTTCATGGGAAAAACAATTAGTTGGGTTCGCCGACAATCTCTTTACACTTGACAGTACATTCTTCCTTTCATACATTGACATCACACTGGCGAACGCATCAGAGTACCTCATCGTGCGTTCCCGCCGAACTGCACCCTGCATAACTTCTTTCCGCTGTCTATGAGTTTTTGGTATCCCGTACGCATCATCCAGGAGTGTGATATGAAGGCAATCAAGTGCTTGCCGATCCTGCTGTCCCTCGTCGTTCCTTCCCTCCTCTTCGCCGGCACCACGGGCAAAATTTCCGGAACAATCACCGATGCGCAAACAGGCGAGAAGCTTCTCGCGGCGAACGTCACTGTCCAGGGACTGGCGACCGGCGCGGCGACGAATGTCGACGGGTTCTACGCGATAGTGAACCTCCCGCCGGGGACGTACAGGGTAAAGGCCTCGCTTGTCGGCTACACGTCCGTGACGCAGGTGGACGTGCGGGTTGACGTCGATCAGACGACGACGCTGAATTTCAAGCTCGCGCAGGAATCGGTGCAGGGGCAGGAGGTGGTCATCACGGCCCAGCGGCCGGTCGTGCAGCGGGATATCTCCGCGAGCCGCGCGAACCTGGAGATTGCCGAGGTGGAGCGGCTGCCTGTGGCGACAGTGGCGAACGCCGTCAGCCTTCAGGCCGGCGTGCAGGCGACCGGCACGGGTCCCGTGATCCGCGGCAGCACGCCCGACCAGGCGTCGTTCCAGGTCGACGGACTCACGGTGCGTGACGGCCGCACAAACCTCCCGTACACCGGCATTGCACTCAGCGCGGTCCAGGACGTGCAGGTGCAGACCGGCGGGTTCAACGCGGAGTACGGAAACCTCCGCTCCGGCATTGTCAATGTCATCACGAAGGAGGGGGGCAAGTCCGACTACAGCATCTCATTCAACGGGCGCTATGCCAATCCGCGGCCCAAGCACTTCGGCCCGTCGATCTATGACAAGAACTCCTACTGGATCCGTCCGTACGTGGACCCGTCTGTCTGCTGGACGGGCACGCAGAACGGCGCGTGGGACGCCGCGACGCAGCAACAGTACGCATCATTCCAGGGCTGGAACGCCGTCTCGCAGGCGACGATGAAGGATCCCAATCCTGCCAATCACCTGACGCCCACCGCCGCCCAGCAGGTCTTCCTCTGGGAGTACCGCAAGCAGGCGGAGGTCAACATCCCCGACTATGATTTTGACGCCGGCATCGGCGGTCCCTTCCCCGGGGGCGAAGCTCTCGGCAACCTGAGGTTCTTCGCAGCCTACAAGCAGTCGCAGAGCGCGTACATCGTTCCCCTCTCGACCGACGCATACCGCAACTACAACGGGCAGCTCCGCGTGACCTCGGATATCTCCCCGACAATGAAGCTGATGCTCGAGGGGCTGATGGGCCGGACGACGGGAACGAACAACAACAACGCCGGGACGAGCAACGCGGCCACCACCACCAGCATCAATCCGAACAACGGCGTGTTCACGGGGAACCCGAGCGACATCACCGACCTGATGGCCCAGGGGCTGAGCTATATCGATTCCCGCATCTTCTCGACGGACTACTGGGCGCCGACGACGATCGACTACAAGTCGGGCGGGTTGAAGCTGACGCAAATGCTGGGCAAAGAGACATTCTACGACGCAAGCCTGTTCGCATTCCAGTCGAAATACAGCACGAACCCCGCGGCGCTGCGGAACACGAACCCGATCATGTCGTTCGGCAACGGCTACCTGGTGGACATGGCCCCGTTCGGGTATCAGCCCGCGCCGAGCACAGGCATCACGGGCCTCCGGATGGGCGTCGGCATGAGCAACTCCCGCGACTCCAGCAAGGTGTCGACATACACCGCGAAGTTCGACATCACCAGCCAGCTCGATCATATCAACCAGCTCAAGGCGGGCTTCGAGTGGGTGCTCACTGACAACAACATCGATTATGCGTCCGTCGACGCGTTCCTCCCGGCAGGCGGCCGCTACTGGGTGAAGTATCACACCTGGCCGAAGCGGGGCGGCGCATACGTCCAGGACAAACTGGAGTTCGAAGGGATGGTGGCCAACCTGGGCGTTCGTCTCGACTACCTTGATCCCAGCGGGACCTGGTATTCATACACGAACCCGTACAGCCCTGCTTTTTCGGGGGCCTACTCCTCCGGGATTGACACGCTCATACCGCAGGTGCGCGTGAAGCGGCAGTGGGACATCAGCCCCCGCATCGGCGTGGCGTTCCCGATCAGCGAGGACGCGAAGCTCTATTTCAATTACGGGCACATGCGATCGCTGCCCACCCCCGACAACATCTTCCTCTACAGGTTGGACCTTTTCACGCATGCGCTGCTGCGGATTTCCGATCCGAACACGCCCGCGCCGAAGACGATCGCGTACGAGCTGGGCTACGAGCACAACCTCTTCGATATGTTCCTGGTGCGGGTGGCCGCATACTACAAAGATATCACCGACGAACCATATCCGGTCACGTACGTCTCCAGCGACGGGAGCATCAGTTATTCAACCACCACGTCAAACGAGTACAGGGACATCCGCGGGTTTGAGATCACTGTTGACAAGAAGCGCGGAAGCTGGATTCAGGGATTTGTGAACTACACCTATGATGTGAGAACCAACGGGCACTTCGGCTACTCGACATATTACCAGAACGCGAGCCAGCAGGCCTCATTCCAGCTGACAAACCCGACCATTAACCAGCCGATCCCCCAGCCGTACGCGCGGGCGAACATCTACTTCTTCACGCCCCCGGAGCTTGGACCGGCGCTCGGACCCATCAGCCTTCTGGGCGACTGGCGGCTGGACGTGATCGCGAACTGGCAGTCCGGGTTCTACTTTACGTGGGTGGGCGGCGGCGGTTCCTCGATTCCCGGCGTGCAGAACAACCTGCACTGGCGTGACTACTACGACGTGGACCTCAGGATCAGCAAGAACTTCAAGATTGCCAAGCTGAACCTCCAGTTCTACATGGATATCTACAACGCCTTGAACCTGAAATACATGTCGCAGGACGGTTTCGTGCTCGGGACCGACTTCGATGCCTATATCAAGTCGCTCCACCTTCCGGCCTTCCCGGCCTCCTATGCCTCGCAGCTCGGCTACACCAACATTCCGGGAAACGACCGTCCGGGCGACTACCGGACCGTGCCGTACGAGCCGTACAACCCGAACGACCCGAGCCCGTCGCACAAGCAGTACGTGCTGGACAACAAGGCGTACATCGTCATGCCGAACCAGACGACGTTTGCGTTCCTGAATCCGGCGCAGTATTTCTTCGGGCTGCGCCTCTCGTATGACATCTGAGAGACTGATCGAACTCCTAGAGAGGATAGTCATGATGCGTCACCGTCAGAATGCACATAGTGTTCAACTGATCGCCGGCGGCCTTGCAGTTCTCCTCGCTCTGGCGGCGCCCGCGCGGGCGCAGGTCGAGATCCGGTGGATGGCGATCGGCTCGCTGAATCACTGGTTCGCCTCCACGGGACATGAAATCGAGGAGGGGCGCGTCTCTGTGCAGCAGGACGGTCTCCAGTGGCCCGCGTACTACAAGTACCAGGACGTGGAGGCCGCCTCGGGACTCTGGCTCGGATGCACGAACTGGAAGGACGCGACAGGCACGACCTGGGGGACGAAGGTCGTGCACGTGGGGCCCCGTGTGAACGGGCTGGGGGAATTCTACCCCGTCACGTTCAAGACGGTCAGCCGGTTCGCTCCGCCTTCGGTGTTCGCCGACGGGAACCCCACTGTCGGCAGTGCGCCCCTGAGCAGCACATCGGTGGACCCCACGCTGAAGTGCGACCGGATGATCGTCAACGTCGACAACACGGCGATCGGCGTGACGATGACGCGGAAGATCCTTGCCTGGTGCCAGACGTACAACGACAACTACTTCATCTACGAATACACGTTCACGAACACCGGGCAGATCGACGCCACGACCGCTGCTCCCCTGGCCGGCCAGACATTGACCGGGTTCTACGTCTTCATCCAGTCGCGGTATGCCTGCACGTACGACGGGAGCCAGGAGATCGGCAATCCCACCTCCTGGGGAATCAACTCGATGAACGACGCGCGCGGTGACGGTGTGAAGCCTGATCCGCCGGGACAGCAGTTCCGCTGCCGCTTCACGTGGCAGGGGCACTTCCCGCCGTGGACGAAGTACGACAACATCGGCGCTCCGATGTTCACGCCCGCAATCCCGGCGAATGATCCTGCTGATACCGTGGGCCGCCTTGCAGCCGCCCAGTTTGTCGGCACCGTGACGCTTCACGCCGACCGCTCTGCGACGGACACCACCGACGATCCGGCGCAGCCTTCGACCACCACGTACTTCGGGTCGGACGAGAAGCTCAATCCCCCGACGTCGAACAACAGCCAGTTCAATACCTCGTTCATGAACGCGGAGTACGCGGTGATGTCCTCCGGCCACGCCAACCCGCGCCACGCGGACAAGGTCCAGCCGGATGGCGCGTTTGACACCGGCACAAACGACCCGTCGCTCGGGACGAGCGGCGGTTTCTCCAGTGCCGACGGCTACGGACCCTACACGCTCGCTCCGGGACAGAGCATCCACATCGTCTGTGCGGAGGGCGTTGCAGGGCTCAGCCGCCAGGCATGCATCAGGATCGGTCAGGCGTACAAGGCGTCCCCGCTCGACCCGGCCCACATCAAGGCGAAGAACGACTCGGTGCTGACCGGCAGAGATTCGCTCTTTCAGACATTCAAGCGCGCAACTGCGAACTACAGCTCGGGGTATAATATTCCCCAGGCCCCGCTTCCCCCCCGGACGCTCAACGTGAACTCGCAGGGAGACGGCGTGGCGCTGAGCTGGGACGTCTATGCCGGCGACCCCCAGTTGCAGGGATTCCAGATCTGGAGGGCGCGTGACCGGTCCGACGGCACGTACTCGCTCGTGGCGTCGCTCCCCGCCTCGGCGCGGAGCTTCAAGGATACTGCGCTCTCGAGGGGATTTGACTACTACTACTACGTTCTCAGCACCGGTCCCGTCGTGGCGAGCGATCCGAGCGGGTCGACCCCGGTTGGTGCGCTCCTCACGAGCAACCGCCTGATGTCGCAGACGTACGACCATGTGAACCTGCTGCGGTCGTCCGTGGAGACGCCGCTTTCCAGCATACGCATCGTCCCGAATCCCTTCAGCATCGCCTCCGACATCTCCCGGCTGCGGTTCGGCTCGACTGTCGGCGACAGGATCGCCTTCTTCAATATCCCGGGGCAGTGCAAGATCCGGATCTATACCGAGACGGGTGAGCTGATCAAGGAGATTCTCCACACCAACGGAAGCGGCGACGAGTACTGGAACTCCAACACGTCCTCGGGTCAGGTCATCGTGAGCGGCGTGTACATCGTCATATTCGAGAACATGAAGACCGGCGAGCGGGCGATAAAGAAACTTGCCGTCATTCGCTAAAACTGAACCGGGGTATGCAATGAGAACGACACAGCTCGGAATCCTCATCCTGCTCTGCGCTTTCTGTGCCCGGACGGCCTCGGGCCAGCAAAAGCTCGCGCAAACCGGGATGAAGTTTATCACGATCGCGACGGACGCCCGTGCCGTCGGCCTCGGCGAAGCACTGACGTCGGTCGAATGGGACGCCTCCTCGATGTTCTTCAACCCGGCGACGATGTCGCGACTGGCCACCCCTGTCAGTGTGGCCCTCAGCGACGCCCGCTACATCGCCGACATCACGCACTACGGCGGGGCGATCGCATTTGCGCCGGCCGGTGGAGACTACGGCGTGTTCGGCGTCTCGATCCACTTCGTCGACTACGGCGCCTTTGAAGGGACGATCGTGGATCCTGCCGCGTCAGGCGGCTACGATGAGACCGGCATCTTCCACCCGTCCGGCGTCGCGGCGGGGATCAGCTACGCGCGTGCGTTGAACGACAAGTTCTCGATCGGGGGGACGGCGAAGTACGTGCGGCAGTCGCTCGGCATCGCGGTTACGGCATTCGACCCGGTCTCGGGCGCCCGCATCCAGTCCAGCAACAGCGCCGATGTCATGGCGTTTGATTTCGGCCTCCTGTACAGGACCGGCTTCAAGAGCCTGAACTTCGGCATGGTCGTGCGGAACTTCTCGCGCGAGATCGAGTACGAGAAGGAGCCGTTCCAGCTTCCCCTCACGTTCAAAATCGGCGTGTCCATGAACGTGATGGATCTTGCCAGGGTGGAGCATTCCGACCACGCGATCCTGGTATCGTTTGACGCGGAACACCCCCGGGACTTTGCCGAGACGGTGCGGATGGGCGTGGAGTACTGCTTCCAGGATATGATTGCGCTCCGGATCGGCTACGTCTCTCCCCAGGATGAGACGAAGTGGTCATACGGGATCGGTCTCCACAGGGCCAACATCATGGGGGCGCTGGGCTTCGGCGTGGACTACGCATACACGCCCTTCGGTCTCTTCGGCAGCGTCCACCGGCTCTCTGTTGCGTTTCAAATGTAGGTCCACTCGATTGCGACCAGTATAACGGAAACGGTACACTCATGAGACACTCCTTACTTATTGCGGCCCTCGGCGCGGCGGTTCTCACGGGCATGCTCTCCGGTTGCACGAAGAAACCCGACCCGTCGCTTTTCGATCCCAACTGGCAGAGCCTGCCGGCGCCGACCATTACCTCGATTACGCCCCAGCCATCCGCTCTGGCGGGCGTCACGGTCATAACGATCACCGGCACGAACTTCTCGCCGGCGATCGCCAACGATCTCGTGTATTTCGGGACCTCGCCCGGCACGATCCTCAGCGCGACAACCACGGCGCTGACGATGAAGTCGCCCCTGGTTACCGGCGATTCGATCCAGGTGACCGTGTCGGTGCTCGGCTCGCAGTACTTCAGCAACTACGTATCGTACAGTCTCAAGTCGGCCGTCCAGCGGGTCAGCGTTCCAAAGACCGGTGAAGACCCCAACGGGCTTACCACCGACGCCGCCGGGAACATCTATGCCTCGCTTGTCGACTCCGCTTCCGGGAGCGGCCTGGGCACGTGGAAGTTCGGCCCGACGCAGATCGGGGTGAAGCGCGACACCGCGAACGCGCACCTCTATTCCAGCACCTCCGGCGTGACGAAGTGGACGGGACTCAAGATGGGACCGGGCGGCGTCATGTATGCCGCGCGCAACCTTCAGGCGCTCTACAAGATCCCGGCGGGCGGCGGCGCGGGGGCGCTGTGGGTGCTGTTCCCCGGCGGAACAAAGATCTACGATTTTGATTTTGACGCCAATCACAACATCTGGGCGGGGGGAGACAACGCCAGTATCTACAGGGTCACCCCCACGGGGCAGATCAAGACAATTGCGTTCAAGGCGACATGCCGCGCGTTCCGGGTCTACAACGGTTCGCTCTACGTCGGCGCCAAGACCGACTCGCTGGAGAGCGTGTGGCAGTTCCCCATCATCAGCTCCGACAGCCTTGGGACGCCGACGAAGTACTTTGATTTCAGCGCGAAGTATACGCCGAACGGGCCGGGCGTGCAGTGCATCACGTTTGCAGGCGACGGGGACATGTACATCGGTACCGACGCGTCCGTCGGCATTCTCGTGGTGCACCCGACTGGCGCCAGCGAGCCGCTGTATCCCGGCATCATCTTCCCGCAGCCGGTCGCGTTCGCCTGGTCGGGGAATTACCTGTTCGTTTCACGGCTGGTCACGAACCCGCACTCGCTCCTGGCCATCAACCTGCTGAAAACGGGTGCGCCGTACTACGGGATACAGTGACGTGTCCCGTCATTGCGAGCGTTTTTTGCGAAGCAATCCCTGTCATTGCGAGCGTTTTTTGCGAAGCAATCCCGGTCATTGCTAGCGCTTCATAGTTGTCATTGCAGGTGCTTCATAGTTGTCATTGCGAGCCGTTTTTCAGGCGAAGCAATCTCAAGCTGTACACATTGGCACGCAGTACCACTTAACCAATCACCAACACAGGGGTGCGTCATGAAGAAAACAGTTACAGCAGTTATCCTCCTTTCGCTGCTCGCTGCTGTCACCGCGTTCGGTCAGTGGCAGGACCTGGGTGTGTTCCCCAAGGCGGGCCTGGCGGCGGGGGATACGATTCACTACGGGATTCACGGGTTGGCCGTCGACCCCGACGGAAAGATCTGGGTGCAGAGCTACTATGCGTATCCGTGGGACACGATCCTGGTGCCGAATTACGGTGCTCGCATCGGGAACCAGACGCACACGATCACGGACAGCATCATTGCCAAGCAGGTGGCCGTCCGCGTCATCTACGTCTATAACCCCGACGGCTCGCAGGCTGCGTTCTCGCCGATCAAGTTCGTCACGGTGAACGGCCACCAGGATACGCTGGGCGGCGCGTCACTGCAGGCGTACACGGGCGCCCCCTGGATCTGGGATCCCACCAACAGCCCCAACACGGGCCGCGGCCTCCGTACCGACCAGGACGGCAACATCATCATTTCCATGTTCAACATCCTGTACCGCGTCAACTACAAGACCGGTGCGGGGATGGCCAAGGGGCTGGAGAACACAGCTGGTGCCTCGACGGTTTCCGTGGGCGTCGATGCGAACGGCTACGTGTACTCGACGAAAGTCGCCTCCGGGGCCGCCCCGCTGGCGATCTTCAACCCGGATCTCACGTTCCTGCAGAACGCGGTCGATACGCTTGATCCCAACTCATTCTGCCGCGCGGTCGAGGTCTCCAAGGACGGCAACGACATCTATTTCCCCGGCTACACGGACAAGGCCATCTACCGCTACCGCTCCCCGGCGAGCGTCCTCGGCTCGTTCATGACGAGGGTCGACACCATCCTGAAGGGGTTCCACTGCGAATCGATCGGCTGGGCTCCCAAGCCCTCCGTCGGGAAGTCCTACCTGTGGGCGAGTTGCGGTTCCTACAATGACCTGCCGAACGACTGGCCGGGCCTCACGACCAAGTACACCCCGGGCACATGGTATGCCATTGACACGGCCGGGAGCGGCACGGTGCGCGACAGCATCAAGTGGACCTTCTTTATCGCTGCCGATGCCAACGAGCGCCCGCGCTCAATCGCATTCTCGCGCTCGGGCGATACGGCATGGGCCGGCGTGT
>Ga0335069_10001649_pt1 | contig 35733 bp, 38 predicted proteins | sample Lox_Sample_11_FD_206714 | JGI IMG/M metagenome (GOLD analysis project Ga0335069, IMG submission 206714) | Soil microbial communities from Loxahatchee National Wildlife Refuge, Florida, United States - Lox_Sample_1.1 | ecosystem: Environmental > Terrestrial > Soil > Wetlands | place: USA... | reverse complement strand
CGGGCCAGCACCCGTCACTGAGTGTGATCCGATCTCAGGACCGGCGTGTTGCCTGCCGACTATGCGTGCCGCAGGAGGTGTAGACCCGTGGCTACCGCCGCCAGTCCGTGTCATTCTCGTCGGGATGCTTGATCAACGGCAGGGTCGTCACCTGCTCGTGCTGGAGCAGGTCCGCCGTCCTGATCTGAACGGATTCGGTCTGGCTCCCGGCGGCAAAGACCACCGTTTCGTGCTGGAGCACCTCCTGATCGAGGTAGAGCGGTGCGCCCAGCAGCGAGCCAAGCGGCGGCAGGGCGCCCAGCTCGATGCCTGGAAAGTCCCGTCGCAGCTCCTCTTCGGTGGCAAGCCGGACATGGCGATCGCCCACCGCTGCCTGGACGAGATGCATGTCGAGGCGACCGGTTGCCGGGACCGCCATCAGGGCGTAGCCGCCCGCGACGCGCATCGCGACCGTCTTGAGAACCTCGCTGGCGTTAATGCCGAGTGCCCTCGCCTCGCCGATCGAGGTGTAGGCCTGCTGGTGCGCGATGGCCTCGAACGGGACGCCGTGGGTTTCGAGATGCTCCGTTACCTGCGTCATCACCCCGCCCCTCATCTCGCCGGGGAACCGATCATAACGCGGATACGCCCCCGCGGCCCATGGCAGTTACCGGCCCGCCGGGGCGGCCGGCGGCCGCAGGATCGCCGGCAGCCCGCGGCCGTTCACGACCAGGGCGTGACACAACGCCTCGGGGCCGTCTCACCTGCCCGGCGGTCAGGGCGCCTGGCCTGATCGCGGCAACGACGAGCATGACCGCGCCACGACGGGGCAAGACCCGTTCATGCGGTACGTGGAACTGCGCCGGCACACCGATAACGAGGGTGACCGGCTGACACCACAGGGAGCGGCAGACGCCGAGATGATCGGCCGGGGCGGGCTGCACCCGCCCTACGCCGCATTCGTGTCCACCGGTGCGGTCCGCGCCACCCAGATGCTGGAAATCTTGCGGCACGTGGCCGGCCAGGACGATACCCCGATCACCGCCGCGGAGGGGCTGCGGTCCTCGGCGGAGAATCGCTGGCGTGACGCGGCCAAGGCAGCGGGCAAGCGAGCGGAGCTGAAGGACATCCGGGCCATCGACCCGGACCTGGTCGAGCGCGAGTCTTGGTTGCTCGGCTTGGCGCTGCGGCAGGTGGTAGCGGGGCTGCCCGAGGGCGGCCGGGCGCTGGTGGCAGGCCACAGCCCCACCACCGAGGCCGCCGTGCTCGGGCTCGCCGGCCTGGTTGTCCCGGCACTGGGCAAGGGCACAGGGGTTCTGCTGGTCCAGGACGGCGGGGACTACCGGGTGGAGCCGCTGGACTAAATGGCGGTGAGCGACGGCGGATCGGCGCGTAAGCCAGGAGCAGGGCTAATCACGGAAAGTGACGTTGAGCCTAGGCGGCCTGCGGCCGGATCGCCGCTTCCGTGTGGCTCCGTATTCGCGCCTAGCTGCATGCGTCCGGGGCACGATCACCCGGTTCTGCGCGCAGGTCGGCGGACGGAGCATTTTCGTCGCGGCAGGGCGATCACGCCATCAGCCTGTCAGGTCCGGTTGCTCGCAGCCTAGGCTTAGCGGGTGTCGACCGCGCAGTTCTACGACGGCCTCGCGGACACCTACCACGCCCTGTACCCCGACTGGCGCAGCGCGGGCAGGGCCCAGGCAGAGGCCCTGCACCGGCTGCTGTGTCGCTGGCACCCCGGGCCCGCCGACATCGCTGACGTCGCATGCGGGATCGGGACCCAGCTGATCGGCCTTGCGGCCTGGGGCACCGCGTCACCGCCTCTGACATCAGCGCCCGGGCGGTCCGGCGTGCCCGGCGGGAATGCGCCGCGGCCGGCGTTCACGCCGGGCTGCTGGTGGCCGACATGCGGGGCCTGCCCCTGCGCGACTCCTGCGCCGACGCCGTCGTCTGCGCCGACAACGCCCTGCCGCACCTGCTGGCCGACAGCGACGCCCTGGCCGCCCTGGCGCAGATGAGGCGGGTACTGCGGCCCGGCGGCACCGCGATCGTCACGACCCGGGACTACAACCGCGTCCTCGCCGATCCCCCCGCCGCCACCCTGCCGCAGGTCTACACCTCCGGCGCGGAGCGGGTCATCTCTTTCCAGCTGTGGACCTGGCGCGCGGAGGCAGGCATCTACGACCTGGAGCACTTCCAGGTCCGCGAGCACGCCGACGGGACCCGGGCCACCGAGCGCCGGACAGCCGCCTACCGCGCCTACACGCGCGCCGCGCTCACCGAGCTTGCCTCTGCCGCCGGCCTGCGGGACGTCCGGTGGCACATGCCCGCAGAATCAGGGTTCTTCCAGCGCGTCATGACCGCCAGCAGCCCCGCCTGAGCACCGCTCAGCGCTGTTGTCCGGACGACCGCCCCGACGGCTGCCCACGACACCACTGCAAACTCGACGCAGCAGATCAACCCGATCTGCGCTCACGGCACGACAAGCTCCAAAACGCCCAGCGCCATGCAGATCGGCAGGGATGACTTTTGCGCGGGAGCCAGAGGCCTTCGCTTCGTCGGCGGCCGTTACGCACGCCCCGATAGCAACGGCGACCGGCCGCTCAGCCTGCATATTTATACATCGTGGCCGTGCGCGGGAATGCGCGCTCATGCCGTCAGGGGTGTGTTCGGCTAGCTTCACGGTGATCAGGAACGGGGTGCTGGCTGCTCCAGCGGGGCAGCAGGGGGCTGGTCAGTGCTGGCGTTGCCGGAGCCTGCGGTTCTTGATCCGGTTGCCGCAGGTGGCCATGTCGCACCAGGCGCCTGCCCGGCTGTGGGAGCGGTCGTAGAAGGCCCACTGGCAGTCCGGGTTGCCGCAGGCCTTCAGCCGCTGCCAGGTGCCGTCGTTTTGTGCGTCGCGGATCGCCAGCAGCAGGGTGACCAGCCCGGCGTCGAGCGGGCCGCCGGGCCGGGCGGCGATGCTGACCTGGGCGTCCGGGCCGACCTGCAGTGCGGGCCGGGCGGCGTGGGCGGCGGCCTGGAGGGCGTGCAGATCGCCGGGCGCGGGCCGGGGGCCACCGCCGTTGGCCACCAGCATGGCGCGGATGCTCTCGCGGACCCGGCGGGCGAGGTCGAGTTCGGCCGGGTCTGGGGCGCGGCGGGCGTGCCACAGGCCGGCCGCGGTCAGCCAGTCGCGGGCGGCGGCGGGATCCAGCAGCAGGTCGGAGCCGTGGTCGCCGTCCCAGGTGTTGACGAACGACTGCACGAGCAGCAGCGGCATCGGGGCCGGCTTGGTTTCCTGGCCCGGCACCCATGGCGGCATGGTCATGCCAGCAACTCTAGCACTCCGTGACTACTTAGACCGTTTGACCGGTCTCATAATGACCACTAAAATGACTTTACTAGTCACGAACTGCCGTCATGTGGTCTCGCGGGCGGCCTGACCGGCCAGGAGGTGCACCGTCATGGTGATCTTGCTCGGGCTGGCTGCCGCCGTGCTGTACGGCACCGGTGACTTCCTCGGCGGCCTGGCCACCCGCAGGGTCCAGGTGCTGGCCGTGCTGCTGCTGGCGCAGACGGCCGGGGTGATCGTCGCGCTGCCTGCCGCGGCGATGTGGCCAGGCCCGGCTAGCCTGGCCGGCCTGGCCTGGGGGATCAGCGCCGGGCTGGTCGGCGGGGCAGGCCTGATCATCTTCTACCTCGGCCTGGCGGCGGGGCCGATGAGCGTGGTCGCGCCGGTATCGGGGCTGGTGTCCACCATCTTGCCCGTCGCGGTGGCGCTGGCCGGGGGCGAGCGGCCCGGAGCCGGCGTCTATGCGGGCGCGCTGCTGTGCCTGGCCGCGATCGTGCTGGCCAGCTCGGCCGGTGACGCCAAACCGGCCCGCGGCGCCCGCGCGGCACAGCGGTCCCGCCTGCCCGGTGCCGGCCGGGCCCTGCGGTACGGCATCGCGTCAGGCGCGTCGTTCGGCCTGTTCTTCCTCCTGATCCGGGACGCCGGGCAGTCCGGGGAGCTGTGGCCGGTGGCGGCCGCGCGGATCGGCGAGCTTGCGGTCGTCGTGATCACGGCGGCAGTGCTGCGGCGCAGCCTGCTGCCGCGCGGTGCGCAGGCAGGACTGCTGCTGGCGGCAGCCGGCGCGGGCGCGCTCGACGTCATCGCGAACATCTGCTACGTCGCAGCCACCAGGACCGGCATGTTTGGCCTGGCGGTCGTGCTGGCCTCGCTCTACCCCGGGGTCACCGTGCTGCTGGCCAGGGTGATGCTCGGTGAGCGGCTGCGCTGGGTCCAGCGGGCAGGCCTCGCCCTCGCCGCGATCGGCATCATCCTGGTCACAACATGAGCGCGCACGCCAGCAACGCCCAAAGCGCGCCCGCCGGACCGCCCCGGACAGCAGTTCCCCGCGTCCGAGCCTGCATACTCCCTGCCGACTCTGCGTGCCCGGTTCTTGTGGAAGCCATCCTGGCACGACCACTCAGATCGCCCTGATCTGTGCTGGCACGTGTGGCTGCCTGGGTTAGTCCGTGCTGCGTTGGCCGAGGCCGTAAAGGTTGCCTTCGTTATCGGCGAGGGTGGCCCACCAGCCCCAGGATCGTCGGCCCGGCGGGTCAGGGAACTCCACGCCGCGGGCGGTCAGCTCCTGGTGGGTTTTCTGTATGTCATGGCAGGTGAACAGCACCGGGGACAGTGAGCCGAGCCTGCTGGCGTCGAACGTGAGGCTGTAACAGGACAAGGGTGACGGCGCTGTGTGGCGGCCGGACCTCGATCCAGCGCGCGCCGCTGGGCTCCTCCCCGATGGGCTCGTCGGTGACCAGCGAGAATCCCATCCATCGTATCGATCCAAAAGTGCCTGGCCGCGTCCTGATCGCGCACGTTGATGTTGATCTTGTCGACGGCGGAGATCATTTCTTCCTTTCTGATGCTGTCCCGCGATCCTCGCCGGCGCGAATCCCGTCGGCGTGGAGATCGGACGCCGCGGAAAGCCCGGCCGGTGAGCCTGATGCCCCGACGTTCACGCACGAGCACCTCGCCCCGCGGATGGTGACGCAAGTCCCTGCTGCCCGGGACCTTCGCCTGCACCTCGTCCCCGCAACCGCGCTAGCTTGGGAGGTGCTCCAGGGGAAGTGAACCCGGAGGGTACCCGGAGGGTACCCGAAGGGTAAAACGACCCGGGAGTGACAACTGGCCGGGGAAACCCGGAAAGTTGCGAGCCTTAGCTAGGGAAGTGAGGCCCCGGAGTCGCCCGGTGAAAGCCCGGGGGTCTGGGGCCCCGCGTATGTCTGGGCTCAGCCCGGAGCGGCCCGCCCCAGGTGTCCGGTGAGCCGCGGCGCGCCACTCACCCCTGCGCCTGGGAATCTAGTGTGGGGAGACTATGTGACGGGAGCAGCGCCGTTGACCCCCGAGCCGTTGTCGGCGATCTTGCAGGAGGGCAGCCCGAGCCCGGCTCTGATCTGCCCTGACGATGGCACCGTGGTGTCACATGGCGAGCTGGCCAGTGCCGTGCACCAGCTCGCGGGCGTGCTCGCGGGACTCGGCGTGGCGCGCGGGCAGCGGGTTGCGCTCGTGCTGCCGAATGGCCCCGAGATCGTGGAGTTGCTGCTCGCGGTGGCGCTGTGCGGCGCTACGGCGGCGCCCATGAATCCTGGCTACACCGAAGCGGAGTACAAGTTCTACCTTAATGATCTTGATCCCAGCCTGCTGGTGGTCCAGGCGGGCAGGGGGGCGGACGTCCGCCGGGCGGCCGGTGAGCTGATGATCGCGGACGTGCTGGTCCAGCGGCAGGGTGCGCCGCAGCTGTCGGTGGCCGGTATCGAGGCGACGGCGGAGCGGTCATTCGACCCGGGCTCGCCGGAGGACGTAGCCCTGCTGCTGCACACTAGCGGCACCACCAGACGGCCGAAGCGGGTGCCGCTGCTGCAGCGCAACCTGATGGCGTCGCTGCGGGCGATCGGCATGCACTACCGGCTTGATGAGGCGGACGTCTCCTACTGCGCGATGCCGCTGTTCCACGTCCACGGACTGATCGCCTCCACGCTGGCCCAGCTCGCGGCGGGCGGGTCGGTAGTCACGCCGCGGCGTCTTACCCGGCGACGGTACTGGCAGCAGGTCAGCACGCACGGTGTCACCTGGGTCTCCGCTAGCCCCACCACCTATCAGGAGCTGACGGAGCATGGCACGGCGCCAGCGCCATCCCTCCGGTTCGTGCGCTCGTGCAGTTCCGCCCTGTCGCCTGGCCTGATGGAGCGGCTGGAGAAGATTTACGAGGCGCCGGTCCTAGAGGCGTACGGCATGACCGAGGCGAGCCATCAGATGACCTCGAACCCGCTGCCCCCCCGGCAGCACCGGCCGGGCTCGGTAGGGATCCCGGCAGGCGCGCAGGTGCGCATCGTCGGCAAGACCGGGCAGGACGTCCCAGCTGGGCGCATGGGCGAGGTCGCGATCCGCGGCCCGGGCTTGACACCTGGCTACCTGAACGACCCCCAGGCGAATGCCGAGTCCTTCTTCGACGGCTGGTTCCGCACTGGTGACCGTGGCCTGCTGGACGAGGGGTATCTGCGGCTGCAGGGCCGGATCAAGGAACTGATCATCCGCGGCGGAGAGAACATCTCCCCGGGCGAGGTCGAGGCCGTCCTGAAGGCGCACCCGGCCGTCGCCGATGCCGTGTGCTTCGGAATCGAAGACGAGAAATACGGCCAAGTCGTCGGCGCTGCCGTGGTGCTGAAAGGCGAGGCCGATGGGGCGGAACTGCGCGCCAGATGCCGCGAGTCGCTCGCTGACTTCAAGGTGCCCAAGGTCATACACGTCGTGCGGGAAATCCCGCGGACTCCCACCGGCAAGGTGCAGCGAAACCGGATCGCCGCCCAGCTGAGGGGGCAGGGGCCGTGAGGTTCGCCATCGTCGGCGCGGGGGCCATCGGCGGGTACGTTGGCGCCTGCCTCGCCCGCGCCGGCACCGAGGTCACCCTGATCGCCCGCGGCGCCCACCTGGCCGCCATCCGGGAGCATGGTATCCGGGTGCTCAGCCCGGATGATGACTTCCTGACCCATCCGCAGGCCACTGACGACATGGACGCGGCCGCTGATGCCGATGTCGTGTTCCTGGGGCTGAAGGCCTACAGCCTCCCGGGGGTTGCCGACGCGTTGCACCGTGCGCTGCGTCCCCGGGTCCCGGTCATCGCTGCCCAGAACGGAATCCCGTGGTGGTACTTCCAGCGGCAGCCCGGCCCTTACCGCGACCTGGTGATTGAGAGCGTCGACCCGGGGGGTGTCATCACCAAGGCCATCGACCCGGCCAGCGTAGTCGGCTGCGTTGCCTACTGCGCGACCGAGATCACCGAGCCGGGTGTCATCCGCCACGTCGAAGGGAAGCGGTTCTCGATCGGAGAGCCAGACGAAACCCTGAGCGAGCGGTGCGGCGAGATCTCCCAGGCGTTCCGGGCCGCCGGCCTCAAGGCTCCGGTGGCTGCCCAGCTGCGGAATCAGATCTGGCTCAAGATGATCGGCAACGCGTCACTGAACCCGGTGACGGCACTGCTCGGGGCGACCCTCGGCCAGCTCGCACGGTCCCCGGCAGCGCTGCGGCTGGTGCGCGCCATGATGCGGGAAAGCGCCGATATCGCCACGGCACTGGGCATCAAGCTTCCGATCACGATCGACCGGCGGCTGGAGGCGGCCATCGAGGTAGGCGAGCACCGGACCTCCATGCTGCAAGACCGGCTAGCGGGCAAGCCGCTGGAACTCGACTGCCTGACCAGCGCAGCGATCGAGATCGCCGCGCGGGTCGGGGTTGACGTGCCGCAGACGCGGGCAGTGCATGACCTTCTCACCGCCCTCGCGGACCTAGGAGACCCGTGGACGAGCCGATGAGCCGAGAACCGCAAGGTCTTGCCGACCCGCTAGCCCAGCACCAATGGCACGCTGTAGGCCAGTACCCACCGCCACCGGCTCTCACCACAACGGCTGGTCCAATGCGCCCGCGCTGTCATAGCGGGTGAAGTCCCGTCGCCCCAGCCTCACGCGCGCCGGCCGACAGGGCAGCAAACAGCCCGTCCCGCCTGCGCCAGACCCACTGCTCGCCGACCTCACCTCACGCGAGACCGACATTCCCCGGCTCATCACCCGCGGAACAGCATCGCCGAAACCGCTGAAAGCTCCATCTCCGCGACCCAGCCCGCGCCGTCATCCTCGCCTACCAGGCCGGCATCGAACTGACCGGAAATGCGCGCTCGAGCATCCCACCTGGACAGCCCGGCAGGGCGCGTGGACTGAGGCCCACCCAGAACGGAACGATCGGGGCGCCACGGACGGGTCAATACGACCAGCCGCTAAGCGTACAGATCGGAGCATCGGATCTCGCGCGCCGCATCCCAGTCTCGCGGCAACCCGTCCGTGACGTGAGCCTGGCTGTGCTACACGCCGAACTGGAGGCGCGCATGCCCAGGTACCGCGACGCGGCACCGGCGATCAGCAAGCTGGGCATCGGCCTGGACGACGCCGAATTCGCCGGCGGGCTACTGTGGTTCGGCTTGATCTACCGCGGCGGGGAAGGCAACCCAGCCGAGCAGGAGCGCGCCATCATGGACCGCCTGGTCCGCTGGGCAACCAGGCACGGCGGGGACGCCATCGGGGCCGCAGCCGCAATCCGCTCGGTGCTGGACGAGTACCTGCCCGGCCGGTAGCGGGAACATCAAGGCGGGTCTGGGCCGCCAGTGCGCTCGCCGTCGCCGCCGAATCCGCCACATAGAGCTGGACGATTGACAGCATGGGCGTCTGAGTGAACTTGGCGAAGACCAAGCCGGCGCGAGCACCGTCGTCATCCCGAATCGGACGCGACAGCGAGCTGACAGACAGGATCCTGGCTGTCCTGCAGTTCCGGGCCTGTCAGCCGGCCAGCCGGTTGAGTTTGCGGATCTGCTTGTCGAAGGCCCGGGCGGGGATGATGCGGCGTAGCGTGGCCACGCGTCCGGCAGCCGGGCCGGCCGTGTAGCGCAGTTTCGGCTTGGGGTCGGTGGCTGCGGTGACGATCACCTTGGCGACCGTGGCGGGGTCGTCGCCGTCCTTGATGCCCGCTGCCACCACCTGGTCGGCGATGTGCCGCTGCCGCGCGTAGGCCGGCAGGGGGGTGTCGGGCTGCACGGCGTTGGCGCCGAAGCCGGTGCTGGTGTAGGCGGGCTCGACGAGCAGCACCCGGACGCCGTGCTCGCGAACCTCGTGGTCCACCGACTCGGAGTAGCCCTCGACCGCGTGCTTGGAGGCGGCGTACAGGGCGCCGTACGGCGCGGGGAGGAACCCGAGCACGGAAGAGATGTTGATGATGCGCCCGCTGCCCCGGGCGCGCATGTGCGGCAGCACGGCCCTGGTCATGCGGATGACGCCGAAGACGTTGACGTCGAAGACGGCCTGGGCCTGGGCGGCCGAGTTTTCCTCGGCGGCGCCCGCCGAGCCGATGCCGGCGTTGTTGACCAGCACGTCGAGCCGCCCGAACCGGTCGATCACCTGCCTGACCACGGCGGCCGCCGATTCGTCGCGGGCCACGTCGAGGTCGTGGTACGTCACGCCGTCGCGGGGGGTGACCCGCGCGGTGTCGCGGCTGGTTCCGATCACCTGGAAGCCGGCGTCGGCGAGCGCGAGCGCGGCTGCCTTTCCGATGCCCGAGGAGGCGCCCGTCACGAGCGCCACCGGCCGGGTTGCTGTCATCCTGAGCTCCTAGATCTATTAGATTATGATCGTACTACCATAAGACGGGACGGAGCCTGGGGGCAAGAGTTTCCCGATAATTAAATTATGATCGTATTACCATGGGGCCGTGGGCCGGCGGAGGGCACGCCGTCCTCCCGGCGGTGAAGGAGCGCGTGGTGCGGTACGGCAAAGAGCACAAGCAGGCGACCAGGCGGCGGATCATCGAGACGGCCGGCCGCCGGCTCAAGCGCGACGGCATCGACGGCTCCGGGATCGCTACGCTGATGGCCGACGCGGGGCTGACCAACGGCGCCTTCTACGCCCACTTCGCATCCAAGGAGGACCTGGTCGCCGCCGCGGTCGCCGACCAGCTCCGCGAACAGCGCACGGCTTTGAGCGCGCAGGCGCCGGACCGCGCCGGAGCCGAGCAGTACGTGCGCGCGTACCTGTCGGCCGGGCACCGCGACAACCCCGGGGAAGGCTGCCCTTCCGCCGCCCTGCTCGACGAGATCGGCCGCTGCACCGACGCCACCAGGCAGGCGTACACCGACGGCCTGCTTGCCGTCATCGACGACATCGCCGCCCGGCTGGCGCCCGACGACCCGCAATCGGCACGCGTCAAGACACTCAGCGTCTTCGCCATGATGGCCGGGACGCTGCAGCTCTCTCGCGCCCTGGCCGACCGGCAGCTCGCCGATGAGGTCCTCGAGCAGGGCCTTCACAACGCCCTCGCGCTGCTGGGCGCCGGGCAACAGCGCTGAGCGGCCGCATCACCGGACTATCACATGCCGTTCACCAGGCTCCCGCCAGACGGGGTGTGGATGAACGTGGTCAACAACTACCTGCTCGGCCGCCGTCCGCGTGCCTCCGAACTGCTGTCCTGGGCAGCGGACTACACCCATCTGACCGCCCGGCTCGGCCGCGACCTGACCGATCTGCAACTGAACAACTCATTCGCGACCCCCGGCACCCTCCAGGTCCTCGGCGTGCCCGTGGACCTGCGCGCGCTCACCGCCGACACCTACCTGCTCGGGGCGTCGACCGACCACATCATGCCGTGGCCGCCCTGCTACCGCACCCGCAGCCTGCTCGGCGGCCGCACGCGGTTCGTCCTGGCCACTGGCGGCCACGCTAAGGTAGTGGGCGCGCCGCCGGGAACCCCGCGGCTGTCCTACCGGACCGGCGATTCCACCGAGGCCGACCCGGCCGGGTGGCTGAGCGCTTCCACCGAGCAGCAGGGCAGCTGGTGGGAAGACTGGTGCAACTGGCTCACCGAGCTGGCCCCGGCGACTAAGCCCGCACCCACCCGGCTGGGCAGCGCCGCCTTTCCCCCGCTCGCCGACGCTCCCGGCGACATGGTCCACAGGAGGGTCGTATAACCGTTGTGGACGGCACCCGGGTCCGGCACGCCGCGAAGCTGTACCGCTCCGCCCCGGAGAACCGCGCCTACCTGGAGCTGGCACGGCTGCTCGCCGACCCGGTGCTGCGCGGCCACGGCGTCCCCGGCGGTGACGGCCGTGCGGTCCTGCTGCTGCCCGGATACCTCGTCGGCGACCGCTCACTGAGCCTGCTTGCCTGCTTCTTGCGGCGGATCGGATACCTGCCCGTCTTCAGTGGCATCGCGTTCAACAGCGGATGCGCCGGCAGCTACGAACGCCGGATCATCGACGCGGTGCGCCACGCCCGGCAGAACACCGGACGGCCGATCGCCGTCGTCGGCCACAGCCGGGGCGGGCACTACGCGAAATCGATCGCCGCGGCCCGTCCTGGGGACGTCTCGCACGTCGTGTGCCTCGGCAGCGGGCTCGACGCCGTTCTCGACGTGTACCCGGTCACCGCCCTGAGCGCCGCCGTCAGCCGACGCGGGCTCGCCCTCGCCGACTCGGCCCGGCAGGCGTCCGGCTGCCTCACCGAGCGGTGCTCCTGCTCATTGCAGGCCAGCTACCGGCAACCGTTCCCCGAGGGCCCTCACCTAACCTCGATCTACACCCGCAGCGACGGCGTCGTTCGGTGGCAGTCCTGCCTCGCGGACTACGCCACCTGCGTGGAAGTGCCGGGCAGCCACATCGGCCTGGCGTTCAACCGCCACGTGTACCGCGCGATCGCGCAGGCCCTCACCACCACGCCCGATCGGAGGGGGTGAGCATCACTACCTGACAGTCCCATAAGGGTCGGGTGCCAGACTGCGCGCCGCCACGGTTGACGCCGTTACACCAGACACGCGTGCGGCGCGCGTGATGGGGCTCAGACCCGCTCGACGGAACGAAGGTGTCCCCGGCGCCTGCGTAAGGTGTTCGCCTAGGCGCGAGCCAGTCCTTTGAACTGGGACGTAGCTACCCGGCACCAAAGACCTCAGGGTCATTGCAACTAGCCGCCACATGCCGGACGGGTTCTTGTGAATGAGAGGACAAACATGACCACGGTGCTTGACCGCTTCCGCCTCGACGACAAGGTCGCGATCGTGACCGGGGCCTCCTCGGGCCTCGGCGTGGCGTTCGCCAAGGCGCTGGCCGAGGCCGGCGCCGACCTCGTGCTCGCGGCCCGCCGCACGGAGCGTCTCGAAGCGACGCGCGAGATTGCCGAGCAGGCCGGCCGGCGTGCCATTACGGTCGCCGCCGACGTGGCCCTGCCGGAGAACGCCACGGCCGTCGTCGAGGCCGCGATCACGGAGTTCGGGCATGTCGATGTCTTGGTCAACAACGCGGGGAAGGGCACAGCGGTGCCGGCCACGCGCGAGACGCCCGAGCAGTTCCGCGAGGTCATCGACATCAACCTGAACGGCTGCTACTGGATGGCCCAGGCCTGCGGCCGCGTCATGCAGCCCGGCAGCGCGATCATCAACATCGCCAGCGTCGCCGCCCTGGCCAGCGGCGGGCTCCCGCAGGCGGCCTATTCGGCGAGCAAGGCCGGCGTGATCGGGCTGACGCGTGACCTGGCCGTCCAGTGGACCGGACGCAAGGGCATCCGGGTGACGGCCCTCGCGCCCGGCTTCTTCCCGTCGGAGATGTCGGATCAGTTCCCCGACGGGTACATCGCCAGCCAGCTGCCGCGCGTGCCCGCCGGCCGGCCCGGTGACCCGCAGGAGCTCGCGGCTGCGGTCGTCTTCCTCGCCAGCCCAGCCGCCGGCTACATCACCGGAACCACCTTGGTCGTTGACGGCGGCCTGACCGCGTTCTGATGTCAGGTTGCTGACAGCAACCAGCCCCGGCGCTATCGGCAGGCCCGTGAGGCACCCTGTCCTCGAAGCGGCGCGCTGTTGAAGACCGGGCCCGGGATCACCCGCACCCGGCGCTCGCCGGCGATTCCGATGAGCGGCCTATCGTGTAGTTCCATCGAGGCTCTCGGCGCCGGCCTCGTCTAACCGGGCCCGCCCGGCCTCCGGTGCCTGTGGGTCGTTTGACCCCGGCCGCCGCCACCGCTCATCAAGCCTGACGCCCACCCAGCCCATGGACAGATCAACCTCATCTGCGCTTCCGGGCTGGTGAGCGCCAACTTGCCATTGGCCGCGCAGATCGGCGGCTAGGTGTGCGGGTGGCCACGGCGACTCGACCACGCACCGTGATCGGCATCAGGGCCACGGATAAGCCGCTGTTGCGCCCCCCCGGATTGATCCTGGCAAGGCGCTTGCCTGACCGCTGATGCGATCCGTGCTCTGCCGGGGTTGCGGTGCTGCGCAATGAGCGTGGATGGTTGACCTGTGACACGCGCACTGAACCGGACGACGGCCGACCTGTCGTCCTACCCCGACCTCGTGGTGATCTACCTGGGGATGAGGGTCAACGAGCCGAGGGGCGTGAGGACCCTCATGTCGTTCGGTCCGAAGATCCGCAAGTCGGTGGAAGCGCAGCCCGACGGTCTGCTGCTGCACGAGAACCTGCTGTTCTCGCTGTTCCCGCCGCATGCGGGAATGCGTCAGTACTGGCGTGACTTCGACTCCCTCGAGCGCTGGGCCCGGTCCTTGCCGCACCAGCAGTGGTGGCAGCAGTTCCTGCGAGACAGGGGCGGCACCGGCTTCTGGCATGAGACCTACTTCCGTGGCGGCCAGATAGAGTCGGTCTACATCGACATGCCGGGGACCGGCCTGGCCAAGTTCGCCCCGGTCACGCCTGCCCGTGGCTCGCTGTTTTCAGCGCGCCGCCGCCTGGGCATGCGGGAAGGAAGCGGACCGCCGCCGGGCATCCCGGAAGAAGAGTTGTATCAGCGGTGAGGACACGGAGGGCCGAGCGGCGTGCTGGCGGCCTTCTACGCAGATCCCCGGGTGCTGACGGTCAGCGTGCACGAGCATCCGCGCATGCTCTTCCCCGGCACCGGCCTGCCGGCCGAGACCGGTTCGGGCGCGGGCGCGGGGTACGCCGTCAACGTCGCGCTGCCCGCTGGCACCGGTGACGCGGGCTGGCTGCGGGCGTTCGATGCGATCGTCCCGCCGCTGCTGCGGGCGTTCCGGCCGCAGGTGCTGGTCAGCCAGCACGGCTGTGACGGGCACCGGCTGGACCCGCTGGCCCATTTCGATCTGAGCGTGGACGCGATGAAGGTCGCCTACGCCGCGGTGCACCGGCTGGCGCACGAGACCGCGGGCGGGCGCTGGGTGCTCACCGGCGGTGGCGGCTACGCGCTGGTGCAGGTGGTGCCGAGAGCGTGGACCCATCTGCTTGCCGAAGCGGCCGGCCAGCCGGTCGACCGCCGCGCGCAGACACCGCCGGCCTGGCGGGAGTATGCCCAGGCGCGGACCGGTGCTGCCGGCCGGCTCCGGACCCCGGCGGGCCCCATCCCGCGTCCCTTACGGCACAGTTCTCATGCCAGACGGCGGATGCTGCATCCGATGCAGCTCCGCGCCCCATGCAGAAACGCTGCGGCTGCGTGGCGCAGGACATGAGAGGCGACGCGTTTGCCTCGCCGCGCCGGGCATCACATCGCGGCCGCTGGGCATGGCCAGGGATCGGATACAAGACGGACTGCGCCGGAGGTGATCCGAGCGTTCCTCCGGCCGGGAAGACCGGATCAGCTTCTTGTCCGCGCTCGCGCATCCAGGCGCCCAGCACGGCCGCCCTGCGGGGTGAGCGGGTGCAGCGTTCCTTGCGATCCCTGTCCCCGGCGTGGCGGGCTAGCCGCGCCCGATATGCCCGGCCGGCCAGCTGCCATCCGCGTGCTGCGTCAGATGCCCCCGGCGAGCGTCGGCGGCTCTTCAGGAGGCCAGCTGATCCTGTCGCGCACGTCGACGACGCCCTCAAGGTAGCGGACAGCGCCGATCAGCTCAGATGCGACCACACGGCGCTCTACCAGCCCGGAGATCGTGACGATGCCGGACGTCACGGACACGTCGAACGCGTTCGGGTCCAGCCGGAATTCACCGCCGATGACTTTGTTCAGTACCTCGTCGCGGATCTGGTCATCCGGCCGGGTGAAAACGCTCAGGACATCCACGCGACTCACGATGCCGACAAGCCGGCCGATGTCGTCCACGACCGGGAGCCGTTTCACTCGCCGCGTGTACATCAGCTTGGCTGCCTCGGTCACGCTCGCGTCCGGGGCGATCGTCACTGCGGGCTGGCTCATCAGCTCGGCCGCTGTCGCAGCGGCTGCCTTGGCACGTTCCCCCGGCGGCCCGACGCCAGCACGGACCCGCCCGGCCCGGCGAACGATTCCGGCCCGATCTCCTTGAGCAGCAGATCCGCCTCGGATACCACGCCGACAACACGACCTGCCGCATTGACCACGGGGAACGCGCTCACGCCGCGCCACTCCATCATGGTAACGATGTCCTTGTAGCCGGCCGTCTCCGGGATGGATACGACATTGCCGGTCATCACATCTCGCACGCGGCTGTGCATGGCGGCCACACCCCCGTTCCCGCGGGTATTTCCCGTGGGCTCAAGGCTAGCGCCGACGACTAGCTCGCCAAGCCCTTCACCGCAGCCGAGCGGCTCGCACCCCGTCCGCGCCTCCTCGAGCCTCGGTAGGATCTTACTCGCGACCATTCCAGCCGGCGATAACATAGCGTGACTCCGAAGGCGAACATGAACCGGCGTTCTGTGGGGACATCGGGTGTTTCTCGGTCAAGACGCTGACCGTCCGGATCTGAGTCTTGTGCGCGTCCGCGAGCTGCGGGCCGGACGTGCCGAAATAGAAAGAGATTTTCATCTATACAGAACGGACGGTGGTTCCCGTCATCCGGCACGCAGCCCGGACCCGTAGTGGTGCCGCGCCCGCCGGGTAGACGTCAGCGGTCCGCATCCGATGCGGTCAGCAGGCTGTGCCCTGCGATGAGCCTGCGGGCCTGGTCGGCGTCCCCGCGCGCGATGGCCGCGGCGAGGCCGGCGTGGACCTGGTACCGGCGGCTCATCTCCTGCGCGGCGGAGGTGTTCGCGGCCGGGAGGACCTCGAAAGTCCTCTGCTCCCCGCATCAGGGACCTTCGGCTCTGGGCAGGCGCCATCGGTGGCGGTCGCCTGGCGCTATGACGGACATCGGAGGCCGGAGCGCTCATCCCCGGGCTGTGCGCCCGGCGCGGCAGACCGCGGATCTGCCACCTGGCTACCCGCAGGAGTGCCGGCGGCTGGTTACGCTGCGCGATGGGCGCAGCGTCCTGATCCGCCCCATCCTGCCCGGTGACGCGCCCGCGCTGGCCGAAGCGATCCAGTCCGCCGACGCCGACACCATCCGCCGCCGGTTCCTCGGCGGCCACCCGCAGGTCACGCCCGAACTCCTCGATTACCTCACGGCCGTCGACTTCACGAGCCGGTTCGCGCTCGTCGCCGTTGAACCCGCCAGCCAGCGCGGTGTCGCGATCGCCCGCTATGAGCCAGCCGGACAGGACGGCACCGCGGACGTCGCCATCGCGGTCACCCCGGGCTGGCGCGAGGTCGGCCTGGCCGGCGAACTGCTCCGCATGCTCGCCCAGGCCGCCAGCGAACGGGGCATCCATACGTTCACCGGGACCTACCTCGCCGGCAACCGCCCGGTCACGGCCCTGATCAGCGAGGCGGACGAGCCCGCCAGCCAGGTCACCTCGCACGGCATCACCGAGTTCTCCGTGCCGCTTCGGCCCCCGGATCCAGGACCCTAGGTGGCTGGCTGGGCGCGGACGCTGAGATGAACCGGCAGCGGATGCCTGAGACGGCCGCTCGCTCCAGGCGCGCAGCGGCCGCCGGGATGGGATCCGTGCTCGGAAGACGTGCGTGTGCGAGGAGGAGGGGCGAAGCGATGAACTTCAATCTCGCGGTCATCCTGCGGGAAACCGCGGATACGTCGCCCGGCAAGGCCGTGGCTGTCCATGCGGGCGGGCAGATGACCTACGGGGAACTGGACGCCCTGTCGGACCGGCTGGCGGCCGGCCTGGCGGCGGCCGGCCTGCGGCCGGGGGACGCGGTGGCACTGCAGCTGCCCAACATCCCGCAGTTCCTGGTCGCCTATTTCGGGATCCTCAAGGCCGGCGGCGTGGCCGTGCCGCTGAACGTGCTGCTCAAGGCGCCGGAGGTGGCGTTCTACCTCGGCGATAGCGGGGCGAAGATCCTGATCACCTGGGAGGGCGTGCTCGGCGATGCGGCCCAGGGCGCCGCTGCGGCCGGGGTGAGCAAGATCTACGCCGTGGGCCACCCCGGGAACGCCCCGGGCGCGCATCCGTTCGGGCACCTGCTCGCCGTCGCGGACGGCCCCCGGCTCGCCCCGCGGATGCTGACCGACACCGCGGTCATCGTCTATACCTCGGGCACGACCGGCCGTCCCAAGGGGGCCGAGCTGACCCATATCCAGCTGTACATGAACGCCGACATCCCGGGGCGCCTGGTTGGCGTGCAGCCCGATGACGTGGTCATCACGGTCCTGCCGTTCTTCCACGTGTTCGGCCTGTCCAGCATCCTGGACCTCTGCGTGCGGTTCGGCTGCGCGATGTCGCTCATCCCGCGGTTCGATCCCGCCACGGTCCTGGCCGCGATCCAGCGCGACCATGCCACCGTCTTCGACGGCGTGCCCACCATGTTCATCGCCCTGCTGCAATATCCCGGCCTGGACAGCTACGACGTCTCCTCGCTGCGGCTCGCGATCTCCGGCGGCGCCTCGATACCCGCGCCGGTCCTGGACGCCTTCGAGAACCGCTTCGGCGTCGTCATCCTGGAGGGCTACGGGCTGACCGAGACCGCATCCACCGCGACCCAGAACAAGAGCATCACCGAACGGCGTGCCTACAGCGTCGGCAAGCCCATCTGGGGGACGCAGACGCAAGTCTGGGACGACGACGGCAACGCCCTGCCGCCCGGCAAGGACCACGTGGGCGAGGTGGTCACCCGCGGGCTGCATGTCATGAAGGGATACCTGCACGATCCGCAGGCCACCGCCGAGGCCTTCGCCGGTGGCTGGTTCCACACCGGTGACCTCGGCTACTTCGACGAGGACGGGTTCTTGTTCATCGCCGGCCGAAGCAAGGAGCTCATCATCCGCGGCGGGTACAACGTGTACCCGGCCGAGATCGAGGACGTGCTGCACGCCCACCCGGCGGTCGCCGAAGCAGCCGTCATCGGCATTCCCGACGACCGGCTCGGCGAGGAGGTCATGGCCGTCGTCACGCTGCGGCCGGGCGCCTCGCTCACGGCGCCGGAACTGATCGCCCACTGCAAGGAGCGGATCGCCGCCTACAAGTACCCGCGGGTGATCGAGTTCCGCGATGAGCTGCCGAAAAACGCCATGGGCAAGATCATGAAGGACCAGCTGATCCCCCGGTGACGGCGCACCATGCTCACATGGCGGCCGCCTCGGTGCTGGCCGAGCACGGGATACCGCCTGGCGAGGTGCACTTCGTCGTGGCCAAGGGCGGATTCCCCAAGATGCCGGCCGAACTCAGGGCCGGCGCCTTCAACGCGGTCGTGCTGAACGAGCCGTCCGGCAGCGCCCCGCCCGCTCGGCCTGCCCAAGGACACCGCGGCGGTCATGTCCCTGGAGAGCTACCCGGTCAGCACCGGGCCGGCCGGCAGCGTGGACACGGCGCAGCTGAAGCGCGTGGTGGACGTCATGCAGCAGTTCATCGGGTTCGACCAGGCGTTCAACATCGATTCGATGCTGATGGGCGGCTGATCCCCGGGGTAAGCCTGCCGGACGTCTCGGCATCCGGCGTCGAGGGCGGCACCCCGGACGCCGCTTACGCGCGCGGCGGGCCGCGGTGTGCGAGGAACAGGATGTGACGAGCAATAACCCCTCAGGCTGGGCGGTGCACGGTGGCGAGGCGGATGAACACGAGTCGGCGTATTCAATCGTCACAATATTAAAGGCTGCTATCCCGGTCATGATGGATCGAAATCATAGAGGCAGTTATAAGACTAAGAGCCGCGAGGCCGGGGTCGGGCGAGGAACGGTTGCGAGAGCAGGCACGCCATTCGTCAGGGAAATATTCCGGAAGAGACCTGCCGCGAGCGGATCACAGCTGGCGGGCGGTCTGGACGATGAGGCGGCGCAGCCGGGCGTGCGCGGTGTCATCCTCGTAGTGCCGGTGCCACCACAATGCCTCGGCGATGGGCTCGGGCTGGCCCGGGCACTCGAGCACCCGCAGGTCCATCCGGTCGGCGAGCCGGGCGGCCAGCCGTTCCTGCATGAGCGCGATCCGGTCCGTCCCGGCCACGAAGTACGGCACGGCCAGGTAGCTCTCCACCCGGACGGCGATCCGCGGGCGGATGTCGAGCAGCGCGTGTCATGACAAGATTCCGAGCATGTACCGTGGCTTCCTGTTCTCGGGGCTGGGCTCGCACTGGCGCCGCGAGGTGCTCCGTACCAGCCTGTGGTACGTGCCCGCCCTCGAGGTGGTGGCCGCGATCGTGCTGTTCATCGGCACGCTCATCGCGGACCGCGCCGCCTACCGCGGCGAGTTCGCGGTGCCGGGCTGGGTGATCAGCGGGAGCGCGGACGCGGCCCGGCAGATCCTGACCACCATCGCCGCCGCCATCATCACCGTGGTCGGCGTGGTCTTCTCCATCATCCTGGTCACCCTGACGCTGGCGTCGACCCAGTTCGGCCCGCGGATGCTGCGGAACTTCATCCGCGACCGCGGCACCCAGGTGACACTGGGCACGTTCGTCGCGACGTTCGTCTATTCGGTGCTGGTGCTCGCCTCCATCGGAGTCGGATCGCACGGGGAGTTCGTGCCGCACATCAGCGTGACGGTCACGCTCGGGCTGATGGTCGTCGACCTGGCCGTGCTGATCTACTTCATCCACCACACGGCCGTCTCGATCCAGCTGCCGCAGGTGATCGCGAGCATCGCCGCCGACCTGGCCGAGGCGATCAGGGAGCAGGGCAGCGGCAACCCCGAGCCGCACCCGAAGGCGGGCCCGGCCGCGGTGGAACTGGTGGCCAGGACCGAGGCGGGCGGCGCCGTGCTGCTCGCCCCGGCCAGCGGGTACCTGCAGTTCATCCAGCACCGGAAGCTGGTCCAGCTGGCCACCAAGGCGGACGCGGTGATCAACCTGGAGCACCGGCCCGGGCACTTTCTCGTCCGCGGGCACCGGTTCGCGACGGTCTGGCCGCCCGAGGCGGCGCCGGAGATACGGAAGGCGCTGGGGCGCGCGCACATCGTCGGCTCGTACCGGACCCTCAGCCAGGACGTGTCGTTCGGCATCGACCAGCTCGTGGAGATCGCGCTGCGCGCGCTGTCCGCCGCGGTCAACGACACCTTCACGGCGCTGACCTGCATCGACTGGCTCGGCGAGAACCTGTGCACGATCGTGGCTCAGTGGCATCCGGCGCGCGTGCACCGGGACGACCGGGGGTTCATCCGGGTCATCGCGGCCGAGCCGTCCTACGACCGGCTGGTGCAGCGCTCCTTCGAGAAGATCAGGCAATCCAGCCTCGGCGCGCCAGCCGTGATGATCCGCCTGCTCGAGGCGCTGGCCAGGATCATGGCCGAGACCACGACTGAGGGGCAGCGCCGGGTGCTGCTGGAGCAGGCGGCCATGATCAACCGGGCCTGCGAGCGCTCGGTGCCGGAAGCCAGCGACCGGGCCGACATCCAGCGGCGCTACGAGGCCATCCTGACCGTGGAGTCGAAGCTGACCGCCAGCGGGCAGAACGCCTGAATGTTGTCGTGGCATCTTTGCAGGCGATTTTCGCGGACGATTTTCCGGGCGATGTCGGAAACGGCGCCGGCCCGTTCGTGGAATCAAGTGAGGGGACGCCATCATGGCGCCCCGCCGAGATGAGCGTGGGGACGCCATCGTGGCGCCCCGCCGACAATGGAGGCAACCGTGAAGTACGTCATCCTGCTGCTGGACGCCGAGGCCGCCAGGGGCATGTCCGAGGCGGAAGGCCAGGCCTGGTACGGCGAGATCGGGGCCTGGTACGAGAAGGGCGGTGGCGGTTCCGGCAAGCTGGTCGAGGGCGGGCACCAGCTCGCGCCGCCGGCCACGGCCAAGACGGTCCGCGCCAGCGGCGTCACCGACGGCCCGTTCATGGAGACCAAGGAGGCGCTCGGCGGGTACTCGGTCCTGGAGACCGACACCATCGAGGAGGCGGTGGAGATCGCCCAGACCTGGCCGGGGGTGGACCGCGGCTGGATGACCGTCGAGGTCCGGCCCGTCGTGGAGATGTGAGGGCCAGCTAACCAGCAGAGTCAGAACGACAGGCGGCGGGCGAGGAGCTCGCGCTCGGCCGGGTTTCCGGCCAGCGCGAGCGCCCGCTCGCTGGCGGCACGGGCCTCGTCGTCGCGGCCGAGGCCGGCCAGCAGGCCGGCGCGCAGCGCATGGAACAGCCGGTACCCGTCCAGTTCGGCCGCGAGCGGGGTGATCTCGGCCAGCGCGGCCTCGGGGCCGGCCACGTAGCGGGTGGCGACGGCCCGGTTGAGCAGGACCACCGGCGACGGCGTCAGCGCCTGCAGCCGGTCGTACAGCAGGCGGATCTGGCTCCAGTCGGTGCGGGTGTAATCGGGCGCCTCCGCGTGCAGCGCGGCGATGGCCGCCTGGACCTGGTAGGGACCGGGCCCGCGCAGCGCGAGCGCGCGGTCGAGCAGCCCGGTGGCCTCGGCGATCAGTTTGCTGTCCCAGCGGGCGCGGTCCTGGTCGGCAAGCCTGACCAGCCGGCCCCACCCGTCGAACCGGGTCGCGGCGCGGGACTCGTGCAGCAGCATCAGGGCGAGCAGGCCGAGGACCTCGGGCTCGCGCGGCATCAGCCGGTGCAGCAGCCTGGTCAGCGCCACGGCCTGGGCGGCCAGTTCCCGCCGGGCGGGCTGGCGGCCCGCGCTGGCCAGATAGCCCTCGTTGAAGACCAGGTACACCACGGCCAGCACCTCGGCCAGCCGGTCCGCGAGCTCGTCGGGGTCGGGGACGCGCATGTCGGCGTGGGTTTTGCGGAGCGCCTTGCGCGCTCGTAGCAGCCGCTGGGTCATCGCAGGCTCGCCGGTCAGGAAGGCGGCCGCGATCTCGGCCGTGGTCAGGCCGCAGACGGCGCGGAGGGTGAGGGCGATCTGCGACTCGCGCGGCAGCGCGGGGTGACAGCAGGCGAAGATCATGCCGAGCAGCTCGTCGCCGGCCTGGTCGTCGCCGCCGTCCGGGCAGGTGTCGCTGGCGGTCGCCGCGAGCAGGGCCAGCTTCTCTTGGCCGGCCCGGGCCCGGCGCAGCCGGTCGATGGCCTTGCGGCGGGCCGTGGTGGCCAGCCAGCCGCCCGGGTTGGGCGGCAGCGGCCCGTCCCGCCAGTGCTCGATGGCCTCGACGAACGCGTCCTGCACGGCGTCGGCGGCCAGGCCGACGTCACCGATCCGCGCGGCCAGCGCGGCGGTGATCCGGGGCGCTTCGGCCCGGTAAACCCGCTCGAGCTGGGCCGTGTCCAAGATCTCGCTCGGGTCTCGGTCTCGGGTCCTGGCTCGGCCGGGTCAGGCGCCGGTGAAACGCGGCGGCCGCTTCGCGGCGAAGGCCGCCAGCCCCTCGGCGAAGTCACCGGAGGCGGCCATTTCCTTCTGGATCCCCGCCTCGAACTCCAGCTGGGCGTCCATGTGCTCGTACAGCCACTGGTTGAGCTGACGCTTGGTCCCCGCGTACGACTTGGTGGCCCCGGCGGCGAGCCGGTCGAGCAGCTTGACGGCCTCCCCGGCGAACTCCCCGTCCGGCCAGACCCGGTTGATCAGGCCCCAGTCCAGGGCCTTGCGGGCGTCTAGCCGCTCCCCCAGCATGGCCAGCTCCGCGGCCCGGGTGAAGCCCACCCGGGACGGCACGAACAGCGAAGAGCCGCCGTCCGGCACCAGCCCGATGTTGACGAAGGCGAGCGAGAAGTACGCCGACTCGGCCGCCACCACCAGGTCGCAGGCCAGCGCGAGGGAGAGCCCGATCCCGGCCGCGGGCCCGTTGACCGCGGCGATGACCGGCTTGGGCATCCGCCGGATGCCGGTGATCAGCGGATGGTACCGCTCGGTGAGGATCTTGTACACGTCGACCGGGGCGTCCCCGGCCTGCTCGGCGGCCTCTTTCAGATCGGCGCCGCTGGAGAACGCCCGCCCGGCACCGGTGATCAGGACCGCCCGGACTTCGGGGTTGCCGGTAACCTCACCGATCGCGTCGCGCAGGTCAACGGAGAGCTGAGCGCTCCACGCGTTCATCCGCTCCGGGCGGTTCAGCTCAATCTTCGCCCCCGGACCGCGACGGTACAGGTTGACCGTCTCATACTTACGGTAAAGCTCGTCGTCACTCACGCCGGCCATGCTAACAGGGCCTGCTGACAGTGCTAGCAGGGCCGCGGACCGTGCGAGCAGGGCCAGTGGCGGGCCGGACAAGGGAGAACTCGGGTATGCCAGGCAAGGTCAAGGACGCCAAGGACCAGGGCAAGAAGGCAGCTCAGCCGCTCAACGGCACGCAGAAGCTGCCTAAGCGGCTCTATGAGACCGAGCTGTACCGCCTGCAGGGCGAACTGGTGCAGCTGCAGGAGTGGATGCGCGCGGAGGGCGCCAGGATCGTGGTCATCTTCGAGGGCCGCGACGCGGCCGGCAAGGGAGGCACGATCAAGCGGGTGACCCAGTATCTCAACCCGCGCGTCGCCCGGATCGTCGCCCTGCCCGCCCCGACCGAACGGGAGCGCACCCAGTGGTACTTCCAGCGCTACATTGACCACCTGCCCGCCGCGGGCGAGATGGCCCTGTTCGACCGCAGCTGGTACAACCGGGCCGGCGTGGAGCACGTCATGGGGTTCTGCACCAAGGAGGAGTACAGCCGGTTCCTGCACCAGTGCCCGATCTTCGAGCGGCTGCTCGTCGAGGACGGCATCTTGCTGCGCAAGTACTGGTTCTCGGTCAGCGACGAGGAGCAGGAGCGCCGCTTCAAGTCCCGTCTGCACGATCCGATGCGCCAGTGGAAGCTCTCGTCGATGGACCTGGAGTCGATCACCAGGTGGGAGGACTACTCGCGGGCCAAGGATGAGATGTTCGTGCATACCGACATCCCCGAGGCGCCGTGGCACGTGGTGGAGAGCGATGACAAGCCGCGCGCCCGGATCAACATGATCGCCCACCTGCTCGGCTCGATCGATTACCACCAGGTGCGGGAGCCGGAACTGAAGCTGCCGCCGCGTCCGGCCGCCCGGGGATACGTCCGGGTGCCCAGGGACATGCAGGCCTACGTGCCGGACCACGCGGCCGAGCTGAGCTCGGAGGACAAGGGCTAGCGGCCCCGGACGGGGTCAGCCGTCCGGCGCGTCGCGGTCCAGGCCCTCCTGCGCGTATTCGGTCAGCAGGTCGCTGACGGAAAGGCCGCGCTGCTCGGCGCGGGCGGCGAGCCGCTCGGCCAGCGCGACGGGCATGACGACCGTGCGCCGGACGCAGTCGTCGCTCTCCCACGCCTCGTCGGACACTTCAGACACGATCTCTCCTTCACGGGCTCCGTGCGCCGGCTGTCCGGGTGATGCCGACTGCCTTGCTGGCGTTGGCTGCCTCGGCGGTGCCGGCAGCTTCAGCGGCCCCGGCGGCTTTGGCGGTGCCGGCGGCCCTGGTGACATAGCGGCGCAGGATGCGGTCGCTCAGCAGGCCGAGACAGCTCAGGTTGGGGAAGCCCGGTCCCTGGGCCAGCCCGGCCACGACCGGAAGATGCAGTGGGGGGTTCAGCCCGGCGACCGACAGATCGGGATCTATCCGCCGTTCGAGGTCGTCTCCCGCGAGCCCGTGGTCGAGGCGGCGGCGCGCCTGGTCGCCGAGCAAACCCTCGAACCAGCGAGCCTGGAAGCCGATCGCGACGACCACCATGTCATAGGCCACACGCTCGCGCTCCTCGCCGTATTCGATGGTGACGATGACCTGCCGCTCGCCCGCTTCGATCGCCACCGCCCGCCCGGCCAGCGCGCGAAAGCCGCGTGAGGCGTTGAGAATCGCCTCGGCCTGCTGCGAGAAGACACCACGGTCGGTACGCTCGAGGAACTCGCGCCGGTGCGACTCGGCCAGCCCCGGCCAGTCCCCCGGGTCGGAATACCAGCGGTTCTCCTCATAGCTCTCCCCGCGCGAATACAGGACACCGCGGCTCGTCACAACGTCGATGGCCGAATGCTTGTGTGACATGCTCAGCAGATGGATGACCACTGAGGCGGCAGTCTCGCCACTGCCGATCACGCACACGTTCTGGGCAACCTTCCCGCTGGCCGCCCGTCCGGCCAGCCAGTACGTGCGCCCGTCGAGTACCCGCGGGTGCTGGTGCGGCTGGCCGTCGACGCGGATCGGCGGGCCCGCACCGGTGACCACCACCCCGTCGGCCCAGATCGCCTCCCCCGGCTCCACCGTCAGCCGCCACCGCTCGCCGTCGGCCTCCAGGCCGGTGACCTTCGCGGTGATGATCTCAGCCTCGGCTTTAGCGGCGACCTCCCGCAGGTAGGAGCTCCACTGCCGGTGCGTGGGCCGCAGCCGGCCGCGATCGACCCAGTCGGCATAGGCCCCCCGCGCGATCAGGTGCCGCTGCCAGCTGTACGCCGCCATCGCCGCGGTGACCGCGGGCGAGGCCGGCCCCCAGCTGTCGGCGTACGGGAAGCCGACGTCTTTTTCCGGCGGCGTACCCAGCGGCAGCAGGCCACTGGTGTAACCCTGCCGCCCGCTCCAGTTCCCGGCGACGGCACCCGGGTCGATGAGCACCACCCGCGGCCCGTCCAGCCCGGCCGCCGCGAGGGCGCGCGCCTTGGCGGCGATCGCGATTCCCTTCGGTCCCGCGCCTACCACGGCCAACGTCGGCATGACCGCGAGGATAACCTCGCGCCAGGCGCCCGGTACCGGCGGCCGGGCAGTTCGGTCAGTCGAATTCGGTGGGCAGGCCAGGATCACGATGGTGGGCCAGAGCCCGCTCGAGCCGGCGGTGATTCACGCGGCCCAGGGACAGCGGCGGGAGCGCACTGACATCGAACCAGCCGACATCGAGGGTCTCCAGCGCCGCCGGCGGCTGCACGGCGCCGTCGCGGCGGCACAGGAAGAACAGCTTGTAGACATGCACCGGCAGAGGCGGCGGGTTGTCCTGGAGCTCACGGTCCCAGCAGGCGATCAGCTTCACCGCCGAGCTGTGGTAGCCGGTTTCCTCCAGGATCTCCCGGGTGGCCGCGACTGAAGGCGCCTCCCCCGGATCAGCCCAGCCGCCCGGCAGCGACCACCGGCCGTCGATTTTCTCGCGCATCAGCAGCACCCATCCACGGCGACGATGGTGCGCCCTGGCAGTTCCCGCATCCAACCGGAGCGTGCTCGCGCTTCGGTTCTCGCCGGATCCCACGTCAGGGTCTCCCCCGCGATCCCCACCTCCTTCAGGATCGGCCAGATGGCAGGCCAGTCCTCCGCCGTCGCCTCACGTATCAGCATGCAGCAAGCATGGCGCAGCCCGCACTCATCTGACGCATGGCGCTAGCCGGCAACGCGCGGCCCGCCGGTCCAGGAGGACCGTTATGATCCAGGCCGATGCGGCGTCCAGGGTAAGCGCGCCTCAGGAGAGCGACGTGAGGAAGGCGCGCAGCGCGGTTGCACCGGTAAACAGGTGGCCGGTGATGCCGAGCGCCTCGGCGCCGCGGACGTTCGGCTCGCGGTTGTCGGTGAACACGGCCTCGGCGGCACTGATCCCCAGGTCAGCCAGCACGTGCTGGTAGATCTGGGGATGCGGCTTGAGCAGGTTGAGCTCACCGCTGACGTAGCACGCCGCGAAGAAGTCGCCGAGCGGGCCGTGCCGGAAATAGCTGCCGAAGTCCGGGCCCGCGTTGGACAGCAGCGCCAGCCTGGTGCCGCCGGCCTTGAGGTCGGCGAGCACCTCGATGGTGCCCGGGTTGATGGACAGCCAGCTGCGGAAGTCCGCGGCCCACAGTTCGTGTACCCGCGCGTCGTCCCAGCTGGCGCCGACGTCGGCGGCGATCGCCTGCCAGTATGCCGCGACGCCTGCGCTGCCCTGGTCCAGGCCGTCCCGGTGGGCGAAGTAGGCGCGCCAGAAAGGCTCGCTGTCGCAGCCGGCCCCGGCCAGGCCGGCGATCACCTCCCGGTCGGCCGCTGACGGCGCCAGCGAGATGACCTCCCCGTAATCGAAGATGACGGTCCGGCCAGGCAGCGAGATCGGTGCACGGGTCACTCAGGAAAAGCTACCGCCCGTGCCGCGTGCCTGTCGCCCGCGCGGGAGGCGCGCTTCAGGGGGTGAGCAAGACCTTGCCGATGTTCTGGCGCTGCAGGATCCGGCGGTGCGCCGCCGCTGCTTCGGTGAAGGGGTACGACGCGTCGATGTGCGGCTTGATCGTGCCCTGATCCCAGAGCGCGAGGACCGCCTCGAGTTCTTCGCGCAGGACGGCGATCTGCCCCCAGAGGTGGCCGATGTTGACGCCGCTGACCGTCCGGTTGTGGTTCATCAGCTGCAGCGGTGTCAGCAGCGGGACGCCCAGCACCTGGGAGGCGAGACGGGCGGGGCGGCGTCGCTGCCCGCTGGCCAGGTTGGCGAACCCGAACGCGACCAGCCGGCCGCACGGGCGCAGCAATTTCAGCCCTTTCCGCCAGTCATTGCCGCCCAGCGGGTCCAGCACGATGTCCACGCCCTCGCCCCCGGTCAGCCGGCGCACCTCGGCGGCATAGTCGGTGGCGTGGTAGTCGATAGGGTGCGCGCAGCCTTCGGCCCGCAGGACCTCATGCTTGGCGGCTGAGGCGGTACCGAAGACCTCCAGGCCGTCCACGGTGCGGCACAACTGCAGCACCGCCGTCCCCACCCCGCCGGCCGCCATGTGCACCAGCACTCGCTCGCCCGGGCGGACACAAGCGACCCGGAACAGCATGTGGTAGGCAGTGAGATAGTTGACCGGGATGGCGGCGGCTTCCTCGAAGCTCATCGCATCGGGAATCTCCAGCACCTGCTCCGCGGGCACGCACGCCACATCGGCCTGCCCCCCGAAACGCGTCATGGCCAGCACCCGCCGGCCCGCCGCGGGGCCCGGGGTGCGATCGCCGAGCGCGTCCACCACCCCGGCCACCTCATAGCCCACCACGCACGGCGGCTTGGGGGCATCGGGATACAGTCCCTGGGCGGCCATCACGTCGGCAAAGTTCAGGCCGGCCGCGCGGACACGGATACGCACCTGACCGGGGCCAGGTACCGGGTCGGCTGTTTCTCGCACCACCAGGGCCTCGGGCCCGCCGGGCCTAACGATCCAGACCGCTCGCATCGCCACATCCTCCGCAGGAGACTAGCCAGAAGGGCCGGCCCATGCCGCCCGGTGCCAGATCCATTTATCCTCCCAGGCGCCGCACCGGGCGATCGGCGCCGGGGCTGGCCGGGCCGGCCGCGGCGGGCTGGACAATGGGCTGGTGATCGACGTCGAACCCGGCCGCTTCGAGGACATGGTCATCACGGCGCTGGACGGGCTGCCCGAAGAACTCGGCCAGCTGATGCGCAATGTCGCGGTGACCGTGGAACACGGCCCGGGCCCGCCCGGCCTGCTCGGGCTCTACCAGGGCATCCCGCTCACCAGCCGCACCTCGGACTACGCGGGAGTGCTGCCCGACCGGATCACCATCTACCGGCAGGCGATCTGCATGATCTGCCGCACCGAGCAAGAGGTCGCCGAGCAGGTTCGCCACACCGTCATCCACGAGATAGCCCACCATTTCGGCATCGATGACGACCGGCTCAGCGAACTCGGCTGGTAAGACTCCGGCGTAGCGGAAACGCCTGCTCATGCGGCGGCGAGGGCGTGGCCGGCCCGCACCTGGGGTGGCCGGTACGAGGTCAGTACGGCGTGTGCTGGAGCCAGTGGGCGAGCAGGTCCTGCTCACCGAAGACCTCGATGGCGGTATCGGAGGGCGGCAGCCGGCGGGTCAGGACGAGCAGCAGGCCGACGGCGGGCCCGCGGACCGCGACGTCGGCTTTGCCGTGGCCGCGGGAGACGGTGATGCCCGACGGGGTGCGGGTGACCAGCCACTCGCCGGTGCCGGACAGGCCGGGATCGGTGGCGTGGAAATGCAGGCTCTGGCCGTCTCCGCCCAGTTCCCGCGCCCGTTCGCGGGCCAGGTCGGTGGTGCCCTCGGCGCCGGCGGCGATGAGGGCGAGCCATTCGTCGACGGCGTCCGCGGCGGCGTCAGGGGCGAGATCGACGTCTCGTCCGGCCGCGAGCTGAGCGTCCGCCAGGTGCACGGCGGCCTCGTGGGCCCGGCGGCGTGCCCAGAAGCTGGCCGGGCGCATGCCGGTCATCGTCCACGCCAGATCGCCGCCGGCGGCCGTGACGGCCTCGATGACCTGGTCCGCGCCCGCGTTCAGCCATGGTGCGTGCCGCGCCGGGTCCTCCGGGAATTTCCCGTCCGCCACCTCGCGCATCGGGATCGGCGCGGTCGCCCGGGTGGCCACGATCTGGGCCGCCCACCGGTGGCCGCGCCCGACGTGGGTGGCCAGCTGCCGGAACGTCCATCCCGGGCAGGTCGGCACCGGCCGTTCCAGGTCACCGTCGATGATCCGGGCGAGTTCGGCCGTGCAGGCGCGCAACTCGGCAAAGAAGCGGTCGTCATCAGGCGCATCCACCGGCGTCCTCCTCACCGCGGGAACCGCATGACATAGCAGAGCCCCGGAAATGCACCCTATCCAAGCCCGGTCAGGGCAGCGCTACCCGGGCCGCTGGCGCGACGCTGACGTCAGCGGTACGCGTTCCGGCGCCGGCGTCCTCGCCGGGAGGGCAGCCTGGCGGCACAATTGGGCGATGGACCACGATCGTGGTGGCGAGGGCGGGGAGGCGGGCGGTCCGCCCGGGGCTGCTGACGCGGAGGCACGGCTCGCGGGCCAGGCCATGCTGGCCGAGTACGCCGCCCTGCGCGCCGAGGTTGACCGGCGGGCGAGTACCCAATGGAACGTGCTCGCGCTTCAGATCACCTCGACAGGCCTGATAGCGAGCCTGGCGCTCTCGCGCGCTTCAGATGTCGCGCTGCTTCTGGTTATCCCGCTGTCGTCCTACATGCTGGGCAGCCGGTACATACTTCATGACTATCATCTCAAGCTCATCAGCCGGTATATCCGTGATTCGCTGTCGGGACGGCTCCATGGCCAGCTGGCGTGGGACAGCTGGAAAAGCAGCCAGATGGCGTCGGATGGGCGGGCGGGACACTGGCTGAGCCCGGTCGCCTGGAATCTGCTGCATCCCACCCGGCTGGCATTCGAGGGGGTAGCCTGGCTCGCCCTGCTGACAGCCGCGCTGGCCGCCGCATATACCTGGTGGCACAAGGTCCCTGGCTGGGGGCTGGTGCTCGGGTTCGCGCTGCTATGGATCCTCGGCGTGCTGGCGACCTATTTCCTGCACAGGTCGTTCAACCGCTCCACGGGCACATGAGGCACGTCCGCGGCAGGCAGGGCTCCGGCGTCGCCGTGGTATGTGCATGACCCGCTCCTTCCGGGGTGATCCCGTGCGGCGTGATCGCCATACGGCGTTGTGACATGCCAAGGCGCCAGGGACAGCCACATGGCCCGGGCAGTGCGGGGGGCCCGCGGGGGACGGCAGAATGAGCCGGTATGGAGGCGGAAGACCCGTTTGATCTGCAGCGGTTCGTGGCGGCCCAGGACGCCGGCGGCACCTACGACCGCGCCGTCGCCGAGCTGCGCCGCGGCCGCAAGGCCAGCCACTGGATGTGGTTCGTCTTCCCGCAGATCGCCGGCCTGGGCTACAGTCCGGCGTCGCGGGCCTACGCGATCACCGGGCTGGCGGAGGCCCGGGCCTACCTGGCCCATCCGGTGCTCGGCCCGCGGCTGACCGGATGCGCCGCCATCCTCGCCGGGCTGCGGGGCCGCACCGCGGAGCAGGTCTTCGGGGAGGTCGACGCGCTGAAGCTGTGCTCGTCCATGACGCTGTTCTCCTGCGCCGCGCCGGGTGAGCCGGTGTTCCGCCAGGTGCTGGACCAGTACTTCGGCGGGGTACCCGACGCCGCGACCAAGCAGCGCCTGTGACCGGGGCCGCCCGCCCGGCCCGGCCCCGCACGGTGCGGCGCCGAGGCGGATAACCCTCCCCGTTCGGGATATTCAAGGTCTTCTTGCCGAACGGGCGGCGTTATCCGCCACCTGATAGCGTGCTTTGTATCCCGACCTGCGGCGAGGACGGCATGGCACGAGGTTTAACCAGGCAGCGGCCCGGTGACCTGCCCGTCGAGGTCACCGGGTTCGTGGGGCGGCGGCGCGAGCTGGCCGAGCTGGCGCGGCTGATCCGCACCGCCCGGCTGGTCACCGTCACCGGCCCCGGCGGCGTGGGCAAGACCCGGGTCGCGCTGCGCGCCGCGGCCGGGCTGGCCGGCGAGTTCGCCGACGGGACGTGCCTGGTCGAGCTGTCCGGCTGCACGATCCCGAGCTGCTGCCGGACACCGTGGCGAACTGCCTCGGCCTGGCCGGGACCGAGGCCCGCTCCCAGCTCGACACCATCCTCGACCACCTGCGTGACCAGCGGCTGCTGCTGATCCTGGACACCTGCGAGCACCTGATCGACGCGTGCGCCATGTTCGCCGACATCCTGCTCCGGGCGACCCGGGTCACCGTGCTCGCCACCAGCAGGCAGCCGCTGGCCGTGCCGGGCGAGCACACCTGCGCGATCCCGCCGCTGCCGGTGCCGGACCCGGGCGCCCGGGCCGCGGGCGACGGCGACGCGGTGGAGCTGTTCGCCCAGTGCGCGGCGGCGGTCGTCCCCGGCTTCGCCGTCACCGACGACAACCGGGCCACCGTGATCAGGCTCTGCCAGCGCCTGGACGGGGTCCCGCTGGCCATCGAGCTGGCCACGGTGCGGCTGCGGGCCATCCCGCTGGAGCAGCTGGCGGACCGGCTCGAGGACCGCTTCCGGCTGCTGACCGGCGGGCGGCGGGCGGCCCTGCCGGACCACCAGACGATCCGCGCGGCGACGGAGTGGAGCTACGACCTGTGCTCGCCGGCCGAGCAGCTGCTCTGGGCGCGGCTGGCGGTGTTCGCGGGCTCGTTCGACGTGGCGGCGGCCGAGGAGGTGTGCGCGGGCGGGCCGCTGGCCCGCGAGGACATCCTGACCACCCTGATCGGCCTGGTCGACAAATCGGTGGTGCTCCGTGTCGACATGCGGGCACCGACGGCGACGGCACGCGGTACCTGCTGCGTACTGGCAGATGTCGAGCGCCCCCGGCGAGGGCAGGCACTGGCTGGGCAAGATCCTGCCCCGGCTCGGCCGGGGGCGCGGCCGGGCGCTGGCCCTGATCATCGACGGCTACCTGGCCTGCCTGCGGGGAGACTCCGCCAGCGGGCTCGCCGAGCTGGCGGAGGGGATCGCGCTCGCGGAGGAGCGCGGCGACGCGCGCATCCGGGCCCGCGGCTACCTGAACCTCACGATCGCGCTGGCTTTCGCCGGGCGCTACGAGGAGGCGGAACGCGCGAGCGCCACGGCCTACTCCGAGGCGCTGGCGGCCGGTGACACCCCGATGCTCGTCGTCCTGGATTCCCACGTCGGATACCTGCGCATGCTCGACGGGAAGGTCGAAGAGGGACTGGCCTGGTGCCGGGACGGCCTGGCCCGGCTCGGGCCGGACAGCGGGGAACGCTGGCAGCAGAGCTACCTGCGGCTGCTCGAGGGCATGTGCCTGTTCCTGCTGGGCGAGCTGCGGCCGAGCGCCGAGGCGTTCCGCACCGCGCTGGCCATGAAGCACGAGATCGCCGACACCATGGGCGCCGGGTACCCGCTGGCGGACATCGTCCGGTTCGCGGCCAGCGACGCCGACGGCCTCCCGCCGCACCCGGCGGGGCCCGGCGGCGACGCAGGACCGGAGCCGGCCGCGCCCGGGCTCACCGGCCGCGAGATGGAGATCGCCGGGCTGGTGGCGGAGGGCCTTTCCAACCGGCAGATCGCCGAGCGGCTCGTCATCTCCAAGCGCACCGTCGACGCCCACATCGAGCACATCTACGGCAAGCTCGGCGTCTCCTCGCGCGTCCAGCTCGCCGGCTGGCTCAGGTCCGCCCGCCCGTAACCAGCACCCTCTGTTAGGGCACTGTTATCGCCGGGCTGGCGGCGGGCGCGGATACGGGCATGAAACGATTCCGTGGGGAAGGCAGCTCGAGCTCGACGCGAGGAGGCGGGACATGGCGGTAACCCCACTGCCCGAGCGGAAGTCGTGGCAGGCGCTCAAGCGGCACCACGAGGAGATCGCCGGGCAGCACCTGCGCGGCCTGTTCGCGTCCGACCCGGGCCGGGGCGAGCGGCTGACCGCGGAGGCGGCCGGGCTCTACCTGGACTACTCCAAGAACCGGGTCACCGACGAGACCATGCGGCTGCTCGTCGCGCTGGCCGAGGAGTCCGGCGTGCCGGAGCACCGGGACGCCATGTTCCGCGGCGACCACATCAACGTGTCCGAGGACCGGGCCGTCCTGCACGTGGCCCTGCGCATGCCGGCCTCGGCGAGCCTGGTGGTGGACGGCACCGACGTGGTGGCCCAGGTGCACGAGGTGCTCGGCCGGATGGCGGACTTCGCGGGGCGGGTCAGGTCGGGCGAGTGGACGGGCTTCACCGGCCGGCGGATCAGGAACGTGATCAACGTCGGCATCGGCGGGTCCGACCTGGGCCCGGTGATGGCGTACGAGGCGCTGCGCCACTACGCCGAGCGGGACCTGGTGTTCCGGTTCGTCTCCAACGTGGACTCCACCGACTTCGCCGAGGCGGTGCGGGATCTCGACGCCGCCGAGACGCTGTTCATCATCTCCTCCAAGACGTTCGGCACGCTGGAGACGCTGACCAACGCCACCTCGGCACGGGACTGGGTGGTGTCCTCGCTGGGGTCCGAGGACGCGGTGGCCAGGCACTTCGTGGCGGTGTCGACCAACGCCGAGCGGGTGTCGAAATTCGGCATCGATGTGGCGAACATGTTCGGCTTCTGGGACTGGGTCGGCGGCCGGTACTCGATGGACTCGGCGATCGGCCTGTCCACCATGATCGCGCTGGGACCCGAGGGGTTCGGCGAGATGCTGGCCGGCTTCCACGAGATGGACGAGCACTTCCGCACCGCGCCGCTGGAAGCCAACCTGCCCGTGCTGATGGGACTGCTCGCGGTGTGGTACCGCGACTTCTTCGGCTGCCAGACCTACGGCGTGATGCCCTACGAGCAGTACCTCAAGCGGTTCCCGGCCTACCTGCAGCAGCTCACCATGGAGTCCAACGGCAAGCACGTCACGCTGACCGGGGAGCACGTGTCCTACGACACCGGTGCGGTCTTCTGGGGAGAGCCGGGCACCAACGGCCAGCACAGCTTCTACCAGCTCATCCACCAGGGGACCACGATGATCCCGGTGGACCTGATCGGGTTCGGCAAGACGCTCAACCCGATCCGTGACCACCACGACATCCTGTCCTCCAACGTGTTCGCCCAGGCGCAGGCGCTGGCCTTCGGCAAGACCGAGGAGGAGGTCAGGGCCGAGGGCAGCCCGGAGAACGTGGTGCCGCACCGGGTGATGGAGGGCAACCGGCCGTCCAACGTGCTGCTCGCCGAGATCCTCACGCCGCGGATCCTCGGCGCGCTGGTCGCCCTGTACGAGCACAGCGTGTTCACCCAGGGAGCGATCTGGGACGTGGACTCGTTCGACCAGTGGGGCGTGGAGCTCGGGAAGGTCCTCGCGGTCAAGATCATTCCCGAGCTGACCAGCGCGGCCGAGCCCGCGCTCGACCACGACTCATCCACCAACGCGCTGATCCGCAAGTACCGCTCGCTCAAGGCCCGCTGACCTTGCTCTGGAAGGACTGACAGCCATGCCAACTGACACGCCGATGCAACTGGGGATGATCGGGCTCGGCCGGATGGGCGCGAACCTGGTCCGGCGGCTCATGCGCGACGGCCACCGCTGCGTGGCCTACGACCGGAACCCGGACGTGGTCAAGGCGCTGGCCGCCGAGGGCGCGACCGGGGCGGAGAGCCTGGCCGACTTCGTGGCCAAGCTGGACGAGCCCCGGGCCATGTGGATCATGGTGCCGGCCGGGGTGGTGGAATCTACGCTGGATGAGCTGCGGCCGCTGCTCGAGGCCGACGACATCGTGATCGACGGCGGGAACTCCTACTACCGGGACGACATCCCGCGGGCGGCCGAGCTCAAGCGGAGCGGCATCTACTACCTGGACGTCGGCACCAGCGGCGGCGTCTGGGGCCTGGAGCGCGGCTACTGCCTGATGATCGGCGGCGAGGACGAGCCGGTACGGCGGCTGGACCCGATCTTCAAGACGATCGCGCCCGGGAAGGGCTCCGTGGAGCCCACCCCGGGCTTGACGCCGGGCGGCACCGCGGAGCAGGGCTACCTGCACTGCGGGCCTTCCGGGGCGGGCCATTTCGTCAAGATGGTGCACAACGGGGTCGAGTACGGCATGATGGCCGCGATCGCCGAGGGCCTGTCGATCATCAAGCACGCCGACGCGGGCCTGCACCAGGAGGAGATCGACGCGGAGACCACGCCGCTGCGCGACCCCTGGGCCTACCAGTACCAGATCGACGTGGGCGACGTGGCCGAGGTGTGGCGGCGCGGGTCCGTGGTCAGCTCCTGGCTGGTCGACCTGACCGCGGCCGCCTTCGCCAAGTCACCTGACCTGGACGACTTCAGTGGCCGGGTGTCCGATTCCGGCGAGGGCCGGTGGACCGTGCTGGCCGCGGTGGACGAGGGCGTGCCCGCCTCGGTCATCGCCGCCTCGCTGTACGAGCGGTTCGAATCCAGGGA
>Ga0335069_10001648_pt1 | contig 35736 bp, 32 predicted proteins | sample Lox_Sample_11_FD_206714 | JGI IMG/M metagenome (GOLD analysis project Ga0335069, IMG submission 206714) | Soil microbial communities from Loxahatchee National Wildlife Refuge, Florida, United States - Lox_Sample_1.1 | ecosystem: Environmental > Terrestrial > Soil > Wetlands | place: USA... | reverse complement strand
CCGCGGAGTCTGTGCGAGCTTCAATCCGACTTGAACCGGACTGTTGGTGGTGTTACGTCAAGCTTGCGGGTTTGGAAGAATCCTCGGCAGAGCAGCACCTTCAAACATCCTTGCGGCTGAACCGATATGACAGCGACGCCGACATTGACCTAGGATTGCGATATGAGTCCGACGGCGACTTCAATCGGGCCGAGAAACTTTTACTTGAAGCGTTCGCGGTTGACGATACATACATGCCACGCTGGAGTCTTGCTAACTTCTACCTCCGCCGCAACAACCTCCCTGCTTTCTGGATGTGGATCCGCCGGGCAACAGAAATGCCCGCCGACGATATTGGGGCTCTATTTGAACTTTGCTGGAGGGTTTCGCCGGATCCAAAAGCAATCGAAGCAAACATTGTTGAGGAGAACCCGGAAGTAGTCCGCCAGTACATCGGTTTCCTGATTGGCAAGAATCAACCATCGGCTGCGGTCCGCCCGGCCCTCAACCTTGTCCGGGTCGGCTCGAAAGAGGCGGACCAGACGCTGCTTTTCACGCTTCTTGACAAGTTGATCCACGCTGACGATTCAATTGGAGCGAATGCTCTATGGAACCGCCTCCTTAGCCTGCACTGGATCGTGGCAGACAGTTCGTTTCCCAACAACCCTCAATTCTCTCGCGATCCGCTGCCCGTTGGCTTTGATTGGGTCCTCCCAACGGACAATGGAATCCATTCCTGGCCGGGATCGTTCGGTCTTGAAACTGAATTCTCCGGAAACGAGCCCGAAGACTGTACGATTGCCGAACAGACCATTTTGTTGTCTCCGGGCAATTACAAGCTCGACTCCTCCTATCGCACGCGAAACATCCTTCCTGACACAGGAATCCGATGGCAGATCCTTGAAACCAGATCGGACAAGATCCTGGCAAGCTCTGACTCTCTTTCCAGCGATACCCTTGCTCGTGTGGTTTTGCCCTTCGTTGTCAGTCCGGACGAGCACATGCTGCGACTCCGGCTCGCTTATCAACGTAACGTCGGCACTCCCAGAGTCTCCGGGACAGTGGTGATAACATCAGTAAGAATTCAATCTGGACCTTCGACATGATTTGTCCGCAATGCACCAGTTCCGACATTCGACGCTCCAGCAGTGCGAGTTGGAAGGACGATCTTCAGAGCCTTTGGGGACGACACGCTTTCCGCTGCCGGAAGTGCCGCCATCGATTCTACGCACTCCCATCGACACAACCTATCGAGAGCGATGAACCTGGACTTCCTCGCAAGGTCCCCATTGACAAGTTGAGCAAGAAATGGAAGAGAAGACGCCTTCTTCGATGGGTGATAGCTTCCGCTGTGATTTTCACAGTGGTTTCCCTGTTCGGGCTCTTTCTCAATTACATCTCAGTGGATCACCCCTCCAAGCCAACCGATCAGGACGTCTCGGCCGACCAGTGAATCCTGCACTTTGCCCGGCGTATCTTTGTCGAAGTGAGTGGAACCCTCCGGACTCCAACGTAATCGGAGTTGACAAGGAAACACACCGCTTCCCATGCCGGGTATACAGGCGAGCATTCTGCGACCCATTTACACAATTGCTTGATTCAGAAGGAAGTGCCGATAATTCAAACAATTCACTCTTGGTAAGGGATCCTTTTCTTTGCAAAGACGTCTAGATGAAGCGGCCTCTGTCAAGATTCTCAATCGTTTGATCTAAATGCAGCTGTTGCTTGGCCATTGAGTTCCCAAAGGTACTATGCCCTCCAATGGAGTACGTTGACGCTTTCTTCTCTGGCGCGCTTCCGGTTGCATCGCTTCCCTCCCCGGCCAACTGCTCTTTCCGCGCATATTCCCGTGTCATATACAGCATCGCAAGAATCGCAAACATCCAGCCCGAAACCGCCGGCCGCGGAAACGGGTAATCGACGCATGCACTTAACATAGTAGCTACTAAACCAAGACCCCATGGATGTCGGCATGCCAATGGAATCGCGCAGATAAAGGGAATCGACACCAACGCTAGGAATGGCACACCCCCATCCGCCGCAAACTCTGCCCAATCGTTGTGTACATGATTGGCGTAGAATGGATAGAAATCCTTGATAGAGTATTTCTGGTAAACCTGTACATATGTCCCCAGGCCATACCCGGTCAACGGGCGGTGTTTCGCCATCTCGACGGCGCCGAGAAAATACTCACGGCGAATCGCGAATGGGTCTTTATCGTTGAATCGGTCCAATGTGCGCTTCCAGCCAACTGCAAGCGTGAATGCCCCCGCGACAAGTGGGACGATTAGAATGGTCAAAACAACAGAGCGAGTCGAGAGCTGAACGTTGGAGCGGCGGAATCTCGCCAGCCCAATCGTCAATATGGCAATCAACTCTCCCGTGCAGAGCACAAAACCTGCGCGTGAAGCCACACTGACTGCTGATGCGTAGAGAACTCCCCCAGCAAGCGCATACCACCAGCAGCGACGCCCTTCGCGAACTGCGCCCCAAAGAGCGATGGGTAGAGCGACCTCCACGAACTGCGCATAGTTGTTCTGATTCTGAAAAGTCCCATAAATATCCCCAAAACTAGTTGTGAAAATCCAGAGTATGCGGCCACCGGAAGTATTGAGCTGCATCAGGCACAATACAGCCAATGCAGTCGCGACACTCACGGTCGCATTGAGTAACTTCTGTTGATCTGCCCTATTGGGAGTCACCGTTTGGCTGAGATAGAAGACTCCAGAGAGAGCTCCCCAGCGCAGAACTTCTCCGCGAGTCTCAAACGTGGACGTGGTGGTGTACAACACAATCTGGAGTAAGCCCCAAAGCGGTATCAGGTAGACGAGCAGCGGGATCACCCCTTCTGCGATATTCTCTCTTCCGTGCCGCCAACCTCTAATTATCTGCACAACTATCAATGAATAGATTCCGATTTGGAAACACTGGAGCGCCCATGCCTGCCTGACCCACACCGTAACGGTGGTGTAACAAAGCAATAGGAAGAGAAAAGCCCTTATGGATGCGGTTATCCTCCTTGACGCCGAAGCCGACGTGCCGACTTTTGCGGATTCAGCGTGTACTTGTTCCTCAGGCACGGGCTTATTGTATGCTTGCCCGATCATCCCGAGAGAAGTTAATTTCATGGCCAAGCAATCTCGCGCGAGAGTTTCAAGCGCAGCAGGAGGCGGTCGACAATAAAATTTCGTGAATTTGTGGAAAGTCGAATTCGTGCTGAAACGGACGAAGCCAGGTGCGCCACAATCTATGAAATCGGAGCCCGGTCGAGAGATTTCTTGCTCATTTCCATAGGCATAGCAACTCGTCGGGATTAGCCTTGGCGATTCGGCGCACGACGGCGATAGGAGAAAGCAGACAATCGTCGCATGCGAAGCGGGCGTTGATTGAATTGCTGCTTCGATACTATTGACCGAGGGCGATGCTTGCGAGCACCGCCTGCGAAGGCGCCTGAAGTGTTGGAAACGTTGTTTGGAATCTGCGCGCGGGGCTTGCCGCACACAGTACCCTGGAGGTTTTCGGTCTGTCTGATCGTTCACAGCACGTTCAAAAAGGGGTCGGCTTTGGACATCTGGAAGAGGGGAAGTACGCGGCGGCGGAAAGCTGCAAAATACGGTCCTGACTGATCTACAGGAAAGTCTAACCCCGCGCCGCTTCGCAAGTGCCAACGGGGCCGGAAGCGGGGAAGAACCGAGTGTCGTGAGGGGACTTGAATCATGGACGGCATCGATATCAGCCTTCCTCTGGGTGTTAGAATCGATACCGCTTCACCGCACGAATGCATGGCCGTCGACAGATTGCTCGCTCGCCGCTTCTTTGAGGAACTTCCCGAGCGATGTGGCGAAGATCCGGCGCATCGCTCCGACTCTCCGAAACAGCGTTCGCAACCACGGAAATGGCGTTGCATGGATCGCGTGGAACAGGGACGATCGGAGTCAAACCTGGGACGAAAACAAAGTTGCGCCGCTGCAAATGACCTCGGGCGGCAGAGCGACTGTTCGGAAAGCTGCGGTGGTTCCGCGGGCAGGCTTCCTGCTGCGAATATCATTCCAGAATTTGCTCGGTACGGTTTGGCACGGTCAGATGAGCATCATACTGATGTTTTTTACAGAGCCATTTTAGTGACTTTTGATTCTCAAGCACAGAATCGAAGGTTACTTTCGTAAATCATCCTGTTTTGCTTCATGGTAATGCCGATACTTTCAGCGGCTGATCTAAGCTAAGAGTGAATCACGGTTGGAGTCGCAGAGATGGCAGAGTCAAGTCAACATACGGAGCATTGAGTCGCTTGCAATCCAATAATTGCGAGTTTTCGGAAGTTGCAGACCGCGAAGTGAATCACCCTGATGGTGATCATTCGCCGCCTCCGGTTTGCACGCCCGCTTCTCCGACGGCGAGATTCCCGGATTTGCTCGCAAGAGACAGCGGTACCTGGCGCATTTTCCTGGCATCAGTACGGAAGCTGGCGGGGCAGAAATACTATTGGTCTCCGGTGCGATTCCTACATCTCGTTTCGAGACTGGCCCGGAATCTTCCGGCGCAGATTGAGATTCTTCGCATCCTATCCTGCCCTGCCTACAAGCAGCTGATGAAAGTAAATCCACGATTTCCTTTGAAGTATTTGGGATTGGACTACCTAGCGCGCGGGTTAACTGTGGAGCAGCAAGCCGAATGCTTTATTCATCACTACCGCCGCTTAACCGATCTATTGACCGAAGACGTGCTGGTACAGGTTTTGTTTGAAGATCTGCTATTGGACGAAATCCGCGAAGCTGGCGACTGCTTTACCGTGCGGATGTGTCTTTCCCGGCCTTGGGATTACGAGGGAGAACTTTCACTCAATCTTGAAGTAAACGGAGTAGTTGTATTTGTCTTGTCGTTCACAATCGTTCCTGGCTCGATTGTGCAGTCGGAGGCCCATGAAGTTGTCCTGGTCTCGCGGCTTCAAGGCGTAAGGGGATACTTCGACGAGATTCGACGGGCAACCAAAGCCATGTGTGACGTTGCGCCTCCTGCGCTTCTGTTCGCCGCGCTCTGTGGCGTCGCCGAGGCGTTTGGGATCAGGGCAATGGCGGGAATCACTGGAGTTATGAAGCCGGAATTTCATTTCTGCGAAGGGGAGACGATCCATATCCAGCAGGCGTACGACGGATTCTTTGCAGAGTTAGGCGCAATCAAGGGCCCCGCCGATTTCTATCTTGCGCCAATGCCGCCGGAGGAGAAGCCGCTGGCCTCCATTAGGCAGGGGCACAAGATCCGCACGAGAAATAAGAGAGCCTTCAAACGAGAGGTCGCGCGGCGTATTCATTCGCTTCTCTGTGACGTGCTGCACCCCAGAAGCGAATAGCCGTCTTAGAAAAGCTAGGTTTTATTCTCTCCATTGCGTTATCAGCGCTCGCAAGAGCGCTTCTTGCTCCCCAATATGCTCGCAAGGATCTATTCTAGCCAGATTCCGTACCGTCACGCGAAGGCTCTGTCTTTCGTCCGGCCTGCGGAGGAAACGTGGGTCTCAGGCGGCATGGAAATCCGACTTCCAAAGCGCGCTCGTCGCATCTCGTTCGATGTTCGATTCCGTCGCCGGCGTACGCCCTTTCCGCAATCGGGGCTGAAATTGTTAAATGACGAAGAATCAGCCCGCGAACCGCCGACAGACGCTTGACTGACAGACGGCGGTAGCAGAGCATGGGGTTGGGTTCACCCTATCCATATGGGAGTGCGCGTCCAGTCGGGAATACGCGGGCCTCACGTTCGTCTCAAAACCCCGGACGCATTGCCGTCCAGGCATGCGGGCATCGCCCGCGGAGTAGAAATCACCATGCAAAATCTGCGGGCTTCGAAACAGTGGTTTGCTGCGCTCTTGTCCATTTTCTTTCTGGCAATCCTCGTACCCCCAGCGATGGCAGCAGCGCCCACGATCACCAGGCTGATTCCCGCCGAAGTCAATGCTGGTTGGCCGTCCTTCACACTGACGGTGGAGGGAGCGAATTTTGTCGCCGCGTCGAAGGTGTACTGGGCTGGACGGGAACTGGTCACAATGTTCCACAGCGCCACGCTGCTCACCGCTACCGTCCCCGCCAACATGATTGCGGCGAAGGGCACGGCGACGCTGACGGTGTCGAACACGGGGACGAAGTCGGCCGGCAGGTCATTCATCATTGAGGTGCAGAAGCCGCTTATCACGAGCCTGAGCCCTTCATCCGCGCCCCCCGGCGGCCCGGGAATCACGGTTACGATCAATGGCGCGGATTTTGTAGCGAATTCGACGACGGTGAATTGGAAGAACACGGCGACCGGTGCGACCGCGCCGCTGACGATCACCTACTTCAGCGCCACCGAGCTCAAGGTGATGGTACCGAGCGCACTCATCAAGACCGCCGGAACTGCGGCCATTACGGTGACGACGGCCGCGGGAGGGACATCGGCGGCGGCGACGTTTGCTGCCGAGCCCAAGCCTGTTCTCTCGTCCCTGAGCCCTACATCGGCCATCGCCGGCGACCCCAGCGTCACCTTGACGATCAGCGGCAGCAATTTCATCAAGGGTGCGCTGGTTCAGTGGAAGACTTCGACAAAGACCATCAAACTCACCCCAACCGGAGTCACAACGACGACGATCACTTTGTCACCGCTTGTGACCAAGCCGATCCTTGTCAATCCAGGAAAGACAAACATCTCCGCAAGCGTCAGCGTGATTACCGCGGCGGGGACATCGGCCGCCAAGACCTTCACAATTACACCCGTAAAGCCGCTTATTACAAGCCTCAGCCCTCCATCCGCGGCTCCCGGCGGCCCGGAATTCACGCTCACGATTAATGGCGCAAATTTCGTGAAAAATGCGACTACGGTGAAGTGGAAAAATGCTGCGACTGGTGCGACCGCGACACTGTCGACCACCTCGGTGACCGCCTCCCTGATCAAAGCCACGGTGCCGAGTTCACTGATCAAGACTGCCGGAACTGCGGCCGTGACAGTGACTACGACTGCGGGAGGGACCTCGGCAGGTGCGACGTTCTTTTTCGAGCCCAAGCCCGTTCTCTCGTCCGTGAGCCCGACCTCTGCCATAGCCGGCAACCCCAACGTCTCATTGACGATCAGCGGCAGCAATTTCATCAAGGGTGCGCAGGTGGTGTGGAAGACTCCAACGAAGACCACCAAGATCATTCCGACTGGATTCACGACGACCAAAATCACTCTGCCGCCAACGGTGATTTCGCCGCTGCTTGTCAATTCTGGGAAAACTAACATTTCTGCGAGCGTTTCCGTAATGACCGCGGAGGGGACATCGACGGCCAAGACCTTCACGGTTTTGCCCGTAAAGCCGGTGATCAACAGCTTGAGCCCCACTTCGGCGGCGGCCGGCGGTCCAGCATTTACGCTCACTGTGAACGGCTACAACTTCGTTGCAGGGGCAAAGGTGTATTTCAAAGGCGTCGGACTTACAACAACCTTTAAGAAATCCACGCAGCTGACCGCCACCGTACCCTCAACGCTGATCCAAACGTCCGCCATCGCCAGCGTGACGGTCGTTTCAAACAAGGTCACCTCTTCGCCGGCCAGTTTTACCGTCACTTCTGCGAAGGTGACTATCAGCAGCATCAATCCTACCTCCGCTGTCTCCGGCGGTCCCACTTTCACGCTCACAGTGAATGGGACGGGCTTTGTGAAGGGATTGACGACCGTCAGCTGGGCGATCTCCGGCAACCCGACCGCGAACCTGGCCCCGACTTTGTACAATGGAACGACGCAGTTGAAGGTTACGGTGACTGCCAACCTGATTGCGAATCCAGGCACAGCGACAGTGAGCGTGAATACACCGGCTGGGATTTCCCGCGGCGTGAAGTTCACGATCCTTCAGTCTGGGCCCGTCATCTCCATCTTGAATCCCAGCTCCATAGCGGCAGGACAAACTTCCTCCCTCACGATGAATATCATCGGAACTAACTTTATCGCCGGTGCGACCGCCAATTGGACTCCGGCCAACAGCAACACGGCAACGGCTCTGACGACCAAGGTCGTCACTGCCACCCAGTTGCGGGCTACGGTGCCCGCCAGCCTGCTTGCCAACCCCGGCTCGGCGAACGTCACTGTAACCACTTCGGCCGGCACGTCGAGTCCGGTCAAGTTCACCATCAACCCTGCCAACGGGCCCGCCTGTGCAAACGACGGTAGCGGCAACTCGAAGTTGAACGGCGTCTATTCCTTCCAATTCACCCAGGTTGACGAGACCAAGGGAGGCCAGGTCAATTTCAACGTGGGCAGATTTACAGCGGATGGGAGCGGGGGAATTATCGGCGGAATTCAGGATTCGAACGGCCCGCACTTTGCGTCCGCGAACCAGAATGTGCCCTTCACGGGAACATATTCCGTGGGCGGCGACGGCCGCGGCCTCATCACTCTGAGCTACACGGGCGGGGCCACTGCCAACGTCTGCATCGCTCTGGACTCAGTCACGAGCGGCGTAGCGGGCGGCGGCAGGCTTGTCTCGGATCTCATCAATCCACAGGTTGATTCGGGATCGTTCTTCGCGCAGGGCAGCAGCAGCATCAACGCCGCTACAGTCGCGGGCAGCTGGGCCATGGGGATCGATGGCGAGAAGCTCGACCCCAGCAACGGCGCTGAGACCCGCGGCGCGACGGCAGGTTATATCACGCTCAACGGCGGAACGAGCACGGTGACCGCGGGAGAGGCGGACCTAAGCCAGGATCAGTTCTCCTCGGGCAACCTCACGAATAGCTCAAAGGCGAAGGTTGGCATCAGCGGAACCTACACGCTTGCGTCAACGGGACGCGGAACCCTGACATTGACTTACGCCGGCACGGGAACCAGCCATTACGTGTTCTATCTCGCCGGAACGAACCAGATACTGCTCCTGAGCACAGATACAGGCGGCAAGGGCGGCAGCTCAGTCATGGCGGGCCGGGCACTTATGCGGCCGTCTTCCATTTCGTTTGACAATGGCACCCTGAGCGGAAACAGCGTGTTTACCGATCAGGAACTTACCAACACCAACTCCTCGCAGTACAACAACCGACTGATTCAGGCGGGTATTTTCAGCTGGAACGGCACCGGCCAGTACAACGAGACTTACGACGAGAACGACGCCGGCACAGTGTCCTTGCTCCAATCCGCCAGTTCGACATATTCTGTCGACTCATCCGGCCGCGTTACGATCAGCGGCACTACGCCTTCGAAATTCGGGTACCTCGTCGACACCAATGAGGGATTCGCAGTCAGCGGCAACCTCGGGGTAAGCGTGTTGTACTTCGAAAGCCAGGCCACCGGTGGATTCAACCTGGCCAGCTTCAGCGGTGACTACTCCGAGGGCTCGCTCGGTTACGAATTCGAGGTGGAGAAGGCCAGTAGCGGCGAGGTGAACGCGGATGGCTCCGGTTCGCTGACGGGAAACATCGATACTGCACCGGGCCTCGGTGGATGCGTGGATTGCACAGTGAGAAGAGGGGCCGGCGCCAAGCCGAATTGGAGCCGTCCGTTGCCGAACGTTGTAGTCTTGGATGAATCCTATGCAACATCTTCCGTCGCGGGCCGCTTCGTCATCAAAGATGGCAGCAAGACAGTGCAGGCGCTCTACCTCGTCTCGCCCGACAAGGGATACACCGTCGACATCGGAAACGGAGACAGCTGGCAGACGCTTGAAGTGTTCAACCATCAGTAGATTCGAGTTTCGAATTGGACCGAAGCCTTGCGTTCGCGTCGCCCCCTTGAGACCGTGGGACTGACTTCACGGTTTCAAGCGGGCGAGAACATCCGATCGGCAAGAAGTCTCCAAGCTCGACGTGCAACGTGCGAACATCCTGGTATTGCGGCCCTTGGATCCGATTTGGCGATCGCATTCCACACCCCGTCGCCTCATGCCGGCTCGATGCGGGTCGTTTTGGTGCCGCACGCCGAGGTATCCGGTTCTGGTTGTTTCTCTCCAGACTTGGCGCGCTCCACTGCGCTAAGCTATCCCGGGTACTCGCCAGCCAGTACCATACTCCGACTTACGATCTTCTGCGGTTCACCGGCGGCCTGATTTTGGCGGTAAATGTCGTCCTGTCCGTGCGCGTGTGGCGTCAGCTCGAATGGGAGTTGAGCGGCTCATCGTGGGGTTGAGCCCTTAATGAACCTCTGAATAAGCTGGAATTTTGAAAGGGCACGGCTTTAGCCGCGCCGCAAATCGCGCATGATCAAGGGGACTTTAGTCCCTGCGGGAAGGGCTTCTTGAAATCTGATACTTGATCAGAGCTTCCTTAAGCGTCCGGTGAGTCCTTTTGAAAGGTGTCCAGGCATTTTGCCGCAGGGCTCTGAAAGAACCAAATCGGCTTCGACTGGACCGACTCCGCGTATCTTGATAGGCGTAGATAGTGTGAGTGCCGAGGCAGGGGAACAAAATAGCCTTCATTCTATATGGGTCGAGTAAGTTGAATCTATGCACAAATCGGTTCTTCTGCTCGCGATTGGACTGTCGATCGGCGGTCGGGCCGCATTTGCCGCATGCACGCCGATCCCGGGCGCCGATCGGATTTGGTCGAATAAGCAGGTTCACTGGGTCTTTGTCGGAGAGGTTCACGGCTCGAACGAGGCTCCTGCGGCTTTTATCGACCTTATGTGCGATGCGCTCGCGCACGGGAAGGCCGTAACCGCCGCAGGAACGCCCGACGGTTGAACAGGAAGCATTGGCGGGCGTGCTTTCCGCTCAGAACCTTACTTTCGCGGAGAAGACCCTGCTCGACCAGCCGGGATGGAAGAACGGCATGGACGGCAGGGCAAGCAAGGCAATGCTGCGCCTCTTGCTTTCGTTGCGAGAACTGCGCTTAGCTCACTCCGACCTTGCTGTCGCCGCGTTTGACATCACATATAAGCCAGGAGACGAACCGGGAGCGCGCGACGAAGCGATGGGTCACGAGCTGTTTACCTTGGGAGAGACATATCCCGGCGCCTGATTCTCTGTCTTGCCGGAAACGTGCATACGATGCAGGCCGCGATGTTCGGCTTCAATCCTGCCGCGACGTATATTCCCGCCGAAAAGAGGGTGAGCCTTGAAGTGACGGATACAGCAACCGGTCAATCATGGACTGAGTGGAACGGCGCCTGCGGTCCCTCGAAGAACGGCGTCAAGGAAAAGGGGCGGACGAGCCCGCGCGGCATCTATCTCGATCCCGCGCTCGCCCCCTACGGAAAAGTGGATGGAATTCGCGCGCTCGGCGTTCCTCTCACTGCCTTCGAGCCTGCTGACGAATATCTTAATCGTCTTCCGGAATGCAGAAAAGGATTCTTGAGTGGCCACTCCGGCGACACTGAGAGATAGAACGAGCGCCTCGGTGTATTAGGAACTGGTGTGAATTCCGCTGCCCGACGGACAGCCGGTCATGAAGCCTTGGGCGGGACTGATCGTGACACACTCTCTGTGGATTCGCTGAAGTCTAGAGGGGCGGAGAAATGGCCAGCCGCTGTCGGACACTTGCAAAAAACGACGGCGGCTGGCGGCGGACGGTGGGACCGAATGCAACTGGAGAGTCTAGTTACTGTGACTGCATTGAGCAGTCGACAACGGATTGCAGCACTTTGGGAATGGAATGCCCGGGCAGCAATCGATCAGTGGGTCTGGAGGGCACTTGCGAGTGGTGTTTGCGGTTACCCCGCTCGATACGGAGATCCCTCCGATCACCGATCGAGCCTGGGCAGACTGTCCGGGAAGCGTGAAGGCACTAGACGACCGGATGCTCTTGGCGAGGATGAGTCCGGCGACCCCGGCGTCTGGTGCGGCAGGCTCGAGAACACCGGATGCGATAACGGAAGTCCCGTCGTGGTCCTTGAGATTGTCACCCTTCATTTCGTACTTCATGCCCGTTTCCGGCGAGTCCAAGTAATAGCGCCCGTTTTCTGAACTAACAGTACCTATCGCTGAGAATTCGGCAGATGACTTGCCGGTCATCGAACTGAACATCAGCGGATGCCCCGGATGTACCCGAGCGACACCGGCTCCGGCTGAGGTTCTAATCTCGAGCGTTCCATTTTTCGCTTCAACCGTGACGGAATTGGCCGCATCGACAGATACGACTCCGCTGGAGTGCGCTTCCGTCGGTACAACCACCAGGCTAATTGTTTGAACGCGAAACGAATCCGTCAACCCGAGCTGGACCGTACCGCGCTGAAGGACCAAGTGATCGCGGTAGAGGGTTCCGCGGGAATCGCGCAGGAGAGTGATTTCCGCGTTGTTTTCGAGCCGCAAATCCGCGCCCGAAGAAACGCTCTGCCCGGTCTCCACCACAGAACCGTCGAAAACGGTACCGCTTCCCTGTACGTCGTGGTTGTCAATTCTGGTTTCGCCGTGTGCTGTTAGGCTCCCAATTATCGATGGTGATGCCGCCAGTGCGTAGGAACTCACGCACAACGCCCCTGCCAAGACATACAATTTGCCGAGCATGATTCTCCTCCTGCTCATCTCCCTGTGTCGGAGATTCTCTTTCCAGACAATCGACATATACCGCAGAATCCGGGTGGCCACAACAAAGCTCCGAGAAATCACATCAGAAATTAACACTGTATTACAGTTGTATGACCCGCCGGGTATTCCGTTTACATTTGCCATACGCACAGAAACGGTTCTATCTTATTATAATCGAAGTACTTGCGTATCATTCAGGCCCCGGCACTAAGGCAGGAACGAACCGCCTCTTTTCGAGTGCCGAGCACGGGTTGATTACGCTGTCATTCGGGACTTTATTAGTCACGATCGGTTCATGGTGCCGTCGATTACAATCTGTTGCGGATTTTATTGGTTACGATCGCGTCTTCGATTTCGTTACTCCATTGTCTTTACGATGTTTATCGGGAATTCATTTGACACCGGGTGCGAAGCGGTGTCAGCCTTGATATCTCTCCCAGATTGCGCGCTGTATTGCGCGATCCATTCGATCCGCGGACTTAGTAAATCACCTCGATCCCAAGACTTTGCACTCTCGGAGAATGTCTCATGAAAAGCCTTTCAAATTCGCAGTGGAGCCGGACTCTGCGTCTGGCGACATATTCTATCGCGCTTCCGTCGTTGTGTCTGGCACTCTCAGCTGCGGCTCACGCGCAAACGCTGACTACACTTCACAGCTTTACCGGTACAGACGGCGCGTACCCCTTCTCCCAGCTAACGCCATCGAAGTTGACGAAAGGCCACGTTGTGCAACACAGCAACGGACTCTTCTATGGGACAACACCGGCCGGCGGGGCCAACACCTATGGAACTGTGTTTCAAGTCACTGCTGGGGGAGTTGAGACCACAATATATAGCTTTTGCTCGATCGGCGGGAGCGCCTGCACGGACGGCTCGACCCCGCAGGGCTCTCTGGTGATAGGCAGCGACGGGAACCTCTACGGGACAACCTTTTCGGGCGGCGCCCATAACGATGGAACTGTATTCAAGATCACGCCCGCCGGTGCACTGACCACGCTTTACAGCTTTAGCGGCGCAGACGGCGCAAATCCTGTGGGCGCGCTGGCGCTCGGCAAAGACGGAAACTTCTACGGCACAACATTTGCGGGCGGGTCCAGCAACGACGGAACTGTGTTCAAAATGACCAGCGGTGGATCACTGACCACGATTCACAGCTTCAATGGGACCGACGGATTGAACCCCGGCGGCGACCTCGTCCAAAGCAAGTCGAGCGGAAGCTTCATCGGCACAACCTATGCAGGGGGAGGCACCAGCAGCGCTGGAACCCTGTTCCAAATCACCACCGCCGGCGCACTGACCACGCTCCACAATTTTTGCTCGAGTACCAACTGCAACGACGGCTCGGCCCCCAACGTACCGCTGACGCAAGACGCTCTTGGCGACTTCTACGGCACAACATCGGCCAACGGAGCCAATGCCGGTGGAACTCTATTCGTTTACACCTGGTGGGGCGGGTTCCACACAATTTACCACTTCTGCGCCCTGACCAACTGCACCGACGGCGCGCAGCCCTTGGGCGGCCCAGTTCTGGGCGCCGACTTTAACGTCTACGGCACAACAACTTCCGGCGGGACCAACAACGCCGGCACGGTGTACCAGTTCGCACCCTGGCACCAGCTGACCACGCTGTACAACTTCTGCTCGAAAGCCAACTGCACGGACGGCCAGACCCCGGAAAGCGCCCTGACACAAGGCAAGGACGGGAACTTCTACGGCACGACATCGTTCGGCGGAGCCAATGGCTACGGAACGGCGTACAACCTAGCTACCCTTCCGGCCTCCGGCAATGCCTGCAACGGCGTCTACTCCGGCAATTTTGTCGGCAACATCTATGTTTCGAATGGACAGTCCTGCGAGTTCACGGATGGGGCCACCATCTTCGGCAACGTCTACGAGTGGGGCGGCAACCTCACTCTGACCAACGCCACTATCCTGGGGAACGTGGAAATACAGGGCGGCACCTACTCTCTGGGCCCGACACTCAAGGTTGCGAGTAAGGTGGAAGTTCAGAACCTTCCTTCCGGCACGGCGCAAAACACGGTTTGCGGTGTGAATGTGTTCGGCTCCTTGTACTTCAACGGCAATGGATCGCCAGTTCAGATCGGGTCGAGTGCCGGATCTTGCCCCGGAAACTCGATCGGCGGCGATCTCGAGGTGAACAGCAACACCGCTGCAGTGCAGGTTTTCAACAACACGGTTCGCGATGTCCTCAGCTGCAGCAGCAACACCTCCCTCACTGGCGCAGGAAACTCGGCCCGGTCAAAGGTTGGCCAGTGCTCGACGTTCTAACGGAATAGAAACGAGTGCTCCGATGGCTGGGTGATGGGTTGAATTGCCCGTTCTACTGAAGTCCGGGCACGAGGAATGCGGATTCAGGGGATCCAACTTGCGGCGTCGAATCGGCGGGGACTGTCATCCTTTCGCCACCTCGGCGGCTTCCGCAAAACGGATCCCCTTCTCTTTTGTAGCGCCTAAGGCAAACTAAAGGCCCGCGGCGCGAAAGCGGCGATGGGCATCGGCATCGGCGCGGAACTCAGAGTGAGCGTTCCCGACACTTCTTCATCGGGGCCCGGCCGCCATTGTTTGTCTAACCGAGGCTGGGCGCTCAGGGCTCTACCTTGATTCCCTACCCCTGGGGCTATGCTATTCATAGAATCGGCGGCGCCTGGCAGCCGATGGTGGAGTCCAATTATCAGTATCCGTGACGAACATATGGGCCGGGAAGCGGTCTCTTGGCTCGATAGACGGAATGCGCAGCAGGATCGCGGCTCGATAAACGTTCGGCCAACTTCGGAAGAATTAACGCTCCAAAAGGAAATGCATCTCCCCCTTCCCTCCCTGCAGGCGGCCGCAGCGTCCGACCTCGGCAGCAGCCTCACCGGCGGCTGGCGTCGATTCACGATCCATCTTGGCCTCGCGGCCGCAACGCTTTTCGGAGCGATCGGCCTTGCCCAACCTCTCTTAAGCCTATGGGACCTGTGGACCGATGATCCGTTGCGCTCGATCGGTATGCTTATCGTGGGAGCCAGTATCGTTCTCACGCTTCGCGTCTGGCGCCGCCTGGAATGGGAACTGCAAGGGACCTGGTGGGGTTTGCTTCCCGTCAGTCTCGCCTACCTCATGTGTGCGTTGCAGCAGAGAGTGGCCTGGACGTTGGTTGCCGGGCCAGTGCATTTCAATCTTCTCGCGCCAAAACTCGTGCTGTATTCCTTTGCCAGTGGAGTCGTGCTTTTATTCGGCGGCGTCAGGCTCTGGAGGCGCGCTTGGTTCCCAATCGGGTTGCTTCTGCTAGCCCAGCCGGTGCCGGCTTTGAGCACGCGATTTGTCGATCTCCCGTTGCAGAGCCTTTCAGCGCATATCGCGCGTTCCTTTGCTGCCTTTATCGGGTTTCCGCCAACAAATCATGAGTTGCTTCGCCTTATGTTCACGCCGACGTTCGGCATGTTCATCGCGCCAGGGTGCGACGGCCTGCGTGGCGCTGTGACGCTGGGCTATGCCGCAATGATCGTCGGGTACCTGAAGCGCGCTCCATTTTTGCGCTGGCTCTTCTACGTCTGTGGCGGAGTGCTTCTCGGGTATCTTCTGAACCTGCTCCGGCTCTGCAGCCTGGTGATTTACTACCGCATTGCCGTCGGGCACCCAATTCTGGAACATTTTGCCAGGCAAGCCGACTACATCATTGGCGCCTGCCTCATGTTGCTAACAACGCTGCTCTTCCTGCGCATCTGGACCGGGAAAGCCACCGATCAAAGACCAGACCACCAGCCGCGACCACTGCCGGCCACGACCCGCTTCCCGAGCGAACGCTCCTCGTATGCGAGAGCCGCTGGGCTTACGCTGCTGGCGATCCTTCCCGCATACCCTGGTGCGATGGCACTCCGGCACCATCGGAGGAGCTTCGCAGCTTCGGTTCACGACGGCAAATTCACTCCGGCTCAGTTGGACAATCTGATGCCGAAAAAAGTCGGCGACTTTGCCATAAACCGGGCATGGCAGGAAGAAGCGAACGGCCGAGTCGCGATTGAATCCGCCGCGTACGTGTCGTCGGCCGCCAGCGAGGTAATCCTCGGCGTCTGGCTTCCGCAAAGCGGCCACAACATGCATGAGAGCTGGCGGGCCCGTGGCGAAGATCCCCAAAATCGAGAAGAGACGGTCTTCGAAACCGCAAACCATCAGGCGGTGCCGTTCGATACAGCCTTCTACAGCGATGGCGTGGTCGACAGCTTCGCCGGGAACGCGCTTTGCACACCGGCATCCTGCGTACATTCCCAAGACATCGGAGGCAATGGACTGGCCTTCACTTTGGCTCCGATCGACTTCAAGACAAGAGGATCGCGCGCGGTGTCAGTCTTCTTCCGCGTCGAGATCCCGCATACGAACAATCCGCCTGCCGCACTTCGCGAAGCACTGTCAAAGGAAGCACAGCGGTTTGTTGGTGCGGTCGATTTTTCGGAATTGAGCCGCAAATTTCAATAACTATCGACAGCACAGGACGAATCATCTGCTCAGCCTGCTGGAACTGCTCCAAGCATGGGTTTATTCAACGCGCCCGCCCGTGCGGCGACCAGCTCCCGATTGAGCCCAAGCGAACCCGTCGATACCTGGACGCCCAGCAATTTGAGCCAATGCGGATGGCCCAGGAACGACGAGCCTGGCTTGCACAACGCGACGATATCCTTAAGCGATCAGAATCCTGCGAAGGCCAATCCGGGATGGAGCCTCGGCGCCGTGAGCCCTGCGGACCCTACGATAAAGTCACGATCCGGCCAGGACGAATTGGCGGGATCGAGCCGCGCCAGGTGCCGATCCGGTGCGGCCGTTGAATCCATGACGGAGAGCGCTCCGCCCGCATTGCGCGAAAGGGAAGAAATCCTTGGGCAGAAAAACACATGGCGTTTGGAATTCCCCAGCTGGACGGACGCCCGCGTAACTCATGAATCTGAAGGGATGGTAGGCGAGGCGGGAATCGAACCCACAACCCCCGGCTTAGAAGGCCGGTGCTCTATCCAGTTGAGCTACTCGCCCGCGCTTCTCCATTGTAGCTTTATTGCGGATGGCCGGGAAACGTCGTGTTCGCCATTGAATCCGCAGAGGCATTCAGAGCCGCTTCGAGGATCGAGAGTGCGGCGCCGCGATCTGTACCACACGCTGTGAAGTAAGCCGTGATGCCAAGGCAGGCGCGCTCGGGTTTCACTATGGCTCGCCGGATCACGAAGTCTGCCCGGCAACCGCGCAAGGTTATGGATCGCAGGCATGCACACGTTCGTTCGCAGGCAGCGCCCGCCGCGCGTGGGTCAACCCACTCTTCTTCGTTTGCCGGCAGCAGATCGATGTAACACCCAACTGCGCTGAGCGCATCGCCCGGTGACGCTTCCAACTCGTCGGCATCGAACTCCGCCGCGGTCAGGCCGGAAAAGAAATCGCATTTCGATGTCCACACCGGCGAATCGGGCGTATTCAAACGCCGCAGCACATCGGCCAGCGCCGGAAACTCGCAAGCCTCCGGCAATTCCCTCGCCCGCTCAGGATGTTCCCTCAGATCGTCGAATCCGTTCCAGCTAGCGTCGATCACGGGCGCGTCGCCGCCGATCTCGAACTCCCAGTCAGCCTGCATCGGGATGGCCAACCTTGCCGAGCAGAAACCGCATAACCGTCGCTTCTGCCCAATGCGTATCCTCGCCAGGATCGCAAGAGAGATATGCGCAGTGGCCGCCATTCACTGTTTCGAGAAGGGTGATGTTCTGATTGGCCAGCAACGCGTCGCGCGTCTCCGGCACCATACGGATGAAGGGATCGTCCAGCGCGCGGAGAATCAGCGTAGGGACCGCGATACGGTCGATCACACGGGCACTGGCTGCTCGATAGTAATAGTCGTCGGCATCGCGAAATCCGCAATAACGGGCAATGATCTGGTTATCAAACTGGCGCAGTGACCCGATGGGACCGATTTCAGCGGCTGAATAAATACCAGGAAACAGCGCCGCCTTGCGCCGAAAACGGCGCATCAGGCCGCGGAGAAAATGCCACTCATAGATGCGGTTTACGGGCTCGTGCAGAGCATCCGAACCCGCGGCAAGATCGATCGCCGGGCAAACGGCCGCAACAGCCTGAAGCGGCCTCCGGCCTTCCCATTCGCCGGCAAGCTTCAGCACGAGGTTGCCGCCCATCGAGTATCCGACCAGGGCCACACTCTCTAACCCGAATTTACGGGAAAGGTGCATCACCACCGCACCCACGTCGCCGGATAGGCCTGAGTGGTAAAGCGTCGGCGTGAGCCGCTCGGATCCCCCGCAGTTTCGCATGTTCATGCGTACCACGTTGCAGCCGGCAGACCACGCGCGCGCGGTGATGCCCTGAATGTAGCGCGAGCTCGACGATCCTTCGAGTCCGTGCAGCAAAATCAACGTCATCCGCCCGGCGCAAACGGCTTCAGGCTGCCAGTGGCAATGGCACAGCACGCGGCTCGAGTCAGCGGAATCGACTTCGACTTCTTCCAGCGAGGTCGGGATTCGCAGGGCCGGGCGAGGCAGGAAATTTCCAACTATCGTTTGAAGATGCCCGTTCGTCAACTGGGGCCGCGGTCTGAAGGGCCGGAACCAGTCCCCGGCGGTCCGCACGGTGCGAAAGTTCTCTTGGCTGAGGGGCGTCTTTGAGCTCACAGGGTTTGAGGAAGGAAGATCATGAATCGGGCGGCCATCCAAAAAACTGCGTTAGAGCGGGTAGTGGGATCGAACCCACAGGTACCCTTCTTCTCCTGCAAGTTACAGACTATACGTTGCCACGATTGCCAGCAACACCTAAATTCCCCTCGACCATTGCACGCTATTGCACGCCGACCCAGCGCTCGGCCATCGTCGAGTTGAGTTCGTCCAGTATGCGCGTTAAGCCGGTTTTGAGTTTCCGGGACAGCGAAAGAAATGCGATCATTCATGCATTGAAGACAACGAGAGGCGGAATCGCTGGAAAGGGTGGCGCCGCTGAGTTGCTTAGCCTTAAACGCACGACGCTGCTGAACAAAATGAGTAAGCTTAACATTGCTCGAAATGAATACTGCAATTAGCTCAGAACACCGTGGGCGAATCTTCTGAGGCATTTTCCACCCGTGATCCTGGCCGTGGATCGGCTCCAGGCTGAGGTTTTGCCTTTGCTCGGAATATCCATTCGTCGCAACTAGCCGGGTGACTGATCGAGGTCGTCCAATTGACCCGCACGCTAGCCAAGTCGCCGCAGAGGCGGTAGCTCACCGATGGACAGGGCTGCGCAGGTCTTTGCTTTAAACGCTCTGCGATGATTTGCCTTAGCGGTTCCTAAATCGACCGGCTGGGAGCCGAAACGCTCTCTGCGTGTGTGCGAATGTGGGTGCCCCAACCTTGCGGCGCACCTGCTTCTTGCCGAAGCGAAGGGAAGCACGAAATCAATTAATCGTAGATCTCGGATTTCAGTTCCGCGAGATCTGGTTTCCAATCCTGCCAATCGATTCAAGACATCGCCGGCATGAATGCATTCCTGGGCTGTACACCCGCCGCGTGGCGGCTACGCCCGGTGGCACCCACTGGATGGTGCAACAGCAATGTGGCTGAACGTCGATCATCGGGGCCTGCAGCTAAATGCTGCCCGGCTCGGGAGATGTTTCTCAAAAGCTTCCGAGCATGAGCCGGAAGCGCGCCTTTCCATTTTCATCAAAGCTAAGCTCGAGCCCGGTCGCTCCCACCTGAGTGGGGAAAAAGGCAGCAACGGAAGTGCTTTGATGCGTTTTCCACCCTTGAGAACCCAGGTCGAATCTGCCAACCTCGTACCAGAGCGCGAGGCCGGGATGCGATGAGACATGAGGAATGCGGTGTGGATGCAGAATTAAGCCGGAGCCGGCGGTCACGAGCGTATTTGCATGGAACTCCTGGTATCGGAATGCCGGCATGTTGCCTTGATCGCCGGCAATGAATTGATCGAAGTAGTCCATCTTTCGCCCGAAGCTCGTACCCACATGATTCAGCGCAAAGGCCGTTACATGGGGATTCAGGGGTTTGAATGTGCTGTACTCTGACTGAAAGATCGGATAGTCTCCGGTTCGACTGAAGAGATATCCGGCCGATCCCTCGAGACGCGTGCCGCGCGCAGGCAGTCCACCGGAGTCCTGATCGTTCAAAATCCAACGGAGTTGCGGTTGCGTGAAACCACCGCTGCGCGAGCGAACGCTGTCGACAATGACAGGACGGCTGTAGGAGTCGTAGCCGGCTTCCGCGCCCAGGCGAAGCTGGGCGAACCGCCAGGTTCCGATGCCGGCGAACATGGCGCCGGAAACGCGGTCGCGTGTGTCGCTCTGCCGTGTAGCTCCCGCATAACTATTGAAATGGGTTCTGCCGCCAAAGAACTGGGGAGCGATGAAGTACTGGGTTCCTCCGAACGGTCTATAGAACTCGGCCTGGATCGATGGATCATACCCTATATTCGCGGCGCCAAGAATGCGCGTCTTGTAGGTGTTTTGTGGAACAACCACGGTTGAGAGCCGCGTGCCGAATCGCGATGGCTCCCCGGGGGATACGGAGTATTGCGCTGAGATGCGTGCCAGCACCTGATCGCTGCGACGCTCTGCAAATTTGACTCGATACCCTCCGCCGCCGCTGTCGTCCTGCTGCCAGTCGTAGGCCGCTCCGGGCGTGGCGGTTGCAGCCACCATGCCGGACAGGACCTTTTCGAGTTCTTGTTCCGATACTGCTTTATCCCCGATGGTGCGGTGAATCTCAGATTCCGCTTTCTGCTGGAAGGAAGGATCCGAGCTCATGACAGCGAGGACCCGCCCGCGCCTCTCCGATGGCCGCATCCGCGATCGCCGCCTGGAGGTATAGTCTGCCCACTCCTCTCGAGAGACTTCGAAGCGAGCCAACTGAGATTGGTGAGCCTTGGCTGCCTGGTATCCGGCATCGATGATCTCCTTCCATCGCCGGTATTCGTTTCCCGAGAAGCGCCTCGTATCAACAGAGATGACCAGATCAGCCTTTGTCTCCGACCGCTGTTCGTTCTTTGCGATGGCGAGTGCGATGGTCTGCCGCATAACATCAGAGAGCGTCTTGATCTGGTCAGGACTGGGTCGGTCTGTCTCCAACGCGACAGCAATGACCAGGTCGGCGCCCATGCTTCTAACGGCCTCGACCGGAATGTTCTCAAGGACGCCTCCATCGACGAGGACCATGTCGTTCAGCTTGACCGGCGTGAAGATGCCCGGTAGCGACATGGTCGCCCGCATCGCGACGGGCAGAGAACCTTTCGAGAGTACTACGGAGTCGCCTCTCACAAGATCGGTTGCGACACAGCGAAACGGAGTGGGCAGCTGATCGAAGTCATCCACATCGGAATACCCAAGCGTCGATCGGCTCAGAAACAACGAAAGGGACTCACCGGGGTTGAGACCGGTGGGAAGCGCGAATCTCTTTCCGAATCTCAGCGTCAGACTGCCAAACGTGCGATTCCATTTCTGTTTGTCGACAATCGGCTGGTCTGAGAAGGGAGGACTGGGGTTGAGAAGTGCGTTCCAATCCGCCTGCCCGGCAAGGGCCTCGATTTGGGATGAGTCCATCCCTACTGCATACAGACCTCCAACGAGGCCACCCATGCTGGTGCCCCCGACCTTGTCGACGGGAATATGATGTTCCTCGAAATAGCGAAGGACTCCGACGTGCGCTAGTCCAAGAGCGCTTCCTCCGCTCAGAGCAACTCCGATGGATGGCCGTGCCGCAGCCAAGCGTTCCTGAGCGACGGCTAAGACTGGAAGCAGCAGCCCTGCCGCAATTCCGTAAGCTGAAATCCTCAAACGCCTCATAGCGGACCTCATCCATGTTCCTTGCGCAGAGACCATCTGCACTCTGGCCGCCAGACTAGGAGAGACTCTCAGCCATATTCGGATTGAATCGGATCTGGCCGTTGTTATCGGCGGATTTCATCCGGATCTCGAAGGGGAATGTGGAGAGCTGCTGTTCGGAGAAGCCAACGATACGGTCTTTCCCACTCTGGTCGACGCCCTGCAGGAAAACATAACCTGCTTCGCCCCGATAGACAAATCTCCGGACCGCAATCGGCCCGAGCGATGTATGAAGAATGTAGGTTGCATCTTCCGGCCTTTGAATGACGGATCGAATATCCCGATAAACGTCCCAAAAATGTGAATTCATGCCCACTCCGTCGTTGGCACCGGTTGCGGTCTCATCGGCCGGGCCAAATGATTGTATTCTCACGCCACCGGCCACGTTTCGAGCGCCCCGGGCAGCAGAGTGTGATTGGTGTACGCCAGCGTGTTTTGCGTAATCTGCCAGGCTCGGTCCCATGGCAGTTGCTCTCGGTCGACCAGAGTTGCCACTTTGTCTGCGAACAAGCCCCAATTCGAGTTGCCGCGTTTGCAGCGGTGCACGGTGTCAATGAGCGAGCAGGCGACGGCGCGAAGGCCTTGGCCCATGACACTTGAATCTTCGGGATAAAGAACCCGCGTCAGCCTCTCAGCCGATAGGGTCTGAGTGAATCGAGTAAGGCGAAATCTCATCTGAGTCCCTTTCACATATTCGGAGTGTTTCCGGGCAGGACTCAGCACGGATGCTCAGATATCGTGAATGTGATCGCGACGTGGTTCCGCAGCGCGTAGGTCTTTCTTGGCGGCCTGTCATAAGCCTGACCGGCCCCGACCGCCCTGACTCGCCTCTCGTGCAGGGTGCGCCTCAGCCTCGGCTTTCCATTTGCATTTCGGTGCCCGCAATGGAATGCGGCCGATCCGCTGAATCAAAACGAGATGGAGAAACCCGGTCGGCCTGGACACGCGGGTTGAGTGCCGTGATTGCGTCACATGCCGCGGTAGCGTCAGTGTAGTCGGACTTCTCTGCTGCACGCGATGCCCACAAACTGCTTTGAATTCAAACGCCATAGGCCATTTCGCGGTTTGGCATCCAGGTTGCCCTAGATATTTGCGTACAGAATCGACGCTGGGCGCAACTCTGCCGCGAACCGCATCTTAACCGGCCTCGGAGTTGCTCAATCGCTCGATGGAGGAGGAATCAAAGACGTGCTCCAAGTGGATAGTTGTCGCGTCAGTGCGAAAAAGAGGGTTCTCCATGCGACCGCCGAAGATTTTGAGCAGGTCTTCGCAATTGAGACCACCGATCTGCTTCGCTTATCGCTGCTTCTTACGGCGGATGCCGAGAAAGCGGAGAACTGCCTCATCCTTGCCAAGAGGGACTGCTGTTTCAGGAGCAGCGTTTTGAAGGATCGGGTGCACAAGTGGGCGCGCCGGATGGTGATGCGAAATGCGATCCGCTTGGTTTTGGGAACGCGGAACGACATCGTCGGCGAATCAGCATTTGAGTTTCACTTGCAACCCAGCGACTATCGGCTTGAGGCAATGCGGGAATCTGTCGCGATTCTGACTCTGCCGGACCTCGATCGCCTGGTCTTTGTGATCTGCGTTCTTGAACGCTTGTCCATCCTGGATTGTGCCCTTCTCTTGAGAAAGACAGCGCAGGAGGTGGACGACGCGATTCTGCGCGCAACAAGTCAGATTCTTCCCCGGGAAGGGCCGGGGAACCATGAGGTGACTACAACATTTTCAGGCGACATCTACGGAGCCTCCGGGGGCGTACAGAACAAGCTCATAAGTTCATGTGGGTCAATTTTCGATTGATTGCCTTCTGCACAAATGGTCATGTCACACAAATGATAACTTGGGAGCTTAACGCATCCCGCCGGAGACCGGCCTTCTCCTCCCATCTGAAGCGAACCACCTTGCAGCGCAAGATGGAGCGCCTCGGGATCCGGAGATCCGACTACGCATAGAAAGCTATTAAATCGCTTCGGTCCTGAAGAAGAAGGCACAGCGCGTTCTCAACCAAGATCGCCAATCGCCTCGCGTGGAGCCGATTCGACGCAATGCCCTTTCACTCCTTCGCCCGCAATCAGCACCACTACCGAACGCGCGCCAACGCGGTAGATCGAGTCTGGCACTCGCGTTTCCCTGTTCCACTCGCAGATCTCGTGCGGCGGGTCGAGGGCCGTATCGATCCATCGCCACCAGTTCTGTAGGCCACCTGTCAACGTGGGGAGTTCGAATTCCAGGGGTTCCCAATAGGCATTGAAAATGATGTGCGCAAACACCGCCTCGTTCTTAAGCTCGCCGCTGATCGCGAAACTGTGCGAGTAAGGTGCCCAGTCCGGCTGGTTGAGCTTCACGCCGTGGAAAGCGTGTTTGAGCTCGCGGAGGACCTGAGTCAGGCTCGTCCGTCGGCGCTCATGTTCCACGTCCCGTATCAAGCGACGCTCGATCAGCAGCTTCACGAAGCGGTGCACATCCGCGTGTTTGGAAAGTAGCGTCCAGTCCAACCAACTCGTTTGGTTGTCTTGGCAATAGGCATTGTTGTTGCCCAGTTGGCTACGCCCCACCTCATCGCCCATGATAAACATCGGCACACCCACTGACAGCATGGTGGCCGTGAAGAAGTTCTTGACTTGCTGGATACGGAGCTTCTCTAATTCAGGATCGTCTGAAGGACCTTCGCAACCGCAATTCCAGCTCCGGTTGTCCTGGTGCCCGTCTCGGCTGTCTTCGCCGTTCTCATCGTTATGCTTGTGATTGTATGTGACGACATCGATGAGCGTGAACCCGTCGTGACAGGCCACAAAATTGATGCTCTCTTCGGCTTCCCGCCCTCGTCTTGCGTAGATGCTGGGGCTGCCAAGCAGGCGGTCGGCCATGCGCAACACTGAATTATTCGCCCCTCGGAAGAAGTCCCGCACGTCATCGCGAAATTGATCATTCCATTCCTTCCAGCTATCGCCGACGAAGCTGCCAACCTGGTAAAGGCCCGCTGCGTCCCAGGCTTCCGCGATCATTTTGGTGCCAGCCAGGGCGGGATCGGACTCAATATCCCAGAGTACCGGAGGATTCGACATAACGGCGCCGGACGGGCCGCGGGCAAGAATGGATGCAAGATCGAAACGGAAACCATCCACATGCATCTCGGTTACCCAGTAACGCAGGCTGTCCACAATCATGCGCCGGATTACCGGATGGTTTGCGTTCAGCGTGTTTCCTGTACCGGTGAAGTTCGCGTAATGTGAGCGGTCTTCACACAGCAGGTAGTAAGTAGGATTGTCCAGGCCGCGGAAGCACTGTGTTGGCCCGTCATGCCCGCCCTCCGATGTGTGATTGAATACAACGTCGAGGATGACTTCGATGCCGGCCCGGTGAAGCGCTTTCACCATGTCTCGAAATTCATTGAGCGCGGCTAACGGCTCCTTACGGGAACTGTATGCCTGATGCGGTGCGAAGAAGGAGACCGGCGAGTAGCCCCAGTAGTTCGTTCGTCCCGGGGGCGCATCCTGCGGATCGAATTGGAATACGGGAAGTAGCTCGACCGCTGTGATGCCGAGTTGCTGAAGGTACGGGATCTTCTCGATAAGGCCTGCGTATGTGCCGCGTTTCGACTCCAATACTCCGGAACTGGGATGTGCGGTAAACCCGCGCACATGCATCTCATAAATGATAGTGCGCGCCCACGGCCGATTCAGAGGAACGTCGCCTTCCCAGTCATACGCCCCTGGGTCTGCAAGCACGCTTTTCATTGCCGTTGCGGCGTTCTCGCCTTCCAGACGGGCGGCCTCGCGGCTGTAATTTTCGGGGACGCCGACCGCCCGACCGTATGGATCGAGTAGTACCTTTGACGGGTCGAACCTGAGTCCCCGATCTGGATCATACGGCCCAAACGCCCGGAATCCGTAGATCTGGCCCACTTCGAGCCCGGGAACGAACACGTGCCAATAATGGTAGGTGCGGTTCGCTGACGGGTCCATTCGGATCACGCGCGCAGGACGAGCGTCCTCCACCCGATCGAAAAGCAGCAGTTCGATGGAGGCCGCAGTCCGAGAGAACAAGGAAAAGTTGGCACCGCCATCAACCAGCGTCGCCCCGATGGGAAAGCTGCTGCCGGTCTCGTGGGCGGGGGCAGGCTGTTCGTGTGAGCGTTCTGTTGGACTGGGCATGCTTCTTCGCTGGGCCTGATGTCTCAAGGAGAATCTGCTCCCTTCGTCTCGAAAGCTTGCCCGCAGGATGGGGTCAGAGACTCCAGAATATCGGGCCGGGCAGATTCTCCCGCGAGACTTCATCGTTTTCCCTTTACCTCTTCTCGTACGGCCACTTCCACCCATTGATCTCCGGGCTGTCGACTCCTTCTTCGTAAGCGTGGCGCTTGCAGGCAATCTGGCGATCGCGGAACTCTTCCTTCGCGTGGGCCCCAATCCGCTGCAGCATTGGAACGCGGTCAATCGCGTCGATTGCGAGACTGAATCTGTCCGTCTGATTGTTGATGGCCAGTTCCATCGGCGTGTTGATGTTGCCCTTCTCCTTGTAACCACGCACATGCAGATTACGGTGGTTTGTGCGCCGATACGCCAGGCGGTGAATCAACCAGGGGTAACCATGGAAGTTGAAAATGATCGGCTTGTCGGTCGTAAACAGAGAATCGAAGTCCGCCTCCGTCAAGCCATGCGGATGTTCCGTACTGGGTTGCAGCTTAAAGAGATCAACTACGTTGATGAATCTGATTTTCAGGGCCGGGAACTTTTCCCTGAGCAGTACTGTTGCCGCCAGCGCTTCTTGCGTTGGGATGTCGCCCGCCGCTGCGATCACAACGTCTGGTTCGCTGCCTTCATCGTTGCTGGCCCAATTCCAGATCCCGATGCCTTTTGTGCAGTGGTTAATAGCCGCGTCAATGTCCAGGAACTGCAGGTGTCGTTGCTTGTCGGAGACAATCACGTTGATGTAGTTCTCGGACCTCAGACAATGATCTGCAACTGACAGCAAACAGTTGGCATCCGGTGGCAAATAGATACGCGTCACCTCCGCACTCTTGTTCAACACGACGTCCAGAAACCCAGGATCCTGATGCGTAAAGCCGTTATGATCCTGACGCCACACTGTTGACGTAATGAGAAGGTTCAGCGATGCGATCTTGCGCCGCCATGATAACTGGTTGCAGATCGACAGCCATTTCGCATGCTGATTGAACATCGAGTCGATCACGTGAACGAAAGCTTCGTAGGATGAGATGAACCCGTTACGACCGGTAAGCAGGTAACCCTCGAGCATCCCTTCCATCGTATGCTCGCTCAGCATTTCGATCACCCGTCCGTCCGAAGCCAGTTCTGTTCCGTTGCTGTCTTCGGGGAACATCTCGGCAATCCAGAACTTCTTCGAAACTTGATAGATCGCATCGAGTTTGTTGGAGGTGTTCTCGTCGGGTGCGAATACCCGGAAGCTGTTCATGTTCGATTTCAAGACGTCGCGCAGAAAGCGGCCCAGCGGCGGCACGTTTTCCACTTCGCTGGATCCCGAACGCTCGATTGAGATCGCGTAGTCGCGGAACTCCGGCAAGCGCAACTTCTTCCTGGACTCTCCGCTCGCATGCGGACTGGCGCTCATACGGCAGGAGCCAGTCGGCGCAATTTCCGCGAGTTCCGGCCGCAGTCTCCCGGATTCGTCGAAGAGCTGTTCCGGTTTCAGGGACCGCATCCAGTTTTCCAGCGTGCGCAGACGCTGCGGGTTAGTCTTGACGTCCGCCAGCGGAACCTGGTGCGAACGCCAGGACGCTTCAATCCGATTTCCCTCCACTTCTGCCGGCGCTCCCCAACCTTTGGGAGAACGCAGCACCACCATGGGCCAACGCGGCCGCGTCGCAATGCCAGTCCTCCGGCACTCCGCCTGATGTTTCCTGATTTCGGCTAGGCAATGCTCGAGGGTCGCGGCCATGGCCTGATGCATGCTGTCGTGCTCGGATCCCTCGACGAAGTAAGGATCCCAGCCGTAGCCGCGCAACAGATTTTCCAATTCCTCGTGCGAAATCCGCGCCAGCAAAGTGGGGTTGTTGATCTTGTATCCGTTCAGGTGAAGGATTGGGAGCACAGCCCCATCGCGGATCGGGTTCAAAAACTTGCTAATGTGCCATGAGGTCGCCAATGGACCGGTTTCTGCTTCTCCGTCGCCGACCACGGCTCCGACGATCAGGTTAGGATTGTCGAACGCCGCTCCGCAGGCGTGCGAGAGGACGTATCCGAGTTCACCGCCCTCGTGAATGGACCCCGGAGTCTCAGGGGTGCAGTGGCTGCCAATTCCGCCCGGGAACGAAAATTGCTTGAAAAAGTCCCGAAGGCCTTTCTCGTCCTGGCTCTTCTCGGGGTAGATCTCGCTGTAAGTGCCCTCCAGATATATAGGAGCCAGGACTCCTGGCGCTCCATGACCCGGACCAGCGAGAAAGATCATTTCGGCATCATGCTTCCGTATAAGTCGACTCAGGTGGGTATAGATGAAAGCAAGCCCGGGGCTCGATCCCCAGTGACCGAGCAACCGGCTCTTGATATGTTCTGGCTTCAGGGGCTCCCGTAACAGAGGATTGGCCTGTAGGTAGATCATGCCCAGAGCCAGGTAATTGCAGGCGCACCAGTAGGCATCGATCTTGCTCAGTTCATCTGCGCTGAGTGGCGCCCCAGCAACGGTTGACCGAGCTGTCCCATAGGCGCTCAGTGCGTGCGTCAGTTCTTCAGCTGTTGCAGGTACGGTCATTTTCTATTCCCTCATTTCGTCGTTATCTGATTCTCGCGGGCGCCTAGATCTGCCGGGCGCGCCTATGTCTGGTGCGCTCGCCAAAACCGGTCCCTGGTCGGGTATGGCACTCGTGGTACTGAAGGATTTGTCATACTATTCCTTCCCGGTATCATCTGGCTGTTCCGATCGTTCTTGGGCAGCATGCATCGGCCTTCGAGGATGCCGATGCGCGTTCTGTCAACTCACTATGCAAAAGCTCCAGAGTCGGTCCTCGCCTCTCGTCCCGCAACTCGCGCTGAATCTGCTCGATTTCTCATTCATTGTTTGGAGTCGCTGCTTGTTCGGCGGCTGAAAGTTACGAGCAACATGTCAACGAGCTTGCCGTGCATCGCAGGTCGCCTGTAAAGGGAGCTGAAGATCAGATCGACCCTTGGTATCTGCATTCCGGCTGCCAGACCTTAGCACGCCCAGATGGATGGAAGTCCTTAGAAATCAGCGGTCCCAATCGGTCTCTGGCTCGCACTGCATGCCGCCATTACGGCACTGCCGCAATCCGGGCAGCAGGCAGCGGAGCTTCGAGACGGACTTTCAGTGGGACATCGGCACTGCGTCGCGGCCGGAGTTTTCGTCTTTGCTGTGTGTTGCGATTTAGGCTCACCATGAGACGAAGCGTGCGTATGGCTGCGGTCGTGCCGGGTATTTTGCTGGGTGGGGCTCAGCTGTTCCTTTGCGTTGAATCCGTTTCGGGGAGACGACAAAGTCGATTCTTACCCGATTCGATCCGGAATCGATCCGAAAAGGCTGCTCGAGGGCCGTGCGCAGCACCTACCAATGATCGCTTGCCGCCGCTCACTCGCGATCTCGAGATCGACTATATCGCTCTCAGCCTTGTCGCTCCAGAAAAGGTGCGTTTCAAGTACAGGCTGGAAGGACAGGATCACGGCTGGAGAGAGGTGATCAACGATCGCCAGGTGCGGCATTCGAACCTCCCTCCGGGTCCCTAAACGTTTCACGTGTTCCGCGCCGCATTTGCGGGAAGAAAAACCATCTTCTTAGAGGCCTCCCTGAAGGTCGCCTAACATGTCACCGACGATGCCCTGACGCTGGGTACAGACCGGCGTGCTGCGGCTCATAGCCGCCGGAGGTGAAAACAAAGGAATCGCAGGTCAGTTCTCCACGATGGATGAATCCGCAAGAAGCCGTGTCAGAACAATCCTATCCAAATTGAGCGCTAGCGACCGGACCCACACCACCACCACCGCTCTAAAACGCAAAGTCATCGAGCTGTAGACTCTTTACGCGCGTTCTATCCGCCCCCGTGACTCGAAAGAGGCTGGGGCCGCCCTCATTGTGGGGCTCTATTTGCTTGAGAAAAACATGACAATGACTATGTATACGCGAGGTGCGTCCATTGCGACGCTTGTATTCCACATTCAGCGGCGGTTGGCCTGGGATCGGTCTCATTTTGATGCGACTGGTTGTCGGGTTTGCATTGGTTAGAAGCGCCCTGCTGGGCAGCCAGACCGTGCCCACGACCATATTGTCGGTCCTACTGGTCGCCGCGGCGATTCTTCTCATCATCGGACTATATACTCCGATCGCGGGAACATCCGTGGCTGTGATTGAAAGCTGCAGGCTCATCACCACTTCCGCAGACAGGTTAGTCTACCTCCTTGTCGGCACCTTGGGCGCGGCCATGGCCATGCTAGGGCCGGGTTTATGGTCAGTCGATGCTTGCCTCTTTGGATGGAAGCGCATCGAGCCCACGCCTCGCAAGAGGTAGAATTCACACCCGGAAGAGCAGCACACAGACCCCAAAACAAGCCTGCGTTTTCATCGGAAGGAGGCGCCCCCCTGCCTCAACAAGGCCTGTAATTCCCCTCAATGCAGAGTTTCGCAAAATGCAAATAGCTTCCAGAATGTCTTCTATCAAGTGCTAGCCAACGTGCTCCGGATGGAAAGAACAGGTCGGGCATGATGATGACATGGGTTAGCACTTGCGTGATTCGGGTCGTGTAAGGCAGTTTCCCGAGTTGATGGAGGAGGCGAGAAACCAAAATGAAGATCATTGAGCGCAGCGAACTCTATACCGATAAGGGACAATACGCGGTTTTCACACGAACCGAAGTTCTCGACTACGCGAAGCTGGCTAGTATCGCTGGTCATCTCCGCCGCAACGCCGAGGATCTCGTGTTCTCAACGAACCCACCCACAATCGACAACTGCCGTATTGCCGGAGAAATGTTGGGCTGGGCCCTAAATCTTGCGCCAGAGCGCATCGGGGCCAAATTCGACTACTAGCGGACGCGCAGAGAAGATTTAGGGCGGCTGGGGCAGAATTTCCGTTCGATCCAGAACTTCTGGAGTTCTTGACAGCGGCTTTGAACAGTGCTGGCACCAGGCGGAAACCACGCGCATCGCGGCTGGCTCCTAATCGGTAAACGAGCCAGGGAGGAGGACAAATGGCGACGGTTGTTTTCACAGACCCCGGAAGCTTCATGAAGACCCGCCTTGCAAAGGCGAGTGATTTCTTGGACGAGCAACTCTGCCCTGAATCAGAAACTAGCTTTGATTATGGGTTCGAAGACATCGTCGGTAAGAGCCCCGCCTTGCAGGGGGTTCTCGAAAGAGTGGCGATCGTCGCTCCCACCGGCGCCACCGTCCTGCTCCACGGTGAAACGGGAACGGGGAAGGAACTGGTTGCACGCGCCATTCACAAGCTGAGCCACCGGCGCAACCGCAGCTTCGTGTGCATGAACTGTGCTGCTACTCCCGCGGGACTACTGGAAAGTGACATTTTCGGGCACGAGAAGGGCGCATTCACTGGAGCCCTGATGCAAAAAAAGGGCAGATTGGAGCTGGCGGACGGGGGCACGTTATTTCTTGATGAAATAGGCGACATCAGTCTGGAATTGCAACCGAAATTGCTACGTGCCGTGCAAGAGCAGGAGTTTGAGCGTCTCGGAAGCACCAGAACGATTCAGGTGGATGTGCGGATGATAGCCGCCACCCACCGAAACCTTCGAAACATGATTCGGGACGGAAGTTTTCGCGAGGATCTGTTTTACCGGCTGAATGTTTTTCCGATCGAGATACCGCCTCTTCGAAACCGGCGCGAAGACATTCCACTCCTGGTGAATTACTTCATCTCGAAAATATCCAGGCGGATGGGCAAACAGATCAGGTTCATTCCCGACCCCGCCATGGAACTTCTCACCAACAATCCGTGGCAGGGAAACATCCGGGAACTGGCAAACTTCATCGAACGCGCTGTCATTCTTACGCGCGGCGACGAGTTAGAGGTTCCGGTTGAGGAACTTGCCATTTCCCTCGAGATGTATGTCAGTAGCGGATCGACTTTTCATCAGGCTGAATCCAACGCAATCATCGCGGCCCTGAAAGATGCGTCCGGGCGCGTGTCGGGCAGGGGTGGGGCTGCTGAGCGGCTGGGATTGAAGCGCACCACTCTGCAGACCAAAATGCGCAAATTGAACATTTCGCGCGCCGATTACAGTTGCTAACCGGCGGAGGGTGCGGACATTTCCGCTGCACTTGATGAACTTCTCTGAGAGACGCCAATGGAGACATGAAGGAGAATAGCAAAATGAGATTTGATCTGGAAAATCTGGAGCAATACGATCCCATCTCCGTGCTAGCCGGGTTGGAGTGCGACCTAAACGATCTCGACTATAGGCTAACCGGCCACTTGGGCGAGCACGGCCTGCCGGCAAATGCACTTGCGAGGATAGCCGACATCCTGGAAAAGCGCACGCTGGCCGCAGATGCCTTGGCGCGCGTAAAGGACCGTCTTCTGTGCTCGGCAATCTAGTATCACGGATCCGACATCCCTTTCGAGCGTTGCCGGCTCGATCATTTCACCACAGGGTTGCCACAGATTCCGTCCGCTTTCACGTCGTGGCTGGAGAACCTTCGCCGACAGTTCTCACAGTTGCTTCATATTCAGCTCTCGATCCTCGATACGAACCGCCTTTACGCCTAATGGATCGGGCAACCACCCCGTTTCCAGCCGCGTCGGCCTTCCCCGAACTCACCGCCCTTGAAGTCTTCGGGATGTCCGGCCTCGCACTCTTTGCGATGCCGGCGGTAGGGCCTGAGCGCCATGCATTCCGTCCTGGCAAAACGCAATCTGGCCCAACATTGCACGCTGCAGGAAGAACTGGCCCTTAAAGCTATTGGATAGGCTGGGGCGGCTAGTGGGGATCGAACGTTTCGACGCCCTTGACTGTCCGTAAGTTACAGAATACACGTTGCCACCGTCGCCAACAATACCAGGGTTGCAATGGCACCTTGTCCGATATTGCCCGATGGCGAACTACTCCTTCACAGTCGCAAGGCTCGAGAATCTCGGGCAGTTTGGCGCACTGCTTCCTCAAGTAGGACTCGAACCTACAACCCTTCGGTCGATTTAAACGTAGAGGCGAAGTGCCCGAAAACGCAGTAAGTTCGGACTTCCGAGGACTGCTAGGGCAATCAGGAAAACCGTGCTTAAAGCGAGACGCGCCTTCCTATAATCCAATCCATGAAACCGACTCGGCGCGAATTGCTCAGGGAGCGCATTCGGCATCACGAATCCCAACTCGACAGCGCGTGTTTTCAAAGAGAAGAACCGACAAAGAAGCTGAAGACCTGTAGTGTCCGCGAGCGTGGGGCAATTGAGAGGGAACTTTCCGCTATTCAGACCCGGATTGACTACCATTTCCGTCAGGCTTCGGATTCGGGGGCTGAGGAATTGGAGTTGGAATGTCAGCGGGCCAGAAGGCGTTAGCCATCCTCTTGCTTCCCCCGTCTTAGGCCATGATGAGCGACCCTAAACGGAAGAATCGCGGAAAGCGGAGGCGAGCATTCCCTTTCGCTTTTCTGCGCTCTTCGCTTCTAGGATGAAGGCGCGGAGTTCATTGCAGAGCGTGATAACCCGCTCCCCATCCCCAAGGATGCTCAATTCCTTGCGGTAGTCGTAAATGCTGGTCGGTTCTGGGAGTCGTGTAACGTCTTCAGGATGCTCTTATAAAGCGCGGCCCAAGCTCCCTAAATGCTGGCCGATGACTGAAAGCCGCAACCTGCACGCGGTAACGTCCTTCTCTGCGGAGAACGCGGCTTGTAGGATTTCATTTTCGAGCGCGGTCAGTTGTCCTTCGGTCATGGTCTAGACCTCTGACCAGATTGTCAGCCGATCCTGAAAGCCGCGCCACAAGAAAAGGCGGGGCCTTGCGTTTTGCCGATCCTGCCAGCATGATGAGCGAAGAATGTTGTTGCCCAACCTTTTCCTTTCTTTGCTTGTAGATAAGCCCAAAAGTGAGTTTTCGGTGCGGCTTCGCATGGGAATCGTTCAACGACTCGGATTCCAGCATATTCCGCGGCACGAGATTTGTGAGGTTTGTTGGAGAGTAGCCAATCCCGGCGAACCCCGAGATCCTGCAAGGTCATCACAGGCAAGCCGAAGTCCCGGTGACCTGCCCCCGAAAAACTCAGCCAGGGAAAACTGGAGTTCTCTCGTAATCTGAACGGGAGGACTTGGATGAAGAAGAGCCGTTACACGGAAGAGCAGATCATTGCGATCCTGAAGCAGCAAGAGGCCGGAGTGAAGACGGCGGATCTTTGCCGGGAGCACGGGATCAGCGACGCTACCTTTTACAACTGGAAGGCGAAGTACGGCGGTCTCGATGTGAGCGAGGCGCAGCGTCTTCGGCAGATGGAAGATGAGAACCGGCGATTGAAGGCGCTGGTTGCCGATCTGAGTTTGGACAAGGAAGCGCTGAGGGCTGTCATCCGAAAAAACGGCTGGAGCTTGCCGGTCTGAGAGAGGACACTGCGTTCGTTTCGGCCGGGTTTCATCTGAGCGAACGCAGGGCCTGCAAGCTGCTGGGCGTGGATCGAGCCAGTTATCGGTATGATCCGAGGCCGGATCGGAACGCGGAACTTCGCGACGAGCTGGTGAAGCTGGCCAGACAGAAGCCGCGCTACGGATACCGAAGGCTGCATGCGGTGCTGGAGCGTCGCGGACAAGCGGTGAACGTGAAGCGAGTCTATCGGCTGTATGTCGAGCAGGGGTTGGCGGTCCGCCGGCGCCGGCGCAAACGGCTGGTCCGTGAACAGCAGATCGAACCACGGCTAATACGAGCGAACCAGGAGTGGGCGATGGACTTCATCGTGGATGGGCTGGCGAACGGCCGCATGATCCGCATCCTCAGTGTGGTCGATGCGTTCACGCGCGAGTGCCTGGTACTGGAGGCCGATACGAGCCTCGGCAGCGGTCGAGTGACGCGAGCACTGGATCGGCTGATCGAGCAACGTGGCCAGCCTGAGAGTGTGCGTTCCGACAACGGGCCGGAGTTTACGTCGCGGCGCATGCTGGGCTGGGCAGAAGAACGCAAGATCAGCCTGATCCACATCCAGCCAGGCAGACCGATGCAGAACGGACGCGTCGAAAGCTTCCACGGACGTCTTCGCGACGAATGCCTGAACGCGAGCTGGTTCCGCACACTGAATGACGTTCGGCGAACCCTCGGCAACTGGCGTCAGGAATACAACTGCGAGCGACCGCACAGCTCGCTCGCATACAGAACACCTGCTGAGTTCAGCAGAACCCTGGGCTATGGAGATGTGGAAAGCAAACAGCGCTTCCCACATCCCCACAGCCCCGACTACGACGGCGGCGAGATATACTCGCCCACAACCCTGAATCGAGAAACTCCAGCTATAAATGGCTGAGAAAAACGGGGCAGGT
>Ga0335069_10001647_pt1 | contig 35750 bp, 30 predicted proteins | sample Lox_Sample_11_FD_206714 | JGI IMG/M metagenome (GOLD analysis project Ga0335069, IMG submission 206714) | Soil microbial communities from Loxahatchee National Wildlife Refuge, Florida, United States - Lox_Sample_1.1 | ecosystem: Environmental > Terrestrial > Soil > Wetlands | place: USA... | reverse complement strand
CACGGATGAATCGAATCCAGCTCCGGCAACAGCACAACGCTCTCCTGCTCGTTCGGATCGGTCCGCGCAATCACGGCGACAACGTTCTCCGTTGTGCTCGGATTGTAGGGCAGGTGCGGCACGTCCGCCGGAATGTAGAAAAAGTCCCCCGGCTTGACCACCGTGTGGTGCTCGAGTCGCTCGCCATGCCACACGCCCGATTCGCCTTGGAGCGCATAGATCGCCGTCTCATGCGTGGCATGCTTATGCGCCTTCGCCCGTCCGCCCGGAGGAATCGTGACCAGCTGCATGTGGATGCCTTCGGCGCCAACCGACTCGGCTGAGATCCCCACCGCATACTCGAGATTCTGTTTGCCGAGGAAAGGCCGGCCTGCCTGGACCAGCCTGCAGGCACGCAATGCTGCCGTCTGCGCTTCAATAGTCACTCTGGAACCTCCTGGATTTTCCGTTCTGCATGGGCAAGGGCAGGGAAGCTGCATCCGCAGGATACGTCATGCGTGAGGAATTCGGATCAGCGCAGCGGCGTCCTCGGTGCGGCAATGTCTACGAACCTCCCCGTCCCATCGCACGAAAGCCCGCGTGATAACCTTATCCACGGAATTTTGCCTCCGCGCCTTCGTTTCTTTGCGGGGGCCCGGAGGAAACGATGCGCAGATCCATCGTGCGCCTTGCCTTGGCCGCGACAACCTTCAGCCTCGCCTCGCTCGCTAGCGCGCAACAGCCGCGCTCACAGAACGCCGCTCTTGTCCTCGATCACGGCTGGCAGTTCCGCCAGATCACAGTCGCTCCACAGGATGCGGAGGCAGGTTGGCTGCCGGCGACGGTCCCCGGCGACGTGCATCTTGACCTGCTGGCGAACAAGAAGATCGAAGACCCCTTCTATCGCGATAACGAGGCCAAGCTGCAGTGGATCGAGAATGCGAGCTGGGAGTATCGCGACACCTTCGACGTCACGCCCGCCATGCTTGCGCGCACCAACGTCGATCTGGTCTTTGACGGGCTCGATTCCGCCGCTCAGGTTCTTCTGAACGGGAAACAGATTCTCAGCACAGACGATGCGTTTCGCGTCTGGCGGGTTCCGGCCAAAGAGTATCTGCATGCGGGCAGCAACTCTCTCTACATTGTGTTTCCATCACCTATCGCCGCTGCGCAGAAAGTCGCCGCGACGGATCCGTGGCAGCCGCGCACCAAGACAGAACCCAAGACGTATATTCGCAAGCCTGCCTATGAATATGGTTGGGATTGGGGTCCGCGCTTTGTCACAAGCGGCATCTGGAAACCGATTCAGATTGAATCCTGGGACCAGGCGCGCATCGCCGACTTTGCCATCCGCCAGCGCGACGTGAGCAAGGCCGTTGCCCACATCGATGCCGAGGTGGAAGTCGACGCCTCGTCGGACGGAGATGCGCAGATCGCCGTCCAGTATGCAGCGCCGGGCGCCAAGTCCCCCACGACACTGAAGAGCACGGTCGCGCTGCACAGCGGTCGCAACGTTCTCGATATTCCCATCGAAATCCGCGAGCCGCAGCTCTGGTATCCCGCCGGCTACGGAGATCAGCCGCTGTACGCTTTCTCCACGCACGTCTCGATCTCCGGAAAAGAAGCCGACAGCCGGGCCACCAAAACCGGCCTCCGCTCAATTGTGCTTGACCGCCATCCAGACCAGTGGGGCCGCAGCTTTCAACTCCTCGTCAACGGCATTCCCGTCTTTGCCAAGGGCGCCGACGTCATCCCCTTCGACAGCTTTCCCAACCGCGTCACAACAGCAGACTATCGCCGGATCCTGCAATCGGCCCGCGACGCCAACATGAACATGATCCGCCACTGGGGCGGCGGCTACTACGAGACCGACGAGTTCTATCAGATTTGCGACGAACTCGGCATCATGGTCTGGCAGGACTTCATGTTCGGCAACGACTGGCAGCCGGGAACCTACGCCTTCAAACTCACCATCGAGGCGGAAGCCGAAGACCAGGTCCGCCGCTTGCGCAACCATCCCAGCATCGTCGTCTGGTGCGGCAACAACGAGACCGAAGAGGCTCTGAACTGGGGAGACCGGGACAGACTCCCTCTCGATGTGAAGTTCCAGATGTGGCAGGACTATCTCACCGAGTTTAGTGGCATTTTGGACCGAGTCGTGGAACGGCTCGATGCCGAAACACCCTACTGGCCCAGCTCGCCCAGTTCCGACTACGAAGAACTCAGCGACACCTACCAGAGCGGCGATGCGCATGTGTGGGATGTGTGGCACGGCCGGGTTCCGTTCTCGACCTACGAAAAGCACAATGCTCGCTTCGTCACCGAGTACGGCTTCCAGTCGTTCCCTGAGATGCGGACGATTGAGGCGTTCACGCAGCCGGAAGACCGCGTCAACATCTTCACGCCGGTCATGCTTGCCCACCAGAAGAACAACGAAGGCAACTCGATCATCCACGACTACCTGCTCAAGGATTATCCGGAGCCGAAGGATTTTCCGAGCTTCCTCTACGCAAGCCAAGTGCTGCAGGCCGAAGGAATTAAGATCGGCGCCGAGCATTTCCGGCGCAATCGTCCGGAGACGATGGGGTCGATCTTCTGGCAACTCAACGACTGCTGGCCGGTCGCATCGTGGTCCAGCATCGACTACTACGGACGGTGGAAGGCGCTGCAGTACTACGCGCGTCGCTTCTACGCGCCGATCCTGGTCTCGCCGCACATCGAGATGGGTGCAGTGAAGGTCTACATCGTCTCGGACAAGACCGCCGCCCAGCCGGCAACACTGCGTGTTCGTCTGATGGACTTCGACGGCAAAGTTCTCCTCGAAGACAGCCACGATGTCAGCATCGATCCGCTTGCCAGCAAGGTCTATCTCGATTGGCCGCTGGCAAAGCTGACCGAAGCAGGCGCCAACGATACGTCGCGCGTTTTCGTCGTCGCAGAATTGAGCAGCGGCGGCACGCCGATCGCACGCAATCTCATTTACCTGGCGCCAACCAAGGAAGTCCATCTCAAGCCCGCTCAGCTCTCGGTCAGCGCAGCGGGTGCCAACGGCAAATATACGGTTCGCGTCACCTCGCCGGTGCTGGCTCGCGACGTGTATCTCTCGTTTGGTTCGATGGACACGCAGGTCACCGACAATTACTTTGATCTGTTGCCCGGCGAGACACGCGAGATTGGCGTAACGACCGCGGCGTCTCTGGACGAACTGAAGGCGCAGTTGCGCGTCATCTCACTCACCGATGCGTTTTCCAATGTCGCACCCGCCGCAGTTTCTTCGGGCCAATAACACGGAGGGCCGGAGCAAACGCTCCGGCCCTCTGTTCTGCCCGCAGGACGACTCCGCAAGTCGAAAGACTCAGAACGAGAATACCGCCTGGAAGAAGACGCGCCGCGAGGCCGCGCCTTGCGAGAAGATCTGTCCGGCGAGACCCCGTGACTTCCCAAACAGGCTGCCCGCAGTGTAGCCCGTAACGTTTCCGGAGCTATCGAGAATAGCCTGCGGGCTGATGGTCCCCGTCGGCGTTCCATAGTTGACGTCGTTGAACAGATTCAAAGCTTGGGCCGTGAAGGTCAGGTTGAACTTCCGGTTGCTTGTCGGACCACCCATCATGCCTCTGGGCCCGCCGCCCCCGCCAAATCCGCCGGGACCGAATCCCCCGCCCGGACCACCGCCGCCCCGTCCTCCGCGCGGAGGGCCGCCACCCGGAGGCGGACCGCCATTTGCACCCGAGGACTCGATCTTGGGTCCGATGCCAAACGTTCGGCTCAGGCGAAGATTGAGGGCCACCGAAGCAGGGCTGTCGCCTGTATTGATGGGCAGCAGTGTCTCTCCGCTTTCAGGCAACACGTCGAGGCAGCCAAACGACGTTGGAATATAACGCCCGCTGGTTGCCTGGCTCGTGCACAAAGCGCTGTCGGCCACCCCTGGTCTGTCGTTGATGAAGTTATCCCCGGTGAGATCGGCCCCTGTGACAACGTTGTAGGGCCGGCCCGTATGCGCGATGAGGAATGGATTGAAGCGGAGATTCCATGGGGCAGTGTAGTTGCCCATCAGAAAGACCATGTGCCGGTTCACAAATCCCGCGCGTCCGTAATCCTGCGCCAGATTGTAGGAGTTCGAGACCTCGCCCCCGGCTCCGTCGGTATTGGCGAACGAAAGGTTGTAGAACCCGAAGACCCCGAACTTGGGCGACAGGCGCGCATTCACATTCAGGATCATCTGATTTTGCTTGAAGACGGCCTCGGGAAAGTACTCGTCGACGATTCCGAGCGCGGCGTTCGGTCTGACCCCGGTCAGCGTTGCGCTTTTGTACTGATAGGTTCCCGGCAGGTAGGCATTGGCGTCGCGTGTGACAACCTGGTGAACACCGAACGAGTGCAAATAGGTGATCGTTGCCGTGGTCGTCTTCGATATCTGTCGCTCGAGGCTCGTTCCAAGCTGCTGGGTGTACGGCGCATGGAAGTGCGGCGCGATCGTTACGATGGTGCTGTCCGGCGTTGGCTGAATCGTCGCCGGCAGGCAGCCCGAGAAGTCGATGCTCGTCAGGCTCGTTCCATTCAGACAACTGGGCGAAGTCGTCGTTACCTGAATCTGACCGGAGTCCACGCTCTGCTCGGTCGCGGCCAGCACGTTGGCAATCTGCACGCGGTCATAGAAGATGCCATAGCCCGCGCGGAACACGGTTTTTGCCGGCTTGTTGCCCTTCGCGTCCAAGGCGTAGGCCAATGCGACGCGCGGCGCCCAGTCGTTGTGATCGGCGATGTGGTTCTGTGTCTCCCAGCGCAGGCCGCCGGAAAGAGTCAGCCTCGGATTAAACTTCCAGTCATCCTGCACAAAGAGTGCACCGTCGAATACGTTGGCCGCGTAGTTCGTCCTTCCCGTGGAAACGCTCAGGTTGACCAGATCCGATCCGATGGAGTTCAGATTCGCTCCGCCGGCAAGCTTGTTGAGCGCATCGATGTAGCCATTGTCGGTGAAGGTTAGTACACCGTTCCGTTTCGTGAAGGAGCTGTTTGCGTCGCGGTTGTCGCGCATCCATGCGCCGAACTTGATCGCCTGCCTGCCCACGCTCATGGTCGTGAAGTTCTGCAGCTCGTAGTGATCGGTATGGTCGTTGGTGTACTGGCTCGAGGCGCCGCCGCCGGTGAAGTTTCCGCTGACATTGATCGTGGGCAGCGTGCTGATCGGCGTATCCGTCTCCGTGGCCCGCCGGAACTCGAAGCGAGTCTCATTCACGATGTGATCGTTGATGATGTGCGAATCGCTGAGTTGGAGCGTGTGCTCGATCGAACGGCTGGAGATCGACTGTGTCGGTAGCTGCGAGTTACCGATGTCGCCCGACTCGGTGTCGTAGTAGAACTGGTACCGCAGAGTCAACGTGTCCTTGTCTGTCAACTGGAAGTCGAGCCGCGGCGAAACATTGATGCGGTTGTGGGGATTATCTTCGGTTCCGTACACGGTGGATGAGAGCGCGTAGCCATCGGGCCCGAGAACAGCAGGGGAATAGCTGTAGACCTGCTCGTTATGGTTATCCCGCTGCTCCACGCTGACAAAGAACGAGGTCTTCTTGTTCAGCGAGCCGTTCAGCGTCGCGTTGTATTGCAGCTGATTGTAGCCCGGAACATTCGGCGTAAGCGGATTCGTATTGAACGCGCTGTCGTTGCCCTGGATGAAAAACTGCCCATGCAGCTTGTCTGTACCCGGCTTGGTCAGGATCTCGATGCGGCCATAACCGAGCCGGTCGAACTCCGCCGAAAACGGGTTCTGATTGATCCGGATCTCGCGAATCGCCGACTTGGGTGGCAGTTGTCCGCCGGTGAATCCGTCGATGTAAATCTGCCCGCCGTTCGGCCCTGCGGAAGGGCCGGCCAGCGCTTGTAATTCGTTGGACAGCTCATCGGGGTCGTCCGACAGTGCGTCCAGATCCTTGCCCTTGATGACAACCGAGCTCGCATTGTTACCCGCATCCACACTCACTGCCGGCGATTCATCGGTTACCACGACATTCTGTTGCTCCGCTTGCACCGCCATGGTCACATCAACGCGTTTGATCTGTCCTGCGGAGAGGACGATCAGCTGCGACTGGAATTGCGCAAATCCTGCAAAGGAAACTTGCACGTAGTAGGCCCCCGGAGCGAGACCACGCACCTCGTAGGCCCCGCTCGCATCCGCCGTCAGCGTCTTCACCGGAACGCCATCCCGGTTGGCAACGGTCACTTGCGCGCCGGGAATCAAGGCTCCAGTCGGGTCTGCCACGTGGCCGTGGAGACTCGCCGTTGAAACCGCGCCGGCCGTCCCAATCGCGGACGGGGGCGGGGGATCGGCGGCCGGAACTGCCTGCCCGCTCGCGGCAGCAGTTGCGGCGATCCACACAAAGAGCGGCACGAACGAATGAATCAGACAATGAAATCGTAGAGACAATCTTCCCCCAACTCTTCTTTCGATCTCTTTCCAGTCTTGCTTTCGGTTTTTACTGTGCTTCCGCTTCGCCACCGCCGCCTGAGCCCATGCTCCAGTTGGAAAGCAGATTGCGGCTGGCCTCGGGTGCTTCCAGCAAAGGTTCCACTCCGGTCAACAGCGTGATGGCGGTGACTTCCGCGGTTCCCGAGGTCCCCACCAGCATCACCGCATCGCCCTTTTTCAGATCAGAGAAGTGAATCACGGGAGCGCGGCTGAGCACTGCCTGCATATCGCTGCCGTGGTTCCCGCCATTGCCGTTGCCGGTCCACGACCCTCCGCCCTGGCCATTGCCTCCCGGCCAGCTTCTCGGTGGAGCACCGTTGGGCCCGCCTGCGGGTTGCGTTCCTGAGCTTGGACCGGCTCCGGCACTTGGTGTCGACGAAGTTCCCTTCAGGCGCGCCGCGATCATGCGCGCCATCATCTCCGGCAACGCGTGCATCTGCGCATCGGGAGTGACGTGAACTGTGACCGTCTTCTTCGTCACCAAATCCTTCACGGTAAAAGTCGTGTTTGCCGCATCGAGCGATGCCACTGTGCCCGAGATGTTCCGAAAGCTTCCCGAGACGACCTCCACGGCATCGATCTCGGTCCCATCGGCGTTCTTCGTCCCACGCGCACGCAACTGGTCGCCCACTTGAATGGCATCTATGGGCGCAGGCTGTGCGAGATCGAAGCGCACCGAGGCTGGCGCATAGCGCTTGAGTATGGTCGAGGGTTTTACATGGACCTGAATGACCTTCAGCGTCGCTCCTGCACCGCTTGTCACAACAAGGACGCCACCGGAGACATCGACGCTCTTCACCAAACCGCCGACACCGCTCCGCGCCCATTCCTCACGCTCCTGTAGCTGCTTTTGCGCCACATCGGCAGCCTTGATCGTGACAATTTGCGCCGCCTGCGGAGTATCGCCCGTTGCATTGGGGTCGATCCGCACCAACACGCGATCGCCCGTGGCCAGATCGCTGAGCTGAATGCTCTGCGCATTGCTCAGGTCCTTCTGTCCGGGTTCGACCCGCTTCAGGGCAGCAGTTGGAGGAACCTCGACCTGGCGCGGGTCCCCTGTGTCTGGTTTCACGGTGAGGGTACTGCCACTGATCGACGTGATCGTTCCTACAAAACGTGTCGGGACTGCAGATGTCTGGGCAAGAACACTGACCGCCAGCAACAACGTGCCCCACGCCGCCGCCCCCGCCAAAAGCTTCATTCGTCTTCTACCTGTCATAAGTTGGAATCGTTCGCGCCTGTCTGTTTGAATCGAAGACACGGATCTCCATTTCGGTAGACGAACCACGCGCGCAAAAGGTTGAGCTCCAGTCTCACAATTGAAACCGCGTAACCTTAAGGCCAACTTAAGATTGGGCGCTCATAGTGGCCTGAAAGTGCCCGTGGCAAGGCAGGAAGGGCTTCGACCGAGACGAGCCTACGACGCGTACGATACCTGGCCCAGAATCACAGGCCGTTTCGCTCCGGTAGCCGAGGGGACATTTCCAGGCAGATGATGCCATGTCATCCACGCCAGCAGCGCGAACGCAGCTGCTTCTTTGGCGGCAGCCGGCATTCCGAACTCATCGATCGTTTTCACCTTGCAGCCCATCGGCCCCAAGCGCTGCGCCAGCATGGCCATCAGAGTGGCGTTGCGCGCGCCCCCTCCGGAAACGATGTAGTCGACCGGAGCGCCAGCCATTCTTCGCCGAGCGAAGCGCGCGTAGCTCTCGGCAATGCTCGCGGCTGTAAGAGCCGTCGCTGTGGCCACAGCATCGGCAGGATTCCTGGTATGCTTCCGGCACTCCTTCAGGAAGCGAGCCGCATATTCGCGCCCGTACTGTTCACGCCCAGCCGTGCGAGGCGGCTTCTGCTCGAAGTACCTGTCCCGCAAAGCCCACTCCAGGACCTGCGTGAGAACAGCGCCACGGGCGGCGATGGCGCCATTGCGGTCGAACTTCTTGCCGAACAACTCAGCGGTCAGGGCATCGATGACCATATTCCCAGGGCCGGTGTCGAACGCAACCACATCATCGACGTTTTTGCCCGCAGGGATCGCCGTCAGATTCGCGATGCCGCCGATGTTCTGCAACACACGCCCACGCTTGGCATGGAAGAAGAGGAGGTAGTCGAGCATCGGCACAAGAGGCGCACCCTGACCGCCCGCGACCATATCCGCAGGCCTGAAGTTCGAAACCACGGGAGCCCCGACGGCAGCCGCGATCGCCGCCGCTTCGCCCAACTGCCACGTGCACGCAAACGTGTACCCGGCATACACCTCAGCCTTGGCCTGGTGATACAGCGTCTGCCCGTGGCAGCCCACAAGTTCAAGCTTTATGCGATGCTTCTTCACTGTCGCACCCACCGCCTCGGCATAGGCCAGGCCCAGCCGCCAGTTCAACCGCGCCAGCTCAGCCGTCGCAATCGACTGCGCATTCATCGCGGCCAGCACCTTGCGCCGCAGAGCCGCAGGGTAGGGAAATGCGTCGTGCGCAATCAGCTTCAGGGTCAGCCGCTGCGAGGACGCAATCCGCACCACCGCCACGTCGATCCCATCGGCCGACGTCCCACTCATCACGCCTGCAACGATCATCGACTTCTTCATGACACCTCTGCCGGCGAGATCGCTCTTGGTGCGATGACATCGTCTTTCGCATGCGCTGCGATGCGCTCGCCGAATTGCACGATCTTGCTCCGCAGCGCATCCAGTTGTTTCCCTGTCAGCGCCCTCGCGACACCCGCCTTGTAGAGTCGCGCCTGCTTCCGCCCCACCTCGCGGGCCCTCGCCAGCAGTAGCGTCCGGAACGCCGCCGACTTCTCCGCCTCGCCGATCAACGCTTCGTAGCTGCGCAGAATCAGCTCTGCGCTGTGGCAGATCTCCAGCAGGTCCGACCCCGCCCGCACTGCGGCAACCGCCGCCTCATCCACCGGGAGAAACTTGAGAATGCCGCCCATCTCCAGATCGTCGGAGAGAATGATGCCGCGATAGCCGATGCGCTTGCGCAGCACCGTCGTGATCCAGAAATCCGATGCGCTCGCCGGCCGGTTCTTGCTCGGCGTACGAGGATAGGCCGCATGGTTCATCATGATCATCGGCATCGCTTTGTGGAGTTCACGGTAAGGAACCAGGTCTTCGTTCCAGATCTGCGGTTCTGTCCGCTCGATCTCCGGCGTGACAAAATGCGTATCTCCGCCTGCTCCGCCCAGCCCCGGAAAATGCTTGCCGCATCCAACCACGCCGTTGGCCGCAAGCCCCTCGAGATACGCCCTGGCATAGGCGATCACCTCCGCAGCGTTTATCCCGGGCGGGCGCGAGCCCAGCACCTCGGTCGACTCGGGCAGCGCCAGGTCGACCACCGGCGCCAGCGTCGTATTGCACCCGAACGCCTTCACCGCCTTCGCAATCAGCTCGCCGTGCTCGCGCGCGAAAGCCGCTTTGCCCGATGCCTTCACCACCGCACCCACAGCCTGCGCCGACGGCAGAGGCGCCAAAGCATCGCGCAGCCTGTTCACGGTGCCGCCTTCGACATCCACACAGCGCACAGCATGTCGCGCGGAGAATCCCGTCGCCTCATCCAACAATGCCCGCGTTTGTGCCGCGTCTTTGATGTTGCGTTTGAACAGGATCACGCCACCCGGCCGCACCAGGCGCAGCCACGCGCGCTCCAGGCCCGTCAACTCCGTGCCGCTCAGGCCCACCACCAGCAGACTTCCCGCCGCGTGCCTTAATTCCGTCGCCATTCTCAGCCTTTGCCTTTCAGTTCCTGTTGCAGCTCTTCCAGCAGGTTCAGCGCCTGCAGCGGGGTCAACGCATTCACATCCACCGCTTCAATGCGGTCCACGATCCGCTGCGAAAGTGGCGTGAAGATCGTCAGTTGCATCGGCTCGGGAACCGTTTCGGCCTGCACGCTCTGCCGTTCCTGCTTCTCATGTTGCTTCAGCACATGCCGTGCCCGTTCAATCACCGCCGGCGGCAACCCGGCGAGTTTCGCCACATCGATTCCGTAGCTCTTGTTCGCCGCACCCGGCTCAATCGTATGCAAAAAGACAATGCCGCCTGCGCCTTCCTTCACACCGACGCGCAGGTTGCGTACGCGCTTCAGCTTCTCGGCCAGCATCGTCAACTCGTGGTAGTGCGTGGCAAACAGCGTGCGTGCACCGGTCTCGGCGTGCAGAAACTCCACCGTCGCCCACGCCAGCGACAGGCCATCGAAGGTCGCCGTTCCGCGTCCCATCTCGTCCAGCAGGATCAGCGAGTGCTTCGTCGCCGTGTTCAGGATCGTCGCGGTCTCCGTCATCTCCACCATAAAGGTTGACCGCCCGCGTGCCACATTATCGCTTGCGCCGATGCGTGTGTAGATACGATCGACCAGACCCAGCCGCAGACTCTCCGCAGGGACGAAACATCCCATCTGCGCCATCAGCACGAGCATCGCCGCCTGCCGCAGATACGTGCTCTTGCCGCCCATGTTCGGTCCCGTAATCAGCAGCAGGCTCGGTCCTTCCTCGCCGGCATTCAGATACACATCGTTGGCGATGAACCGTCCTTCGCGTGTCTCCTCCATCCAGCACTCGATCACCGGGTGCCGTGCCGCCACCGCTTCCAAAACCAGATCGTCGCTCAAAGTGGGCCGAACATAGCGCCTCAACGTCGCCAGATGCGCAAAGTTGATCAGCAGGTCCGCCTCGGCCACAACGGCTGAGCTTCGGCGAACGCGGCTTGCGGCCTCCAATACGCTCTTGCGCAGGTCCGAGAAGATCCGCTTTTCAATCTCAATCGAGCGGTCGTGCGCGGTCAGAATCTTGCGCTCATACTCCTTCAGCTCGGGCGTCGTGAATCTCTCGGCATTCACCAGCGTCTGCTTGCGCTCATAGTCCGCCGGCGCCAGCGAAAGATTCGCCTTGGTGACCTCGATGTAATACCCGAAGACCGAGTTGTACCGTACCTTCAGCGAGCCAATTCCAGTCCGCTGCCGCTCCCGCTCCTCGATCGCCGCAATCTGCTGGCGGCCCGTCGTCGAGATCGTGCGCAGCTCATCCAACTCGGCATCGACGCCCGCCGCGATCACCCCTCCATCGACCAACGTCAGAGGAGGATCGGCGACCACCGTGGTCGCAATCCTCGCCGTCACATCGTCCAGGGGATCGAAACGCGCAGCCAATTCACGCCACAACGATGCCGTGAGCGCTTCCAGCGCCTGCTTCAACCCCGGCAGCCGTGCCAGGCTTGATCCCATGGCCCGCACATCGCGCGGGCCGGCCGAATCGAGACTGAGCCGCGCCAGCAGCCGCTCCAGATCCAGAATTCCTGAGAAGGCCCGTCGCACTTCTTCGCGCTTCAGCAAGTCCCAGTTCGCCTCGGCTACGGCCTCATAGCGTGCCTCGATCTGCGGCCGGTCCACCAAGGGCCGCAGGATCGTTGCACGCAACATCCGCTTGCCCATCGGCGTCTGGCACTCGTCCAGCGTGTGGAACAGGGTCGTCCGTGTATCCTGCCCTGCAAACAGCGGCTCGACCAGTTCGAGGTTCCGCACCGTCACCTGGTCGAGCTCAAGCGCCGTCGAATGCTCCTGGAACCGCAGTGAGTCAATGTGCAGCGCCTCGTTCTTCTGCGTGGTCCGCACGTAGTGCAGCACAGCCCCTGCGGCGATCGCCGCGCCGTCGTGCCCAATCAGGCCGAATCCCTCGAGCGTGCGTACTTTCAGCTGGCGCTCCACCAGCGGAACCGCGAAGTCGCGTGTCCACACCCAGTCCTCCACGCGCGTTCGCGCCGCCACTCGTTCCAAAGCCGCTGGAATCTCCGCGCTCGCTGCGATCAGGACCTCGCTGGCTCCAGCCATCAGGATGGAATCGGATGCCTGTTGCCGCGCCGCATTGCCGCGGAACTCCGCCGTCCGAAACTCCCCGGTCGACACATCGAGCAGAGCAATCGCACAGACGAGGCCGGCCTCGCGCTTCTCCTTCGGTCCGCCTTCGAAGTACGCCGCAAGAAAGTTGTTCTGCTCCTGACCGAGCGCTGTATCGAGCGCCGTTCCCGGTGACAGTACCCGCGTCACCTCGCGCCGAACGATCTTTTTAGCGAGCTTCGGGTCTTCCATCTGGTCGCAGATCGCGATCCGATATCCGCGCCTCAAAAGCCGCGTCAGGTAGCCCTCGACCGCGTGGTAGGGAACGCCGCACATCGGAACCTGGCGCTCGCGATCGCGCGCCGTCAGCGTCAGCTGCAGCTCTTTGCTGACCAGCACCGCATCGTCGTAGAAAAGCTCGTAAAAGTCGCCCATGCGGAAGAACAGCAGGGCATCCGGATTCTCCTGCTTGGCCGCCGACCACTGACGCATGAAGGGCGTGAGCTCGGCCGCCTTCGCCGCTGTCGCAGGGGATGTCAGGACCTCTTCCGGGGGGAGAGAAGGCGTCGGAGCGGCCGCGGATTGAGTCTCATCCTGTTGCACAATCGGTTATCAGATTACCGTGCTCGGTCCTGAGCGCAGATTGTGTGAAACGGGTCCTCAAATGGCACCCTGTCAACCGGCTACTGGCGCCCCATGACCGGCGTAAGTCCTTATTCACCCTATTCTGTCGCACTCGGTAGTGATTTGGATCACAGTATACTGAGGGCTAAGGCCTTAAGGTTGTGTACGGCATGCATTTACTCTGGCTCCGAGTCGCGGCAGTCCTATACGCAGGGGCCAGTGTCGCCATTTTCCCCACCGTTCTGTATGCAGCCAACCGGTGGCGCAGTTGGTGCGTCCATCTCGGCGGCCTCGCCTTCTTCTTCCACTTCGTTTCGGCGGTGGAGATGCTTGCCGAATCCCATCACCTGGTTCCCGTCGGCGCGCGCGAGGTTGAGTCGCTCCTCGGCTTTCTGATTGCCGGCCTTTTCTTCCTTGTCTGGTGGCTCTGGGGCGCGATTTCGCTCGGCGTCTTCGCCCTTCCGGTCACATTCTTTCTGGTCTTTGTGCCGTCGCTCGCCCTGACCCATTACATCTTCCCGTCCCAGGGCGTGCGCACCAGCTGGCTCATCGCCCACATCTCGGCGCTCCTCGCCGCGTATGCCGGCCTCGGGTTTAGCTTGCTCGCTTCGGTTCTCTATCTGGTGCAGGAACGCCGCCTCAAATCCAAACTCAAAGCGCGCGAAGACTCCGGCTGGATGCCCCTCGACTGGCTTCCGCCGCTCGACACCCTGGAGCGCATTGCCCACGCGATGCTTCTGTTCGGTTTCCCGTGCATGACGGTCGGCCTGATTCTGGGCGCGGTTTTGGTCCAGGAGACGTCGCTCGGCGCCGCCTACTTCCTCGACCCCAAGGTCGTCGCCTCGTACGCCATGTGGGGCGTCTACGTTCTGCTGTTGTTCCTGCGGCGCACGGCCGGCCTCCGCGGCCGCAAAGCCGCCTATCTCTCCGGCGCCGTGCTTGTCTTTATGCTCGTCGTCTGGGCCGCCAACCTTGTCAGCCATGTCCACAGGTTCGGTGCCCCATGACGCTCGCTCTCATCGGAGTCAATCACAAGACGGCGCCCATCGAACTGCGTGAGCGGATCGCCATCTCGCGCGACGAGCTGCCCGAGACCACGCGCGCCCTCGCCGCCGAGCCTGGTGTTGCCGAGTGCATGATCCTGTCCACCTGTAATCGGGTGGAGATTCTCGCCGCCGTCGAATCGCCCGATACGGACATCGCCGGCTTCCTGCATCGCCAGTTCGGGCTCGATCCAGCGCTGCTCGCTCCGCATATCTACAGGCATCTGGATCAGGATGCCGTCCGCCATCTGTTCCGCGTCGCAGCGAGTCTCGATTCCATGGTGGTCGGCGAGCCGCAGATCCTGGGCCAGGTGAAAGAAGCTTACGGCGTGGCACGCACCGCAGGCGCCGTCGGCAGTCAGCTCGAGCACCTTCTGCAGTCCGCCTTCGCCGCCGCAAAACGTGTGCGGTCCGAAACCGAAATCGGCGCCAACTCGGTATCCATCGCCTCTGTCGCAGTCGACCTCGCTCGCAAGATCTTCGGTTCCTTGCAGGGGCGCACGGTTTTTCTGGTGGGAGCTGGCAAGATGTCCGAGCTCGCCGCGCGCCACCTCGTGCAGCAGGGGGCGGGCGCCATCCTGGTCACCAACCGCACGCTCGAACGTGCCCGCGCTCTGGCCGAACCGTTCAAGGGCCGCGTCATCCCGTTCGAAAAACTCTACGAGACCGCGAGCGAAGCCGACATCGTCATCAGCTCCACGGGCGCCCCCCATCCGATCTTCCGCCGCGAGCACGGCCAGACCTTCATGCATCGCCGTCGTAACCGGCCCATGTTCTTCATCGACATTGCCGTGCCCCGCGACGTCGATCCTGCCGTCAATCAGATTGAAGGCATCTTCGTCTACGACATCGACGATCTGCAGCAGGTAGCCGCAGCGCACATCGCCGAGCGCGGCCGCCAGGCAGGCGACGCAGAAGCCATGGTCGCCGCAGAAGTGGAGCGCTTCCACCAGCGCCGCCGCGCCGTCAATGTCGCTCCTGCCATTGTGAGCCTGCAGCAGCAAGCCGAAGAGATTCGCCTGAACGAGCTGAGACGTATGCACGCCCGCCTCGACACGCTCAGCCCCGAGCAGCTTGCCGCCGTCGAAGCGCTCACGCGAGGTCTGGTGAACAAATTCCTTCATCCGCCGATGCAGGCCCTCAAGCAGGCCGCCCGGGAGAACGATGCAACCCGCGTGGATGCGCTCTGCGAGGCCTGGTCGCTGCCGTCCGTGGCCGAACGGCCCGCCGAGGTCACGGAGATTTCATCGTCAGGCGCGAACCCTCCTTCGGGCCAAAATGTGGGGCGCCAGGCCACCGTGGCAGGTCGCAAATGAACCTCCGCATCGGCAGCCGTGGATCACAATTGGCTCTCTGGCAGGCAAATCATATCGCCGGACTCTTGCGCGCGCAGGGCCATACAGTCGACATCCAGATCATCAAGACCACCGGTGACCGCCTCCAGGAAATCACCTTCGCCCAGGTCGGCTCCAAGGGCATGTTCACCAAAGAGATTGAAGAAGCCCTCGCCGCCGGTTCGATCGACCTGGCCGTCCACTCGCTGAAAGATCTCCCCACGGAGTTGCCCGAAGGCTTCGCTCTTGCCGCCACACCCAGGCGCGTCGATCCGCGCGATGTCTTCGTTTCAAAGAACTATGCGGACCTCGCGTCGCTGCCTCAAGGCGCCAAAGTCGGCACCAGCAGCCAGCGCCGCCGTGCGCAGTTGAAGGCCTTGCGTCCCGACGTCGTCACGGCCGAGTTTCGGGGCAACGTCGATACGCGCCTGCGCAAGCTCGCAGAGGGCCAGGTCGACGCAATTCTCCTTGCCGCAGCCGGACTCGACCGGCTCGAGAAAGCCGAGTGGGTCCGCGAACGCCTCGATCCCGCGCAGTTCTGTCCCGCCGCAGGCCAGGGATCTCTCGGCATCGAGACCCGCAACGACGATCGGGCCACGATCGCAGCGCTGGCCTTCCTCGATGACCCGGACACGCGCTTTGCCGTCACAGCCGAGCGCGCAGCGCTCGCCGCTCTGGGCGGAGGCTGCCAGGTCCCGATCGGTGTCCACTGCCGGCCCGTGAACGCATCGGAAGACGAGATCTTTGCCGTCGTCGCCGCGCCGGATTCAGGCGAAGCCGTCCGAATCCACCACCGCGCTGCGAGGAAGGGAACCGATCCGGTCGGCCTCGGCCAGCTGGCCGCGCGGGAACTCATCGTCGCTGGCGCCGGTCCGCTCCTCGAAGCCGCCACCCAGCCACCGACAGGAGCCTCCGTGTGACCGAGCCGCTCGCCGGCCGCCGTATCCTCGTCACGCGCGGTGCTTCGCAGGCACCCAAACTCAGCGACGGCTTGCGTCAACTCGGCGCGATCCCCATCGAAGTTCCACTCATCGAGATTGCCCCGCCTGAAAGCTACGACCCCCTCGATAGTGCACTCCGCGATCTCGGGCAATACGACTGGCTGATTGTCACCAGCAGCAATACCGTCCGCGTCCTTGCCGAGCGGGCCGTTCTGGTCGGAATTTCGCTGGCGAAGTTCGCCCCGCAGCACATTGCAGCAGTTGGTGCGGCCACCGAGAAGGCCGCCCGCGAAGCTGGTCTCAGCGTCTCCTTTACCCCGAAGGAATATGTAGCCGAGAGTCTAATCGAAGAGCTCAAGGGCAAGATTGCCGGCAAGCGCCTCCTTCTTGCCCGTGCCGCGGTCGCCCGCGACGCGATTCCCGACGCTCTGCGCTCTGCTGGATCTACCGTCGATATCGTCGACGCCTATCGCAATGTCCTGCCTGCGGCCGCACCGCAGCAGCTCCGTCATGCCTGTGCGTGTGGCCTCGATGCCGTCACCTTCACCAGCTCTTCGAGCGTGACCCATCTGGCCGAAGCTGCCCAGGCATGCGGGCTGCCGTTCCCGTTCCTATATATTCCGGCGATCTCGATCGGCCCCATCACGTCGCAGACGTTACGCGACCTGAATTGGCAGCCGGCCGGCGAAGCCGACCCGCACGACATCTCCGGGCTTATCGCTGCTGTTGCACGCCACTTCGCGCCGGCACAGTAGCTCCTACTGCGGCTCCCGCACTCGTCGCGATTCGATGCTCTGCACTCCACGCAGGATCTCCAGACACCGCGTCAGGCACGCATTCGTCCGCCGGTATTCTTCATCTCCGACGGCTTTCACAAGCCTGCGATCGATCTGCGTGCGTACTCTCCGGCTCAAACGCACGGACGCCCACCCACGCTTGGAAATACAAATCGTCTTCGCTCGCCGGTCCGCTGCGGGTTTGGCATCGAGGATTCCCAGCCTCACCATCTCCGAGATGGTTTTGGAAGCTGCCTGCTGGGTCACACGCATACGTTGTGCCAGCTCCGTAATCGATCGCTCCCTCTCAATCAGGTGTTGCACCACGTAGCCGTGACTTTCACGGACGTTCCGGAAGCCTTCCCGTCTGAGCCGGTCAACGACCAATTCATTCACGCGCTGGCCGAGAAAAAGCCCCAGGTAGCCAAGGTCGAGTTGCGTCAGGTCGATTTGTTTGGAATGCACAACCATGGTTGTGTATTCTAGCAGAGAAGTGACCGGCAAAACAGGGAGGGGAATTCACTGATGCTGATGGAGCAGTTGTTCTCATCAGGGGTGATGCAGATGGGGCCGTCGCGTACCGATCCCAGCCGTCAGGTGGGCGTCTTCAATCTCGAACGTGTTGCTGCGCTGCCCGCACTGCGTACAGCGGCGCTCCAGGAATTTGCCTGGATTCAGGGGAAGTGGGAGCACGAAAACCGCGTTCCTGCAACCACGGTCTCACCGGCCTACTCCGATGTGGGCATCAGCCGCTTCGTCCTCGGAGAGGGTGGCGCCTGGGTCTGCGCTCTCTCGTCCGACGGCCGCGAAATACCCCAGATCACCTACGATCCCTTCAGCCGGCAGTGGATCTATCTGCTGACAAAGGGCTCCTATGGCCTGCTTCGCTCTTCCGAGGGCTGGGTCGGAAACACCATTGCATTCACCGGCACCATGACCATGATCGGGATCAACCTCGAATGGCGTATGCGCTGGACCCGGCACAACGAAAACGCCTTCTCGTTCATCAACGAAGAGCAGAACGCCGACGGCTCTTGGGCCTACATCGACGAATGGATCTTCCAGCGCAATCGGTGATGGATTCTCAGTTCGCGGCCAGCAGGCTGTCGATATGCCGCTCGAGCCCCGCTGCCAGATTCTCTGAGAGATCGTAGCCGTTGTGCGTGAAACGAACCCTCCCCTTCGCGTCGATGAGGACAATAGATGGAAGGCTGTCGATCTTGAACGATCGTGCCGCGTCCCCCGCATCGAAGACTCTAGGAACGTCGAAGCCATGACGCGTGAAGCAACGCCGGCCCGCTTCGGGCGTTTCGCCGTGCCAGTCCACCTCAACCGCATAGACCGCAACGCGAGAATCGTGGCCGTAGTGTCGGTAGACCTCCTGGATTTGGGGCATCTCCTCGATGCATGCGGCGCACCAGCTTGCCCAGAACGCCATCACCACAACCTGTCCACGCAGGTTCGCTGTGGAGAGGCTTCCACCCTCGGTGGAGAGCTGGAACTGTGCAGTTTCGCCGCCGCTTGCAACGAACGCCGCATGCGATTCCATCTGCGGGACAAAAAGAAACGAAGCGCCAAGGATCGCAATCAAGGCTGCCAGCCCCACAGCCCAGCTGCGCTCTCGGCTCGCCTGCCGCAATGCCCGCACCGCAAACGCCGCAACCACGCCAAAAACTGCGATCAGAATGAGCCCAACCGGCACTTCCAGCCGGTGAAAGCCATTGTTCACAATGAGTGCGGCCGTTCCCAGGAGCCCCGGTGCGGCAACGCGAACCGTGCGCCACGCATATCCGTTTCGCTGGGGCGATCCCCGCAGCAGCCCGGCGCCCATGAACAGGGTCCCCGTGATCGCAAAAAGCAAGCGAAGGTCGAACGCAACGCGTTTAGAGACGAAACAACTTCCCACCACCAGAGTGATGGCTCCCAGCCCCATCGCCAGGTCGAGCAGGGCAGAGAGTACCGGTCGAGCGCGCATTGTAAGGATTCCTGGACGAGAGTACGCAATTCCAGAGTCGTCGGTTCCGTCTGCTTCTCAGAGAATTGCTGCCTGCGCTGAACCCGCCTCGCACGATCTGCATCGGATCGTGTGCCACCTCAACGCAACACTTCGCGCCAGAGGGCGATCAACGCCTGCGCTTGAACCTGCAAGCTGACCCCTGAAACCTGATCCCTCGCCCTAGCTGCTCCACGTCTTGTCTTCAGAGTGGCACAACGGCTCCAGGTTGCACTTCTCGCACTTGGGCTTGCGCGCATCGCACACCTGGCGCCCAAGGTGAATCACCTGATGCGAGAACCGGATCCAGTGATCCTTGGGCAGAATCTGCATCAGCTCCTGCTCCACCTTTTGTGGCGTATCGCCCTTGGCCAGCCCCAGCCGATGCGCAATACGAAAGACATGCGTGTCAACCACCACGCCTTCAGCCTTGCCGAAGCACACGCCCAACACCACATTCGCCGTCTTGCGCGCCGCGCCCGGGACGGTGATCAGCTCATCCAGCGTCTCGGGAATCTTGCCGCCAAAGTCCGTAACGATCTTTTCAGCGGCTCCCTTGATCGACTTCGCCTTGTTGCGGAAGAATCCGGTTGTTTTGATCAGCTCCTCGAGCTCCGGCAGGCTCGCCTTCCGCATCGCCTCCGGTGTAGGGAAGCGTCGAAAAAGCTCCGGCGTCACCATGTTCACCCGCACATCGGTACACTGCGCCGACAGGATCGTCGCGACGAGCAACTCCCACGGCGTGTGATGGTGCAGCGCACACTCGGCATTCGGGTAGGCCTCATCGAGACTCTTGAGAATCGCCGCAATGCGCTCCGGCGCCAGATCTTTGCTGCCCGATGCGGCAGCCTTGCGCGCCTTGGATTGCGGAGCGCTCTTCTTTGCCGCCTTCTTGGTTGGTACTTTTTTCGCCTTCGTGACCATCTAACGTGCCCCCTCGATCGAGGTCTTGAGTGCCTTCGTGACTTCGCCGGCAATGTCGTCCTGCACCATCAGGATGTCATGCAGGGGACGATCGTAGCTCTCCGACCAGGCAACGTATCCGTTGTCCGCGCGCACCAGCCGCGCCGCCACCCGCAGACGTCCACCTGACTTGCGCACGCTTCCGTCCAGCACATACCGAACCTTCAGTGCAGCTGCGATCTCAGCAACGGGCTCCTGCTTGCCTTTGTAGAAGAACGACGACGTCGCCGACGGGACCTGCAACCCGGGAATCTTGCTGAGCCTGTCGATCAGCTCCTCGGTCATGCCGTCGGCGAACTCCTCATCCCGCATTCCCTCCGTCAGGTCGAGAAACGGCAGCACGGCAATGGAGTTCTGCGGAGCTGGTGGAACCGTATCGGCATGCGCCTGCTCCGGTTGTTCCCCCTTGGTGTGCGCGAGCAGAGCCCATCCTGCGGCGGCAAGGATCAAACAGGCGGCTGCCACCGCCCCCCAAACGAATCTCCGGTTCTTGGCCGTGCCTCGCACACCAGGAGCATTCGCTTCCTGCACCGCCATCTCGGAGACCGCCGCGACCCTGGCCACCATCCGATATCCGAGCCGCGGAACGGTCTCGATATACGCAGGCTGCTTCGGATCATCGCCCAGTTGGCGGCGAAGAGTTGCCACGGCTTGATAGACCGAATCCTGCGACACCGCAACACCCGGCCACACCTCGGCCAGAAGATCCTCGATGCTCACCACCTGGCCGGCGCGCTGGGCAAGGCACATCAGCAGACGCAAAGCCCGCGTCTCGAGCCGAACGGTCTCGCCCTCGCGGCTGATCTCGCCCGACGTGGCATCGACCTGCCACGCACCGATCTCGAGTTTTTTCGTCGCAGCGGGTTCCATACGCAAGCTTTCAGAAGGATTCAGGAGCTTTTCAGGCCGGCATCAGGACTTCGTGGTGCCTGTTGCGTATCGTAAACCACGGTCGGGCCGCCCCGAATACGCCCCGACGGAGGACAAGAATGACAGAAGAGAACAGCGGGCAGGTGTCCCGCCGCCGGAAGGCCATGCAGGCGATCGGTACCGGCGGATTTATCGCAGGAACTCTGGACCTGACCCAGGCCTGCGTCCTGTTTGGTTCCCATATCCCCCTGGTCATCGCGGCCGGGTTATTAGGGCCGGGCGCACTGCATCAGGGAGCGCCCACCTATGTGCTCGGCGTCCTTCTGCACTACTTCATCGCCACATCGTTCGCGGCCTTCTACTACGCTGCCAGCCGCCGGCTCGGCTTTCTCATCGACCATCCCTGGATCTGTGGGCTCTTCTATGGCGCGGCGATCGAAGAGGTGATGAGCCTGGTGGTCCTGCCGCTCTCCGCCCTGCACGCTGCAGGCCCCTACGAACTTCACGATCTGCTGCTGGGACTCGGGGTCCATATGGTCGTTGCCGGATTGCCCATCGCACTCTGTGTGCGCAGATTCGGACGATGAAGGCTTATGGCGCAACAAACAACCTCAGGTCACTGGCCTGTCGATGCTCGCAACGATAGGAGGAGATAGCATGACGGGACTCAAGCGGGTTATGACGCGGGATACTCTTGGTCCCGATGTTCTTCGGCTGGCCCTCTGCGCCATCTCCTTCACGCACGGCTTTCACCGCGTCGTGCATGGGGACGTTTCCATCCTCGGCCAGATTCTTCGCGACGAGGGCGTGCCCTTTGGCCCGATCGCCGCATGGCTCATCTGTGTTGCCGAGACCATCGGCGCCGCTTTCTTGGCCTTCCGTCTTCTGGTCCTGCCGGTCAGCCTCGTACTGTTCACGATCTACTTCACCGGGATCATGATGTTCCACCGGCACAACGGGTTCTTCGTCGTGGGGGCGAGCCAGGGAGGCTGGGAGTACAACGCGTTGTTATGCGTCTGCCTGCTGGTCGTTGCCTGGGAGAATCGCGCGCACCGTCTCTACTGACGCCGTCTCTACTGACACTGATCTCACGCCTGCGCCAGGGGCCAACGGGGAGCAAATGCGTTGGCTCTGAGAGCAAGAGGATGTTGAGTCTCTCGAACCCAATGCAAACGAACTATGGTGCGGCCTACAGCTTGCCTTCGACCCAACCGCCCAGCTTTTCAACCGGTAGCCGAATCCCAAGAAAGAACTGGCCGAACAAGGCATACACGGCGCTGACTTCGTCGAAACGCATCTCGTAGATCAGCTTCTTGAACACCACCGGATCGTCGGCGAACAGATCCACGCCCCACTCCCAGTCATCCATTCCAATGGACCCGCTGATGATCTGCTTTACCTGCATGCCATAGCGCCGTCCGATCAACCCATGCTCATGCATCATGCGCTGGCGCTCGGCAAAGGGAACCGTGTACCAGTTCACCTGCTCGCCGCGCTTGCGATCCATGGGATAGAAGCACAGGTACTTCGACTCCGGCACCGATGGCCACAACCGCGGCCGCATCGCTTCGGCTCCGCGCTTCATCGACTCGGCAATCTCCGCTTCCCACTCCGGCGAGTGCTCCGCAAAGCCCTTCGCCGCCGCTGCCTCATACGTCTTCCGCGTCGACTCGTACAGACCCAGCTCCACGACCGAGACATACGAGTGCTTCAACTCCAGAAAGTCGTACAGCGGCGTCTGCGCAAGGTCCAGTTCCACCTGGTTCAGCGCTTCAAACGAGTCGCGAAAATGAACCACGATCAGATCGCCCTTGTGTCCCAGTTGCGAGTAGAGCGCCGTGTGCACCTTGCCGCTCGCATCCTGCTCGATCTTCGTCCATGCCGCGGCCGTTTCGCCCACAATCCGCTTACGTTCGCCGTCCCCGCACCCTTTCCATCGGGTCCAGTCAAAGCGAAAGAACTGATGCAGAACGCTGGCGCCTTCCAGCGTCAACGGAACCGGGGAAAACTCTGTCACTCGATCACCTCGTGCTCTCGACGAATCATCCCAATCCTAGCAGGCCCGATGCGTCGTGATGCGGCGTCTTGTGCCGTGGTCCCTGTCCCAAATCAGGCCTATATACTTGAACCTGCCCCATGACCGAACGGATCCTCGCAGCCCTTGTTGAGTTCATCACGCACGTCATCGACATGGGCGGCTACGCCGGCATCGTTGTGCTGATGGGCATCGAATCGGCTTGTATTCCGCTTCCCTCCGAAATCATCATGCCGTTCGCCGGCTACCTGGTCTATCTCAACCGCTTTGGCCTCGTCTGGGCGGCAACGGCAGGTGCCATCGGCTGCAACCTGGGTTCAGTTGTCGCCTACTGGATTGGCGCGAAGGGTGGCCGGCCGCTTGTGGAGCGCTACGGCCGCTGGGTCCTGATGAGCCATCACGATCTGCACCGGATGACCTACTTCTTCAATAAGTATGGTTCGATCACGGTGCTGCTTGCGCGTCTCTTGCCGGTGGTGCGCACGTTCATCGCATTTCCGGCCGGCATTGCCCGGATGCCGCAACTGCGCTTCCATCTCTACACCTTCATCGGCTCATGGCCCTGGTGTTTCGCTCTGGCCTACGCCGGCATGAAGCTGGGAGAAAAGTGGCATACCGACCCGCGCTTCGAACAGGCCTTCCATCGCTTTCATCTCGTCGTCGAAATCGCGCTCGTGGCTGCCATCGTCTGGTTCGTCTGGTCGCATTTCGACCGCAGACGCAAGGGCCTCCAGGAAGAATGAACGAAGAATGAGCCCTCGTTTCGGGCGTACACTGATTCGTCCCCAAATTTCATCCTGCGGATCGCGCGTTGATCCGCGGCAAAACCATGGAAGGGCAGGAGAGACATGAGTACTGAACAACAGAGCGGCCCAAAGACCGCTTCCAAGGTTGAGCCCGCAAAGGGCAAGCTCGGCGTGATGGTTGTCGGCCTGGGAGCCGTGGCCACCACGATGATCGCCGGCGTGGAAGCCGTACGACGCGGTCTGGCCAAGCCGATCGGCTCGCTCACGCAGATGGGCACCATTCGCCTGGGCAAACGCACCGACAACAATTCGCCTTTGATTAAGGACTTCGTGCCCCTCGCCGACTTGAACGACATCGTGTTCACCGGCTGGGACATCTTCGAAGACAACGTCTATGAGTCGGCCGCGCACGCCAAGGTTCTCGACAAGGAAACTCTCGACCAGCTCAAGCCCTATCTCGAGACCATCAAGCCGATGCCCGCGGTCTTCGATCAGTATTACGTCAAGCGTCTGCACGGAACGCACGTCAAAAAAGGGAAGAATAAGAAGGAACTCGCCGAACAGGTACGCGCCGACATCCAGGCCTTCAAGAAGACCGTTGACCGCGTCGTCATGATCTGGTGCGGCTCGACCGAGATCTTCCTCGAACCGACTGCTGTTCATGCGTCCCTTGCCGCCTTCGAGAAAGGGCTTGAGGCCAGCGATATCGGCATCGCCCCATCCCAGATCTACGCCTACGCCGCCCTGAGCGAAGGTGTGCCATTCGCCAATGGCGCGCCCAATCTTACCGTCGACGTCCCGGCCATGATCGAGCTCTCGAAGAAGAACTCCGCTCCAATCTGCGGCAAAGACTTCAAGACCGGTCAGACCTTCATGAAGACCGTCCTCGCGCCGGCCTTCAAAGCCCGCATGCTCGGCGTCAGCGGATGGTACTCGACCAACATCCTGGGCAATCGCGACGGCGAGGTCCTCGACGATCCCGAATCGTTCAAGACCAAGGAAGAGTCCAAGCTCGGCTCTCTTGAGTACATCTTTCAGCCGGAGATCTATCCCGACCTCTACAAGGACATCTTTCACAAGGTCCGCATTAACTACTACCCCCCGCGCGGCGACAACAAAGAGGGGTGGGACAACATCGACATCTTCGGTTGGCTCGGCTATCCCATGCAGATCAAGGTCGACTTCCTCTGCCGCGACTCCATCCTGGCCGCGCCGATCGCGCTCGACCTCGTGCTCTTTCTCGATCTAGCTAAGCGCACGCCCGAACTGCGCTCCATCGGCATCCAGGAGTGGCTGAGCTTCTATCTCAAATCGCCGCAGACCCGCGAAGGCCTCTACCCCGAGCACGATCTGTTCATCCAGTCGATGAAGCTGAAGAACACCCTGCGCCACATCATGGGCGCAGACCTGATCACGCACCTGGGCCTCGAGTACTACGACTAGGCCTACTACGACGGAGCCGTCGACCGACAAAGACCTGTCCGCAGAGACCCGCGAAACCGGCCCTTCAGTCGACGGCCTTTCCAGGTAATACAAAGCCCCATCCTGCCGATGGGGCTTTCCCTTGTGGCGATAACTTCTTGTCGCTCTGAGCCTTCCCAAATCTGGAAAATCTTCCGCACCAAAGTCCAGCGACCAAAATCATGTTACTGCAAAGTGTCCTATCCAACGCCCGGCGCCCCGCCTCGCGGCACTCAAGCCGCATACTCGAAAACGACGGAGGCGAAGGGATATGAGGAACCTGGTTCTACGGATTTTCGTCGAGCTGCAGCGAATCCGCGACGAGGAAACAGCTCAGGACATGGTTGAATACGGGTTGATCGTTGCCGTCATGGCGTTTGGTAGTGTCGCAGGCATGCACAGCCTCGCTTCCGGTGTCAGCGATGCGCTGAATGGTGTCAGTTCGACGCTCGGCACTGCCCTCTAACTGCTGATTGCAGCTTCCGCTCGGGCCATTTGGCTTGATGGCAAATTCCGCAACAAAAGGAAAAGCCCCATCCATTGGATGGGGCTCTCGTGGACCCGAGCAAGCCGGGCAGCCTACTTACCCTTGGGTTGCGTGGCAATAATTAGGTTCGCGATCTTCGCGTAGGTCGCCGCCGGGACAATGTTCTTGGTCTTCAGCTGCGTCTTGTTGGCGTAGGGCCGGCCCGCAATGATCTTCTGTGAATAGGCGTCACCCACGCCGGGCAAAGCCTTCAGTTGGTCCGCAGTTGCCGAATTGATGTCGACCAGCTTTGTGGCGGCTGTCTGAGCCGTGGTCGCAGCCTTTGCCTTTGTCTTGGACGCGGTCTGCGCTGAAACTGTGGGCAGGATTCCGAGCAGAGTGCAGGCCACCAGGCCGAGAATGGTTGATCCAATGCGAGGAATTCTCATCGTACGTTCCTTTTCGTTTCTCAGGTGAAGGGTTGGGTTTACGGGTCGACGCTTCCGCCGCTCGTCCGGATCTACGACTTCATGCCAAGCAGGCCTTCGGCCGCGCCAAGCAAGCCGCCAAGTCCACCCGACTGGGCGCTGGCATCCTGCTGTCCGCCTGCCTGTCCGATCAGCGAGTCAAAGATGCCTTGAAACTGTGCCGGCACCTTCGCTCTGACCAAGCCGAGGATGGCATTCTCGGCCTCTTGCGCCTGATCTGCACTCAGACCAAACCGCTGCTGCAGCAACTGCGAAATCTCATTCATAAAAACGTCCTCCACTTTCGTTCCTGCGTTTCTTGAATCCATCTCCGCTTCCGGGAAGGGAACCGGCGACAGATGCAAGCAGCCAGCGGGGTTCGAGCGCAAAGATCGCGCGACGTGGCCAGCCGCTGGAGCGCCGGATAAGAATAAGGCCACCTGCGCCCATCCTGGCAAGGAAATTGCGCGCTCCGGGTCCATTTGTTGAGGAATTCCTGAAGGTTTAACGCGGTGGCAATCCGCAGACGGCTCCGCCGAGTCCTGCCGCGGCGGTTGCGATCCCCACATGTGCAGCCAGGCACGGAGGACTGGATCGATGCCTTATGCTAGAATAAATGTACCACTCGGTACGCAAATTCATGGTCATCGTCCCCAAGCCCGGCCGGCAGCCCTCTCGCGGTCGCCCGCCGCTAGACGAATCCGAACGCCAGCGCATCCTCGACGCCACCACGGCAGTGTTCCTTGAAAAAGGCTTCGCCCGTGCCGCTACCAGCGAGATCGCCCGCCGCGCCCGTACCTCCAAGCAGACCCTCTATTCGCTCTTCCCCAGCAAGGCCGATCTCTTCGTCGCCGTGATGAGTGCACAGACCGCTCAGCTGTTTGCCCGCCATGTCGAGTACATCGAGTCCGGCGATCCGCCTCGCAAGGCGCTCACCGACATCGGATGCCAGATGCTGGCGCTCTTTACCGCGCCGCAGTTTCTCGCCCTCTATCGCATCATCGTCGCCGAAACCCACAACTTCCCCGATCTGGCCCGCCAACTCTGGCTCACCTGCATGGAACGCGGCCAGAGCCTGCTTGCCGAATACCTCAAATCGCGCCACGTCGGCGGTCCGCACTATCGCAAGTCAGCCGCACAGTTCATCTCCTTCGTCCTCGGCGACTACGTCATCAACGCCATGCTGAATCCAGATCTGGAGATCTCGGACCGTGCCCTGCAGGCGCGCGTGCGTGAGGCCGTAGGCGATTTCCTTCAACTCCATCCCCTGCGAGGTCAGAGAGAGTCAGGCAAGCACGATGGCATCCACCGTGATGCTTCCGGAAGAAGTCGAAGTCAGGCATGAGCACTGGCAACCCTCGGTCAACCCCTGGCTTATCGCCCTCTCGGTCATCCTGCCCATGTTCATGGAGGTGCTCGACACCACCATCGCCAACGTGGCCCTCAACAACATTGCCGGCAGCATGTCGGCGTCGTACTCCCAGGCCACCTGGGTCCTCACGTCCTACCTGATCTCCAACGCCGTCATCCTGCCTCTCACCGCCTGGCTGGGCAATCGATTTCAACGCAAGCGCTTTCTGCTCTTTTGCATTTTTTTGTTTACGGTCTCATCGTTACTGTGCGGCCTTTCCCTTAATCTCCCCATGCTCCTGTTCATGCGCGTCCTGCAAGGCATCGGCGGAGGAGCGATGGCCCCGATCTCGCAAGCCATCCTGATGGAGAGCTTTCCGCAAAACAAGCAGGGAACAGCGCAGGCCCTCTTCGGATTGGGTGTGGTCGTCGCACCGGTCGTCGGCCCCGTCCTGGGCGGCTGGCTCACCGACAACTACTCCTGGCGCTGGATCTTCTACATCAACATCCCCGTTGGTCTCATTGCCATGTGGGCCATTCAACAAACAGTCGAGGACCCGCCGTGGGTGCGCAAATCCGACCCAGGACCGCTCGACGGCATCGGCCTAGTCGCTTTGTCCTTGTGGCTTGGCTGCCAGGAGGTCGCACTGGACAAAGGCCAGGAGGACGATTGGTTCGGTTCGACCTTCATCCGCACCATGGTTGTGCTCGCCGTTCTTGGCTTCGTCGTTTTTGTGGCGCGCGAGCTGAAAGCCATCAAACCCATGGTCGACATCCGCATCTTCTCCGTCCGCAATCTCTCCGTCGGTACCGGCCTCATCTTTATCACCAGCATCCTGATCTACGGTCTCGGACTGCTCACACCGCAGTTTTTGCAACTGCTCCTTGGCTACACCAGCCTCTGGGCAGGCATCGCGACCGCCCCACTGGGCATCGGCGCAGTCATCTCCATGGTGCTGGTCGGCTTTCTCGTCCAGAAGATCGACCCGCGTCTCATCGCCATCTTCGGTTTGGTGCTCTTTGCCGTCGCCGCGTTCATGCTCTCGCGGCTCACCCTGGTCATCAGTCCGTGGACCGTCTTCTGGCCGCAGGTGCTCGCCGGCTCAGCCATGGGCTTTCTCTTCGTTCCGGCCAACGTCGCTGCCACCGCTCCCTTGCGCATCGATCAGATTGGCACCGCGACCGGCTGCATGAACCTGATGCGTAACGTCGGCGGCAGCGTGGGCATCGCCGTCGTCAGCACGTTTCTGGCCCGCCGCGCCCAGGTCCACCAGACGATGCTCTCGTCCCACCTAACGCCCTCGAGCCCTCTGCTCGGCGAAGCCATGCGCAGCCCCATCCGCATCCTTCTCGCCCACGTCGCAGGACCGGCCAACAGCATTGGAGCAGCCCTCGGTGTCGTCTACCGCCTCCTGCTCCAGCAGGCGTACCTCCTTTCATTCAAAGATGTCTACGAGGGCCTCGCGATCCTCGCATTGGCATCGGTCGTTCTTGTCGGACTGCTGCGCAAAGTCAAGGTCGATCCCAGTGCCCTGATGCGTCATTGATCCGCAGACGTCCGCACAAAACTGTCTCACCGGCATGCTGTACCATGCCTGAGTACGATGCCCGATCGATCCTCAGCTTCGTCCGCCCAGCCGCTCTGCGGCTCCGTTCTCGTCCTCATTCAGTTCGACGTCTGCGAGGAACTGCGCCTCGATCAGCTGCAGCAGGCGATCAACGCGCGCACCATGCAGCAGCCGAGCATGAAGCACACCGCGCCTTCCTATGTGCGCTATCATCGCCCGCCTGTGATGGGGCCGCTCGAGCCCCTGGTGCTGGAATCCGGCGAGCGCCTCGAAGGCGAAGTGAAGTACTACGATTACGGCGTCGCCAGCGTCACCTATACGCTCCCCTTTGCCGGCGACTGGCAGAGCCTTGTCAACCTCGCCAGCCGGTGGGTGTGGGATGTCGACTTCGCTTCGCGCGTCGAGCCCATCGTGCGTCAACGGCTCGAGCGCGTCTCCAAGGCCATGGTCAAGCCCTACCAGAAATGGCTGAGCGAGGACTACTTCATCTTTCATCTACGCGAGGCCGAAGGCACACCGAACGCTGCCGAACTCACGAAGACCCACGGCTTTGAGATCGCGCAGGTCGTGCGCGGCGACAAGCTTCTGCTCTCCGACGGCGAGATCCGCGAAGTCCTGCAGTCGCAGGTCTCCTACTACGCCGGCGATGTTGCGATCATTGGCTGGAATGCAGCGTTTGTCTACGACAGCGCCGCCGGCGCCGACACTTCGATCCAGCTGCTCGAATACGCCAACTCGCAGCTGCTCGAGTTTCGCCACTACGACGAACTGCTGACCGGGATCCTCGACGATGTCTACGACCAGCTCGGCCAGAAGACCGGCTTCTTTGCCCGCTGGGGGCTGGTGAACTCCGCGCGCAGCCTGCACACGGTGCTGCTCGATGTCGCCGAACTGACCGAGCGCGCCGACAACGCGATCAAATTCTTAAGTGATATGTTTGCGGCGCGCCTCTATCGCCTGGCCGCCGGCAAAGTTGGCGTACCCGACTACAAGGATCTCGTCACGCAGAAACTCAAAACCGCCGAAGACCTCTACCACGACATGCTCGAGCAGTTCAATCAGAGCCGCGCCTTCTTCCTCGAAGCCACCGTCGTTCTGATTCTGTTGATCGAACTCGTCTTCCTGTTTAAGGGAAGCCCCTTCTGAAGGTCGCTGCCCCGCGCGTGGAAGCCCTATCGAGCTTCACGCGGTTTCTCTCGCTTCAGCACATGCAAAACAAACGCACCGGCCCCATATCCGACCATCGGTAGCGCTCCTGTCGCATCGCCGATCTTGCCGGGAAACAAGGCACACGGAACGGCAATATACATCTCGGGGATGATGTCGTGGTCCGCCGCGGCCTTGTCCTCGATGCGTTGCAGCATCGCATCGGCTTTCGCATTTCTGCCCATGCGGCGGTAGAGCTCCGCCAGACTCAAATCGACAAAGAGAAACTCCTGCCGCTCATACCAATACTCGAAGATGGCCGGATCGGTATACGTGCTGCGCACCCGCCGATACCCGCCCGACGCCACCTTCAACAGGTCCATGCGCGCCACAGTGTCCTCTGCAATCCCGGGTTCCTTCACCACCCCGAAGTTGAGGATCGGAATCAGCGCGCCGTCGATGTCGTTCTTCACACCCTCTTCGAGAGTTCCGTGCAACTTCCCGTCGCGAATGAAAGCAGCATCGAATCCGGTCTGCAACTCCGCTACCCGCTTCAGCACAATGTCCCGGGTCGTCGCATCGCCTTCCCGCTGGGCAATCTCTGCGAACGCCTTCAGGCCGACGATAGCCATCGCCGTCGAAAAGGCGAAGTGCTTCTTGTCCTTCTGACGCTCCTCCCAGATTGAGGTATCCGCGGCGACGATCGCTCCGTTGCCATATCTCTCAAGATTCGCCAGCAGCGGCTTCACGACAAAATCGCGCGCACTCTCGTGGACCTTGCCGCGGAATGCCGGCATCCGCAGCAGTTCCGAATCGTCGTATCGGCGCAGGTACTCGCCCAACGCCCACAGCACCTCGCCCCAGTCGTCGAACTCGACGTTCGTGCTGCCCTCCATCGTGAAGAAGGGCTCTTCCTCGCCATTGCCCCAGTAACGAACCACCGAAACCTGGTAGTCGGCGTCCGCTGTTTCACTCCGCATCTTTCCCGTTGGCCGCGCGTTGAAGTAGGCCAGCAGAGCAGCCCGGGCCTCGGCGCGATGTCCCATCTGCGCGAGCGCAACCGTGGCCCACGCCATATCGCGCACCCATGGCGTCGACCACACCCCGTCCGGAAGACTCGCCACAATGAACCCATTGCCCCAGCGTCCAGGCCGATTCGGTTCGCGGCACTGGGCGATCCGCAGCATCACCTCACTCTGCCGCCAGAGATGCCGCTCTTTTTCGTCCGTAAAGTGGATCTTCGGCTTCACCCGCCATTGTTCGAGTTCCGCGAGTTCGTGCTTCACCAGGGCACCCGACGAAAGCCCTCCGCGCCAGTGGAGGAATGCGCGAACAGCCGCGTCTACATCTTCATCGTTCTCGACCGCAAGGAAGACCCAGGCCGAACTTCCATGCAGCATGGGATCGGTCGATCGTTCCTGAGTTTTCTTTTCTTCAAATGGAATCAGGAGTAGCGTCTCTTCGATACCCTCAAAGCGCAACACCCGGACCGGAACGCCGGAACTCCGCAGCACGCTCTCCGAGCGAACCGGCCGCTTCCACTCAATTTCAAACGCTCTGCCCGCCTGGCGATCATGTGGTTCCCATGACACCACGAGTGCGGCTCGCTCCAGCCCGAACGGCATGTAGGCGTATCCGTCGCCGTCCCCTCCATGGATATGGATGATCTGCGAATCACCCAGGTACTCGACCGATGCGCCGGCAGCACTCGCGGCAGATCCCCAGGTGAGACTCTTGATGAAGTTCGCCGTTTCGATTCCTTCGCCCAAAGCATTCTTTGGATCGGGCCGCACGAAGCTATAAGGATGCGGAGAAAAACGCGTCACCGACGCGCTCTCGGGGGTAACGACCGCAAACCCGAAACCATTCCCCGTGACCAGGTGCGACGCTACAGCTGGCAGGCAAGAACACAAACACCCGCAGGCAAGTGTGAGAGAACGGACGACGCCCATGGCGCACCCAGTCTACGCCGCCAGCGCTTGCGCCAGCCTGCGGACCGTCAGTACAGTGATGTCGTCTTCCTGTCCAAACTCCTTCGCGGCGTCGGAAGAAATCCTGCTAGTGCTCGTCGCACCCCAGCGCGAACCGCAACGCTCCGCAAATCTCCTTCATGCGCTGGGCACTCAGCCTTGCCACACGCTTACCGAGCCGATCCTGTGAGACTGTAACCGCGTTGTGCAGGTTCACGGCGCAATGGGTCTTCATTCCGTCCTCTTCGTCCAGCACCACCTCGGACGGGACCCCGCGAATCGTTGAGGTGATCGGCGCAACCGTGACCGCAGCGAGATATCCAATGGCGCTGTCGCGGGTGAGCACGACAACCGGTCTCTTTTTGTCCGGTAGCTCAAACGAGTAGAGCCGAATGTCTCCGCGGCCTATTCCGGCAGCCACTCTGCCTCCGCTTCCCAGATCTCCGATTCGTCCTTCGTTTGTGGCCGGCTCCGGTATCCTTCTCGGTCCCGGTCTTCCTTGGCTTGCATCTCCATGCGTCTGAGATGTTCCCGCAGCGCCTCGCGCACCAACGCCGATCGGTTCACTTTCGACCGGCGCGCCGCCCGGTCCGCGGCCACAAGCAGCTTCTTATCGAGAACAATCTGTACGGTTTCCATTGTGGACTCTACTCCACAGTATACTCCACATCGAGTCGGACTGCGATTGTCGACTTCCTACGCCGCCAGCGCTTGCGCCAGCCTGCGGACCGTCAGTACAGTGATGTCGTCTTCCTGTCCAAACTCCTTCGCGGCATCGGCGATATAGAACGCCGTCTGGTTGCTCAGGTTGTGCACACGGTCGAATCCGAACAGTTCGCCGGTCGTCTTCCGCGCTTCCACCACTCCGTCGGAGAGCAAAAGGAGCCGGTCGCCGGGGTGCAGGTAGAGTCGCACCTCGTCGTATTTCACCTCCGGGACGGCGCCAAGCGGCAGGCCGCCGGGCAGTGCAATCTCCTGGCTGTTCAGGTAAGGGAACAGATGCCCCGCACTTGAAATCACAAGATCGCCATCCCGGCCGAACCAGAGCGCCTGGCAGGTCGTCAGGCTATCACTGCCGGTCAGCACGCGATTCAGCGATTCGAGAATCTTGGCCGGGCTCGTCTCCGGAATCCTCCGCAGCGCACCCATCAGCATCGATACGTTCATCGCCGCTTGCAGGCCGTGTCCCGCCACATCGCCGATCACCACCAGCAGGCCCCCATCGCTTCCGGGCTGCACATGGAAGAAGTCGCCGCCTACTTCAGTGGCTGGTTGGTACACCGAGTCCACCTCGTAACCCGGCGTTGCCACCTTCTCCAGTGGAATCATCAGTTCCTGCACACTGCGCGCTGCCGCCAGCTCGCTCTGCGCCCGCTCCCGGTCGTGCTGGATGCGCAGGAAGCGTACAAAGATGATCAGCACAATCGCCAGCAGACCGGCAAAGTCAGCGATCGATGCAAAGTGGATCGGTACCGGCCCAGCCTCGATCGTCAGTGGGGACTGGTAGGGATGTCCCGACGCGGTGCTCACCAGGCTAGTCATGATCGGCTCGGCGATGCCGATAATCGTCAGCACCAGCGGAATCAGCAGCAGGCCCGCCTCGAAGTTCCTGCGAATGGTCGCCGCAATTAGAGTGACGAAAATGAACAACGACCAGCCGATCATCCATAACAGGCTGCCCAGGTACACGCCCACCAGCGTCAGGACCACAAACGTTCCGTGACCGCCGACCAACAGCAGCGCAGGGCCTACCCCAAGCAGGATCGGCGACGTCCAGCGCAAAAGACGGAGGGGCCAGCGTTTTTTCAACGCCAGGAACGCAACCAGAAACTCAAAGTAAAGGTACGCCGAGAGAACTACCAGCTGCAGAATGATCGCTGCGTACCAGAGCTGATCGAGCCGGGCCAGACTCCCCGAAAGATCGATGAAGCCGATGGGAGCCTGCAAGATCTCGTGCAGCGCCAGCCACAGATACTCCACATGGCCCTTCTGCGTGAAATAGAGCGCCAACAGAAAAATCGCAAGAAACGTCAGCAGGATCGAGTTCACCAGCCGCGGCAGGCGCTCGAACAAGCTATGTGCGAACCAGAGGTTCCAGGATTGTTGCAGATCGTCCGGGCTGCCGATCCGGAAAGTCCTCTTCGAGAAGAACGACGTGTAGGCGTAGTAGCCAACCGGGATGAAGAGCGTTCGAACCGCAAGGGTCAGGTTGACCTCGTTTGCCGGCACGTCCAGCCGGTAGATGCGCGAGATCTCTTCGTACTTGTAGATGGCGTCGCCGTGGGGTCCCTCGGGAGTGATCTGCCGTCCGTTGGCGAATACATCCAGACCTGGTCCCGAAGCACCGATGGTCATACTTGTGTTTTGCGTAACCGGAAGTTCAATCAGCAGCGCCACCGGTCCGTGCCCGGGTGCCAGCTTCACATGGGCCCGAAACCAGACATAGGGCCTCTGGTGGCCGGCGGGGTGCGGCGCATCTTCCTCCCAATCTTTCTCGGAAACGCCTTCGGGGTGGTCCTGGTCCGGAACGTCGCTGATGGATTCGGTCGCATCGCGGACCTGCCATGCCGTGTCGTCGAAATCGGGCTTGGCAGCGTCGGGATTCGCCGTCACCCCGACCCGCCAGTTCTTGTCCAGAACAACAGGCGACCCGAGGTTCGTTGCATCCACCGTTACATCGGGGATATGAGGCGTATTGGCCGGAAGCGGCCGCGCATGCTCTTTCGGAGCCAGAATGGCGCCGAGAGGACTCCTCGGCGGGCCCTTCTTCGGGGGGGCCTGGGCCGCAACCTGCATCGATCCATACACTCCAAGCAGGGCGACAATCACGAAGCCTCGACGCACAAACCCTCCGCTGGTTCCCACGTGTTCACCACTCTAATTCACCGGATAAGCCGCTCCAAGTACATGGGAGTGCGCGTCCTTTGCAGGCCAGGCCCCTGGGTGTATCCGCGGTTACATTCTGCTGACAACAACGTTCGATTTTCACTTCCTCTGTGCTGCCGTCTGGACGGATACTAACGTCTAATAGGTCGAGCGAAGCGGAGGATTCGTGCCGCTACGCTGGTTTGGGCCGGAGGATCCACCCATGAAAACCTCGCTGAACGGGATCAGAGCAGGAGTGCTGGCATCGCTGGCATTGGCCATGGCAGGCGCACTGTGCGCTCAAAACACGCCCACCACTCCCGCAGCGCAGCCGAGCGACACCTCAGCTACGTCCAATACCTCCTCGCCGCAGCAGGGAACAGCTCCAGCCAGCACGCCGGCCGCCCAGCCCGCCCCGGGAACCACGCCCGTCGCCGGCGACACGCCGCCCCCTCCTCCGCAAACCACGCAGGAGTCCAAAAAGGACAAAAAGAAGGACAAAGACGCGAAGAACGATCCCGAGCCTGGAACCACCCCTGTCAGCGGTGACATAGCCGCAAAGGACGTCGACCCCGAGAAGGTCGTCCCCGTAGGCGGCGACATGATTAAAGTCAAGCCCGGCAGCGTTGAGGACGTCAGCGCCGTGGGCAATCGCGACATCGGCGGCCGCGGCCTGGGCAACTGGTACTCCACCGACAGCGAGATCAAGATGGGTAAGACCTACGCCGACGAGATCGAGAAGAGCACCCGCATGATCACCGATCCGGTGGTGACCGAATACGTCAACCGCGTCGGCCAGAACATCGTCAAGAACTCCGATTGCAAGGTGCCCTTCACCATCAAGGTCATCGACTCCGACGAGATC
>Ga0335069_10001646_pt1 | contig 35769 bp, 33 predicted proteins | sample Lox_Sample_11_FD_206714 | JGI IMG/M metagenome (GOLD analysis project Ga0335069, IMG submission 206714) | Soil microbial communities from Loxahatchee National Wildlife Refuge, Florida, United States - Lox_Sample_1.1 | ecosystem: Environmental > Terrestrial > Soil > Wetlands | place: USA... | reverse complement strand
CCTTCATCTGCTGGGACCAGATGTTCGGCACGCTTCGCCGGGAGGACGCCCCCGTGGTCTACGGGGTCAGCCATCCGCTCCGGAGCTTCGACCCGGTCTGGGCGCAGGTCCAGCCGCTCTGGGCGCTCCTGCAGGCGGTCCGGCGCGCGCCGTCGATGCGCGAGGCGCTCCGGTACCTGTTCGCCTCCCCGGCCTGGCACCCCGACTGGCTCGGGCCCATTCTCCCGCGACGCGGCGTCGATCCGGAGGCCCTCCCGAAGTTCGACGTGCATCCCGGCCGCCGGCGCCTCGGCTACGTCGCCGCGCAGCTGGCGCTGATCGTCGTGGTCGCCTTCGCGCTCCTCACCTGGCACCAGGCGCTGTCCGTTCCCGCGCTGGTGACCGCGGTGGCCTGGGTGCTGGTCTCGCTGGTGGCCGGCGCAGCCCTCCTCGAGGGGCGGCGCTGGGCGGTCGGGCTGGAGCTGGCCCGGATCGGGGTCCTCGCCGCCGCGCTGGCGGTGGTGCTGCTCCTGCCCTCGCTCGGGCCGGTGCTGCTCGCGACCCGCTGAGGCCGCGGCGACGACGCGCAGAGCCCGGGGCCAGGATCCGGCCGATCGCCAGGGCAAACTGTTGCCCCTGCAACCGCCGCCGAGACCCCGGCGCTCTGTCGTTGACAGTCCGGGTGCTCTCCGGAACGCTCTGTCCGGCTTGCCGGATCGCGGTCCCCGGGGAGGAGCGGACATGAGAAGCAGGCGGCAGTTCCTCAAGGAGCTGGCAGGGGGGGCGGCGCTGCTCGGATCCGGCGCCCTGCTGCCATCCTCGCTGCGCGCGGCCGAGTCTCCCGTCGGTCCATCGGGACTTCCCGCCGGGACGCTCGAGACGTCGTTCCTCGAAGCGCTTCCGGGAAAGCGTCCGCTCATCAAGCGAACCTACCGGCCACCGAATTTCGAGACCCCGCTCGAGGTCTTCGACCAGGTCTTCACCCCCAACGACGCCTTCTTCGTCCGCTACCACCTGCCGCAGATCCCCCAGGTGCCGGCCGCGGAGTGGAAGCTGCAGATCGGCGGCGACTCGGTGGAGAAGCCCTTCACCCTGGACTTGCCCTCGCTGCAGAAGGACTTCGAGCAGGTCGAGCTCGCCTCCGTGTGCCAGTGCTCGGGCAATCGCCGGGGGCTGTCCGATCCCCACGTGGCGGGCGTCGAGTGGGGCATCGGGGCCATGGGCAATGCTCGCTGGAAGGGCGCGCGGCTCAAGGACGTGCTGGCCCGGGCAGGGGTGAAGAAGGAGGCCCTCGAGGTGGTGGTCAACGGCGCCGACCACGGCTCGCTCGAGGCAACGCCGGACTTCGTGAAGTGCGTCCCGATCTGGAAGGCGATGGACGAGAATACCCTGCTCGTCTGGCAGATGAACGGCGAGCCGCTGCCCCACTTCAACGGGGCGCCGGTGCGGATGATCGTCCCCGGCTGGACAGCCACCTACTGGATGAAGCACATCATCTCCATCCAGGTGGTGTCGCAGCCGTTCAAGAACTTCTGGATGTCGACGGCCTATCGGATCCCCAAGGGCAAGTTCCCGGTGGTGGACCGGTTCCTCTCCCAGGAGACCGACGTCAACGCCCCGATCACCGACATCGTCGTGAACTCGCTGCTCACCAGCCCCCGCGAGGGCCAGAGCCTTCGCGCCGGACGGCCGGTCGAGGTCAAGGGCATCGCCTGGGACAACGGGAGCGGGATCCAGACGGTCGAGATCTCCGTCGACGGCGGTCGCAGCTGGCAGACTGCGACGCTGGATCAAGACTTTGGTCGGTACTCGTTCCGCGGCTTCCGCCACGGCTTCAAGGCCGGCGCCAAGGGCGAGGTGACGGTCATGGCCAAGGCCACCAACCGGATGGGCGCCTCGCAGGTCTCGGAGCTGATCTTCAATCCCGCCGGGTACCACAACAACGTCGTCTCCCGGGTCACGGTCCGGGTCGGATAGGGGCACGCCGATGAGCTCGCTGATCATCCTCGCCCTCCTCGCCGCGGCTCCGGCCTACCCCGACGAGAACCGCGTCCGGCTCAAGGAAGGACCGGCCCGTGACCTGGTCCTTGGCCGCTGCGCCGCCTGCCACAGCCAGGACTACATCCCGATGAACTCGCCGTTCCTCGACCGCAAGGGCTGGGAGGCCGAGGTCAACAAGATGGTGAAGGCCTTCGGCGCCCCGATGGAGCCGGATGAGACGGCGAAGATCGTCGACTACCTCGCCACCAACTACGGGAAGAAGTAGGGCTGGGCCTCGAGGAACGCCCTCAGCTCGGCGGTGACCGCCTCGGGCGCGTCGATGGGGGACATGTGGCCGGCGCGCGGGATGCGTACCAGCCGCGCACCGGCGATCCCCTCGGCGATCTCTTCGGCCCGGGCGGGCACCGTGGCCGTGTCCTCCTCGCCCACCAGCACCAGGGTCGGGCAGCGGATGCGCGCGAGCAGCGGCGTCGCAGCCTCGCGCCGGAGCACGCCCTCCACCGCCCGCGGCATCGCCACGCGGTCGAGCCGCAGCAGATGCTCGCGCCAGCGGCCCAGGTCCGCGGCGCGGGCCGGATCTCGGCGGGCACTCTCGCCATGCATGATCGCCAGGACCCGGCCCACCACCGGCCGCACGCCCAGCCAGCGCGCCACCCACTCCATCCGGCGGTAGCGCGGCACGTTCCCGGGCGGCTCGGGTCCGGCGGAGGTGTCGAGCAGCGCGAGCGACCGCACCAGATCGGGCCGCCGCGCCGCCAGACGCATTCCGACGAATCCGCCCATCGACAGCCCCACGAAGTGCACCGGGGCGATGTGCAGCGAGTCGATCAGCGCCGCCACGTCGTCGGCCAGCGTGTCCATGTCCATGCCGGTTGGCGGCGCCTCGCTCTGGCCCTGGCCACGGTGGTCGTAGGCGACGCAGCGGAAGCGTGCGCGCAAGGTGGCGACCTGTGCGTCCCACATCCGCAGCGAATAGAGCAGGCCGTGGGAGAACAGCACCGTCTGCCCCCCACCACCCGAGTCCTCGACCGCGAGCTGGACGCCGTTGCAAACGATGCGGGTCGCCATGAGGCGCTAGCCTAGGCGTCTGCCCGGCCCGCTCGTGCGGTGAATAGCGGGCCCAGGCGGGGCGTCTCGCCACCAGGCAAGGAAGGACGGAAACCGACGATGCGCAGGATGCTCTTCATGGGATGCGTGGTGCTCGCCTCGGGCTGCGTGGTCCGCGAGTACCGTGAGCCGCCGCCGCCCGTCGCCTACCGCCCGCCGCCTCCGCCCCCGCAGCCGGCCCCGCAGCCGGCCCCGGTGGTGGAGCAGGACAGCGGCTGGGAGGCCGTCTCCATCGAGCCCCCGTTGGAGCAGCCGGCGCCAGTGGCCATCCCCTGGGCGCCTCCGCCGATGCTGTGGGATCCGCCGCCTCCGCGGCCGTGGATCGACGCGGTGTGGGTCGGGGGCCACTGGACCTGGTGGAGCGGTGAGTGGGTCTGGGCCCGCGGGCACTGGGCGCGTCCGCCTACCCCGGGCTGGGTCTACTCCGAGCCGTACTACGAGCACCGCGGCGACGCGGTGGTGTTCGTCGCCGGCTTCTGGCGGCCGGTGGTGCACGCCTTCGTCCCGCCGCCGCCCACCGTCTACGTCCCGCTGGTCCAGGTGCGCGTGGTGCACGTGGGCTACGCGCGGCCCATCGGCCCGCACGGCGTGTTCGTCCCGCCGCCACCCGGCTCGCAGCCCGGGATCATCGTGCCCGCGCCGGTGGGCACCTCTCCCGCGGTCGTGCTGAGCGCGCCGCCCGTCGTCCGGCCGGGGATGGTCGTCCGCCCCGTGTCGCGCGGTGGGGTGGTCGAGGTGGTCGCTCCCGCCGGCGTGACCCGCGAGGGACGCCCGGTGATCGCCCAGGCCCCTGTCGTCGCGCACGACGCCGCCTCGGTTCACCCGGTGGTCGTCGCACCACCCCCCCCCGTCCGGAATGCCACCGGTCCAGCTCCGTTCCCGGCCCGGCCGCCGGCCACGGTCGCGGCCCCCCCGGTGACCACGCCGGCGCCGGCCCCGTCCAGCACCGGCACCGTCTCGGTCCGACCACTGCCACCTCCCCAGCCAGGGCAGCCGGTGCTGCAGCCCGTCCTCCGCCCCGAGCCGCTCGGCGGCCAGAGCAACGGGCCCCGCCCGTGGCCGAACGGCGTGGATCGCTCGGGCAACGAGGGTCCGCTGCTCCGCCCCGATCCCCGGACCGACGCGGCACCCCGTCCGCCGGTCCAGGGCGGAGCGCCCGCTGCCCGGCCGCCCGCGGCTCCGGTGACGCCGTCCCTCCAGAGCGCTTCTCCGTCGGCCCGGCCGGCCACGACTCCGGTCCCTCTGCGTGCCGAGGCCACCCGGCCTCGCCCGCGCGCCCCCGCGAAGGTCGATCCCGAGGAAAAGAAGGGGCACCCCGACCCGCACGAGCGCTGAGCCCGGCGGCCCGTCCGCTCTCGAGCTCGCCCAGACCTCGGCGGGCTGGAGAATGGCGACGGCAGGAACTCCGGTAGACTCCGGCGCTCGAGCCCCGTGCCCCGCGCCCGACCCGCCGCCATCGTCCTCGCCGCATCCCCCCTCCGCGAGCGCCTCCAGCGCTTGCTCGCCGAGCTGGACGCGCTACGCGACGAGGTGGCCCAGCTCGAGCTGGAGCGCGAGACGCTCCGGGGAGAGCTGGCGGCCTTCGAGGTGAGGCACCGAGCCGAGGTCGCCGATGAGCAGCGCCTCCTCCACCGCATCGCCTCGGTCGTGCGGCAGCTCGAGCGCTGGGTGGAGATGCTCGAGGACGCGGAGCCGCGCCAGCGCGCCGCCCGGGCCCGCCGCGTCGAGCGGCAGCGCACCCGCGAGTTGCACCAGGAATCGACCGACGCCGAGCCCGCCGGCGAGGAGCCCGCGCTGGAGCCCACACCCGCGGCGGAGCTGAAGTCGCTCTACCGGCGGCTCGCGCGCCGCTTTCATCCCGACCTGGCCCGGACGGAGGAGGAGCAGGTCCGTCACGCCGCGCTCATGGCGCGGATCAATGTGCTGTACCGGGCGGGTGACCGCGCAGGGCTGGAGGCGCTGGCGGACCAGGCGCTCGGCTCGGAGCTCCCCGAGCCCGCGGTCTCGCTCGAGGACGAGGTCCGGCTGCTGGAGGAGCGGCGGGCACGCTTCGAGTCGGCGCGCGACGGGCTCCGGCTCGACCTCGAGTCGCTCCGCGGCTGTGCCACGGCCGAGCTCCTCCGGCGGTCGCGCGAGGCCGAGGAGGGCGGAGGTGACTTCTTCGACCAGCTGCGCGCCGAGCTGTCCTCGCGGTACGAGGTGGCGCTCGGCGACGTGCGCGATGCTGCAGGGGCGCTGGAGGACGCGGTGAGACGAGCAAACCGACGGTCGCTGGCCACCGAGGGGAGGCGGTCGCTGGACCGGGCCTTCGACCCGCTCGGACGCCAGCGGCTGGTGCGGCTCTCGCTCGAGGCGCTGGAGGCGGCCCGGGCCGCACCCGAGGCGAGGGCGGAGGCCGAACGGATCGCCGAGCTGGCCCGGACCTCACCGGCCGCGGCACGCCTGGTCCTGTTCGCCTATGCGAGCGAGCTGGTGCCGCATCCGCTGGATGGCCTGCGGACCTACGAGGATCTCGCCCTCCGGTTCGAGCACCTCGGCACGCGGGACGAGGAGCACCGGACGCTCGAGCGCGCGCTGGTGGAGGTGGCGGACCTGGTCGAGTTCGGGATCCGCCGCGCCGGTGAGCGGCTGGTGCAGAGCGGGCTACGGTTCCGGCGCGCTCTGTTGCGCGACGCGGTGCCGCTCGCGCTCCGGAAGCATGCGCTGCGGGTCGAGTTCCGGCGGGTGCTGGCCACGCTCGGCGAGCGCACCGGCTGCCCCGAGTGCGAGGAGGAGATCTTCGCGGTCCCGCTCTACCGGCTCCGGGGGCTGGACGACCTGCACGCCAGCGCCTGTCCACGCTGCGGGCACCTCGTCCGGAGCTACTTCCTGCCCCGGGGCAAGGACGTGCAGTCGGTGCTCAACACGGCGTTCCTCGACCTCGAGCTGCTCTCCGAGTGGAGCTTCCGCATGGGAACGGCCTCGGTCTCGCTCCAGCTCCTCCCGGTCCAGCTCGAGCGGATGACGGTGGGACAGCTCAAGCGGCGATTCTGGGCCGACGTGCTCGAGCGGCACGGCGTTCCGGTGCCGGTGGACGCGGTCCGGCTACTCCAGGCGCGCCGGCCGGTGCAGGAGCGCCGGAAGTTGGCCGATCTCGACCGACGGGAGTTCGTGCTGGCGTTCGGGGACAAGGCCGGGGTCTCGGTCGGCGACGCGCTGGAGACCGTCAGGCACCGCATCCGGACCCGTTTCCGGCCGGAGACGGCCGCCCCGGGGCGCTGAAGGAGAAACCCCGGGACGCATCGAGCCGCTCGATGCATCCCGGGCAGTGAGCTCACCACCGGCCAGGTTCCCGCCGTTCCGCCTTCCGTCGCCCCAGGCGCTTCTTGGCCTCGAGCCGGCGCTCCTTCGCCCCCCGCGACGGGCGCGTGGGCCGCCTCGGCTTCGGCACCCGGGTGAGCCCGAGGAGGGCGGCGCGGAGCCGCCCCAGCGCGGCGCCGCGGTTCTGCGCCTGGCTCCGGCGCTCCGTCGCGGTGACGGTGACTCCGGTCGGCGGATGGACCAGGCGGACGGCCGAGGCGGTCTTGTTGCGGTGCTGGCCCCCGGGACCTCCACCGACGAAGGTGTAGACCTCGCACGCGGCGAGCAGCGCCCCGTCGTCCAGGGCAAGCGCGGCCCGTGCCGCCGCGCGCCGCCCGTCCTGAGGAAGAGGCTCCATTCCGGCCCCCGGTGTACACGGCCTGGCACCCCGTTGGCACCGGACGCCGGGTGTCTCTCGGGAGGTGCAGAGCGCGTGTCGCCCTGTTAGCACCGCACCTCCGCCCCCATGCACCGGATCCACCTCGAGGGTGCCCGCACCCACAACCTGGCGGGCGTCAGCGTCGAGCTCCTCGCCGGCCAGCTCACCGCCGTCACCGGGGTTTCGGGCAGCGGCAAGAGCAGTCTTGCCGTGGACACCCTCTACGCGGAGGGGCAGCGGCGCTTCGTCGAGAGCTTCAGCCCCTATGCCCGCCAGTTCCTGGAGCGCCTCGAGCGGCCCCCCGTGGACCGGCTCGAGCCGGTGGCCGCCGGCATCGCCGTCGACCGCCGCACCAGCGTCAAGAGCTCGCGGTCCACCGTCGCCACGCTCGCCGACCTCGAGGCCTACTTCTCGGCGCTCTTCACCCGCGAGGCGCTCCCGCTCTGCCCCGACCACGGGGTGGAGGCCGTCCGCCGCGACCCGGACTCTGCTGCCCAGGCGCTGGTGGACGCGCAAGCCGGGGTCCCGGTGGTGCTGACCTTCCCGGTCCGGGTGCCCGACACCGAGACGTTCATCGGCGTGCGCGCGCGCCTGCTGAAGGACGGGTTCCGCCGGTTGCTCATCGGCGGCGAGGTACGCCCGCTCGAGGATCTGCGCCCGGCGGAGGCGATGGGCGCCGCCGGCCAGGCCGACGTGGTCGTCGACCGACTCACCCTGTCGAGGAACGCCCGCGGCCGTCTGGCCGCCTCGCTGGAGCAAGCCTGGACCGAGGGGCACGGTGACGCGCACCTCTGGGTGGGCGAGCAGCGGCGCGCGGTGAGGCAGGGGCTGGTGTGCCCCGTCTGTGCCCGTGGGTTCGAGCCGGCCCGGCCCGGCCTCTTCAGCTACCAGTCCCCGCTGGGCGCCTGTCCCGTGTGCCGCGGCTTCGGCCGCACGCTCGACATCGACTGGGCCAAGGTCATCCCCGATGACGGGCTGAGCATCGAGGACGGAGCCCTCCGGCCCTGGAACGGGCGCTCGAGCGAGTGGGAGCGCGGGCAGCTGGTCCGCTTCGCGAAGTCGAACCGCATCCCGCTCGACGTGCCGTGGCGCGACCTCGGTCCCGAGCAGCGCGAGGCGGTGCTCGAAGGGGAAGGCGACTACCAAAGCGGGCGCTACCCGGGCCTCCGCGCCTGGTTCCGCTGGATGGAGTCGCGTACCTACAAGATGCACGTGCGGGTGCTGCTCAGCCGCTATCGCGCGTACACCCTGTGCGGAAGGTGCAGCGGCGCGCGCCTCAACCCCGACGCGCTCCGCTACCGCGTCGGCGGGCTCGATCTCGCCGCGTGGCACGGGCTCGAGGTCGGCGAGGCACACCGCCGCCTCGAGTCGCTCGCCACGCGCACCGGCCAGGGCGAGCTGGCGCGGCGCGAGCTGATGAGCCGGCTCGGGTGGCTGGTCCGGGTAGGGCTCGGCTACCTCGGACTCGACCGCCAGAGCCGCACCCTCTCCGGAGGCGAGGCGCAGCGGGTCTCGCTCACCGCCGCGCTGGGCACCGGGCTCACCGGGGCACTGTTCGTCCTCGACGAGCCGTCGGTCGGACTGCACCCCGCGGACCTCCCTCCGCTCACCACTGCGCTGGGGGAGCTTGCCCGGCGTGGCAACGCGGTGCTGGTCCTCGAGCACGACCCGGCGCTGGTCCGCGCCAGCGACCGCGTCCTCGAGCTCGGCCCCGGCGCGGGGCCCGAGGGCGGACGGCTGTGCTTCGACGGGACCCCCGCCGCGCTCGCCCGTCGCGGCGACCTGCCCACCGGCCGCGTCCTCGCCGGGAGCCGCGTCCACGCGCGCCCGCGCCGGACTCCAGCGGGCTGGATCGACGTCCGCGGCGCCACCGCCAACAACCTGGCCGAGGTGAACGTCCGGCTCCCGCTGGGCGTCCTGGGCGCCGTCTGCGGACCGAGCGGCTCGGGGAAGAGCACCCTCGCCGAGGAGGTGGTCCACCGGAGCCTCGCTCGCGCGCTGGGCCAGGCCGACGTCGAGCCCCCCGGGGCGGTGGCATCCGTCGTGCCGGGGCTGCCGCTCACCCGCGTGGTCCTGGTGGACCAGGCGCCGCTCGGCCGGACCTCGCGCGGGAACGCCGCGACGTACACCCGGGCCTGGGACGCGTTCCGCAGGCGCTTCGCCGCCGAGCCGGATGCGGTGCTCCGCGGCTTCGGCCCGGCCCACTTCTCCTTCAACGTCGACGGCGGGCGCTGCGAGGCCTGCTCCGGGGAGGGCAGCCAGACGGTGGAGATGCAGTTCCTCGCCGACGTGGCGCTGACCTGCCCGAGCTGCCGCGGCCGGCGCTTCAAGCCCGAGGTGCTCGAGGTCCAGCTGAAGGGCCACGCGGTCTCGGACGTGCTGGCGATGACGGTCGACCGGGCGCTGGCGGCGTTCGGCGACGAGCGCCCCATCGCCGAGGCGCTTCGGCCGCTGCAGCGGCTCGGGCTCGGCTACCTTCCCATCGGCCAGCCGCTGTCGACCCTGTCGGGCGGCGAGGCCCAGCGGGTGAAGCTCGCCCGCGCGCTCGGCGGTGCGCAGGGCGGCGTCCTCTACGTGCTCGACGAGCCCAGCGCCGGGCTCCACGGCGAGGACGTGGCCCAGGTGCTCGAGGCGCTGCACGGCCTGGTCGATTCCGGCGCGAGCGTGCTGGTCGTCGACCACGACCTGGACCTCCTCCACGCGTCGGACTGGCTGGTCGAGCTTGGCCCCGGCGGCGGACGCGAGGGCGGACGGGTGGTGGCGGAGGGGCCACCGGAACAGGTTGCTCGCGGCCAGACCCGGACCGGCGAGGCGCTCCGGGCCGCGGAGTCGGTCCCGGCCGGCCCGGTGGCCCCGGGGCCCGGGGAGGGCGTGCAGTGGCTCGAGGTGGAGCACGCCCGCGAGCACAACCTCGCCGATGTGAGCTGTCGCATCCCGCTCGGAAAGCTGGTGGTGCTCACCGGGCCCAGCGGCTCGGGCAAGTCGACGCTCGCCTTCGACGTGGTGTTCGCCGAGGCGCAGCGTCGCTTCACCGAGACCCTCAGCCCGTACGCCCGGCAGTTCCTACCCACCTTGCCCCGCCCGGACGTCGAGCGGATCCGTGGGCTTCCCCCAGCCGTCGCGCTGGAGCAGCGGACCGCTCGCGCCGGCGCCACCAGCACCGTCGCCACCGTGACCGAGGTGGCGCACTACCTCCGGCTGCTCTTCGCCAAGCTGGGAACGCCTCACTGTCCCGACGACGACACCGCCATCGCTCCGCGCTCCGCCGAGGAGCTCCTCGCCGAGGCCCGCGTGATGCGAGGCACGGTCGAGCTCCTCGCCCCGGTGGTGCGGGCCCGGAAAGGCACCTACCTCGACGTCTTCGCCGCCGGGGCCCGCGCCGGGGTGAAGGAGGCGATCTGCGACGGGGCCCGGGTGTCGACCGACGCGCCGCCGAAGCTGGCCCGGAGCCGCGAGCACACCATCGACCTGGTGCTCTGGGCCGGACCCGCCGCGGATCTCCCGGACGAGGCGTTCCAGCAGGCGCTTCGCTGGGGCCAGGGCGCGGTGAAGGTGCTGCGCGCCGGGCGCGAGAAGCTGCTGTCGTCCGAGCGCAGCTGCCCCCGCTGTGGCACCGCCATTCCCGAGCTGGACCCGAGGTGGTTCTCCTTCAATACGGCGCAGGGCCGATGCGAGGACTGCGAGGGCACAGGCCTGGAGGGCCGAGGCGTCGAGGGCGAGTCGACGGACCCGTGCCCCACCTGCGAGGGGACGCGGCTCCAGCCCGTGCCGAGGGCGGTGCGCCTCTTCGGGCGCCGCTACCCTGAGGTGGTGCAGCAGCCGGTGGTGCAGGCGCTGGAGAGTGTCCGCCGGTGGTCGCTCTCGGGTGACGCGGCCTGCATCGGAGGCGCGGCGCTGGGCGAGCTGGTGCGCCGGCTCGAGTTCCTCGAGCGGGTGGGCCTCGGCTACCTCTCGCTGGACCGCGCGGCATCCACGCTCAGCGGCGGCGAGATGCAGCGGCTCCGGCTGTCGGCCCAGGCTGGCGCGGGGCTCACTGGCGCGCTCTACGTGCTCGACGAGCCGACCATCGGGCTCCATCCGCGCGACACCGGCCGGCTGCTGGAGAACCTGCGCGCCCTGGTCGACACCGGGAGCACGGTGCTGGTCGTCGAGCACGACCTCGACACGCTCCACGCCGCGGACCACCTGGTCGACCTCGGTCCGGGGGGAGGCCGGCTCGGAGGCCGCATCGTCGCCTCCGGGTCTCCCGCGGAGGTGCTGTCCTCGGACGCATCGCCGACGGCCCGCGCACTCCAGCTGCCGGTGCGCGGGCTCCGGCCGCTGCGCCCACCCCCGCGCGACTGGCTCCGGCTCGATGGGGCGCGGTGCCACAACCTGCGAGGCGTGGACCTCGCGCTCCCCCTCGGCCGGATGACGGTGGTGGCCGGCGTGTCCGGGTCGGGCAAGAGCACGCTGGTGCGCCGGGTGCTGCTCCCCGCGGTGCGGGAGGCGCTCGGCCGCACCACCCCGCCACCCGGACCCTTCCGCCGGCTCTCCGGGCTCGGGCCGCTCCGCCGGGTGCTGGCGGTGGACCAGTCCCCCATCGGCCGGACTCCGCGGAGCGTCCCCGCCACCTTCCTCGGCATCTGGGACGAGCTGCGGAGGGTGTTCGCCGGGACGCCCGACGCGCGGGCGCGAGGCTTCGGACCGGGGCGCTTCTCGTTCAACTCGGCGGGTGGCGGACGCTGCGCGGCCTGCGCGGGGCAGGGGAGCATCAGCCACGAGATGTCGTTCCTCCCCGATGTCACCACCCCCTGCGAGGCCTGCGGTGGGGCGCGGTTCGAGCCAGCGACCCTGGAGGTGCGCTGGCGCGGGCTCAACGTGGGCGAGACGCTGCGTCTCACCGTCGACGAGGCGCTGGAGGCGTTCTCCGCGCTGCCGCGGGTGGCGGGCCCGCTGCGCTGCCTCTCGGAGCTGGGAGTGGGGTATCTCCAGCTCGGACAGGGGAGCCACACGCTCTCGGGGGGCGAGGCGCAGCGGCTGAAGCTCGCCGCCGAGCTCACCGCCACCGCGCGGCACGAGCCCACCACCGGGCTCCACCTGGGCGACGTGGCGAAGCTCCTTCGGGTGCTGGATCAGCTCGTCGCGCGCGGCGACACGCTGGTGGTCATCGAGCACCACCCGGTGGTCATCGCCGCGGCGGACCACGTGGTGGAGCTCGGACCCGAGGGCGGCGAGGCGGGTGGGCGCATCGTGGCCCAGGGTTCCCCGGCCGAGGTGGCGCGGGCGGGCACGGCGACCGCGCCAGTCATCCGGGGAATCCTCGGGGACGAGCCTCGCCAGCGCGCGGGCTAGGACGCCCCGGGGCGCGACTACCGGTGTGCCTTCTTGGTGGTCTTCTTCGAGGAGGTGCTCGCCTTGGCGGAGGTGGCCACCGTCTTCTTCTTCGGCTCGTCCACCTTCACCGGCTCGACCTTCCGCTCGGCGAGCAGCGCCTTCTCGCGCTCGAGGTCGCGGACCTTCAGCTCCAGCGAGGCCTGGGTCTTCGCCAGGTCCTTCACCTTGCCCTCGAGCGCCGCCGACCGCTCGCTCTCCTTCCTGAGCGCGGTCTCCGCCTCGTCCTTGGCGCCCTTGAGGGTGCACGAGCTCCAGGCGCCCACGACGATTGCGGCCACCAGGAGAATCCACGGAAGCTTGGAGGGTCGAGAGCGGCGCCACTCCGCCTCGAACTCGGCAGTTGTCGACACGAGGCCATCACCTTAGCAGGCCAGCCCCCCCGTGCTAGTTCCCTGGGAGAGATGGCCACCCTCTCGCACACCGAGTTGACGGCGGGTCCGCGGGCGCCGGAGCGCTGGGTGCTCTTCGCCCACGGGCTCCTCGGGCAAGGCGGAAACTGGCGCTCGTTCGGCAGGAGGTGGGTGGAGGCGCACCCGACCTGGGGGGCGGCGCTGGTGGATCTGCGGCTCCATGGCGACTCCCGTACCGGCTTCGCTCCGCCGCACACCGTTCGCGCCGCGGCCGACGACGTGCTCGCGCTCGTCCCCGCGCTCCCCGGCCCGGTGGAGGCCGTGGTGGGTCATTCCCTGGGTGGGAAGGTGGCGCTCGCCGCCCAGCGCGCGAGCGGGCATCGGTTTCCGCGCACGGTGGTGCTCGACGCATCGCCCTCCGCGCGGCCGGAGGGGCTCGGCTCCGAGCAGAGCCGGGACGTGCTCGCGCTCCTCGCCCGGCTCCCGCGCGAGTACGCGACCCGGATTGAGTTCGTCACCGCGGTCGAGGCCGGCGGTCAGCCCCGGGCCATCGCCCAGTGGCTGGCGATGGCGCTTCGGCCCGGCGGCCGGGGCTTCGTGCTCCCGGTGGATCTGCCGGGGCTCGAGTCCCTCTTCCAGAGCGTCCTGGCCGAGGACGACTGGGACGTCGTGCGCTCGGTTCCGCCGGGGCAGCGGATCGGCTTCGTGGTGGGTGGCCGCTCGGGTGTGGTCGAGCCGACGGCGCGCGAGCGGCTCGCGGCGCTCGCGCCGGCGGTGACCCTGGAGGAGATCCCCGGCGCCGGCCACTGGCTCCAGGTCGACGCCCCGGACGCGACCTTCGCCGCCGTGGAGCGGGCGCTTCTCTAGCGCGGCGCCCAGCCGAAGAAGAGGTGGCAGAGAGCGGTCGCGGCGACGTAGCCGGCCAGGTCCGCGCTGAGGCAGGCCAGGAGCGTGTGCCGCAGAACCCGGACCTGCACGCTGCCGAAGTAGACCGCCAGCACGTAGAAGGTGGTGTCGGTCCCGGCGTTCAGGAGGCAGACCAGGTACCCGATGAACGAGTCGGGGCCGTGCGTCTTCATTGCCTCGCTCATCACCCCCAGCGCACCGGTGCCGGACAGCGGCTTGATCAACGCCATCGGCAGGGCCTCCACCGGGAAGCCCACCCGGGAGGTGAGGGGTGACAGCACCCGGGCCAGCGCGTCCATCGCCCCCGAGGCGCGGAACATGGCGATGCCCACCAGGATCGCGACCAGGAAGGGAATGATGGTGACGCCGATCTGGAAGCCCTCCTTCGCTGCCACCACGAAGACCTCGTACACCTTCACTTTCCGGGCGACGCCGAACAGAAGGATCAGCAGCATCAGGAAGGGCAGGAGCCACTGGCTCATGAACGCGCGGAACACCTCGAAGCCGGTGTGGGTGGCCGACAGGCCCTGGGCCGCCCGCACCACCGCGACCCCGAAGGCGATCAGGACCACCAGGGCGAACAGTCGCCGGGCTGGCGTGGCCGGGGCGTGGGGCGCGGCGAGCTTCTCCGCCGCCGCCAGCGCCGCCGCGTCCGGCTCCTTCCGGGGGGTGGGGTCCGGCGCGCCCGCCGGCAGCGCATAGCGCTCGGGGGCGAAGCGGGGGCTCCGCTCCAGCAGCTTCGCCACCACCACCGCGGTGGCCGCCGCCGAGAAGGTCGAGAGGAAGGAGGGGAGGACGATGCCCGCCGGGTCCTTCGAGCCGAGCGCCGCCCGCACCGCCACCGCTCCCAGCGGGAGGATGGCCACCCCGGCCGCGTTGAGCGAGAGGAAGAGCGCCATGGAATTGGTGGCCACCCCGGGGTAGCGATTGAGCGTGTTCAGCTCGGCCATCGCCTTCAGCCCGAACGGGGTGGCGGCGTTCCCCAGGCCGAGCATGTTCGCCGCGAGGTTGAGGATCATCGGCCCCATGGCGGGATGGTCTTCCGGGACCTCCGGAAAGAGCCGCCGCATCAGGGGCCGGAGGCCGCGGGCAATGGAGCGCATCAGCCCTCCCTCGCGGACGATGCCGAAGAAGCCGAGCCAGAGCGCCATCTGGCCCACGAGACTGATGGCGAGCGCGACCGCGTCCCTCGCCGCGGTGAGGGAGGCCTCGGTGACCTGGGGCATGGTGCCGCGAAAGGCTGCGGTAAGGACGGAGCCCGCGATGAGGACGAAGAAGATGCCGTTGAGCACGGGGTCTTGCACCCTAGCAGCGAGAGCGGACGCCCCGGACCCCTGTGCGGGGGTGCACGGAATGCAGCGAGCTGGCCCTGGCGAGTCGTCGAACGGTGAACGGCTCCGTTTGCCGCTCCCGAGGCACGCGGGTTACAGTTTTCGGGCCGTTTCCTCCGGGAGACTGCAATGGCTCGAGAGGCCCCGCCAGGAGAGGTGTGTCGCCAGGCGTCCGTCGACGGACGCACGGCGAGCGTCACGCCTGACGACGGGGTGGGCGGGCCGGTCCCGCGGCTTCCGCGCGGGGCCACCCTGGGCCGCTACGTCGTCCTGGACTGCCTGGGAAGCGGCGGCATGGGAGTCGTCTACCGCGCACACGACTTCGCCCTCGACCGGCGCGTGTCGCTGAAGCTCCTCCGCCCCTCGGGGAAGGACCCGGAGTCCCGGCGCGAGCGGCTCGTCTCCGAGGCGCAGGCCCTCGCCCGCGTCTCCCATCCCAACGTGCTCGCGGTGCACGACGTCGGCACCTGGGAGGAGGAGGTCTACCTCGCACTGGAACACGTGGAGGGCGAGACGCTCCGCAGCTGGCTCGACCGCGCTCCCCGGCGGCCGGTGGAGGTTCGCGGGATGTTCCTCCAGGCCGCCCGCGGGCTGCAGGCCATCCACGACGCCGGGCTGGTGCATCGGGACGTGAAGCCCGAGAACCTCCTGGTGGGCCGCGACGGGCGGCTCCGGGTGGCGGACCTGGGGCTGGCCATCACCGCGGGGAGCGCCAGCTCCGAGCCGGCTCGCGAGACGCTCCGGCCCGGAACTCCGGGGTACATGCCGCTGGAGCAGCACCGGGGAGAGCCGCTCGACGCGCGCGCCGACCAGTTCAGCCTCGCGGTCGCGATCTACGAGGCGCTCGTGGGGCGGCGGCCGTACGGAAGCCGCGGGGCCTCGCGCGAGGCGCTCGAGACGCGGCTGGCACGTGGACCGGGAGTGGAGGTGCCGCGAACGGCGGCCATCCCCGCGCGTCTCCGCGGTGCGCTCACCGCGTCGCTGAATCCCGACCGCACGAACCGTCCGGCTTCTCTGGTGCCGCTCATCGACGCGCTGGACGCGCCGGGAGTGCAGGCCAGGGGCACGCTGGGTGGAGCGATCGCGGTGGGCGCGGCGCTCGGGGTCCTGCTCCTGGCGATGATCCGGGGAAGCGCGACGCCGGTGGCCGCTGCCGAGGCGGCGACGTGGCTGCCCCCGGTGTACGAGTTCCAGACCGACGGCCTGGAACCGGCCGAGTCGGTGGTGGTGGCGAGCACGTTGGCCGCGCCGCTCGTGCCCCTCACCGCGGCGCCCCGGGAGTCTCCCGTCCGCAGCGGGCCGGTGACTCCGGCTGCGCTGCTCGCGACGGGTTCCGCCACCCTGGCACGCGCCCCGGAGCTGCTCACCATCGGCCGTCGCGCCCAGCCGCCCGGCGTGGTCGCCGCGCCGTTGCCCGCGCCGGCGCTCGACGCGGACCGGCTCTCGGAGCTGCGCAGCCTGGTCCAGGCGCTGTACCGCGCCCTCACCCAGCCACGGGAGGGCAGCGCGCAGGGCCCGCTCCTGGCGCTGTCGCCGGTGCCGGCGTTCGGGGCGAACGCTGGCGCCGCGGCTTCCACTGCGCCGCTCCAGATGGCGTCGGTCGCACCCGTGGGCGGCTCGGGGCCGGACTACGTGGACCCCTCGGGGCAGGCCATCGCCGCGATCGAGCGCCGGCTGGATCAGCAGATCCGCCAGAACCGGAGCACCCCGGAGATTGCCCAGACGCGGTTCGCGCTCGCCCAGGCCATCTGGAACTCGAGCGACGCCACCGACGCGCAGACCCGGGCGTTGACCCTGGCGCGCCAGAGCAAGGCCGCGCTCGACGCCGTGCTGGATCAGGACACCACCGTGGTCGAGCTCCGGGAGGCGGTGAACGACTGGATCTCGGTGCGCGAGGGACCGATCGGCAAACCGCGCGGCAATCTGCTGGCGGGGGGAAAGGCCGAGCTCAAGCTCGCGCCGATGGACAACACGGGGCCCACCGACATCGGCTTCTGACGTGTCCCGCTCCAACGCCACGAGGTCCGAGACCGATGGCCGGCCGTCGTCCCGCCCTGCGCGGACCAGCCAGCTGGTGGTGGCGCTCTCCTGTGACCGGCCGTTCGAGGCGCCGCGCGCGGTCGAGCTGACCGGCGCCTCCGAGGTGTGGCTGGGCCGTGCGCCTCCCGAGGCGCCGCCTGCCGTGGTCCGGCTCAGCTTCGTGGACGACCGGATGTCGGCGCTCCACGCGCGGCTACGGCGGGTCCTCGGACGCTGGGTCATCGAGGATGCAGGGAGCAAGAACGGCCTGCGCGTCCAGGGGACGCCACAACGCCGGGCCGTGCTCAACCCCGGGGACGCCATCGAGTGCGGGCAGACCTTCCTCGTCTTCGAGGAGCACGCCGCCGCTGACGAGCCACCGCCGTCGCTCCCCGCAGACGCCGCGGAGCTCGGCTGCCAGAGCTTCCACCCCGATCTCCTGTCCGCCTGGTCGGCGCTGGCCCGTGTTGCGCCCACCCGGGTGCCGGTGATGTTGCAGGGGGAGACAGGTACCGGGAAGGAGCTCGCCGCCCGAGCGCTCCACCTCTGGTCCGGACGGTCCGGGGCCTTCGTGGCGGTGAACTGCGGCGCGCTGCCGGAGCAGCTGGCCGAGAGCGAGCTCTTCGGGGTGCGGCGGGGCGCCTTCACCGGCGCGTTGGAGGACCGGCCGGGACTGCTCCGCGCCTCGAGTGGCGGCACGCTGCTCCTGGACGAGGTGGGTGAGCTGCCGGCTGCGCTGCAAGTGAAGCTGCTCCGCGTGCTCCAGGAGAACGAGGTCCAGCCGGTGGGCGCCGCGCAGCCGGTCCGGGTGGACCTGCGCGTCGTCACCGCCACCCACCGGGACCTCGCGGCGCTGGTGGAGGAGGACGCCTTCCGGAGCGACCTCTTCGCGCGGCTCACCGGGCTCGAGGTCGAGCTGCCGCCGCTCCGCGACCGGCGCGCCGACCTGGGTCTGCTCATCCCGACGCTGCTGAGACGCGCCGGCGCCGACGCGGGGGTGCGCCTCTCGCGCGAGGCGGGCCGGGCGCTGTTCCGCTGGAGCTGGCCGCACAACGTCCGCGAGCTGGAGAAGGCGCTGGCGCTGGCGGTGGCGCTGGCCGGACACGGGCGCATCGAGCTCGCCCACCTCCCGGAGCCGGTGCGCACCGCGCCCGAGCCCCGGCCGGACCCGATGGCCGGGCGCGCGACCCGGCCCCTGAGCGAGGCCGACGTGAGCCGCCGCACCGAGCTCATCGAGCTGCTCCGCACGCACCACGGGAACGTGAGCGCCGTCGCCCGTCAGATGGGCGTGGCGCGGATGCAGATCCAGCGGTGGTGCCGGCGCTTCCATCTGGATCCGGCGAGCTTCCGCGCTGCCTGACTGTGAGGCCCCGGAGGGTGCAACACCGCAGGGGTGCAACATCCGCGTGGGGTGCAACCTGTTGCACCCTGGGCCGCTGGTGCCGTTGTCCCAGGCAAATCGCCGCCGCGGGCCCGGCATGCCGACTGCAATTCCCTCGGCGCGAGTCGAGGCGGCCTGCGGTCCTGGGGCCACGGGGCGCCGTGGGTTCACTCTCCCCTCCCCACGGCGCCTCGTCTTTTTCAGTAGCTGTCGCTCGATCCGCCGCCGCCGCCCTCGCCGCCGCCGCCGCCACCGAAGCCGCTGCCCCCGCCGCCTCCGTCCCAGCCCCCACCGCCTCCCCCTCCGCCGCCCCAGCCGCCTCCGCCGCCGATCCACGGTGGGCCGCCCCAGTAGGTCCGGCGCCGCGGGTGCCGGCTGGAGCGCAGGAGCAGCATCAGGAGCACGAAGAGGATGAAGCCCCAGAAGCAGACGTCGAACCAGTGTGGCAAGACGACGGGTGGCTGCTGCCAGTCGGGTGCGCGCTGCCCGGGCTGGCGCTGGGTGGTGGAGGTGCCCGAGAGCGCCTCGGTGATGCCGTCGATCCCGGCGAGGATGGCGTCGTGGACCCGGTTCTCGCGCATCAGCGGGGCAATGCGCCGGCGGATGATGTCGTTGGACTGGAGGTCGGTCAGCTCGCCGCCGACTCCCTTGCCGGTCTCGATGCGGATGCGGCGCTCGCCGGTGGCGATGAGCAGCACCACGCCGTTGTCCTTGCCCTTCTGACCGGGCCGCCAGGTCTGGATGACCTGGTAGCCCACGTCCTCGATCGGCTCGCCTTCCAGCGAGGGTGTCACCAGGACGAAGATCTGGTTGGTGGTCTGCCGCTCGTAGTCACCCAGCCGGTTGTCGAGGTCCGCCAGCTCGGCCGGGGTGAGGACCCCCGCGGTGTCGGTGACGTAGTCGGTCTGCTTCGGGACGTTGAACGCCCAGGCGGAGCCGAACTCGAGGAGGAGGAGGGTCGCGCAGAGCGGGCCCCAGGCCCGCGTCCGCATCAGAAGGTCACCTTGGGCGCCTGCTGAGCGTCCGGTGAAGCCTGGAAGTAGACCCGAGGCTTGAACGTGCCGCCGGTGGCCCGCCTCACCACCGCGCCCCGGATCTTCCCGAGCTCGGTGTTGTAGTCCCGCACGGCCTCATTGTACTGCTCGCGTGCTCGGAGGATGCGGTTCTCGGTCCCCTCGAGCTGCACCTGGAGGTCGTGGTACTGGGCGTTGGCCTTGAGGTCGGGGTAGGCCTCGTTGGCCACCAGGAGCCGGGACAGGGCGCCTTGCAGCTGATCCTGGGCCTTCTGGAAGGCGGCGACCTTCTCCGGATCCTGCAGATCCTCTGCGCTGAGGGTGATGCTGGTGGCCCGGGCCCGGGCCTCAGTCACCTCGGTGAGCGTCTTCTCCTCGTGCTGGGCGGAGGCCTTCACCGTCGCCACCAGGTTCGGGACGAGGTCGGCCCGGCGCTGCAGCTGCGCCTGGTAGTCCGCCCACCTCGCGTCGCAGAGCTGGTCCTTGGCGATCAGCTGGTCGTACTGGTTGCAGCCAGCCAGGGCGAACAGTCCCACGGCGGCCACGAGGGCGATGGGGGCGCGGGTCGTCATGGCGACACCCTAACGCCCACCATGTGCGCACGCGCAAGCGAACTTTCGGACGGAGGTGTGCCTCCGGAGCGTCCTGGCAGGCAGACGCAAGTCCCGTCGGGACATTAGGATTCCTGTCTGTACCCGCCGCCGATGCGATCTGCCCCTTCCACGCCGACCAGCTCAGCGTGGGCGCGCACACCCGTGCCGCGTCCGCCCCGTGCCCGGCGGCGCGCGCGCCGTCGCCGCTGGATGCAGCGCACGGCGGTGGTGGTGCTCGCGCTGCTCAGCGCGGTCACGGTCCTCCACTCGGTCCTCAACTCGTCGATGGTGCGCTCGCGCCTGAGGGACAGGGTCGAGGCGGCGCTCGCCGCGCGGCTCGGCGGGGTGGAGCTCGGAAGCCACAGCGAGGTGGACTGGGGGATGCGTCTCAGCTTCGGACCTTTGCGCATCTCGCCCGAACCAGGCGCCCCGGTCGTTCTGGAGATGGAGCGGGTGCGCGTGCGGCCGCGATGGACCGCGCTGCTCGCCGGCCGGCTCGAGCCCGCCCTGGTGCAGCTGCGCACGGTGGTGGTGCGCCCGGGCACCCAGCTCGAAGGTCTCCGCGCGCTCGCCAGGCGACTGAAGACGAAGCCCCCCGCCTCGAAGGAGACGCCTGTCTCGGGGTCCTCGGGCGCCCGTCTGCCGCGGCTCGAGGTGCAGGACCTCCGCGTCGAGCTGGTGTCCAGCCAGGACGGGCACCCGCTCGACCTCGGCGCCTGGGACGCGCAGGTGGAGATCTCCGGAGCCGCCTCGGGCCGCGTGCTCGAGGTGGCGGTGCAGCGCGACGGCGGCGGAGAGGCGCGCTCCATCGTGCGCTGGGCCCACGACCAGCCGTTCCAGATCGAGGGGGGCCTGGAGGGGATGCCGCTCCGGCCCCTGATCGAGCTGCTCGGTCAGCGGGTGGGGGTACGCGCCACGGCCGGCTCGGTCACCGCCCGCATCAACGGGCTCGTCCCGGCCGACCTCAGGCGTGGTGAGCTCGAGGTCTCGGGCCGCATCGACGGCCTCTTCCTCGAGGGCAGCCGGCTGGCCACCGAGCCGGTCGGGCCCTGGCGTCTGTCGGGCGCGGGAACGGTGGACTGGGACCGCGGCGCCCGGGAGGTGCGGCTCCGCGACGGCCACATCGGCTTCGGCGAGAACGACTCGCTCCGGGTGAACCTCGAGGGCGTCTACGAGGGCACGAGGGCGCCGCGCTTCCGGGCCGAGGCGCGGGTGGACCAGCTCCGCTACCAGGACGCGGTCGACGCGCTGCCACCGCAGTTCAGCCTGGGAGACGAGGCCCCGCGGATCCCCGGGCTGCTCGATGCGCGCGTGCGAGTGTCGGGGCCGGTGCGCGACCCCGAGCAGTGGCTGCTCGACGTCAAGCTGGACCTGGCCGGGCTCCGCTCCGCCTCCAAGGCGACGCCGTTCTTCCTCCGCGGTCCGTTCATTTACCGACCGGTGGACGCAGCCGGGCACACCCGTGAGGTGTGGGTGGGGCCGCAGAACCCGAACTTCGTCCCGATCTCGGATCTCCCCCGGTACGTGTCCCGCGCGGTGACCACCAGCGAGGACGCAGGCTTCTGGTTCCACTCCGGCTTCGACTTCGACGAGATGAAGGAGAGCATCATCGACGCCGCCGAGGGCAGCCGGGTGCGTGGCGCGTCGACCCTCACCCAGCAGCTGGCGAAGAACCTGTTCCTCTCCCGCGAGCGGACCTTCGCCAGGAAGGTTCGCGAGGCGCTGTTCACGGTGGCGCTCGAGGCCTCGCTGCCCAAGGCGCGGCTGATGGAGATCTACCTGAACATCATCGAGTGGGGCCCGGGCATCTACGGCCTGGGAGAGGCCTCCCGGCACTACTTCGGGGTCAACCCGCGGAACCTCGGCGTGCAGCAGGCCGTGTTCCTGGCGACCATCATCCCCAATCCGGTCCGGTACCACGGGATGTACGAGAAGGGCCGGCTCACCCCTGCATGGCAGCACAAGGTGCGGAACCTCATCCGGAAGCTGGAGTCGAACGGGATCATCGACTCGGCGCAGGCGTTCCAGGCCGAGTTCACGCCGATGAAGTTCCGGCGGGATTGAACCCTGAGCCGGGTGGCGGCGGCGCCAAGACGCCCCGGGCCGAGCCGGTTGGGGGCGACGGCAGGCGGGCGTCGGCGCCCGAGCGAGCCGCCCTGACCACCCTCTGCAGCCCGCCGTCCGGCAGGGGTCTGCCGAGGGAGCGGTCGCCCCTGCTTGCGCGCACCCGCGACTGCGTTACCTGTACATCCATGTTGAACGGCACCTTTGATCAGCAAGGAGAGATCGCCGACTTCACTCTTCCCACCGGCTGTCCGCTCTGTGGTGGGGAGCTGGCCGTGCGGATGACTCCTGGCACGAGCTTCAGCTACTGCGCGCACTGCCACTGGCTCTCGCGCTCTCACGTCGCTGTGGGGCCGAACAGCGTGCGCGTCGGGCACCCGCCCGGCGGGCTCGTCTGACGCCTCGCGGCGACCCGGCCTCCGGGGGTCGACCGCCATCGTTCACCCGCGAAGAAGGGCTGGAAGCAGCGTCCCGCTCGGGCCTTCCCGGACATGGTCGAACCGCCCGGCGTTGTCGGCGCGCTCGGCGTTGACCAGCCAGGTCTCGGCGCCCCTGGCTCGGGCCAGGTCCACGAGCCCGGCCGCGGGCCAGACCGCACCCGAGGTCCCCGCGGCGAGGAAGACCAGGCGCCCTCCGCGCCAGCGCTCGAGGAACGCGTCCACCGCGTGGAGGTGGGTCGGGTCCAGCGCCTCGCCGAACCACACCACCGCCGGTCGGAGCGGGGCGCCACAGCGCTCGCACTGCGGCACCGTCCCCTCCGGGTACGCCGTCTCGTCCGGGGTCTCCGGCCGCTGGCAGCGCGAGCAGCGCGTTCCGAGCAGCCGGCCGTGGATCTCGATCAGTCGCCCGCTCCCGGCGCGCCGGTGCAGTCCGTCCACGTTCTGGGTCACGAGCAGGAAGCGCTCACCCATCCGCCGCTCCACCTCGGCGAGCGCCCGGTGCCCCGCGCTGGGTCGGGCCTCCAGCGCGGCCTCGCGCCGCTCCGAGTAGAAGCGCCACACCAGCGCCGGGTCCGCCTGGAAGCCCTCGGGTGAGGCGAGCCGCTGAAAGGCATGCGAGCGCCACAGCCCGCCCGAGCCGCGGTACGTCGGCAGCCCGCTCTCAGCAGACACTCCCGCGCCCGTCAGGACCAGGAGCGCCGAGTCGGAGTCGAGCCCGAGCGCGTCAGCGGATGAAGTAGCCGGCGCCACGGAATTGGCCCTGCGGATCGAGCATGACGGTCACGTTCTCCGACGCCCGCTCCTTGTGCTCGAACCGCGTCTCGTAGACCAGGACGACGTAGGTCCCGTCGGGCGCACCCGGCAGCGTGTGGGCCAGCTGCTTCGCGGAGAGCTTCCTCGACAGGACCTTGCCCAGCGGCCGGCGCGCCGCGCCCGCCATCTTCTCCCACTCCGCCCGGGAGACCTGGTCGCGGAACATGGGGGCCGCCTCGTCCCACGAGGCTCCGTACCGTCCGGCGTCGATCAGCTTCAGCCAGGCCTCCGCCGCCTGCACCCCGGCCGCCTCGGTCGACTCTGCCGCGGCGGCGGTGGTGGTCACCAGGAGGAGCAGGCCGACCGAGCGCGCAATGGAACGTGTCATGGATTCACCCCGCGGGTCAGCCCGCCTCGTTGAGGGCGACGCGCGCGCCCACCTCGGCCCGCGTCGCGCCCGCGCCCAGAACCGAGAGGGACCGGCGTCCCCGCTCGAACTCGACCGGTAGCTCGATCATCGACGGATCGAGCTCGGAGAGCGACGCGCAGCCGAGCAGCCGCAAGGTCCGGTGCAGGTCGGCGGTGAGGATCTCGATTGCCCGGCTGACTCCCGCGCCCCCGGCCGCGCCGAGGCCCCAGGCGTACGCGCGCCCGATGAGCACCGCGCGCGCCCCGAGGACGAGCGCCTTCACGATGTCGCCTCCACGGCGGATGCCCCCGTCCATCAGGACCTCGGCCCGTCCGCGCACCGCCTGGACCACCTCGGGCAACGCCCGGAGGGCGGGGAAGACGCCGTCGAGCTGACGGCCCCCGTGGTTCGACACCACCACCGCCGCTGCGCCTTCGTCCGCCGCCCGCTGGGCGTCCTCCGCGGTGAGGACTCCCTTGATGACGATGGGACCCTTCCACAGTTCCCGGATCCACCCCAGATCCGCCCACGACACCACCGACTGCTCGAGCGCTGCGGCGACCGCCGCATACCGCATCGGCCCCTCCGCCAGCATCACGTTGGGGAAGCGCATCAGCCCGCCATCGGCGAGGTAACCCACCAGCCATCCCGGACGGGAGAGGATCTGCCAGAGGTGACGCAGCTTGCGGAAGGGGTTCGTCCCGAGGAGCTGCTGGATGCCGTTCCGGTAGTCGCGCTCCCGCAGGCCGGAGATCGCCGTGTCCACCGTCAGCACCAGCGCGCCGTAGCCGACCTTCTGCGCGCGCTCGATCGCCGCGCTCGCGACCTCCCGGCCGCCGACCAGGTACACCTGGTACCAGCACGGCCCGGTGCTCGCGGCCTTGACCTCCTCCACCGAGGTCCCGGCAAGGGTGGAGAGGATGTACCCGATGCCAGCCGCGGCGGCGGCTCGCGCGGCCTCGACCTCGCCCCTTGGAAAGAGCAGCCGCGTGCTCCCCACCGGAGCGAGGAGGAACGGGAGCGAGAACCGCTGGCCGAGCACCGTCGTCTCGAGGCTGGCCCGGGGAGAGGCCACCGCTCCGCGCGGACGGAAGAGGACCTCGTCGAAGATGGAGCAGTTCGCGCGGAGCGTGACCTCGGCGTCTGCCCCGCCGTCGACGTAGTCGAACACCACGCGCGGAAGCCGGCGCATCGCCGCGTGCCTCAGGTCGGCGATGTTCAGCACCGCTGGAGGCGCCACCGAGCTGCCCAGGGACATCCGACGCTCCTTCCGGTGTCGGCACGCGCATGCCGGCACTCCCGATCGGGGAGCCTACGCCAGCGCGTGCCCCGCGGCAGCAGCCAGGCGCTCTCAGACCCGCGCCGCACCCCGCCGGGCGAGATGGGTGGCCGCTTCCCCGAGCCCCCCGAGCGTCAGCGGGAACATCGGGAACACCTTGCGGATGGTGCGGACCGTCTGCGCCCACCACCCGCTCTGCGGCTCGGGGTTCAGCCAGACGTGCCGGTGGAAGTGCTCGGCCAGCTGCATCAGCCAGACGATGCCCTCCGGCCCCGCCGGGTCGAACAGGTCCGTGCCGCTCGAGCGCAGCATCAGCTCGTAGGGCGCCATCAGCGCGTCGCCCACCACCACCAGCTTCCAGTGCGGGCCGCAGTCGGCGAGCAGGGTCGGCAACGGGATGGGGTCCGAGAAGCGCTCGGTCCGGTACACCCGGCCATAGACGCAGTTGTGGAAGTAGTGGGTGCGCAGCTCCTTGAAGTGCGTCGCCTGCTTCGCCGCGCTGAAGAGCCGGTCCACCACCTGGGCGTGCGGGGTCATCGAGCCGCCCACGTCCAGGAGGAGCAGCACCCGGGTGTCCGGGCGCCGCGGCGGCCGGAGCACCACCTCCAGCTCGCCCGCGTTCCGCGCGGTGGCGTCGATGGTCTCCTCGAGGTCCAGCTCGTCGGGCGCGCCCTCGCGGGTGAAGGCCCGGAGCTTCCTCAGCGCCATGCCCATCGCCCGGGTGTCCAGCACCTGGTCGTCGCGGTAGCCCCGGTAGAGCCGCGCGTCGGCCGTCTTCAGCGCGGTCCGGCCGCCGCCTTCCCCCTCGAGGCGAAACCCCTCGGGCGCGGTGGCCTTTCCGGAGTTCCCGAAGCGAGAGGTTCCGCGGGTGCCGATCCACCGGGCGCCGCCGTCGTGCCGCTCGCGTTGCTCGCGCATCCGCTGCTCGAAGAGCGCCTGCAGCGTCGCCGCGTCCAGCGCCTCCAGCGCCGCCGACTCCTCCGCGCTGCGCTCTCGCGGCGGCTTCCCGGCAGCGTCGCGGAGCCACTGCAAGAGCTCCTCCGCCAGCGCCTCGCCCTTCTCCTCGATGCCCTTGAAGTGCGCCAGGAAGGCCTGGTCGAAGGAGTCGAGGTGCGCCTCGGTGTGGACGCAGAGCGCCCGGGCCACGTCGTAGAAGCCCTCGAGCGAGCTGTCGTGGAGGCCGGCACCCAGCGCCCGGGCGAGCGCCAGCGCCTCCTGCGCCCCCACTGGCACCTTCCGCCGCCTCAGCTCGTAGAGGAACCCGACGAACATCTCCTGGCTCACCCGCGCGCCCGGTGCGCCCCGGCCGCCTCGGCGAAGGCCTCGAGATCCTGCTCCTTCTTCAGCAGTGCGCCCACGAACGGCAGCTGGGCCTCGAGCTTCACATTCCTGACCCCCGCCGCCTGGAGCACCGCCAGCCAGTCCACCAGCTCGCTGGTGCTCGGGCGCTTGCGGAGGCGGGTGAGCGCCCGGAGCTGGAAGAAGACCTCCAGCGCCTGGTCGACGAGGTCATCGTCCAGCGAGGGGTGGTGGACGCGGACGATGCGCCTCATCAGCTCGGTGTCCGGGAAGTCGATGAAGTGAAAGACGCAGCGCCGGAGGAAGGCGTCCGGCAGCTCCTTCTCGTTGTTGCTGGTGATGACCACCACCGGCCGCTCGGCGGCGACGACCTCCTCTTCGGTCTCCATCACCCGGAAGCGCATCCGGTCCAGCTCGTGGAGCAGGTCGTTGGGGAACTCGAGGTCCGCCTTGTCCACCTCGTCGATGAGCAGCACCACCCGACCCTGGCTGCGAAACGCCTGGCCGAGCGGGCCCCAGCGGATGTAGTGGCCGACGTCCTTCACGTCGCCGTCTCCGAAGCGGCTGTCGTGCAGCCGCTGCACCGTGTCGTAGACGTAGAGGCCATCCTGGGCGCGGGTGGTGCTCTTCACGTGCCAGGTCAGGAGCGGCAGCCCGAGCGCGCCGGCGATGGCCTCGGCGAGCAGCGTCTTGCCGGTGCCCGGCTCGCCCTTGACCAGCAGCGGCCGCTCGAGGGCCAGGGCGCAGTTCACCGCGGCCTGCAGCGCGGGGTTGGTGAGGTAGCGGTCGGTGCCGGTGAAGCGCTTGAAGGCGGAGGGCATTGGGGTCGTCAGCCGGGGAGCAGGCTCCCCAGGAGCTGGGCCACTCGGTCCAGGGCGTCCGGGTGCACGGTGTGGGGACCGTCGAACGGGACGAACTCCACCGCCAGCCCGCCGGTGGTGAGGAGGTCGCGCAGCGCCTCGCCCTCGGAGTAGGGGAGGACCTGGTCCTGCCGCCCGTGCGAGAGGATGACCGGAAGGCCCGCACGCCGCGGCGCAAGCTTGCTCCAGGTGTCGGCGGTGACGGGCACCGAGCTGAGGGCCACCAGCGCCGCGGGGCGGTGCTCCCAGTGCAACGCGAGGTCGGTGGCCAGCATCCCGCCCTGGCTGAAGCCGCCGAGCACTACCCGCTCGGGTCCCAGCCCGGAGCCGGCGAGCAGCGCCTCGATGCACCCCTGCAGCTTCCGCCGGGCCGAGACCAGCCCCGCGGGCAGCTCGTTCCGCAGTCGCTCCCGACCCTCGGGGGTGCGGGAGAGGGTCGAGAGCTTCATCCAGTCCAGCGGCCACCAGGCCCGCGAGTCACCCCACGAGGCGGCGCCCAGGCTGAGCGGCGCCGCCGGAAAGGCGAAGCGCACCGGGGCGAGCCGCCGCTCCCGTTCGAGCAGCTCGGGGACGAAGGGCACCAGGTCCTCTCCCGAGGCCCCGTACCCGTGACAGAGCACCACCAGCAGCGGCGGCCGGGCGCCCGCCTCCGGCTGCACCAGGTGCACCTCGAGCTCGCCGGCGGTGCTGGTGACCACGTCGCTCATCAAATCGTCTCCACGCTAGCAGAGCATGGTAATTCCCATGGTCCGCCATGGCTCGCTCCCACGTCCTGGTGACGGTCACCGGCTCGGACCAGCCGGGCATCACCGCCCGGCTCACCGGGATCATCGCCACCAGCACCGCCTCGCTCCTCGACATCGAGCAGGTGGTGGTGCAGGGACAGCTGACGCTCGCGCTCCTGCTCGCCCTCGACGACGACGACGGGCTGCTCAAGGACCTCCTCTTCGCCGCCAAGTCGCTCGGCGTCGAGCTGGACTTCGCGCCGGTGGACCCGGGCCACCCCGGCGCGCCGAAGGACACCCAGCGCTTCGTGGTCACCGCCATCGGCCGTTCGCTGGGAGCCCGCGAGCTCCACGCCGTCGCCAGCACCCTGGCCGACCACCAGGGAAACATCGAGCGCATCCACCGGCTGTCGAAGGGGGACCTCGGCTCGGTGGAGATCCACCTCGGCCTGCCCTCCCAGGCCGACCCCGAGCCGCTCAAGCGCGCGCTGCTCGAGCTGGGGATGCAAGAGAGCTTCGACGTCGCGCTCCAGCGCGAGGGCCTGTTCCGGCGCAGCAAGCGCCTGGTGGTCATGGACATGGACAGCACCCTCATTCGCATCGAGGTCATCGACGAGCTGGCCCGGGTGCACGGCGTGGCGGACCGGGTGGCGGCCATCACCGAGCGCGCGATGCAGGGCGAGATGGACTACGACGAGTCGCTCCGGCAGCGGCTGGGGCTGCTCGAGGGCCTGGACGTGTCGGTGCTTCGCCGCATCGCCTCCGAGCTCCCGCTGACCGAAGGGGCGGAGAAGCTCATCGAGACGCTCAAGCGGCTCGGCTACCGGACCGCGGTCATCTCCGGCGGGTTCTCCATCGCCGCCGAGGCGCTGAAGGCGCGGCTGGGCATCGACTACGCCTACTCCAACACCCTGGAGACCGCGGGCGGGAAGCTCACCGGCCGGGTGATAGGCCCCATCGTCAACGGCAAGCGCAAGGCCGAGCTGCTCGAGCTGATCGCCCAGGCCGAGGGTGTGCTCCTCGACCAGACCATCGCCGTCGGCGACGGGGCCAACGACGTCCCGATGCTGGAGAAGGCTGGCCTGGGCATCGCCTTCCGGGCGAAGAAGACGCTCCGCGAGCGCGCCGACACCTCGCTGTCCGCCACCGGCCTGGACGCCATCCTCTACCTCCTGGGCATCAGCGCCGAGGAGCTGCAGGACGCCACGGCCCGGTTCGGCTAAACCGAAAGGCCGATGAGCGCTGACAGCTGGACCGGGTGGTGGCGTGGCCGGCAGGACGCCTTCGAGGAGGCGCTGCGCGGGCTGGTGGAGGTCAACTCCTTCACCGACAATCGCCAGGGTGGGCTCGAGGTGGGACGGCGGCTGAGCGCGCTGTTCCGTCTCGCCGGGGTGGAGGCCAGGGCCGTTCCGAGCACGCGGTACGCCGACCACTGGGTGTTCCGCACCGGCGGAGACGCGCGGCTGCCGCCCGTGGCGCTGATCGGCCACCTGGACACCGTCTTCCCGCCAGGGACGTTCGAGGGGTACCGGATAGACGGCGCGCTCCGCCGTGGCCCGGGCGTGCTCGACATGAAGGGTGGGCTGGTGGTGGTGGCCTTCGCCCTCCGCGGGCTCGCCGAGAGCCATCCCGGCGGCCTGGACGCGCTCCCCCCGCTGCGGGTGGTGGTGGTCTCCGACGAGGAGGTGGGCTCCCCGGAGGGCGCGGGCGTCATCCGCGAGGCAATCACCGGCAGCAACGCCGCGCTGGTGTTCGAGTCGGGCCGGGCGCAGGACGCGATCATCACCCGCCGGAAGGGCACCGGGAACGTGAGCGCCGTCGGCCACGGCAAGGCGGCCCATGCCGGGAACGCGCACGCCGAGGGGAAGAACGCCATCTGGGCCATCGCCCGTTGGGTGGACGCGGCCCAGCAGCTCACCGACTACGCCCGCGGCATCACCGTGAACGTGGGGAAGATCTCGGGCGGGCTCGGCAAGAACACCGTGCCCGAGCACGCCGAGGCCCACGCGGACATCCGCTACCTCACCCGGGCCGACGGAGAGGCGCTGGTGGAGCGGCTGCGCGAGGCGGCGGAGCGTGCAGCGGCCTCGGTCCCCGGAACACGCCTCGAGCTGTCGGGTGGCGTGAACCGCGACCCCCTCGAGCGCACCCCGGCGAACGTCGCGCTGATGGAGGAGTATGCCCGGGCGGCTCGCGCCTCGGGGCTCGGGGCGGTGGAGGCGGCGCTCATCGGGGGGGCCAGCGACGCGAGCACCTCGGCGTCGATGGGCATCGCCTCCATCGACGGGCTCGGGCCCCGCGGCAAGGGCTTTCACACCGTGGACGAGCAGATCGAGGTGGAGACCCTGGTGCCCAAGGCCGAGGCGCTGGCGCGATTCCTGGTCGGCCGGGCGGGAGCCAGCGGTGGATGACGACGCGCCGGTCCCGTTGCCCCTGGACGGCCGGCTCGACCTGCACCTCTTCCACCCGCGCGACGTGCCCGCGCTGCTCGACGTCTACCTCGGCGCGTGCCGCGCCGCGGGCGTCCTCCAGCTGGAGATCGTCCATGGAAAGGGGACCGGGAGCCTGGGACGGCGGGTGAGGGCCCTGCTCGACCGCCGCGACGATGTTCTCCATCATTCGGCGGCAGACGAAGCCCGGGGCGGGTGGGGTGTGACCCTCGTCACCTTGAGACCCTTGCTGGGGGGGTGTCCCCGACGCCCCTCGCCAGCCTGCCCGGAGTCCGAGTAGGAAGCCTCCCGTGGCCCGCGTGACGCCCCTCACGGTGATGGTGGTCGACGACCAGGCGCTGTTCCGCCGGTCGCTCCAGGACCGGCTCCGCTCGGACGGGTACGACGTGGTGTCGGCGGAGAACGGCGCCGAGGCGCTCGAGCTGCTGCAGGCCGCGCCGAGCCCGTGCGTCATCCTCCTCGACCTCATGATGCCGGTGATGAACGGCGTCGAGTTCCTGCACGCGCTCGACCGGCGGGGGGAGACCACCGACGTCCGGGTGATGCTCGTGTCCGGTCACGGCGTGCTGGACCGCATCGCCCTCGACAGCAAGCGCATCGTCGCCCGGCTGCAGAAGCCGCTGGAGATGTCCGAGCTAAGGAGCGCCCTCGAGGCGCAGCTCGGGCCCGCGCTGTCGCCGCAGCCGCCGCCTCGCACGCTCCACTGACCGCCGGCTAGAACGCGACGCCCACGCGCACGCCGCCGCCGCGCTGGAGGCGGAAGGGCGACCAGCGCAGGACCGCGCGCCTCCGCCCGGGTGCTCCGAGTGGCACGTCCAGGCCCAGCCGCGCGCGAAGCTCGGCCCCGGTGAGCCCGGCCACCCGTACGCCCCCGCTGGGTCCGGACGGGGGATCCCCCGCCGCCGCGGCCAGGCCTGCCCCCACGAGGAACACTCCCCCCGCGAGGAGCGCCTGGGTTCCGTCGGCGCACTGACCGGACAGCGCGCAGCCGCGATGGGTGACCGCCGGGACAGCCAGCGCGAGCCCGGCCAGCGCCACCGCCCCGCCCACCAGGAGCAGCCCCATCCGCGGCGGAGCGGGCGAGGCGGTCGTGGTCTCGAGCCCGAGCAGCGGAACGGGCATCGCTGCGGACCCGGAGGTTCGCACGGGGGCGCGGAGGTCCGGTGCCGCTCCAGGCGCGGACGGAGGCCCGAGCGCGGGCGCGTCGGGTGCCGCGGCCAGGAGCGTCCCGGCGATGAGCGCACCGAGCATCATGTCGGCGACAGGTGGTTCACGTCATTCCAGAGCCAGATGACCTCGGAGACATGCTCACGGCCAAGCACGCTGACCGAGGCCGTGCTCAGGGCGAGCCGCTCGCCGAACGAGCCCGGCTGGTGGATCCACCGGGCTGCCAGCACCCTCAGCAGGTGTCCATGGGCGAACAACACGACATCCCCCTCGACACCGCGCAGCTCCGAGATCACCCGGTCCGCGCGGACGCCGACCTGCTCCGCAGTCTCCCCCTGCGGGCACCCGTCGCGCCAGAGGTCCCACTCCGGTCGCTCGCGGAGGATGTCCGCCCGGGTCCGGCCCTCGTACGCCCCGTAGTCCCACTCCATCAGATCGGGGCGAACCTCGGCCCGGTCGCCCAGGCCGGCGAGCTCGCACGTGTCACGGGCCCGTGACAGCGGGCTGACGAACACCCGGGCGAAGGGCCAGGCAGCCAGCCGGTGCCGGAGGAGCTCGGCCTCCCTGCGCCCCTGCGCGGTCAGCGGGATGTCCTGCCGCCCGGTGTGCTGTTTCGACTTGGTCCACTCGGTCTCCCCGTGGCGGACCAGCACCACCACCCGGCTCGTCTGGGACATGCGTTCTCCTCGGGGGGCCCCCCGCCATGGAGGCATCCCGGTGCCGCACCATAGAGCGGTCGTTCCCCCGAGCGGTTACAATGCCGCGCCCATGGAGACCCTGGTTCTCAGCACGGGATACGAGCCCGTCGCCCGTGTCTCGTGGCAGCGGGCCATCAATCTCTTGTTCCTCGGCAAGGTGGAGGTGGTCGAGGAGTACGAGGACCGGCTGGTTCGCTCGGTGACGTTCGCGGTGAGGATGCCGTCGGTCATCCGTTTCCTGCGCGCGGTGCGCAACCGGAAGCGGGCCATCAAGTTCAGCCGCGAGAACGTCTACGCCCGCGACCACGGGAAGTGCCAGTACTGCGCCGAGCGGGTCAGCCGCCAGGACGCCACGTACGATCACGTGGTGCCGCGCGCCCAGGGAGGCCACACCACCTGGGAGAACGTGGTGATCTGCTGCTTCGGCTGCAACCAGCGGAAGGGCGGACGCACGCCCCCGCAGGCGGGGATGGCGCTGCTCAGCACGCCGGTGAAACCGAAGAAGCTGCCCGAGACGTTCCACCTGACCTTCACCTACGAGCCGGGGATGCCGCTGTCGTGGCGCAAGTTCCTCCGGGACGTGGCCTACTGGCACGGCGAGCTCGAGGACTGATCGCCCGGGCCCCCGGAGCGCTGGCCCGGGGGTGGTCTGCGGTGCCGCCGGGCCTCCGCCGTGCCCTCGGCCGGGCGGTGCTGCTCGCGGGGGTGGTGGTGGCGCTGGTCAATGGCGCGCTCGACATCATCGGAGGAGCGGACGTCTTCCTGCTCTCGCCGCTGCACTTCCGGGCCCGGGCCCGGGCGCTGGGGCTCTATGCGCTCCACCGTCCGCGGTGCGCGTTCCGGGCGCACCCGCCACTCACCCCGCTCGTATCCGCGGCCGAGCGGCGGCATGGGCTCCCGCCCGGCCTGCTCGAGGCGCTGGTGGAGGTCGAGAGCGGGGGCCGCGTCCACAGCATCTCCGGGACCGGGGCGGTGGGCCCGGGGCAGCTCCTCCCGTCCACCGCGCGTGCTCTCGGCGTCGGTGACCCGTTCGACTCGGAGGAGGGGGTGGACGGCAGCGCGCGGTACCTGGCCGAGCAGCTCCGGCGCTTCCGGTCGATCCGCCTGGCGGTGGCGGCGTACAACGCCGGGCCGGGTGCGGTCGGTGCCGGGGCCGCCTGGCCCGAGGAGACCCGGGCCTACGTGGAGCAGGTCACCGAGCGCTACGCACGGCGGCGCCGGGTGCATGCGCAACGTTGACCCGAATCGGAGTGCGCGCGCTGCCGGGCGGGGCTAGGAAGGCGGACCTCCCCGCATGGTGCTCACCCGCCAGCAGCAGCTCTACACCTACCTCAGCGGCATCTTCGTCGCCGCGCTGCTGCTGGGCGACCTCATGGGCGGCAAGGCCTTTGGCATCGACGTCCACCTCTTCGGGGTCCGCTACCACCAGCCGATCTCGGTGGGGCTCTTCGCCTTTCCCATCACCTTCCTCCTGACCGACATCGTCAACGAGTTCTACGGGACGAAGGGCGCGCGCTTCCTGACCTTGCTCGGGATGTGGATGGCGGTGTTCGCCTTCATCGTGCTGAACGTCTCGCAGCTGCCGGCCGCGGACCCGAACAGCTATTACACCGACGCCGAGTTCAACAAGGTCTTCGGGGTGGGCGGGAAGCTCTTCGTCGCGTCGATCATCGCCTACCTCTGCGGCCAGTTCCTCGACATCCACGTCTTCGCCTTCTGGAAGGCGCTGACCCAGTCGAGGCACCTGTGGCTGCGGGCGACCGGCTCCACCATCGCCAGTCAGGTGGTGGACACCTTCGTCATCAACTACCTGTTCTGGTACGTCTTCCCCTCGGTGGGGAACGCCCAGCCCCGGCCCCTGGGGTGGGTCACCAGCAAGTCGGTCGGCGAGTACCTCATCAAGCTGGTCATCGCCATCGGGTTGACCCCGGCCGTCTACGCGGTGCATGAGCTCGTGGTGCGGCGGCTGGGAATCCACCCGCACCCGCACCGCCCGGTGCCGGAGTCCGAATCCGTGGCCTCGCACGCCCCGTCTGGTGGGGCCGGGTAGGTCTCCCGGGGGTTGACGTCTCACGCGAGCGGCGGGCACGTTGGAACGACCATGCCCACGCCCAAGGGCCCGATCCTCATCGTCGACGACGACGCGTTCGTCCGGACGCTGCTCCGCGAGATGCTCGCCGACCAGGGCCATCCGCTCCGCGAGGCGGAGAACGGCCAGGAGGCTCTGGACCTCGAGGGTCCACCACCCCGGGTGGTGCTGCTGGATCTGCTGATGCCGGAGATGAGCGGGATGGAGGCCCTGGCGCTCATCCGGAGTCGCTGGCCCGGAACCCCGGTGCTGGTCATCAGCTCGATGGACAGCGACCGGCTGGTGAACGAGGCGCTTGCGGCAGGTGCTTCCGGTTACATCACCAAGCCGTTCCATCCGGTGGAGATCGCCTCCGCGGTGGAGCGTGTGCTCGCGGCCTGAGGAGACCCGCCGGAAACCTTCGACCATGCCCGAGTACTGGATCGGAGATGCGGAAGGACGGGTGCTCGGACCCGTGAGCCTGGACGTGGTCCAGGACCTGGTGAACACCGGGCGCCTGACCGGGATCGCCCGCGTCTCGCGCGACGGCCGGAACTGGGGCGCGCCGGCGGCGTTCCCCGAGGTGATGACGCTGCTGCTCAACGCGCCGTCGCCCGACGCGCTGCTCCAGTCCGAGCGGCAGGAGGCGGCGCGCGTCCACGAGCAGCTGCGGGCGATGCAGGGGCGTCCGCCACACGAGATCTTCCGGCTCGACCGCAACGCCTCGGTCGATGCGTACCGGAACGCGTTCTTCAAGCTGGTGAAGCGCTTCTACCCGGACCGGGTCCGGGCCCAGGCCCATCCGGACCTGCGCAAGGCGTACGCCGACGCCTTCCAGTTCCTCAGCCGCCTGATGGTGCACATCGAGAGGGAGCTGTCCGCGGGCGGGCAGGTCTCGCCCCTGCCGGTGGTCCGGGCGGTCCCCCCTCCGGCACCGATGGACGACGAGCCGCTGGCGCCCATCCTCGCGCCGCCGGCGCAGATCGCGCGCCCGCTCACCGTCGTCCCCCGGAGCATGACGCCGCTGCCTCGCCCCGGCCCGCTCTCCCCTCCCGCACACGAGGGGTCGTACAGCTACCAGGCGCACGAGTTCGTGGGCTTCGAGCGGCGCGACGATCGGGTGGAGGTCACCATCCGGGTCACCGCCCGGAACAGCCGGATGTTCACCGACCATCCGCTGGCGAACCTCAAGGCCGACGGCTTCTTCGTGGCCTGCGCCAAGTCGCTCCCGCTCGGGACGCTGGTGGACGTCATCTTTCGCTTCGAGGAGGAGCACCGGGAGGTGCGCTCGCGCGGCCGGGTCATCGTCGAGAACATCGGCGGGGACCCGAGCAGGCCCAGCGGCTTCGGCGTGCGGTTCATCACCCTGGTCGAGCAGGACCGCCGCTTCATGCAGCAGTTCGTGGAGCGAGCCGCGGCCCGCTGACCGCCCGGTGGCCGGACCGCGGCCGCCGCTGCCCGGCCAGTCGGCGGCGAGCTCACCAATGGATTCAGGGGAGCGCGGAGGAGGAGCGGCGCGTAGAGTGCTCGCACGGTGCGAGTCCCGAGCGCACACGAGGGAGCGCCTCCGGGCGGTGACCCAGCGCCGGTCCTGGTGCTGCGCGGCGTGGCCCGGAGCTTTGGCGGCCGTCCGGCCGTCCGGCCCACCTCGCTGGCGGTCCCCCGGGGTCGAACGACCGTCCTCCTCGGTGAGAGTGGGAGCGGGAAGAGCACGTTGCTCCGCTTGATGGCGGGGCTCCTGGACCCCGACGCGGGGGAGATCCTCTTCGAGGGCGCGCGCGTC
>Ga0335069_10001645_pt1 | contig 35793 bp, 37 predicted proteins | sample Lox_Sample_11_FD_206714 | JGI IMG/M metagenome (GOLD analysis project Ga0335069, IMG submission 206714) | Soil microbial communities from Loxahatchee National Wildlife Refuge, Florida, United States - Lox_Sample_1.1 | ecosystem: Environmental > Terrestrial > Soil > Wetlands | place: USA... | reverse complement strand
AGGGCGAGCCCCGCAAGCACCAACGCCACGAGAGCGGCGACCGGCGCGAGCCCCAGCAACAACCCGATTCCGTCGTTGATCATGTTCATCGCGAAGAACCTCGAATGACGGGCGAATGGGGAACAGCGGCGCCACTCGCCCACCATCGCTAGAGCCATCTACGAAACGCCGCCGGTACCCTGCGCGATCCAGAACTCCAGCAATCGGGTCAGACCCGACACCACCAGCAGCCCCAGCGCAGTGCCGATCCAACGGATGTAGCCGCGCCCGCTCGCATACGAAATGATTCCGCCGACCACAGCCACGCCGGCGCCTACCGGCGCGATGACGTTGCCCACCCAGTTAACGAAGTTCAGGAACGCGCCTTCCGGCTGCGCTCCGGTTTGACCTTGGACCGCCACGTTCACCTGCGGGGCGGCGCCAAGATTTTGAGCGAGAGCCACGGTCTGGCAAACCACCAGAACACAGACTGCCAGCACCATGGCCACCATACCTACGTGCTTCATATTCGTGTAGACCTCCATGGGGATTCCGCCCCGCTGTCGCCGCTCCCGCCGGGTTTGCCGAACGGCAGCGACTCACGATTCAGGGCTTGCGAGAATCCTAGGGCAACATCGGCAAAGCGCCAAAAAAGCGAAATCGCACTCGTTCGAGGGCGCGCATCGGGCATCGGCGAGCATGGACCCGTGCCGTCCAACAAATGGAGGCGAGATGCTCTTTCTTTTCCCGGGCTCGTGTGCACGAGCACCGATTGCTTGAAACATAAGTCACCGAGAATGGTTTTGTGATACGATCAAATTATCCTCGGTGAGTTCTGCCGAGGTACTACCGTCGTTGATGATGGAAGGAAGGTCGTTGGCATGCCGCAGCTTTGTATACACTGCCTTGGATCCTGCGAGGTGCCGGAAGCGGATCACGTGTTTCCGGATTCCTGGTATCCGGACTCTACGCCACCAACGGTGCAGCGCTGGACCGCTCCAAGTTGCCCACGGTGCAATCGCGAACTCGGCCGGTTGGAGCGCGATCTGCTCGTACGGATGGCACTCTGTTTAGACCCGCATGAGCCAGCATCTCTCGGTTTGGCCGCTCGCGTATTACGCTCCTTCGGATTGGATGCTGAGGGCCTGAGTGCTGGGGAACAGGCAAAACGAGATCAGTTGCGCCTGCGTATCCGCATGGAGATCGTCCCGAAGAGCGAAGCCGGTTCGGGGAGAATTCCGGGCTTGGGCCCGCCTAGTGACGACGATGTAGAATCCATACCCATTCCCTGGGCGGGTCTCGCAATTGTAGGGGAGAAGATCGCACGCGGTTGCGAATACAAATACCGCAACCGTCGACGGTTCGTTATGCCGCCGTACGCCGTTGGCGTCAGCATAAGGCAATCCGGCGCACTCCAGGAGCCGTTCGCGAGCGCCGGACGGATCATCGATTTCGGACCCGGGTGCCAAGTCAGGAGGATCTTCTTCACAGAAGATCCAAATACGGTTTGGTATTTCATTACAATCTGGAATGCATTGCATCTGCACGTGCGCATTGAGCACCACAACGCACTCGCGGCCGCACAACGAGAGTATCGCCGGTGCGAGGGCGTGCTTCCCAGACCGGGGGGTGCCATGCAGGTAAGCTCTTATTTGCAATACCTGAACATTCCCGATTCGCAGAACTAGGCAATCGAGGAGGGACAGTCGGGTCTGCAGGGGTAACTCTTCCAGCCAAATTCCGTCCCACGGCAACGGGAGCCTGGCATGACTCCCAGAATTCACCCGGCCGTATTCACCTATGTTCCTGAAGTGCCGTTCGAAATTCGGCATACGCCGGAGTTCACCACTGGGATCATCGATCGTTCTCGCACTCAGATCTTGGGTCGAGTCCGTTCAAGCGCTTGTTCGAAATCCTCCCAGATGAGAGGTGGCAAGGTTTCGTCCCCGGCATCCATACGATCCATCGCCATGCGTTTGGCGGTGTTGACCAGGCCCTGCAGATCCGCCGGCGAGATGCCCCGTACTCGGTTCAGAAGATCATCGCAAGTGAAGCCCACGGCCAGCGAAATCGGCCCCAGATACTTCTCAATCAGGCGCAGATAGCCATGATCGTCGGGGACGCCAACCTGGATTTTCTCAGTGAAACGGCCACCTCGAAGCACCCGCGGATCGATATTGTCGATGTGATTTGTGGTGCCGACGAGAAACACTTGGTTGCCGGGGTCCAGTTGGCTCATCAACATCAGAGCCTGCTCGACAATTTGGATGTGATGCTGCCCCATGTAGTACCCGTTATCGCCGCGCGGTAGAAGACCATCCATCTCATCGATGAAGAGAATCGAAGGGCTGTGCTCGCGTGCCCGCGCGAACACCTGCGCAAGCCTCTCGGCGGTTGGAACATCCGCGGGAGCGACAGCGTAAAAGCTGCGGCGGGTCTGTGTCGCAATCAAGTGTGCAATCGAGGTCTTGCCTGTGCCCGCCGGGCCAACGAGCAGTAGACCCGTGGGAACTGGAACCTTGAGCTTCTCGGCTTGCCCCGCATCCATCAACCGAATCAGATTGCGCAAGTCCCGCTCCACCGCCGCAGGTAGAACCAGATCCCCCCAATCGACCGGCTTCAGTAGCGGCCGGTCTGCGCCGCCGCTCTCGTCGAATGCTCGCTGCAGGTCGCGCTGTTCGATCTGCCGATTCTCAAGCGCGGCAATCGATGCCGCTTTATTTACCAAGCCGGTGAGTTTCGCGGCGCTCCATCCCGGTGTGCGATTCGCAAAGGGCTCGACCGGGAATGCCGTCCAGAGCCTTTTCGACAACTGCGCGTTCAAAATCCGTGCCCGTGCAGCCTCGTCGGGGAGGTCCACACGAATCTTTTCATCGAAGCGCAGGTCCCGCACCAGCGCCTCATCCAAACCCTCGTAGAAGTTCGTGGCGGCCATCAGAATGAAGCCGGTCGCTCCCCGATACTGATCGATGCATTGCATCAGCTCGGTGACGACCGAGTTGTATAGCCTGGCGCCTCCGCCAGTATCGTCGTTCCGCCCCAACTGCTGGCGCTGGGTACCTATCGAATCGATCTCGTCCAGGAAAAACAACACGGGTCTGTGGGCGTATGCCCGGGCGAATGCCTCCCGGATGTTTGCCTCGCTGTTGCCAACCCGAGTCTCAAGCATGCTGGTCGGTTTTGCATACCAATAGTTGATGTGGAACTCACCTGCTGTCGCCTCCGCCAGGAATGTCTTGCCCGTCCCTCGAGGTCCGTACAAGAGAATGCCGTTTTGAACCACTCCGTGCCCTTTGAACTTCTCGGGATGGAGTCGGTTTTGCACCAGCGCGCTAATTCGCCTCTTTTGATCGTCCATGCCGCCGACATCCGCAAAGGTCCGGCTCGGAACGTTGGACCATCGAGGCGGCGTATCCTGTCGATTGCTCGCTCCCCCGACCGTGGCGCGCGAGGCATTCCCGCATGGCCGGTGGCGGATTACGAAAACCAAACCGCTCACAGCGACGATGGCAAAAATCAGGCCATACACCAGCTCTAAGGGAGACGCGGTATCGCGAGAAAGCACCATTCCGCTCACGGCGTCCTCGTGGAATAGGAATTCGTTTACCGCGTTGAACCAGTGGAGGACGGGAAGAAGAGCGATGAAGTAGAGCAACGCCCGGTAGGTGCCCTGCATTCGCGTATGCCACGTCAGCAGGAGAACGCCGACGCCGATTGCAAACCAGGCTAGCCAAGGGCTGATCTGAAATGCAAATACTCCCAGGACGAGAAGGATGATTCCGAATGTGAGGTGCTCGCGCGACAGGTGCCTGACCATTCCTTCCAGGCGTGATCCGAACGAGTCAGCAATCCGAGATTCGGGTCTCGGCTGCACGGGCCCCTCCCCTGCGCCCAATTTACCGCAGATTGGGCGCGAGGTGGGAGGATGGCCGGTAGAGGAGGGCACGGCTCTAATTCAAACGTTTACTGCTGCTGCGGCGGCCCTGTGGACTCTGAGGTTCTCGTCGCCGCCACTTGTTGATACATCCGATTAAGCTCGGCTTTAAGCTCGATCAATTCGCGAAGCTCCTGCGCGGATGGTAGCGGGGATATCCCACCCGCTGCGACCTGCGTTGTGCCACGAGATCCTGTCGGGATAGCACGGGCGGGGGACTGCTCTCCGCTCCCTTCCAGCAGAACGATAAAGAACCGGGTGTTTCCCGGCACGGAAACTACGATGTTCTCGTTGAAGGCCAGGCTTGACATCTCCTGTTCACCGGCCAGGCCGGCATTCGAGGCAATGCGCTCGCGCAACAGGATGCTGTTATTGAGCTGGCCGTTGACGCCTCCAAAGCCGCCTGGCCCACCCACCAGGTAGGCCGCCATGGTTCCCACCCCGGTCATGGAACGCACCAGAACGCGTTTCACTCTATTGCTGCCCGAAACGGAGCCCTTCAGCGGAGCGTATGTGAGGCTCATCGATCCGGCATCGATTTTCTCGGTCGTTCCATCGGGCATCTGCAACGTATGGAATCGGATCCCGATGTTGCCGTTCCGGTTCGCCTGTTGGAGATCCCCAACAGCCTTCGTCCCCGCTGGGATGATGATCTCGCCATCCCGTTCATAGTTGTATTCGATCGCAGCGACCACGGGTGTCTTGACCGCTGTGCTGACCGTGGATTGCAAACGTGCGACGAGCCGCGTTCCGTTCGGCAGTAGAGCGGTCGCTCGGCGTTCCAACAGGGCGGACTCGGTCGCCATGGAGGCCGTCCGAATCATCGAGGAAGCGCCGGACGTGTTGCTAACGAAGACCAGGGACGATTTCTTCAAGGCGTCCGCTTCGTTGTGGACGCGTTGAGGCGGTGGCGCTGCGGTCGGAGCGTTAGACGCCACTGTCTGCGACGGAATCGGGTAGCCCGCCTTGGCCTGGCGGTATGCATCCAAAGCCGGATCCATAGGTGGGACGCTGGCGAGCGTATTGGTCGGTTTCGGCTGCGGGGGCATACGCAATCGCCCCGTCGCCTTTACGTCATCCGCGCTGACCTGATCGCTGTTCCCATCCTGCCCACTCATATCCGCATTCAATAACGGCGTAACCGACCCGTGGTTGTCGGTCGTCGCGGCGGCCGGCATTTCCGGTCTACCGAGGCTCGGCTTTCCGTTCGTTGCCCGGTCTCTGGTGCCGCTAGAACTCGAGAACATCCCCAGAAACACGAAGATCATGATTACGACCGCGACGGCAAGGACCAGTAAGCCTTTGCTTCGATCAACACTCTTTCCCGCTCTTGTCTGCTTCTCCGCCCGCCCTTTTGTGCGCCCATCCCTTGCTCGCAGATATCCCTCTCTAACTGAGGCAAAGAGGGTTCGTTTTTCTTCTGGCTCGACCGCCTCAGGCGGCTCCGCTGCCGTCTCGTGGCCGATGCGTCGTGTTACGTCTCGCTCGGTCTCTTCGGGTCGCCCGTCGTCCTTGCTCAATTCGGGTGTCATGCTATTCGGCTCCTTTCTGTTGAAGCCTGCTGATTCCGAAACCGATCGGCGCCAGGGCGGGACGGTCGACAGCTCCGGAATCTGCCATCTGAAGTAGCAGGGTTTCGTTGGACTGCTTGAAACTAGGTCGCTGAAAAACCAGGACGCCATCGGCGCGCTCGCCAGGCCCGATCCGCCGCTGGCTCATGCGGAACTCTTCTACCGGCAATTGCTCGGAGTTCGACCACACGGAGTGCCGGACGATCGCTCCCTTCTTCACCTTTCCCCCCAACTGCACCTGCGGCGGCATCAACTCTACCGCGTGGTCTTGGACGTTTACCACGGAGAACAGCACGACCACTTCTCTGCCGAGGTCGATAACCTCGCTAACTCCGGCCTTCAGAATCTGTTTGCCCGGCGGCGCCACTCCAGGTTTCTCCCCGTACAAGGGGGGCAGCGGAGCTCGCCGTTGCCGCTCCAACAGATCGTCGAGCGCCGACGCTGGATCGGCAAGCTTGGCAGCAGCATGAGCGGTGTCAGTCACCGCCGAATTCGTTGTGCCGCCGAGGGTGGCCAAGGGGAAGGAAGCGCGTTCAATTGGTGAGCGATCGGCTTCGATTGAGCTTCTTGTTTTGAGCTGACCTGCTGGCGAAGGAATCGCTGACGGCTCCGTCCTCTTGTCAGGTGCAGGCAATACCTCTGTTTGTGCTATCGACAGAGAAGGCGCGCTTTGCTCGATGATGAATCGCGCTGCCGGGCGATATCGCATCATGAAATCGACGTTCGGTTGGGTGCCGGCCGGTTGGCCGCGGCTGATTAGCAGCAAGTTCGCCTGGTATCCGCGAGTCGTCGAAATCAGCAGATTCGTTTGGGTAGCCTTCTCTGTGATTGGCTTGACGAAAACGATTTGCGGCTCCCGTTCGGAGTGCTCAGCGGTGAATGAATCGGGATCACCGAGCACGACCGAATTCACCGCATCCGGCATTCGAATAGCCGTGGCAAACCTCGGCGCCAGATACAGCACGGTGACTTGGCCCTCCTGAACGGCGCGGCCAGCTACTTGGGGCCGAACCTCAGGCACTTGGGCGCTAGAAAGCAGGCACGTGCAAACCACGCCCGCCAAAACTTTCAGACTCTTCATGCGTTTCTACTCCTTTGGTTGGGTACGGGGCAGTGGTCTCGCGACCATCTGCCGGTTTCGATAAAAGCGTTGAACCTGAGAAACGTACCGGTAAACGCCAGGGTCAGCGTATGCCAGCCCGTGCTTTTTGATTAGCTTCTCGCCGGTATAGTAGGCGGCTGCTACGAGCCGCAGCTCTCCCTCAAATAGTCGGATCAAATACGCGAGATAGGCCACTCCACCGCGGATGTTTTCCTCAATCCGGAAGCGATTGGTGACGCCGAAGCTGGCCGCTGTTGGCGGCGTAAGCTGCATGAGGCCAGCCGCACCTTTCGGAGAAACGACGTTCGGCTGCCAAGCCGATTCGACGTCGATAATGGCCTGCACGAATTTCAACGGCACACCGTAGACGCCGGAGTAGTGGCTGGCCCAACACGTCTCGACTTCGAGTAGCGGAGTCGATGGTGTAGCCTCACATTGGGCATGAGCGCCGGCCGCGCTAAGGCATACGACGGTGAATAGACGGGCAAGGTTCACGTGCCGACTCCCTCCACGGCTGGCGTGTTCATCCGTGCTGCGTGGGATTTCGCGTTGAGGATGAGCGACGCAAACCCATCCTGCAGCGTCAGGCGTTTCCGGTCTTCTTTCGTCTTTGCCAGAAATGGCAACAGAAAATCCCGCATGCCGGCGTCGAGTTCGTCGATGCCCATGATGTGAAGCACCTGCTCGAGCTCCAGGATTTCCGCGATGGACGGAGGCTTTTCCATTCGGTAAGCTCGGAGCGCATACGACAGGCCGGCGATTTGACGCTGAAGCCCCGGGCTCTCAGTTCTGCTCCTCGTCTTCAGAATCTCCGCCTCACGCTCGACGCTCGGGAATTCCGCTCTGAAGTATGCACACCGGCGGCGCAGCGGATCACCAATCCGCCGGACCTCGTTCGACGTAAGAATGACGAATGGGATCGTCTTGTGCGGCACTGTTCCGAGACGCGGAATGGAGAGTTGCCAGTCAGAGAGCACTTCGAGGAGCATCGATTCGAACTCCTCGTCCACTTTGTCCACCTCGTCAATGAGCAGGACACATGGTTTCGGCGTGTGCTGAAGCCCGCGCATGAGCGGACCTTGAACGAAGAAGTCCATCGTATGGAGGCGCCCCCGAATGGACTCCCAGTCAGTCCCGAGCTGATCTGATTGTGTTTCCAGGAAGAGCTTCTGAAGAGAAGTGTCGAACTTTCCGATGGCTTTCTCCTCGTCGATCCCCGGATAGCATTGAAGCCGTTCCAGCGTCGTGTCGAGCGCAAAGGCGAGAGCCTTTGCCAACTCCGTCTTCCCGCAACCCGGCGGGCCCTCAATGAGTACCGGCTTCTTCAGCTCGCCTGCAACATACACCTGAGATATCGTGACTTCATCAACGATGTACTTGGCTTGCTCGAATTTCTGGCGGAGATCATCAATTGACGGAAACACGTTGGATTGCATCCTTAGTGAGGATTCTAGGGGAGGATGCGATTTCCGCCGAAAAACCCCTGGGCAAGGCCAAATACCACTTTGGAATTCCGAGAAATTTTGCCCCGGCTCCCGTGGGGAATCGCGATCTGCCGATCAAGCACGAGGGAGAATATTCTCGGAATTTGTTTGTCCTTGAGTCACAGACGTAGATGGGCAAATTCCGGCAGGACTGCGAACGGCGCCACCGTTCTAGGCAGGCTTTCGCCCAAGTGCACGATCCGCTCAGGTGCTCCATTACCGAGGAATTCCGCCGCTTGCGTCAAGTAGTTCACCCGCCGCGGGTTGAGGCCCATCAGTAGGGTGCAACTGAAATCGGCGGCAACTGGATCGTCAGCCATCACAATCCGCCCGAGATTGCGTGGAGAGCCATGCAGTGGCCCGTTGCCCTCCATGCCAATGATTCCATCCGCGATGACAAAGTGAGCGGGAACAGCGGCGTTGATGTCGAGGATACTCCGATCGATGCCCCGCCAGTGGAGCGGATTCTTCGGCCATCCGTACGCGACGCCCGGCACGACTCCGAAGAGATTCTTCATGCTCAATGTGACGCCCGCCCAATGGTGTGTCTTAACCTTCGGCATCGACACCACGAACTCGCTTGCAAGGACAGTGCGTGGAAGCCACAGGAATTCGAGGCCGGTGAATCGCGTTTTGAGCGGCACCTTAACGACCTCATCGCGGTTCAAATCCACGAACCGGATTAGCCTCTCCCGAAGCTCCGTTTCCAATCCGGTCTCCGCGAGAACCAGCATCGTGTCCCGCTGATGCCCTGGTCCTTCGCCCACCAGGACTGTTTTCGCTCCCAAGGTGAGGAATGCAGTCGCTGCAGCTCCGACTAGCCGTGGGTTCGTATTCACCTCACTACCTGGGATGGACTCGACAAGGTTCGGCTTTAGCAGAACCGCCTTCCCGCGCAGGTCGAGATTAAACAACCGGAGGCCGTCCACAAGCGTTTTATCCAACCGGTCTCCGTAGGACGCCTGGTGAATGATCGCTACGCGAGAGTTCGCCTTACGGCGGTCCTGAAGGTAGCCGGTTGAAAGCATTTGCCGCACCGCTAACGCACCGGTCCCCGCGACAGCTGCGGCCTCAAAGACCCTACGGCTCATTGCGGCGCTCACCCCTCTACCTCAAATGGATTGTTTTTCGGTTCCGATCCCAGTGCCAGCGCAGCTAGTCCGATCGTGGAAGTGTCCCCGATGCTCCGCGGATCTTCCAAGAGCGAAGCAAGTCGATCTCGTGCCGAATTGATGGCTGGCGAGACGTTGATTCCAACATCTTTGTAAACGTCGGCCGCGAGAATCATCCACGCCAAGCTGAAGGCTGACGGGCATTCAACATTCCGCAAAAGCCATCTTAGAGAGTTGCGCACGATGGGCAAATCGTACAGCGGTCGGAGTGCGAGAAGCGCCAGTGCTGTGGTGTCAACATGAGGACGTAGCGGAACGCCATAGACCACGGCGTTGCCCGCGTTCCACCCACCTCCCGGGCATGCTCGATCGAGGAGCATCTCCGTCCCGAGACGGAGCCTCCGCTGAAGTTCACTACCGCGGACCAACCCGCGCTTCTTTGCGCGTTCCAGGGCAATCAGAGCCATCGCTGTTGGCGCGACCCAGCTCACGGTTTCAGGAACCCAGGGCCAACCGTACTTCGTCGGGTCGAACCGAACACGCCGGTCGAGAAACCGGAACTTCAAACTGACCAGCCAGGCGGCTTCCCTTGGGCATGAACGGATCAGAGCCTCAATCGAATCGGCATATGTCGCCCGCTCCGCCCCAAGACTTGACAGCGTGTTGACCGCCAGAGCGCTCGCCCAGATATTCGCGCCCATCTCGTCGCCGACTGCGGACCAAAGCCCGTCCGCCCCTTGACGCGCGATCAATGGCGAGGCGCCCTCCTGCGTCACAATCGCCCCGGAATGCAGCGCGAGCAGCGCCAATGCCGTCGGTTCGGCGCCGAATTGCGTGCCCCGATGGCTCCACCCGTCTCCGCTCGGTAGCCGTCTACGAACGAGTTCTTCCAGGAGCCGGCATCGGGCTAGCCTCTGGATCTCGATATTCGCGAATGAACGCATCATGTTCGGAAATCCTTGTTCACCGGAATGTCTATTTCGTTATTAGCCCCGAATCCGCTGCCACGCCAAATATGGACAGAGGAATCTGGCCCCCCTCCTCCGTCAATACCTGCAGACGTTGCCTGCCGCCCGACTCCGAGTTTTGCCGACTTGCTAATGCGACCGTAATATTGTTCTGGAGCCGGGACGGTATTCCACCATGAGTTCGGGAATCATGCATCAGATTGTCGAGGCACTTGAAACTGAGGTGCAGACACGACCATCACCGATTGAGTTTGAGATGGCCTATCAGGCTCGAGTCGCGATTGATCGCATCAAATTTGCAATCAAGCACACCGAACAATTCGCCAGGCCGTGCGACACCATGCGCGAGGTGGGTATGCAGTTGCTCGACGCGCTCGAACGCCTTGAATCATTGGATCGCCGGTTCCAGGCACGCTCTCGTTTATCGAACCCGCACAGGAATGGGAATCGCCGCCCATCAGTCGCATCTGCTACTTGAAGAGTTTGGTGCGTCTGGAGCAGTCGGGTATTCGCTCACCACTCGGGCTCCATAGGACTGGATTTCCTTCCACAAACGCACCGATCGAACCTGATTCCTATTCGGCCGCTCTTTTGATACCAGGCCGTTTGTGCAAATCTGCTTGTGCCCCAGCGGAGATCCGTTCACTCTCCGTGCCACGACTTTTGGCGGTACGCCAAAGGATGCCTTAAAAATAGGCATGAGTCCAAAGCACCTCCCCCAAACCAATTCCCGGCGCGGAGGCGCCCTGGGAGTAGTGCCTCTCGAAGAACTTCCCCTAAGGGTCCGCGAAGCCGCTGTGTACCTGGGCGTCAGCGTCCAAACAGTGTATCTTTGGGTAGAGCGAAAGCAGATTCCCCATCTCCGCGTGATGGGCCGAAACATCCGATTTCTCAAGTCGGATTTGGAGCCCTTCCGCGCAACATTCAAGCAGGAGGTGGGAATTGGCAAGACCGAGTAAACACGATGGCTCCATATACCCGCGTAAAGATGGCAAGGTCCTATGGATGGTCTATCGGGACCGGAGCGGAAAGCGCATCCGGGAGTCTACGTTTACAGAAGACTGGCAGGAGGCTCAACGGAAACTGCGCGAGCGCCTTCAGGCCAGGGACGATAAGATCCTCGACATCGTCCGGAAAGGAGAGCAACTACAGTTCTCGGATTGGGCGGACTTTTTCCTGGAGAACTACTCCAAGCCACCAATCCGTGCCGAAAAGACCCACGAAGCGAACGGACGGGCGGCGCTGCACCTCAAAGAAGTGTTCGGTCAAAGGTCGGTCGGTGACATCACAGCGGATGAGATTGAGCAATACCTCCGACGGCGGCTTCAGACGCGAGTTCAGGTCAAGACTGCGGCCGGCGTCATCGAAAAAGACCGGCTTAAGCCGGCAACCGTCCATCAGGAACTGCGGGTTCTTCGTCGTATGATGAACGTCGCCGTTCGGAAGAAACTGCTCCCCGCGAACCCCTGTGCGGGCGTGGAGTTTCCCGTAAAGGTGAAGGGGCTGTTTCGGCCGCACTACATGGCGTGGTCGGAGCAGCAGCGGATCGAGTTCCAAGCACCCGAGTACTTGCGCAATATCGTCCGGATCATAACCGAGTCCGGACTCCGGGTGTACAAAGAACTGATGCCGATGAAGAAGGAGCAGGTCGATCTGGAGAACGCAGTTGTTTGGATCCCTGATTCCAAAACGCCGAACGGGATTGCTGAGGTGCCTCTCACGGATCTGGCGCTTGAGGCGTTTCGCAACCAGATTCGAATCGCAGGGCCGGGAACATGGTTGTTCCCGAGTGATGAGAACCCGACGGGGCATCAGAAGACGCTCAAAACGGTTTGGCACGCAACCCTGCGGCGGGCCAAGGTGCCGTACTTCCGGATCTACGATCTGCGGTCTACTTACGCGACTCGCCTCAGCGCGGGGGGCGTAGCGGACGAGTGGGTGACGCAATTGCTGCGGCAGGGAGATGCTAAGGTGTTCAAGAAGTACTCGCAGATGAAACTGCAGATGAAACGGGAGGCTCTGCAGAAGCTGAACCGGAAAGCTAACGAGGACCGTCCGGGTTTTGTCACGGAGAAGGTCAACTGATGGGTTTTGTCACGGTTTTGCCACGGTCGGAGGGGTTTTGAGGCGATTTGGGCAGGCCGGGCGGTATCGGAAATTGGGAAAGTGGTTTAAAATCAAGGAAGCACAAAATGTCGGGGCGTAGCGCAGCCTGGTAGCGCACCTGCCTTGGGCGCATCCCGTCCGGCTCCAACGGTTCTCTTAATTCTCCACACTTCTAAGTGTTTTCAACAATTTGGGGAATCTGCTTTTCGCTCAAAGCTAACCCCAACAGCTCCAACGCCAAGAATTTTGACACGGTTTTGGCACGGTTCAATCGTCCAGCACCCTCGAAGGTCGAGTCTCGATTTGTGGATCGAGGCCGATAATCCAGACACTGTCCGAACGTTCTATTGTCCGCGCTGACGTCGCCCTGGTGGGCCAAGCCGCAGCAACGTCGAGAAGTCCTAACGGGCCCGGCATGGCGCGTTGCTTTTCAACGCGCCCGCTTCGGTAGTCGCGGCCGTCGAAGAGCTGCCAAGACCTTGTCACGGTTTCGAACAACAACACTACCAGCGTCGGCATTCGCCAGATAGACCACGATGTTTCGACCGACGCCGGTTGCGGACGGAAAAACGACACTCTCGATACCTCGGGCAATCCAAACGGCCGCGAGCTCCTGGGAAGCAGAATGCTGGGGGGTGCCGAGGCATCGCGCCACGGTCTCTGCCAACTCGAGTGGGAGCGTTGCCGCGAGATCGAGGTTCCGGTGCGTTACCACTGAAATGACATACATCATCCGGGGATATTCCCCGACGTTGATTTGGTTCCGGCCGCCCAAAGCACTCTTGCGGGTCGTGACTTCGCGGAAGGCTGTCTGTTCGTCAAGACTGGCAAAGACCGCCTTCACCCCTACTGGCACAAAGCGGCCGCCGTTCAACCGGGTCCCCTCGCCGCTGATGACATCGTCGGGATGAAAATAGTGGAACGCTACGGACCGGAAGAAATCGCCCTCAAGAGGAACGGCGCCTGCAATCAACTCGTCGAGCTGCTTGCGCGCAGCACGTCCCAGCTTCAAGCCGGCTCTCCGGACTGCAGCCGTCGAAACTCGACGATAATGTCGCGGGCTTTGCCCTCCTTGAGAAGTTCGATGGGACGCGCGCCCGCGAAGGCATCGCTCCGAGATCGCAGCCAAGCAGGAATGTCTGAGCCCTTAATCGACTCCTTCAGAATGATCCACAGTTCTTCGAGGTCCCGCAGTTGACGTGGCCTCCCGGCCGCGCCTTTTCGCTCCCAGTTCTGTACGGTTCGCAGGCTGACACCCAGCGCATGAGCCAGCTCCGTTTGCGTCAGTCCAAAGCGCTCGCGCAACTGTCGTGTCCGCGTGCCAGCCCCGGTGCCGTTCTTTCGAGTGGAAGATCGCGAATGCTGCAACACCGATAAGGCTGCGGTCTTCGCCTCAAAAACGACGCGCGTATGACTGGGCCGCGTCTCGCCCACCAGCTTGCCGAGCTGTGCAGCATCCTGGGGCGCAAGGCGGTTTGCGTAGTAGATCACAACATCCGGGCTCGCCGGTTTCAGAAATTGGAGAAAGGAGCGAAGATGATCATAGTCCGGGTGGGTCAGGTAGACAAGAATTGGCTGTACCGGCGTTTGCCGACGCAGTTCCTCGAATGTCTTTAACTCGGCATTACCGAGGGATCTAGCCGCAAAACGACCTGCTTGCTGCCAACTACCGGCTTCGGCACAAACTACGATGCTTCCCATGATCTACCTCCAATCTTCATTATACGCAATTTTGCGTAGTTGCTACGCAAACATGCGTATCTGCGGCGAACGTATCCCGAATTTGATGCTGGCCGGGGAGGCAGGTTTGAACCCGGGGATTCGCCGTCCATCATATTCCGCGCGGCCTTGAACGAAGCGAATTGTGCAAACGGTGCTTGCACAAATGACCTGGTACCAGAACCTCGTCATTCTCGAAAATTTTGACGGCACGCTTTCCAGCGCCGCAATCCGCCCTGGCACGCGACCTTACGAAAGACCGCTATAACTTCGATTTTGTTCACATTGGGCGACGATGCCCTGAGCGCGATAGAGGCGCGACGAGCGCGAGGTGATGAGGCGAACTGCCCGGGCTGCGCCACTCTCGGAAGATCTAGCAATGCCCGGTAAAGGGCTTCCTCCACTTCGTCTCGGGACAATCTCAAAATCTTAGAGCAGGTTTCAAGATCGAAGCCCATGAGCACGTGCATGACGAAGCAATAACGAGAGGTTGACGGAAGCTGGAATAGCGCCTGCAATTCCTGCGGAAGAACCGGGGAGGGTTCACTAGCGCAGGTGTGGCACCAGACGGCTGCACGCGCTGTCTCTTCCAACAGAGCTTCCCTTGAAAAATCCGCGCTGATCATGCCAAGCGAAGCTTCGACTGACAGGGCAGCCCCTTCACAACTGCCGGTCAGAATGAAAGCAGCATGGAACGCCTCATGAAGGGCGTGGTTCATTTCCGTCTCGACAGCGATCATGAATGCTCCAGAACCCCGCTACTTTCGAAGAAAGTCGAGCAGTTCCCGATTGATGACGTCCGCGTGTGTCGTGCACAGCCCATGAGGCGCGCCGTCGATCACTTTCAGAGCGCCATTCTTAACGAGCTTCGCGCTGAGTCTTCCCGAGTTGTCGATTGGTACGATTTGATCGGCGTCCCCATGGATCACGAGAGTCGGGACGTCGATTGTTTTCAGATCCTCAGTTTGATCCGTCTCAGAGAAGGCCTTGATGCAGTCGTATGCGCCGACGATGGAGACCATCATCCCCTGCAACCAGAAGGATTCAAGAACCCCATCGGAGACTTTCGCTCCCGGTTGGTTATAGCCATAGAAAGGAAGAGTCAGATCCTTGAAGAACTGCGCGCGGTCGTTGACGACGTGCGCGCGGATATCGTCAAAAACCGACAGCGGTAGGCCGCCCGGATTCCTCTCAGTCTTGGCCATCAGTGGCGGCACCGCGGCGATGAGAACGGCCTTCGCGACTCGCTTCTGCCCATGTCGCGCAATATAGCGGACGACCTCGCCACCACCAGTGGAATGGCCGACCATCGTTGCGCCTTCCAGACCCAGGTGGTTCATAAGCTCAGCGAGATCGTCGGCATATTGATCCATGTTGTTACCTTGCCAAGTCTGGCCCGAACGTCCATGCCCACGCCGGTCATGGGCAACCACGCGATATCCTCGCTGCGCCAGAAATAACATTTGCGCGTCCCAGGCATCGGAGTTCAAAGGCCATCCATGCGAAAAGGTGACGACCGGTCCGGAGCCCCAGTCCTTGTAGTAGATCGTGGTTCCATCTGTGGTGGTGAACGTGTTCATTTCCTTTCTCCTTAAACTTGGCTTATCCGAGCGCGTCAACAGCAGAGCCGTGGTCTCGCGCTGGAGTGGCGCTTACTGTTGCTGAAGCACGAGCGGGCCGCTCGTCTCTTCGAGTCTCACTTCCAACCGCATCGCTTGCTCCACCTGCGGTGGCATCATGGTGCGCTTCAACGGTCCGAGTGCCTGCGCGATGGCGGCTCCGCCGATCCCGGCGGTGAACGTGACAAGCTCCTGCGGTTCCGCGGTGCCTGCAAGCACCACCTTGTATTTCTTGCCGGGCTGCAGGCCAGTTGCGGCGATCTGCAGGTTATCGATTGGCCCCAATGAGTTGATCGCAACACTGGCATGCGCGGCCGAATTTGCTCCCGGCGGCGGCGTTAGTTCCAGGTGCAATGCCTGCCCCGTCAAACCAAGAGGCTTCAGGCTCGCCGTGCCTTTATCGGAGGCGACCGCATTCGGCACATACACCAGTGCCTGTGGCAACTGTCCCACGGGAATTGTGGCCACGCATCGATTCGTGGCCGTATCGATCGCTTGCACGCTATCGCCGTTTTCTAAACCAACATAAACGCGGCTTCCATCGCCGGAGCCCCAAATGCCGTGCGGGAGATCGCCGGTCTTGATGGTCGCGACCTGCTTCGGCGAAGAACCGGGACCGCGGCGGTAGACCAGCACCTCATTCCTGCCACCGACCGTCACGTAAGCAAACCGTCCCGTGGCATTCGTTATGAACGTGACGTGATTGGTAATCGGTCCGGTTACGAGCACGGTCAGCGTCCGAAAAGGCGGCTTGGCACTGACCACCTGCGTCTTGCCCGAGTCTTTCAAAGTGACCCAGACCTCATCCTGATCGACGGCAAGATTGGGCGAAAACGGACTCGCCTGGGGCACGCGCGCGATGACTCTGTACGTGGCTGTCTCGATCACATCCATCTCGGGAGTAAAACTGGACGGCACAAAGGCGAACTTCCCATCCGGTCGGAAAAGCACCATTCCCGGACCGTTTGCGGTTTCGATCCGCCGCACCTCCCTTTTCCTTACCGGATCGATCACGCTTACGTAGTTCTCGCCGCGCACGGCTACCCACAGTTCCCGGCCATCCGGACTAAAGAACGCCTCGTGCGGGGAACGGCCCACGTAGATCTTCCCTTTCACCGTATTCGTTTCGGTGTCGATCAACGTGACGGAATTGGAACCTATCGAAACAACATCAAGTGTCCGATGGTCCGGCGAGAAGCCGAGACCGTGCACCAGCAGTTCGCCACGATACAGCGGACTCAGTGCGGCAGGAACATCTTCGCCCAGGTGGATCGAGCCAAGTAGTTTGTTCGTGGCAGGATCGATCACCGAAACCGTGTTCGAGGTCTGGTCGGCGGTGTACACGCGGTCGCCGGCTGCGGCGGCGGTTAGAGCGCCCGCGAGTGAAAATGCGATGGCCCAAAGCTTCATACAAGTCACTTCTCCTTCTGGGAATTGCCCGCTGTCGTTTTCCCGAGCCACAGCCGCATGGCATCGATTTCAGACTGCTGGTCGACGAGAATCTCCTGCGCCAACCGGCGCATCACCGGGTTCTTTCCGTAGACCAGCTCGGCTTTCGCCATCTCGATTGCACCTTGATGATGCGGGATCATCATGGAAGCGAAGTCATGATCGGCATTTCCGTTCATCGGCGCCTCGGCCATCCCACGATCCATGCGCTCCATGCTTCCATTCATCTCTTGCATGAATTGTGCGCTCACCGGCCGTATTTGGGTCGCGGCTATCAGTGCCGCCGCAAGACATAGGACCATCCCCACACCCCTTACTGACATGTTTCTCTCCTTATGATGAATTGACCGTTCTTCTTCAGAATGCGTTCCCACGGTCCGTACGGTCACGATTGAGATGCTCCGCGCCACCGTCAGCCGGCCGCCGCTTCGATCACCTGCAAATTAGTAACAGAATCTTCTCCCCGAAGAAGCGAGAGTCCTTGCCGCGCTCGCGCGAGTCCTTGAGTCGGCGCCTCTGATCGACTTCGCGCTTTCGCTATCCCGAGCCTTTGCATTCTCGCTATTAACGTCGTCCTCGGGACCCCGAGTTGAGCGGCGGCTCCGCGCGGTCCGCCAACCAGCCAGTTGGTTTCGCGCAAAGCAGCAGTGATATGCGCGCGCTCGGCATCGACCAGCGTCCTGATACTAACGGGTCCCGCGGCGGCGGGAGAGGAGACGATGGGGCTGCAACCCGGTTGAGCGTCTGCAGCAGCAAGACACGCCGTTGTGTGATGGCTCAGTACGCGACCCGCTGTCATGACGACTCCGCGTTCGATTACATTTTGCAGTTCGCGGATATTACCTGGCCAGTCATGCCGCGCCAAAGCCATCATGACGTCTTCGGGGATAGCATCGATGGCCTTGCTTTGCTGCCGGGCAAACTTTTCGACAAAGTGTTCCACCAGCAGCGGAATATCGTCGCGCCGTTCCCGCAGCGGAGGAAGGGTCATGGGAAACACGTTCAGTCTGTAATAGAGATCGGCGCGGAATTTCTTTTCCTGTACCATTTGCCACAGGCCCTGGTTGGTGGCCGCGATCACGCGCACATCCACCGGAATGGCGCGCCCGCCTCCCAGGCGCTCGACCTCTCTTTCCTGCAGAGCGCGGAGAAGCTTCGGCTGGAGTTCGAGGGGAAGATCTCCAATCTCATCCAGAAATAGCGTTCCGTGGTCTGCCGCTTGAAAGCGTCCTATGGTCTGTGCCACAGCGCCCGTGAACGCGCCCTTTTCGTAGCCGAATAGTTCGCTCTCCAAAAGCGTACTCGGGATCGCTGCGCAGTTCAGCGCCACGAAACGGTTTTTGCGCCTAGGGCTGGCCTCGTGAATGGCTCGTGCGACCACTTCCTTGCCGGTGCCCGTTTCGCCCTGGATCAGGACCGCTGAGTTGACCGGCGCTACCATGTCAATCTCGTTAAGTAGTGCGCGAAATTTCGGGCTGGCTCCAATCAAATCTAAGGTAGCCATCGTCATCCTCCTTGCCTGGACCGAAGAGTCTGGGTGGAAAGCGCGTGTTCTATCCGACTTTTCGGAAACTCATCTGAACCGGATCGCTTTCTCCTGTTACTGAGTCTGCCGCTTCTCACTCTCGGAGTCGTACCCGGATCGGTCGCAATCAGGCCCCTCGATGGCTTGAGGCCTTCGTACCTCATAAGGGGGATTTTCTCCTGCGCTTAGTCCGATCAAGATCAAAGCGGGTCCGGCCGAACAGGCGCGCATCAATCGACCATGCGCCGGGGCCGAGCATCGCCACGCTGACGGACAGCACTGCCAGGAAGATGTGCAACCATGGGTCCTCGCGGTATGAAGAACGCGTGACGATCCAAACCTCGTCGAGGGCAACGATCGTTCCCATTACCGGCGTCCAAAGGCCGGCAAGCAGAAAGATGCCGCCTGCAGCCGCAATCAGATTTTGTGCGAGGCCGATGGGTCCACCGGAGTCTTTCGAGTAAGCGACGCCTCCGATATAGATCAGAACGATACCGAGACAGAGCCGCAGTAGCAGCAGGCCCAACCCCGGCCAGCTATTAGGAAAGGTTGAGAAGAGACGTTGCACCGCGAGTCACAGCTCAATCGTAGGAGGTTTTCGCTGCGGTTTGAACCCCTCGAACGACTGTTCGGGTGTCCCTCTTTCGAGGGATATCGTGCGGTCACGGATCGAGGATTCCGCGCTTTATCCCTATCGCGACAGCGTGAGTCCGATCGTTAGCTCCGAGCTTGCCTAGAATGTTCCTGATGTGGCTCTTCACCGTTTCCTCGGTGAGTGACAAGCGCGCAGCAATTTCCTTGTTTGCGTTACCGCCCGCGACCAACCGTAAGACATCTACTTCACGCGGGGTCAATACGTCGTCCATCGCGTGCACGGCGATTTCGGCCGCAACTTCGGGCGACACGCGCTTCTGGCCGGACTGGACCGCCCGAATCGTCTCCAGCAGTTCTTTTCGTAGCATTCCCTTCAGCAAATAGGCCCGTGCGCCTGCCTTGAGAGCGCGAGAGACCTGTACATCGCCTGCATGGGTTGTCAACACAATGATACGTGCTTCAGGGAACTCCCCGCGAATCACAATTGTTGCTTCGATACCGTCCATCTCCGGCATCTGCAAGTCCATCAACGTGACGTCGGGACGATGCTTGCGAAACTGCTCAAGCGCTTCGCGTCCACTTGAGGCTTCCGCGACTAGTTCCATGTCGGCTTGTTTCCCAACCAAGGCGGCGATGCCTTCGCGGAGAAGAGGATGGTCATCTACTGTCAGAATCCGGATCACGTCTTATCCCTCCGGCCTTTTCGGGAAGCCGGAAACGAGTACACGCGTGGCGGCGCGGCGCAAGCAACCGACTCCGGCATACTCAAGTCGATCTCGGTGCACAAGTCCGTTGCCTGCACCTCTCATCGCACTTCGGCCGCGCTGGCTGTAGCGAACGACGGCAAACCACAGGGAGCCAACCGCCCGCTCCTCAAGCAGGAACGCAATCAGCCGCGACTTCTTGGCCGGCACAAGCGCCGTACCGTTTGCAGCCCGATAGTCCCTCATAATTCCAACATTATCTCCTAGAGACGTGGTTGACGGTTGGGTGCCGGCTTCGCCAGATGCGGTTTACGAAACTCATATAGGCGGCTCTTCACGTTCCCTCCGCGCCAGTGTTCTGGCATTATCAGAGGGAAGAGGGGGTATCCGCCTTGCAGACAGGTGCAAGTCTTGGAACGTCGGGCGATGAAACTCGGGCCCGTGTGCCCGAGAAGTTCACGCGAGGTGGTCCATCTCTCGCTGGGGTTTGGACGCACCGGCCTGTAGCGGATCCAATCCGAGGTTGGTGTAGGACGCTTGGCGGCGCGTATCGGCCTCGAACACGGCGCCTTCTTTGGGCGGTAGACTGGGTATGATTCTGAACCATGCCGTTGACTGTGCGCGACAGACAACGTCACGACGAGTTCATCGAGCCACCAGGCTTCGACGGGCCTCCTGCCGTGCGACGGACCGTCAATACTCTCGATCTCGCAATCCATTTCTCGCTCGTCCTCCTCGCCTGTGGAACCGCATTCGCTCAGGCGCGGAATAGCCCTGGCGGGATTCTCGAGGAGAGCTGGAGTTCGCAACAAGGCGCCCCGGAAGGCATTCAAGCGCTGGCCCAGACGTCGGATGGGTTTCTTTGGATTGGGAGTCCCACCGGACTGTTTCGTTTTGACGGCGTGCGCTTCGAGCGGTTCCTTCCGGCCGATTCCATCCTTTCTACTAACGTGAATCAGTTGTTCACGCCGCGGTCGGGGGGACTGTGGATCGGATACGCCTTCGGCGGTTTCAGCTTCCTCCGCGACGGACACGTCAAAAATTACGGGGGAGCAGTTGCGGACGCGACGGGGACGATTAACCGATTTGCGGAGGGTCCCGACGGAGTCATGTGGGCGGCAACGAACAGTGGAATCTGGCGCTTCGAGCATTCGACCTGGAATCGCCTGGAGACGAAGTGGAGCGCTCCCGCGGGTCGCGTCCTCAGCATCGGCTTCGATCGTGCCGGGACCCTCTGGGCCCTGGCCGGAAACGAACTCCATTACCTGCTTTCTGGCGCAGGGCAATTTCGGAAGGCCCGCGGCGGCATGAGCGTATATACGGACTTTGTGTGGGACGCCGACCATATGGTCCTGACACGTCGAGTTCTTCAGGAGCCAGGCTTGAGCTCGTACCCGATCGTGCTAAAGGATGCTGCTCCCGTCGTGGACAGAACGAACGGCGTCTGGATTATCAGGCAATTGAACCTCACGTGGATTCGCACCTCGGCAGCTCAACCGCTCGAAGATATTGTGCTTAAACCGAAGGATCCGGAAACGTTTGACCTGATCGTATATAATCACGCCGCGCTGGTTGATAGGGAGGGCGATGTCTGGTTCGCCGATCAGCGTAAGCTCCATCGTTTTTATTACAGTCCCGTGAGAAGATATGAGGTCCCGTTTGAGGTGGGACCTTTCGCCATCGCCGCGGGCGAAGATGGAGCGGTGTGGATCGGCGCCTGGGGAGGTTCCCGCTTCTTTCGAGCCGCGAACGGAAAGCTTGAGGCGTTGAATTCTACTGAAACCGGCTGGTCGCTGGTCTATACGGCGCCCGACAAGACCGTATGGCTTGGCGGTGTGCGTTTCCTTTGGCATCTCGTCCACGGAGACTGGGTTCGGGTTGAGCCGCCGGAAAAATCGCTGGATTACTTTTTACAGGCGATTTCACCCGACCATGACGGCGGGCTGTGGTTTTCCTTCGGCCGACATGGCCTTTACCGGCTCGCTCACGGCGTCTGGACGCCGAACGGCGGACGGCAGGACATGCCGCAAACCGGCGTGGTCAGCGAGTTTACCGATAGTTTTGGGCGCGTGTGGTTCGGTCTCACCAAGAGCCAGGTGGCTGTTCTCGATGGAGATCGCGTACAGCGGTTCGGACCGGAAGACGGCCTTCGCGTGGGCAATGTCACGGCCATCTTCGGCCGCGGATCCGTTATCTGGATTGGCGGCGAGTTCGGGCTGCAGGCATTCGACAACGGTAAGACCCGCAACATCGCGGCTTTCGATGACGACTGGTTAAGTGGAATTTCGGGCATTGTCGAAACCGCGAACGGGGATCTGTGGCTTAATGGGATTGCCGGTATTTTTCACATTCGCCAGGCTGAAATTGCCAAAGCGCTCGCAGATGCGCACTATCACGTCCGGGGCCAACATCTTGGCCGGCGCGATGGTTTGCCCGGCTTCGCCACGCAAATCCGCCCGCTGCCGTCGGCGATCGAAGCGAGCGACGGAAGATTGTGGTTTGCGTTCACCGGCGGTGTGGCGTGGATCGATCCGGCGCACGGATTGAAAGCAGCGGGGATGCCGCCGATCGCAATTCACTCCGTTACCGCCGACGATAATACGTATCAGCCCGTTCACTCGCTGAAGCTCCCGGCGCACACATCGAGCGTGAGCATCAACTATTCAGCCGTCAGCCTGTCAGAGCCGGAAGCCATTCGTTTTCGCTACCGGTTGCAGGAGGCCGATTTGGGGTGGCATGAAACCAATGATGCGCACACCGCCACCTATCGAAATCTCTCGCCCGGCTTGTACCACTTCAGCGTGGACGCTTCCGATACCGAGGGCGTGTGGTCGCAGAAAGCCGCAAGCGTGGTCTTCACGATTCTGCCGGCGTGGTATCAGACCTTGTGGTTCCGCGCGTCATGCACGGTGATGGGAGTGATGCTGCTGTGGGGACTGTATTGGTACAGACTTCATCGCCTGGCGCGGGAATTCAACGTACGGCTGGAAGGGCGAATCGCCGAACGGGAGCGAATCGCGCGCGACCTGCATGACACGCTTCTGCAGAGCTTCCAGGGTTTGATGCTCCGCCTCCAGGTGGTTGACGATTTGCTCTCGCCGGGAGAAGCGAAGAAGGAACTGGAGCAGAGTCTGGAACGCGCCGACCAGGCCATTGCCGAAGGCCGGCGCGCCGTCTATGACCTACGCTCCTCCATGACGACGACCGATGATTTGAAGGAAGCCTTGCGAGCCGCCGCCCGCGAGTTCGGAGGCGATGGGGCCCCGACCTTCCGCCTGGAGGTAGAGGGAGCTGCGCGCGACCTTCATCCTATTCTGCGCGATGAGGTCTATCGCATTGCCCGTGAGGGACTGCGCAATGCCTTCAAGCACGCTCGGGCAAGGCACGTCGAAGCGGAAATCACATATGGCGAGCGGGTTCTCCGGTTACGAATTCGCGACGATGGAGACGGCATCTCCCAGGATATCCTGGAATCGGGACGCCCCGGTCACTATGGTCTCAGAGGGATGCGAGAGCGCGCACGACAAAACGGAGTTAGTTTGGAAATCTGGAGCCGGCCCCGTGCCGGAACAGAGATCGACGTGAGCATTCCAGCTTCGATCGTCTACACCAATTCCTCGAACCCTTCCGGTTGGCCCTGGTTCCGTAGGAGAGGGGCTCGATCCTAATTCGTTGGTGCACTGTCGTGCATCAACACTCCCGCCGGAAAGCGCTATATAAGTCCACACAACGTCAGATCTGGCCATCAGCGGCAACCGAAAAGACGTTGCAGCGTCTGCTGGAAGCCCATGTCGCTGAATCTGTTGACGGATGCGGTTGGAGCATCGGTTGCCACAAAGCAGTGCATAGACCGCAACGATGCGGCGTTCTTCAGAGGAGCTTTCATGCCTATAACAGCAATCGAAGCCACAACAATGAAAGTGGCCGTGGTCACCGCGCCCGGCGAGGATTTTCAGATCATCGAGCGCGACATTCCGGAGCCCGGCGCGGGCGAAGTCAGGATCAAGGTTCAGGCCTGCGGTGTGTGCCATAGCGATGCCCTTATTAAAGAAGGTTCCTGGCCCGGCATTTCGTATCCTCGGGTTCCGGGACACGAAGTGGTGGGGATCGTCGATAAAGCCGGCGAGACTGTTTCAGTGTGGCGGTTAGGACAGCGGGTGGGAGTGGGCTGGCACGGCGGCCACGACAACACATGCAGCGAATGCCGGCGCGGTGACTTCGGAAATTGCCAAAATCGCCGAATTCCCGGCATCAGCTACGACGGAGGATACCAGGAGTATATGATTGCACCGGTCGAGGCGTTGACTGCAGTCCCCGTCACTCTAAGCGCTGTTGAAGCCGCGCCGCTGCTTTGCGCCGGCATCACGACTTATAATGCGCTCCGCCACAGCGGGGCCTTGCCCGGCGACCTGGTTGCAGTGCAAGGCGTCGGAGGCCTCGGTCACTTAGGGATTCAGTTCGCGAGCAAGTTTGGCTACAAGGTTGCCGCAGTCGGCCGGGGGCCAGAGAATGCCGCGCTGGCAAAACAACTGGGGGCGAACGTATACGTTGACAGCAAGGCAGAAGATCCGGCGGAAGCGTTGAGGAAGATGGGCGGCGCCAAAGCAATTCTAGCGACCGCTCCGAACTCGAAGGCCATGTCTAAGCTGGTCGACGGACTCGGCGCGAACGGCAAACTGATCGTGGTCGGAGTCGAGTTCGCTCCGATTGAAGTCACACCGGTCCAGCTCATCATGGGAGGCAGAAGCATCCAGGGTTGGAATTCCGGAACGCCCGCCGATGCGGAGGACACCTTGCGCTTCGCGGAGCTGAGCGGTGTGCGTCCTATGGTCGAAACCTATCCGCTGGTGCGAGCCGGAGATGCCTACGCGAGGATGATGAGCGGTAACGCGCGGTTTCGCGTCGTGATCACCATGAAGTAACCGCAACCAGACTTTGACGATGGGTTATGTAAAGGAGATGAGATGAGACGTTTGCACACGCGAGCGGCGATCGCCGTCGCAGGTTCTCTTTCTGTTCTGGTAGCACTGGCTCTGGCGGCCCAGGACAAGTACTCAGTGAAGGTGCCGAACGGGCTCGCATTTTCGGAGTTCAAAGGATACGAAAGCTGGCAGCTTGTCTCCATCAGCCAAAGTGCTGGCGTGATGGCTGCCATCCTCGCTAATCCTGAGATGATCAAGGCGTACCAGGCCGGCATTCCCGGCAATGGCAAGCCTTTCCCGGATGGCGTCAAGCTGGCCAAGATCCATTGGAATCCCAAAAACCTAGAGACTTACCCATCAGCGACTGTGCCAGGCACGCAGCATGACATGGACTTCATGGTGAAGGACAGCAAGCGGTTCGCGGACAGCGGAGGGTGGGGTTACGCCGAGTTCGAATATGACGCCGCATCCGATACGTTCCGGCCGGGCGGCTCAGGCGATAAGCCGCCACAGGGCAACGACGCCAAGTGCGGATTCGCGTGTCACACCATGGTGAAGACCAAAGACTTTGTTTTCACGGACTATTCGCACAGGTGAAGGAGGTTCTTCGGACGGAGGCTACGCCTTGGCCGCCCGGCGAAGATCGAGCCGGGCGGCCATTTGCAGCAGTTCGGCCAAAGACTGAGCCTTCATCTTCTGCATCACGCGTCCCCGGTGTGCCTTCACCGTGGTCTCGCTGATGCCGAGTTCGCCGGCCACCTGCTTATTCAAGAATCCGCGGACTACCAGCGCCATTACCTGTTGCTCTCGTCCACTCAGTGTGGTGTAACACTCCTGGAGTTGCCTCAACTCGGCTTCCTGACTGAGCGCAATCCGGCTGCGCCCCAGGGCTTGCCGAATGGCGTCCCCAAAGGGTTTGGTCAAGAATTCAACGGCTCCTGCCTTCATGGCTCGGACCGTCATGGCTATGTCGCCATGGCCCGTGATGAAGATGATCGGTATTTCGCCCCGATCGTCACCTATACGTTTCTGCAGATCAAGTCCGCTGAGCCACGGGCGTTCGTCCCGAACTGCCTGGTCCTCGATGTGTCTCTTCCGGAACTCATCGTCATCCACCACCGATAACCAGAGATCGTTTTGCCGTCACTCCCTGACTCCATCCGGGATCGCCGGAATCGAGAATGAAAACGTCGCACCCGGCCCCTCATTCGGCCTCGCCCATAAGCGGCCCCGGTGGCTTTCGATAATTGAACAGCTGACGGAAAACCGATTCCCATGCCGTTGCTTCTTGTTGGTAGAACGGCTGGAAATATTCGGTGCGGAGAATCACACGGTTTCTCTGCAGGTCGGTCAATGACAAGGCAATGACCTCACGTGCGGCCTCATTCAGATCGACAGGCGCCCGCTCGAATTCCTTCTTGCTGGTGGTGGCTGGAAACGAGATCGGCGAACGTTGCAAGCTGAGCGGCGGGCCCAGCCGTCAACCCTTCACCCGGTATCCAGCACAACGTCGACATCGGGTAGTAAATGGATGTCGCACCCGCGACTTTCTCGATGGTTGAAGTGCCCGTTTTGAGACTTCGCTTCGACAGTTCGACACCGACGACCCGCCGCATGATACGCACAAGGTTCTTCAGTTCAATCACATAACACGAGAGCCCGAAGTTGGCGTCCTGACTGCATTCCTACATGCCGACAGAAGTTCGAATGTTCATCACGAACAGGATAAGGAGACAGTTATGAACGTGAAATACCGGATTGTGTTGTCAATGGCAATCGCGATTCTTGCGGCAACTGCATCATTGGCGGAAGTAAAGACCGACTACGATCGAACCGCCGAATTCAGTCGCTACAAGACATACTCATGGGGAAAGATTCACACACAGAACCCGCTGTGGGCCGATCGGATCAAGGCGGACGTCGCCTCAGCACTCGCGGCGAAAGGCTGGACAGAGGTTGAATCCGGCGGCGACGTTTCCATCATGGCGATGGAGATGACAGAGGATCACCGCACTCTCAACACTTATTACGACAACTTCGGCGGCGGCTGGGGCTGGCGGCGTTGGGGAGGAGGTTTCGGCGAGGGCTTCGGGACATCAACGACAACGGAGGAGACGTACAAGGTGGGCACGCTGGTCGTCGACCTGTTCGATACCGACACGAAGAAACTGATCTGGCGCGGCCGGGCAAGCGATACGCTCTCCGACAAATCTGACAAGAACATCAAGAAACTCAACTCGGACGTGCAAAGGATGTTCGATCATTTCCCTCCGGAAGTGAAGGAGTAACGAAGTAGCGCAGTTTGGACAGCTTGTGAAAGAGGATCAATATGAACGAAAAGCCTAATCTGGTTAGAAGTGGAAATCGCCGCAGCTTTCTGAAGACTGGACTAACAGTGGCTGGGGCAACCGTGGGGACCGGCTTGCTGGTGCACGGAACAAAGGCATTGGCGCAATCAAGCAGCAGCCTCACGGCGGGAGACGGCGCCATCTTGCGGTTCCTGGCCGCGGGAGAGGCCCTCGAGGTCGACTTTTGGACGCAATATAACGAGCTTGGTGGAATTCCGGACAGCGAAGTCTCCGGAGGCGGCGGGAACCGAGCCTACACCCACTGCCTGAGAAAAATCGATCGGAACTTTCCGCAGTACATTCACGACAACACCGACGACGAGATCAGCCATCAGAACTTTCTCAATGCGTATCTGGCCTCCAAGGGAGCCCAAACCGCGGATCTGGAGCCGTTTCGCACGCTGCAAGGGAGCTTCGCGACAGGATCGAGCGGAAAGTTGCGGCTTACGAACTTGATGCAGCTAACGCTGGATACCAGCTGGTGGACCCGCTATCGCAGCAGCACCAACAATCCCGACGTCAACCCGATGCCCTTCGAGCAAGCGGTCCCGGATCTGCACAACGGGCAGTTCACAGCCATTCCAAGAACCGACGCCGACACATTCCCCGCTGAACACATTCAGGCCATTGCCAACACCGCGGCGTTTCACATGCCGACCGTGGAACAAGGCGGCGGCAGCCTGCGGCTGGCGCTGGCGCAACGAATCACGAGTGTCGAAGTGCTTCAAATCGTGATCAGCATGGCGCCGATCGAGAGCATGCACTTTCAAACCTGGCACGAAAAGGCCGGCAACGCGCCGCCGCTCATCGACCCAACCAATAATCTGACATTCCCCAACCTCAACAATGGTCTCGACCCCAATACCGGAGCTAGCGACACCGGCGTGAAAGAGATGTTTCAAACCAACCTGATTATGCCGGAACCCTGTCCATTCATCAGCGCCAGCCTGCCGGCATGCTCCGTGGTCCGGCCGACGAAGACAGCCGGGGCAGCCACGGGCGCGCTCAAGTTTCTCACCGCCATGGGGCTGTTTATCGGGCAGTCGGATGCGTTCTTCTCGTATATGACCGGCCTGGCCCAGGACGCGGACGCGGCCCAGCGCGGCATGTAGCAACTTTGCTCAGGCGATTACAAAGGTGAACTTCGATGACAGGAAAGAACGACCAGAAGTATCGCATGGCGGTTGCCAACCGCCAGCACGGAGACGATTACAGGAAGCGAATCGGCAATGGTCTTTACACTGCCAAGACGCACACGGTCGGCGCTCTCAAGGGTACCTCCGACAGCTTCGACCTGATACTTTCGCCGTTAGGGATGCCAATCCAGCGCGCGCTGTTGGCGTTAGCGAGCGGCTTTCTCCTGACTGCTTCATTACTCCACGCACAGACCTCGCCCCAGGTTGCAGGGAGCGATCAACCGGGGCTCGCTCGCACACAAAAGGACGGAGCCATGACTACACTCGCACAAGAAAAGAAGGTTGATACAACGCCGATTCGTCCATTCCAGTTCCACGCCACGGATGCACAATTGGCTGACCTGCGTCGCCGGATTGTGGCCACTCGTTGGCCGGACCAGGAGACAGTCGCGGACACTTCTCAAGGCGTGCAGCTCAAGACGATGCGCGAACTTGCACGCTATTGGGCCACCGATTATGACTGGCGCAAGGCGGAGGCCAAGCTGAATGCTTTGCCGCAGTTCGTCACAAACATCGATGGGCTCGACATCCATTTCATTCATGTTCGGTCGAAGCACGCCCATGCGTTGCCGATCCTCACCACGCACGGATGGCCCGGCTCCATCATCGAGCAACTGAAGGTTATCGATCCGCTCGTCAACCCTACAGCCCACGGCGGGCGTGCAGAGGACGCGTTCGATGTCGTGATCCCATCGCTGCCGGGATACGGCTTCTCGGGCAAGCCAACGTCGCCCGGTTGGAATCCCGTTCGCATTGCCCGCGCCTGGGCAACGCTTATGCAGCGCCTCGGCTACACACGCTACGTGGCACAAGGCGGCGACTGGGGTAACGCCGTCACAGAATTTATGGCCGTGCAGGAGCCACCGGGTCTGCTGGGAATTCATACGAACATGCCCGCCACGGTCCCGGCCAGTGTCTCCAAGGCGCTCACGTACCAACAGGGGCCGCCCACAAACCTCACGCCGGAGGAGCAGCACGCGTGGGACCAGCTGGACTTCTTCTACAAGAATGGCCTGGGCTACGCCATTGAGATGAACAATCGACCGCAGACACTGTATGGGATTGTGGACTCCCCGGTCGGACTTGCGGCCTGGATGATTGACCACGATGCGCGCAGCGAGGAGATGATCGCCCGCATCTTCGATGGCAACACGGAGGGGCTGACGCGGGACGACATCCTCGACAACATCACGCTTTACTGGCTCACGAACACCGCGATCTCCTCGGCACAACTCTATTGGGATAATGCACACCATCCGACGGGTGGCTTCTTCGACCCACGGGGCATCAAGATTCCGGTCGCGGTGAGCGTCTTTCCGGACGAGCTCTACTCGGCGCCGCGGAGTTGGGCGCAGATGGCATATCCCAAGCTCGTTTATTACAACAAGCTCGAAAGGGGTGGACACTTTGCGGCTTGGGAGCAGCCTAAACTCTTCGTAGGAGAAATGCGCGAAGCATTCCGGTCGTTGCGCTGATAACCTCCCGTGCCAGGACGGTACATCGTTGCCCCCTTGCACTACAGTCACACGAAGGCGGCCCAGCGTGTCTTGTAGCAAACTGCTCCGGCATGCTGCGCCGCGGTGTCGCCGCTATCGACGTAGTCAATTTCTAACATCAATCGAACAAGGAGCATCTATGAGCACGATAGCTAGCTCTGAAGAATCCAGTCACGTTCGCGGTCGCCTCTTGCGAACTGGAGCCATTACTGTTGCTGTCGCTGCGATTCTCGCAATAGGCTTGGCGGAAGCACAGCCGAACAGAGGACAGGCGCCCCAGATCAAGCCCGGGACGAACACGTCGTTTGGCCAACTGAAGCAGATCGATGCTGGGCTTCTGAATGTCGGATACGCGGAAGCCGGCCCCGCCGATGGTCCTGCGGTCATCCTCCTGCACGGCTGGCCATACGATATACATAGCTATGTCGACGTCACCCCGCTGTTGGCGTCGGCTGGCTACAGGGTGATCGTCCCGTATCTGCGCGGCTATGGCACGACGCGCTTTCTTTCCAATGAGACGTTCCGGAACGGCCAGCCGTCCGCGCTTGCTGTCGACATCATCGATCTCATGGATGCTCTCAAGATCGAAAAGGTGACAATCGCCGGATTTGATTGGGGAGCACGGACGGCCGATATTATCGCGGCCCTCTGGCCGGAACGCTGCAAAGGGATTGTCTCCGTGAGTGGCTATCTGATTGGGACGCCAGAATCCAACAAAATGCCTTTGCCGCCAAAGGCCGAGCTCGCATGGTGGTATCAATTCTATTTCGCCACGGAACGAGGACGCGCCGGCTACGACCAATACCGGCACGAATTTGCGAAGCTAATCTGGCAGACCGCATCACCGAAGTGGAACTTCGATGACGCAACCTTCAATCGCTCCGCTGCCTCCTTCGACAACCCCGATCATGTCGCGATCGCAATCCATAATTACCGCTGGCGGCTTGGGTTGGCTAAAGGCGAGCCCCGTTACGACGATCTGGAAAAGCGGCTCGCCGAAGGTCCGGTCATCCCCGTGCCTGCCATCACCCTTGAAGGGGACGCCAACGGGGCTCCACACGCCGACGCAGCATCATACCGCAAGAAATTCTCGGGCAAATATGAGTACCGTTTGATCACGGGCGGCGTCGGGCACAATCTACCTCAAGAAGCGCCCCAGGCCTTTGCCCAAGCGGTGATCGATGTCGACGGTTTCGCGCACTAAAGGCGATAAATCGGGAACTGCAAAGTGTTTACTCAAATCGCAGGAGATCCTATCTGAGCGATCTAAGAACAGCTACTCTGGAATCTTCGGCACCATTCGACGACACCCTCACCGCCAACCATGGCGCCATTGTCGCACTCGCTGCGTGGCCCCGTGGTTGGGCGCGAGTCGGCAGAGCATTCCGGCGAGCATGGCGGCTCGTCCGATGGAAGATGGTGGCGATCGTCACTTTCACGTTGACTTCCACACTCTTGGTCGCGTGTATGGCGATCGCTACTCTGAATGTTGTACTCCGGCGTGAGAGTGCCCACATCATCGAAAAGCAAATTAACACATCGTCGAAGCCAGCCGGGGTTTTGCGTCCACCATTCTGGGGCGCGCCGGCAGTTGCGTCGTCCAAAATGTAAATCCGGGGGACCTCAAACCGCTGGTGCGGTACGCTCAAGGCGCGTTTCCCCAAGCGGGGATTTCTCTGGCCGTGGATTTCCGCAAGGGGTCACCCTTTCTCGTGCCAGACGAGAGCTCAACTAACGTGAGCCTCCCGAATTGGGTCCCGGACACCGGTTTTACCGGCGTCGTCGTTGACCACGGACAGCTCGAGATTCGCGACATCGCGGCACTTGATAAGGGTGAATGCAGGGTCGCGGCGATCTTCAGAATGCCACTGGGACCCGAACTGGCAAAACGCTTGTCATTGGGGGGAAGCTCCGACATGATAGCCGTCTCTCCTCGGCAATTTTATGTGGGCGGGCTGAGCCACAAGATCCTCGGAATGATTGAGTCGAATTTTGTACCAGGATCACCCCGACCGGCGCCGGTTGTCCTCAACGTTCGGAACTGGGAAACAGGCGCGATGGAGCACTGGACGGCATTCGACGTTCGAACCAGTTATGGCCGTACATTCAGAGACCTCGCTACCATCGGCAGCCAATTGGCCAACTGGGTCTGGCTTCTGGCGGCAATCTCCTTGGTGGCCTTCCTAGTTGATGGGTCGGCTCTTTGGATGTGCGTACGGCTCAGCCGCAACATGGCAATGGCAATCGATGACCTGAGCGGCGCTGCGCAGCAAATCGCCACAGGCAACTTCGCGTGGAGGACACCGTTGCGCAGCAATGATCAAGTTGGCGAACTGACTCGCAACTTCAACGAAATGGCTGCTTCACTGGAAAAGTTTCAGAAGCAAGAGGTCGCCCGGCTTGCGCTCGAGAGCGATCTTCGAATGGCGCAACGCATTCAAAAGTACCTGTTCCCTCGTCAGGCGCCAGTAGTGTCTGGGGCTACGGTCGCGGGCCGTACATTGCCGGCGCGGACGGTGGGTGGCGATCTATATGACTTCTTCGACCTAGGCCGGAAACAGCTCGGGGTCCTATGTGCGGATGTGAGTGGGAAAGGAGTCTCAGCTGCCCTTATGATGGCCAACCTTCAGGCACTTGCACACGCAAACGTCCTGGCATCCGCTGATGGCTCGGCGCAGCCGCCAGCGCTGTTCGTCCAGAGGTTGAATGAAGCCTTTGTCGGTCGCTTTGGAAACAATCGCTACGCCACGCTTTTTTGGGCAGAGTACGATGCGCAGACGCGCATCTTGAAGTATGTCAATGCGGGCCACGAACCACCAATTCTGATTCTTCCCAACGGCGAAATCGAAAGACTGGGGACGAGTGGCTTCCCGGTCGGGATGTTCGGAAGGGTAGGCTACGCGAGCACCGAACTACAGGTAGAGGCTGGAAGCCACATCGTAATATTCACGGACGGTCTCGCGGATGCACAGACGCCATCAGGAGAGGAGTTCGGTGAGGAGCGAGTGATCGATTGTTGCCGACGGTTCGCCGGAGCGCTGAGTGCGGAGCAGCTAGTCGAAAGACTAATGCAGGCAGCTGCCTCGTGGTCGGCTGGTGCCGAGCATTTCGATGATACGACTGTTGTGGTTGTCGCTGTCACTCCGTGACCGCCGGTTCTTTCTTATCGGCCTAACCGAACGTCATGTATGTATGCGAAAAGCTGCGCAGGCTAAAGCCGCTGCACCAACAGGAGTCCGCCAGTTACGAGCGGTTCGGACTCCATCGGACAGCCAGAAACGGTTTCGATTCGCGTTGGCGACACCTTCGAACCCAGCCAAAACTCATACCGATGGAAATTCGGTTCCACCAATCTTGATGGTGGTCGGGGCGGCAGGATTTGAACCTGCGATTTCCTAACCGGCGAATCAGGCGGCCCTTTGGCCCTTTTCATCGGCGCCACGTTTTCGGGGGTTCAGTCCGTTCAGCGGGGTGGACATTGTGCAAATAGTAAGGGTGTCGAGCTTCTTTCTTTGCCCTGCTTCACACGCAGCCCGACCGTCTCCAAAGCCTCTCTAGATTGATCGCCGCTTTCAGGGTTTTCAACAACTTGGGGAATCTGCTTTTCGCTCGAAGCCTTCCCAAGCGCTCTCAATATGATGGGTTTTGTCACGGTTTTGCCACGGTTGACATTTAGCTTATAGCTAGCTGGCCCGCGGCCATCGGATGTGGTTGTTCACCTGCCCCACCAGCGCTGCTGGCCTCCGCCAAAGCCCCATTGGCTATCCCCACCAAAATCGGCACACAACTACTCGGGTTCCATCAGAATCGCTGCCGCCACACTTCAGCCCTGATCCAGATGTGTGGCTTTAATTCTCATCGCGGACGCTCGTCTACCTTCGCTCCTCTCGCCACGCAAGTCTATTCCTTGGCGACCGACGGGTTCGTTCGACCGATGAAGTTGCTAGGTTGCTGGACAACACCCATTGGCACTTCTGTACGAGCTTCAACCCGAAAAATGTTCTTGGACCTATTTCCAGAAATTGTGTCCTTCCAGCGCCACCCTGCGCTTCGACCCGGCGGCAAGGCGGTCGAGAGAGCGCGATTGGCCGCCTGTTCCCGAAACAGACGGCCCTCGCTATCTCCTGATTACACGGCAAATAGTGTCGCAAGAAACTTCATTCCAAGTACCAAAAGTCCACTCAGGATGGCAACAATGCCAGCGGTCCGGAAACCGAACTCCCTCCGGATTTTCAGCTCTGAATGCGTGTTTCTCATCGTGCCGCAGGTCGTGGATATCACAAATGCGCGCGATGCCAGTATGGACGGACATAGTGTCGTGGATTCACAACAATCTTGTGAACGGGCTTAGATAGCCCTGTTCGGATGCGCTTGCGCGATCAGCGGCGCGCGAAGACCCCTGACCATCTCTTCGAACCTGGCCAGAGTGGCTTCTAAATGGTCCTGGGCATAGACTAGCCTGCGAATCGCAAAATACGGGCGCTGTTAGCCACAACCGCAAGGACGGCCACACTTTGGGACAGGGCCCCGGTCAGCGGGTCCAATACTCCAAACGCGGCCAGCACAATGAGGATCAAAGAAAGTCCGAATGCCAGCCACACGTTCTGACCGATGACGCGGCGGGTGTTATCCGCCAGCGCGATGAGTTGCGGCAGGCGCCGGAGATCCGTTCCCAAAATCGCTGCATCCGCTCCTCCCAGAGCTACTTCGTTGAGTTCGGCGCCGATCGCTACTCCCACATCAGCCCCTCCTAGGGCGGGCGCGTCGTTCACTCCGTCGCCGACCATCATGACGGTGCGCCCGGCGGCTTGTTCGGCCCGCACCACGTCGAGTTTCTGGGCAGGGAGGACTTCGGCGACCACCTCGTCCATGCCGAGCGCCTCCCCTACGTTCCGGGCCACGGCTGTACGATCGCCCGTGAGTAGTACGAAGCGGCCGATCCCCAACGCGCTCAAGGCGGCGAGCGCGTCGCGGGCCTCCTGGCGAGGTTGATCTCGCAGCACAAGGCTGCCGATGAAACGGCCTCCGTGTGCCACCCACACCTGCGAAGCGCCGGCGTCCTCCTGCGATCCGACATCGATTCCCAGATCCACGAGCAGCTCCTTGCGCCCGAGAATGGCCTGACGGCCGTCGACCATAGCGACTACGCCGAGCCCTGGCCTCTCCTGGAGTTCGCTCGCTGGCGTACCCACGATTCCGCGAGTCAGACCCTCCGCCACCACGGCCCGTGAGACGGGATGTAGCGAGCCGAAGCCACATGCCACCGCCACCGTGAGCAGCGTCATCTCGGTTTCGCCCTCCGCCGGTTGGATCCCGGTGACCGTCGGCGCACCTACCGTCACGGTCCCGGTCTTGTCCAGGATCAGAGTGTCGACGTCGGATGCGCGCTCCAGAAAGTCCACGCTCTTGATCAGGATGCGAAGACGCGTAGCCACAGTCATCGCGGCCACCACCGAGGCCGGACCCGCCACCACCAAGGCCGTCGGGGTGGCTACGACGAGCACGGCGATGGCACGCGATAGGTTCTCGGTGAAGAATAGCGTGCTTGCGGCAAGCGTGAGCACGAGTGGCAGCCATACCCCGGCGCGACGCTCGAACAACCTCAGGAGAGGGACGCTGGCGAGTTCCACCTCGGCCAGGAGTTGCACTACCCGTCCCAGCACGGTATCGGCGCCGGTTCCACGCACCTGAATTCTGAGCAGCCCGTCCAGCACCACGGTTCCGGCGAAGACCGGGCTGCCAGGTCCCACATCCTCGTGAAGCGACTCCCCGGTGATGGCGGACTGGTCGACTGCCGCGCGGCCGTCCAGTATGGTTCCGTCAACGGCAATCCTTTCGCCGGGCCGAACGATGATCTCATCGCCCGCCGACAGGCTGTTCGGATCAACGCGCTCCTCGATGCCGTGGCGCCATCTCACCGCCTGACGGGCGCTAAGCGCGCGGATCCCGTCGATGGCGGCCCGAG
>Ga0335069_10001644_pt1 | contig 35797 bp, 32 predicted proteins | sample Lox_Sample_11_FD_206714 | JGI IMG/M metagenome (GOLD analysis project Ga0335069, IMG submission 206714) | Soil microbial communities from Loxahatchee National Wildlife Refuge, Florida, United States - Lox_Sample_1.1 | ecosystem: Environmental > Terrestrial > Soil > Wetlands | place: USA... | reverse complement strand
CCCGCGATGATGCCCAGTTCGGTCACCCCGCGAAACCCGCTCAATCCCATCGCGAAGAACGCCGCCGCGTTGGTCACGCCCGCCGTCACGATGCTTGGCCCGGTGTGCCCGATCGCCCCGCGCACGGCATCCGCGCGCGTCGCGCCCTTGCTGAGTTCCTCCTCGTAGCGCGCAATGAACTGAATGCCCAGATCGATTCCCAACCCGAGAATCATCACGGCAAACGTCACCGTGATCATGTTCAGATGGCCGACCGTCAGCGTCGTGTATCCCATGCACACCGCCAGCACCAGCATCATGCACACCACGCCCATCAACGGCCGCAGCACCGACCGGAATCCCGCGATGAACAGGATGCACACCAGAATGAACGTGACCACGGTCGCTTTCGTGGCGTCGCTCTGGGACTGCAGCATCTCGTCGTAATCGAGCACGGGCTCGCCCGTCAGATTGACGTTCACGCCCGGAAACTGCGCGCGGACTTCGTTCATCATGCGGCGCAGTTTCGGGATCGTCGCGGCGTGATGCTCGTCCGCTGTTTCCTTCCCGAGCCGCGGATGGACCATCAGCAGAAACATCTCCCCGTGACGGAACGTCTGGTAGCCCTGGAATTGCAACTGGTCCTGCGCGTCGCTCAGCATTTCCGGACTGAAAAACGCGCTGGCCCACGGCGATAGCAGCGCGTCGCCCGACTCCTGCCCGTTGAATGTCCCCATCTGGGCGACGATGGCGGTCAGCGTGGGCAGGAACGATTCGATCTGCTTGCGCTGCGCTTCGGGCGCGGCGTCCATCTGCATCAGCATCCGGTTCATCGCGTCGAAAAACGTGTCGAGCTTGGACCGGTGCTGGAGAATATCCAGCAATTGCTTGAAGTCTTTCAGCGAGCCATCGATCTGTTTCAGGTCGTCGATCGACAGGTAGTACAAGAACCACTTCTTCAGCGCGTTGAGGTCGGTCCGATAAAACAAATCGTCCGGCGTGAATCTCTGCGCGAGGGCGGAATCGCCCGGCGCGGGATTGTTCGCCGGCGACAGCAGTTTCGCCACCAGCGCGTCGATGGCCGCCCGATTCTGCGCCGGCTGGTCGCTCTCGGCGACGATGATGTAATCTTCTTCCGCGTGAAATTCCCGCGCGTATATCTCGTAGTTCCGCCAGTACTCGCTGTCGCGGCCGATCAGATCGTTCTGGCTGGTCTTGAATTCGAGGCAGCGGACCGTGTAGACGCTCGAGACTACCGCGAGCAGGACGCCCGCGACCAGCAGCGCCAAGGGCCAACGGCAAACCCAGTCGGCCAGTCGGCTAAGAAACCGTTGATGCATGGGAGGCCACGCGGCGAGCGGTTATCACATGAAACAGGTGGAGTGACAAGCCCGCCTCAGCGCCCGGCGGACACGGCCTCCCGCTCGGTTTTCTTGCCACCCTTGTTGGCCAGCGCCGCTTTCACCAGGTTGGCCCCCAGGTCCCACATCGGCCCCGGCAGCTTGTAGCAATCACTGAGCACGTCGTCGAGGGCGTTGACGAAATACTGAATGTCTTCGTCGGTAATCACAAACGAGGGCAACACGCGGATGATGTCGCCGTGATTGCCGCTGACCTGCGTCAGCACGTGGTGCTTGTCCAGCAACGGCATCACCACCATCTGCGCGAATAATCCGTCGTGCGCCGCGTGGACCATCTTCCACGCCATCTTCATCTTCAGGCTGCGCGGCTCGTGGAATTCGATCCCGACCATGCAACCTTTCCCCCGCGCTTCCTTCAACACTTCGTGCTTGGCCTTCAGCCCGTTCACCGCGTCGAGAAGCTTCTGCCCCTGCGTCGCGCTGCGCTCGATCAATTTTTCCTCCTCCAGAATGTGCAGCGTCGCCAGCCCCACCGCCATGCCGAGGTTGTTCCGCCCGAAACTCGACGAGTGGACCCAGCAGCGGTCCATCCGATTGAACAGCTTCTGGTAAATCGCGCGCCGCGTGATCATCGCGCCCACGGGCACGTACCCGCCGCTCAGCGCCTTGCTGGTCGAGATGATGTCGGGCTCCAAATTCCAGTGCTCGAACGAAAACAGTTTGCCCGTGCGGCCATAGCCCGTCTGCACCTCGTCGCAGAAAAACAGCGTCCCGTACTTGCGGCACAACGCCTGCGCCGCCGGCAGATAATCGGCCGGCGGAATCCGCACGCCTTTGCCCTGGATGCATTCCACCGCCAGCGCCGCAATGTCCTTCTTCGACAGAACTTTCTCCAGCGCTTCCAGATCGCCATACGGCACTTCGACGCCGGGCAACATCTCGCCGAAGCCTTCCCGAAATTCTTCGTTGCCCATGATCGCCAGCGACCCCAGCGTCAACCCGTGCCAGCCGTGTTCGAGGTACGCGAACTTGCTGCGGCCCGTCGCCGCCCGCGCGAACTTCAGCGACGCCTCGACCGCCTCCGTCCCTGAGTTGCAGAAGAAGACCGCTTCCAGATGCGGCGGACAACGTTTGATGAGCGCCTCGGCCAGCAGCCCCGCCAGAAACGCGCAATCCATCTGCACCATGTTCGGCAGGTCCATGTCCAGCACGTCGCGAACGGCCTGCGCCACGCCGGGATGATTCCGCCCGATCGAGTACACGCCGAACCCGCTCAGCATGTCCAGGTAGCGGTTGCCGTCCTTGTCCCACAGATATTGCCCCTTGGCCTTTGCATACACGCGGTCGAACCCGATGGTGCGAAACACCTTTACCAGCGTCGGGTTGATGTACCGCTCGTGCAACTCGTAGTTTTCCCCGAGCCGTTCGCCCACCACCTTCTTCAAATCAAACGATGACATGGCAGCAAGTCTATCCCGCGATTCCCCATGGGGCAAGCCAACATCCACCCCTCCTCTGCTCCACCAAAGCACCCCGCAGCCCACGTCCCATCCCCATCAAACCGTCCCCAAGCTTCGGTTCGTCCCCCCGTTTCTTGGGTTCGTTCTTCCGCTTTTCGGGCCAAACTTGGGTTCGTTTTCCCGTTTCTTGGGTTCGTTTTGGGTTCGTTCTTGAGTCAGAATGTCTCTATAAGCGGTTCTATGTGACTACGTAATTGTCTGCACGGATGGATGTTATGTAACAATCGAACACATGCCATTTTTGGGTTCGTTTCGTAATTCTATATATGTGGGCTCCTGCCCTCCCCCGGGCCGCACCGATCGGAATGTTCCGCGAACTTGAACCCGTGCACCCTCAATGTCCGCCCGGACCTGCCCTTCTCCCCCAATTGTCCACCCTAGCCATCATAACCGTCCTCCTTATCGTAGAAAGATAGGAATGTCAAATCTAAATGCGATTACGTCGCCACCCGGCCCGATTGTAGTGCTGGGGCACACTTGATTTGACGGGCCTGGTCCTGTCGCGGGAAGAACACCAACACAAGCGGGAACATCCCCTCTCCCCTCCGGGGGAGAGGGCCGGGGTGAGGGGGCGCTCGTCAAATGAATCGTGTCATTGTACTAGCCGCAATCCTCACTCCGTTGTGCAAGGGTCTTTCACTCCGAATACCTTCGGGGCCCGACCGTGGACACGATCCGGCCGCCGGTGTCCCGCCAAACCCCGCCTTATCCGTTGTAGACGCCGACGCCGGCCTGCGTTTTCATCGTGGCCCGCCCTGCGCTACCGGACAAGCTTCACTGGGGGGGGGGGGGCACAACGTCTTCTCCATGAATACCTCTGCGTCTGGATTGGGATTATATCGGGCGATCTCATGGAAACCCAATTTCCTGAACAGCGCCAGCGCGCGTTGCGACTTCGTGGTCGTGTCGAGCCGGAGCGTTTTGTAACCCAGGTCGCGAGCGTCCTGAATGGCACTGTTGCACAAGGCACGCCCCAGCCCCAACCCGCGGCACTCGGCCGCAAGGTACAGGCGCTTCAGTTCGCCGATCTCATCGGAGAACTTCCGGACACCAACACAGCCGTGGATTTCACCCCTGTCCTCGACCACATGGAATGAGCCGCGGTTCTGAAGATACACGCGGTCGATATCGCGGATATCCGCGTCTTTCCCGTCCGGCTCGAAGCTGTAGCCCATCTCGCTGATCGTCCTGCCCAGGAACGTGAGCACACCCTGGTAATCGGCGAGTTCGTAACGCCTGACCACTCTCGTCGTCGTCATTCGGGCACCTTGCAACCGACAACTGAGCCACGATGCAACGGTCGTGTCAACCGCGCATTCTCCACAGTACCGCCTTTCCAAACTCCCCGCTGGCAACGAACTTACCCTTGTGCTAGCTTTTTCTGGGGATATGAAACGATGGATCACATGGATGGCGGCGATCCTGATCGGCCCTCTGCCGGTTCTCGTCGTGGCGGCGCCGCCGGTGCTGACGCCGGGCAATGATTCTGCCGATCAGACGTCGGGATTGAAGAAGGTATTCTCCGACAAACCATTCCTGGGTACGCAGCGGGCGCTGACGCTGAACGGCACCTACGTCAACACGCCCACGGAAAATCTCCAGGAGACCGGCTCGTGGGACGTGTGGTCGATGCCGCTGTCCCTCGACGAATTGCACGGGATGATTGCCGAAGTCTCCTTCGGCGACACCGCCAGGCAGGGCCAATGGCAGCTCACCTACCGGCAGAAGCTCATGACGATGGACAGCGAATGGCAGGCGATCGCGAATTCGAACAGCGCGTTGAGCCTCTCGGACCGGCGCTCGCAGGTTCTCAAGGCCAGCTACAATGTTCGCGACTGGTGGAAGGTCGGCGTGGCCGCCGTCGTGGAAGACCGCTACGGCAACGAGCCCGTTCTCGACATCACTTCGTTCGGGCTGAACAACCGCGATTCCCTCGGCTTCCAGATCGACACCTCGCTGAAGTTCTGACGGGCGCCCTCCGCCATCAGTAACGAGTTGCCGTCGCGTCGCCAGCCTGCTAGTAATCCTGTCCACAGCGCACCGCAAAGGAACCGTCATGGCGAACCTGTTTCTTGGATTGGATTCGAGCACGCAAAGTCTCTCGGCAATCGTTATCGATCCTGATGCGCGCCGGATTGTCTGCCACCATTCGCTGAATTTCGATCAGGCCCTGCCGCACTACGGCACGGTCAACGGCACGTTGCGCAGCGATGATCCGCTCGTCGTCCACAGTCCGCCGCTGATGTGGGTCGAAGCGCTGGACGTGCTGCTCGCCCGGATGAAAACCGATGGCGTCCCCCTCGGCCAGATCGCCGCCATCAGCGGCAGCGGACAACAACACGGTTCCGTCTACCTCAACCGCCGCGCCCCGAGCGCGCTGGCCCGGCTGAGCGCCGCCAGACCGCTGGTCGAAAACCTGCGCGGCGTGTTTTCGCGGGCCACGTCACCGATCTGGATGGATTCATCCACGAGCGTCGAGTGCGCCGAGATTCGCGACGCGCTCGGCGGCGTCAAGGAAACCGCGAAAAAGACCGGCTCGGACGCCTTCGAGCGGTTCACCGGGCCGCAAATCCGTAAGTTCTCCAAGACCGAGCCGCGCTCGTACGCGACCACGGCGAGCATTGCGTTGGTGAGTTCATTCCTCGCCTCGATCATCGCGAGCAAGATCGCGCCGATCGATCACGGTGACGGCGCGGGCATGAACCTGATGGATATCCGCAAGAAAACGTGGCATCCACAGGCGTTGAAAGCGACCGCGCCGCAGTTGCGCAAGAAGCTCCCGTCGCTCGCCGCGTCGTCGAAAGTGATCGGCAGGATCAGTCCGTATTTCGTGAAGCGGTACGGTTTTTCCCCGAACGCCCGGGCGCTCGTCTGGTCCGGCGACAATCCTTGCAGCGTCATCGGCCTCGGTCTCATCAAGCAGGGCACGCTGGCCATCAGCCTTGGCACGAGCGACACGCTGTTCGGCTACATGAAACGCTGCCGCGTGGACGAACACGGTGACGGAAATGTTTTCGGCGCGCCCACGGGCGATTACATGACGCTGAGTTGTTTCAAGAACGGCTCGCTCGCCCGCGAACACATCCGCGATTCCTTTAACCTCGATTGGAGTGGTTTCAACCGGGCCCTTGCCGCCACGCCGCCGGGCAACTGCGGCGCGATCCTGTTGCCGTGGTTCGAGGCCGAGATCGTCCCGCGCGTCAACCGACCCGGCATTCACCGATTCGATCTCGACCCGAGCGACGCGGCCGCGAATTGCCGCGCCGTCGTCGAAGCGCAGATGATGTCGATGCGCCTCCACTCGCAATGGATGAAGGTCACGCCGAAACAGATTTATGCCACCGGCGGTGCGTCGACCAACACCGCCATCCTCCAGATCATGGCCGATGTGTTCGATTGTCCCGTTGTCCGCATCGAGGTCGCCAAGAGTGCCGCGCTGGGCGCCGCGCTACGGGCCGCGCACGGCTGGCTCGCGCATCGCGGCCAGAAACCGCGCTGGCAGGATGTCGTCGCCGGCTTCACCGACCCGATCCCCAACAGCGAAGTTCGGCCCAACGCGACTGCGGCCAGGGTGTACGACAAGCTCGTGGAAAAACACGCCGCCTGTGAGCGCCAGGCGATCCACGGATGAGTTAATGTGACGTGCCGATTGAGGCTCGGCTCACCGACTGGAGATCACTCGATGACTGTTTGGGAACACATGAAAGACTTTTCCCGGCGATATGGGAACTCCATCACCGTAAATAGCACGACGTGGCATTATTGCCGCCTCGGTTCGGGTACACCTCTCTTCCTGCTCCCCGGCGGACTCCGCCGCATATCCTTCGGATTCGCTCTTCTGGAACGGCTGGCCACGCGCCATGTCGTCATCGCCCCCGATTTTCCCCCCGTGCAGACGATCCATGAGTTCTTCGCCGCGTTCGACGCGATCCTGCAAGCCGAAGGGATCACCAACTTCGCGCTGGGCGGCCAGTCCTATGGCGGATTGCTGGCGCAAGCGTATCTGGCATACAGAACCCAAGGAGTGGAACGGCTTGTCCTTTCCAGCACGGGCCCGGCAAACTATGGCAAAGTGTGGCTGGTGGCCGATTACGCGGCCATCGGGCTCGTACGGCTCATTCCCGAACGCATCATCAAGAAATTGCTGGTCGGCGGACTGCTCAAGGCCGTTCCCCTGCCCGAACCCGTGAGAGCCGAATGGACTGAAGCCCTGCATCAGGTCGTGGATCACGATCTGTCCCGCGCCGACATCGTCTCGCATTTCGCCGTGGCCGCCGATCTGATTCGGCGAAACCCGGTCAATCCCGCCGCGTATCGAAACTGGACGGGTCGCATCATCGTGCTCAAGGCCGACAACGATCCGAGCCAGAGCCCGAAGGACTTTCCGCGATACGAAAAGCTGTTTGGCCGCCCCGTCGAAGTCATCGACATGGGCAACATGAGCCACATCGCCCCGATCCTCTACCCCGACAAATACGCCGAGCTCTACGAGCAGGCGCTCGTCTGAGGCGTGAGCGGGCCGCGCGAAAAATGTCTGCTTGCGCGACAGGGCGCGAGTCCGTAAGGTTTTGTTTCATGCGCGTGGCGCTATTCATCCCGTGTTTCATCGACCAGCTTTACCCGAATGTGGGCATCGCCATGGTCACGGTGCTGCGCCGGCTCAAGGTCGATGTATATTATCCGGCCGAACAGACCTGCTGCGGTCAGCCGGCGTTCAACACGGGCTACTGGGACGAGGCCCGCGCGCTCGCCCGGCGCTACGTCGACATTTTCGCCGACGCCGATGCCATCGTCAGCCCGTCGGGCTCGTGCACGGCGATGGTGCGCAACTTCTACCCCGAGCTTCTCGGCAAGGCGACCAACGCGACGGTGCACACGTATGAGTTCGCCGAGTTCCTCGTGAAACGTCTTGGCGTGACGGACGTGGGGGCGCGGTTTCCACAGCGCGTGACGTATCACGACTCGTGTCACGCGCTCCGCGAGCTCCGCCTGAAAGACGAGCCGCGCCAACTTCTGCGGAAGGTGCAGGGACTCGAACTCGTTGAGATGGACCAGGCCGAGACGTGTTGCGGATTCGGCGGCACGTTTGCAGTGAAATTCCCGATGATTTCCTACGCGATGGACGATGTGAAGGTGACGTCGATCCAGAAGACCGGCGCGCAGTACGTGGTGTCCACCGATTCGAGTTGCCTGATGCAGATCGACGGCTACCTGCGCCGCGTGAATCTGCCGATCAAGACGATCTCGCTGGCGGAGGTGCTGGCTTCCACATGACGCCGACCCTCCGGCAATTCGAGCACGACGCGACGGCCATGGCGGACGACCTGCGGCTTCGCGCGGTCATTCAGAAGAACATCGGCACCTACGACATTGCCGTGGCCAAGGGCCGGACGCGGTTTGCCGATTGGCAAAATGCCCGGTCCCGCGCCGCTGCCGCCAAGTGGGAAACGATCAATCATCTCGACCGCTATCTGGAGCAATTCGAGCGGAACGTGCTGGCCAACGGCGGACACGTGTTCTGGGCCGAGACGGCGCAGGATGCGCGCGAGCACGTGTTGCAGCTGGCGCGACGCCACGGCGTGCTGAAGGTCGTAAAATCCAAATCGATGACGACCGAGGAGATTCATCTCAACGACGCGCTCCAAGAAGCGGGCATCCACACCGTCGAGACCGATCTCGGCGAATACATCTGCCAGCTCCGCGGCGAACATCCGTACCACATCGTCACGCCCGTCATGCACCTGTCGAAGGCCGACATTGCCAGGACGTTCCAGGAGAAACTCGGCGCGCCTCTGACAGACAGCGCCGAGGAACTAACGATGATCGCGCGGGCGAAGTTGCGCCATGAGTTCCTGACGGCGGACATGGGCATCACCGGCGGGAATTTTGCGATTGCCGACACCGGCATGATCGCGCTGACCGAGAACGAAGGCAACGCGCGTCTGACCTTTTCGATGCCGCGCGTGCATGTGGCGATCGTCGGCATCGAGAAACTGATCCCGCGCTTCGAGGACCTGGCGTTGTTCTGGCCGCTGCTGGCCGACAGCGGCACGGGACAGGCCCTGACGGCGTACAGTTCGCTCATCGGCGGCCCGCGGCAGGAGCGCGAAGCCGACGGCCCGCGGGAATTCCACGTCATCTTGCTCGATAACGGCCGCACGCGGCTGCTGGCCGACGCCGAACAACGCGACGCGCTGCATTGCATCCGCTGCGGGGCGTGCCTGAACGTCTGCCCCGTGTACAAGAACATCGGCGGCCACGCCTACGGCACGACGTACCAGGGCCCGATCGGGTCGGTGATCACGCCGCACTTGCGCGACGCGCGGGAGTGGTCGCATCTGCCGTACGCCAGCTCGTTGTGCGGGGCGTGCACGGACGTGTGTCCGTTGCGGATCGAGTTGCATCATCACCTGCTCCACAACCGCCGCAATGCCGTCCGCCGCCGGTTCGACAATGTCGTGCAGCGGTTCATCTTCCGCGCGTGGTTGTGCGCGATGCAATCCCCGGCGCGCTACGCCATCGCGGCGAAGCTCGGCGTGCTCGCGCTGCGGCTGGGTTGGGCCGGACCACTATTGAAGCCGTGGACCGACCGACGCGATTTTCCCGCGCCGCCCAAACAGAGTTTCCGGGACTACTGGAGGAAGCATGAACGTGGCGCGTGACAATATTCTGGGACGAGTGCGCGCCGCGCTGCGCGTCGAGGCGCGTCGCCCACTCGCGCCCACCGATGCGCCGGTGTTCCCGCCCGTCACCGACCCGGAGGCGCGGTTCCGCAGCGAGTTCGCCGCGTTGCGCGGCGAGATCATCGAGAATGCCGGGGCGTTGCGGGCGTTCTTGAACGGCTTTCCGAAAATCGCGACGGACGGCGGCGAATTAGGCGGCAAGATCGTCGGCGAACCGAACGCCAGCGTGCGCGAGTGCGATCTGGGCGTGACGAGCTGCGACTATCTCATCGCGCAAACGGGGTCGATCGTGGTCACGACGCTGTCGGCGGGCGGGCGCGCGGTATCGGTATTGCCGCCGGTTCACCTGGTCATTGCCCGGCGCGAGCAGATTGTTCCCGATCTGGCAACGGCGATGGCGCTGCTGCGCAAACGCTACGACAAACGCTGGCCAAGCGCGCTGTCGATCATCACCGGGCCGAGTCGGACGGGGGACATCGAGAAGATTCTCGTCATGGGCGCGCACGGCCCGAAGCGGCTCGTGCTTTACTTCGTCGATTGAGCGCCCTGCCCCGGGAGTGCTTGCCTGTCGCCACGGTTCAGGCGTATAACCGGTAGAGCAAGGAGGCCGCGATGGAAGAGATCGTTCCATTCAAACTCAACGGCAAGCCAACCACCCTGTGCGTCGACTCCGATCGGAAATTATTGTGGGTCCTGCGCACCGATCTCGGGCTGACGGGGACCAAATACGGGTGCGGCGCGAGCATCTGCGGCGCGTGCACCGTACTGGTGAACAACGAGGCGGTCCGCTCCTGCCAAGTCGCTGTCAAAGACATCCGTGGCAAAGAGGTGGTCACAATCGAGGGATTGGCGAAGAACGGGAAGCTGCATCCGCTGCAGAAGGCGTTCCTGGAGCACGATGCGCTGCAGTGCGGGTACTGCACGCCCGGGATGATCCTCAACGCCTACGCGTTGCTTCACAAGAATCCGCGGCCGGCTCCGTCGCAAATCGTCGATGGCATGGAAGGCAACCTGTGCCGGTGTGGAGCGCACCACCGGATCATTCAAGCCGTCCAGGCCGCAGCCACGAGCATGAGTGAAGGGATTTGACATGAACGACGAGACTCTTCAGTCACTCGATTTCGCGGAAGACGCGGGCGCCAGGACCGGCATGGACCGCCGTCAGTTCCTCAAGGTCACCGGCAGCGGTATTGTCCTGTATTTCATGCTCGGCGATCTGTGGGTGCTGGCGCAGGAGGGAGGAGGTCGCCTGGTTCGCGGAGCTCTGCCCACGGATTTCAACGCGTTCCTGAAAATCGGTGAGGACGGGCGGGTGGCCTGTTACACGGGCAAGATTGAAATGGGCCAGGGCATCGTCACCTCGCTGGCGATCGAGTTGGCGGACGAACTGGATGTCACGCTGGACGCCGTGGACATGGTCATGGGCGACACCGACCTTTGCCCGTGGGACATGGGGACGTTCGGTTCGATGTCCACCCGCGTATTTGGGCAGGCGCTTCGTCGAGCGGCGGCCGAGGCGCGGCAAGTGTTGCTGGAGCTGGCCTCCGAGCGCCTCAAGATTCCCGTCGAAAAACTGTCGACGGAAAATGGCGCGGTGTTCGCCAGCGAGAACAAACAGACCCGCGTGACCTATGCTGTCCTGGCCGCGGGACGGAAGATCGAGCGGCATGCGACAGGCACAGTGGCGGTTAAGAAGCCGGCGCAATTCGCGGTCATCAGAAAATCTTCGACGCGCCGGGACGGCCGGGCGAAAGTCACGGGCGCGGCGCAGTATGCCGGGGATATTCGCCTTCCCGAGATGCTGTATGCGAAAATCCTCCGGCCTCCGGCGCACAACGCCAGGCTGATCGACGCCGACGTGTCCGACGCCAAGCAGGCGAAGGGCGCGCAAGTGATCCGTGACGGCGATTTCGTGGCGGTCGTGCATGAATCTCCGGATGTGGCCGAGCTGGCCCTGTCGAAGATCAAAGCGAAATTCGACAAGCCCGCCGCCGATCTGAACGACAAGAATATCTTCGACCATTTGCTGAAGGTTGCCCCGGAGGGCCGGGTCCTGTCCGGAGACGGCGATCTGAAACAAGGCGAGAGCAACGCGAAGATCAAGGTCGAGGAAACGTATCTGGATGGTTACAAGGCGCACGCGGCGATCGAGCCGCATACCGCCGTCGTGAAGTTCGACGGGAGCAGGGCCACTGTTTGGGCTTCGACACAAAACCCGTTCACCCTCAAGCAGGAGGTAGCCGGGGAACTCGGCATCGCGCCCGAGAGCGTGCGCGTGATTACTCCGTTCGTCGGCGGCGGATTCGGTGGGAAGACGCGGAACCTCCAGGCCGTCGAAGCGGCGCGCCTGGCGAAGCTGACGGGGAAACCCGTTCAGGTGGCCTGGAGCAGAAGCGAGGAATTCTTCTATGATTCGTTTCGGCCGGCGGCCATCGTCAAGATCCGGTCCGGACTGACCGGCGCCGGTGGCATCAGCTTCTGGGATTACCATGTGTACTTCGCCGGCGAGCGGGGCGCCCAGCAGTTTTACAACATCCCGAACCACAGCACCATGTCGCACGGCGCGGCGTGGGGCAGCGCGCCGGGCACGCACCCGTTTGCCACCGGAGCGTGGCGCGCGCCGGGCAATAGCACGAATACGTTTGCGCGGGAATCGCAGATCGACATCCTCGCGGCGAAGGCGGGCCTGGACCCGCTGGAGTTCCGGCTGCAAAACCTCAGCGACAAGCGGATGCAGCGCGTCCTGCAGGCGGCGGCGCAGAAATTCCAGTGGAAACCGGCGAAAACGCCGAGCGGCCGCGGCTACGGCATCGCGTGCGGAATCGACGCGGGAACGTACGTGGCAGCGATGGCCGAGGTCGGGGTCGACAAGGCCACGGGTGACGTCAGGGTCAAGCGGGTCGTCTGCGCGCAGGACATGGGGCTGACGGTGAACCCCGAGGGCGCGATGATTCAGATGGAGGGCTGCATCACCATGGGCCTCGGCTACGCGTTGAGAGAGCACATTCGCTTCAGCGGGCAGTCGGTGCTGGACGACAATTTCGATACGTACGAGATTCCGCGGTTCTCCTGGCTGCCCGAGATTGAGACCGTTATCGTCGACAACAAGGAGGCCGATCCACAAGGCGGCGGGGAGCCGGCCATCATCTTGATGGGCGCGATAGTGGCCAACGCTATCTACGATGCCACGGGCGCGAGGTTGTTCCAGCTACCGCTGAGTCCTGAGCGGGTCAAAGAGGCGATTCGGAAGGCGTAGACAATCGGCAATTGCCCACGGAGCGCGAGGCCAGTCGCGTTTCATCCGGCGCATATGACAGCTCCTCGCGCGGTTCCGGCTTGCGCTTGCGAAATCGGGGCGCGAAATAGAAGCCGAGCACCAGCGCCGCCGCAATCGCTTGTGCCACCATCGTCTCGACGGTCGGGAATACCGAGAACCACACGCCCATCCATGGAGGAATGACGTTGGTCAGCGATGCGATTGGTGTGGTGGGGATCCAGTGGGCGAGTTGCATTTCCTGGGCTTGTTCCCCGACCATGACCAGTAACACGAAGCCGAGCATGATGCCGGTCAGCACGAGCATCTTGCGGTAGGGCAACTGCCGGTGCGCGACGAACGTGAGCACCGCGACGATGCTCGTGAACAGCAACCCGAGCAGCGCGCCTTCGAGCACGAGTTTCCCGCCCATGCGCAGGTAATAGCTCTGCAGGAACAACACCACTTCGAATCCTTCACGATAGAGCGAGGCGAACCCGAGCAGGCACAGTCCACGGAACAGGCGCGACTGGGAGATTTGATCAAGGCGGGCGCTACGGAGCAGTTTCTTCTTGGTGCGATTGTGCAGGGAAATCCAGCCACCCCAGTAGACCTTGTGAAAGAACCAATTCATGACCACGAGCAGAACGATCACCGCGAGCAGCCCGGTCGCGGCCTGTAGATTCAGTGCGGAGACGTTCGCCGACAAATCATTGACGATGGCCACCGCGACAACCCACGTGGCGAGCGTGGCCAGGAAACCGATGCCCGCACCGACCGCGATGGGACGGCGGTAGGATTGTTCGCTGCCGACCATGCTGGCGGTGATGGCCGAAAGTACGAGAATGCACTCCAATCCCTCGCGGAATACGAGCACGCCAATGTCGAGCCGTGCGACCGTCCGGCTCAGATGCGGCGCCGTGGGGTCGGGGCTGCCGCCGGCGGCGATCGCCTGCCAGACCAACACGCCGACGATGAGTAATGCGCCCGCCCAAAAGAGAATGTGACGCCCGACACCCGTCCATGTTGGCGCAAACCATTTCACCGCGCGCGACGAATCGGCTGCTGTATGCTCAAGAGACTTGATCATTTCTGCTTTTCGTCGAGGGCTGAGCCGCAGCCCTCGCCTTTGTTCACTCCAATAACGTGGCGATCTCCTGGACGTGTTCGGTTTCGACGTTGATCTGTTTACGGATGAAATCTTCGAGCATCGTGTCGCCCGCGACGCGCGGCAGGACTTCCTTGTAGGCGTCCAGCGCCTGGCGTTCGACCTCGAGCATCTCCGCGAGCGCGTCCTGCAGATTGGTCGGGCCGGCGCGCAGGTCGAGCTCGATCTTGAGCTGCGGGCTGTGGCCGAGCACGCGAATCTGCTTGGCAATCGCCTCGGCGTGCTCGAGCGTTTCGCGCGTGCCTTCCTCGAACAATTTCTCCGCCGCCAGGCGGTCGACGCCGCGGAGTCGGTACTTCATCTGGAAATAACGGAGGAACGCCTCGACCTCTTCGGCCATCAGCCGGTTCAAGTCCTCGACGATCTCGCTGCGGTCTTTGTTCATAGCGCGGCTCGCTGCAGTTCTTCGATGAGGCAATGGCCCTGGCAAACCTCGCAGGTCTTGCTCTCGGGACACTGATCGTGGAAATCCTTGAAGAGGGCAAGGACCTGCTTGGCCAACGGATCACCCGAGACCAGAAAGCGCATGAAATGGACGAGCTGTTCGCCCGTGGGCTGGCTGATCAGATGCTCGATCTTGCAACTGTCGATCTCGGCTTGCGGCTCGGGCACGTTGAGCACGTTCGTGAGAAAGGCTTTCACGACCGCCTTTTTCGCCAAGACGGATTGAACCGCCTTCAGTCCTTTCGGCGAGAGCTTGACCATGTGATGCTCGTCGGTGTCGACCCAGCCGCGCTTTTTGAGGGCGCGGAGATTGATCGAGACGCTGCCGCGGGTGATGCCGAGCTCGCGGGCGATGTCGGAGACACGGGCCCAGCCGCCGTATTCGAGGCCGACCTCGTAGATGGCGATGAGGTGATGGGCGGCGCTGTGGGTAAGCTCGTTGGCTTCGAATTCCTTCCAAGTTTGCATGGTATGAAGGATTAATACGACATTTGATTGGCATGTCAAACAAAAAGAGGAGGAATTTTGTCTGGTTTTGTCTGCGCCCCAGTTCGCTGACAAATGACTTCCCTAAGCAGTTGGCCGGGCGTATATTCAGTACCGATCCCAAGGAGGTTGTGAGTGGAGCAACTGATCGACGCGTTTCTCGATCATCTGACCGTCGAGCGCGGGCTTGCGCCGAATACGCGCATGGCCTACCGCACCGACCTCGCCCAGTTCCGTGAATTCCTTCGTCAACGCGGCGTGAACCATCTCAACGGCGCGCAGCGTCAGCTCATCACGGAGTATCTGCTGCATCGGCGCAAGGCCGGGCTGAGCGCGCGGAGCTTGTCGCGGCATCTCGCGGCGATCCGGATGTTCTGCCGGTTCCTCGCGCGCGAGAAACTGTTGACCGCCGACCCGACGCAGACGATCGACTCGCCGAAATTGTGGCGCACCCTGCCCCACTTGCTCGAGTACGAGGAGGTCAACCGTCTGCTGGCCGCGCCCGACACGAGGACGAAGATCGGGTTGCGCGACCGGGCGATGCTGGAGTTCATGTACGCGACGGGATTGCGCGTGAGCGAGGTGGCGCGGATCAAGCTGAGCGACATCAATTTCGAGGCGGGGTTTCTGCGGTCGATGGGCAAGGGCAGCAAGGAACGGATTGTGCCGGTCGGGAAACAGGCGGTGGAATGGACCCAGCGGTATCTACGCGAGGCGCGCGGGTCGTTTGCGCGGGCGGAAAACGTCGGCGAGGTGTTTTTGTCGACGCGCGGGCAGGCGCTGAGTCGGAAGACGATCTGGGTGCTGATCAAGAAGCACGCGCGGCGGGCCGGGATCGCGAAGAACATCACTCCGCACACGCTGCGGCACAGTTTCGCGAGTCATTTGCTGCAGAACGGCGGGGATCTCCGTGTGATCCAAGAGATGCTCGGGCATGCGGACATTTCGACGACGCAGATTTACACGCACGTCGACCAACAGCGGCTGAAAGAGACGCATTACCGGTTTCATCCACGGTCGGGGAGACGGCAGTAGGCAGCGGCATCGCGATTTCACCACTCCAAAGGCCTTCGGGGTAGACCCCGACACACAGTGCGCGGAGTGTCTGCCCACCCTCCGGAATGCTTCTGCGACGTGTTGTCGGTTCTGTTACCGTCTCACATTAAACGGGTTGGATCGCCAGATAAGGCTTGATTTTACTGGGTTGCAGGGTAGAATGGTTACCTCTTTCGACGCTTTTTTGTGGAAGGGTAGAACGCAGGTGGAGACGTGCCGAGGGAACTCGTTCAAGGTGCGATATGACCGAGTTGAATCAAAGGATGAAGCGGTGTCCTGACTGCGAACAGATGGTTCCCCATGATGCGAACCTGTGTCGCCACTGCGGGTACGTCTTTCGGGAACGGGAATCCGCGCCGGCGACGACATCGGAACTGGCGCGGCGGGCGCGGGAGCAAAGCGGGGTGTTTGCCCGGCTTCTGACGCTGGGGACCGGGCTCAAGCGACGGTCTCACCGGGGACCCGAGAACGGAAAGGCTTAGCAAGGACATGGGATTCGGCGGCGGGATAGTGATTCTTCTGTTCCTGGCGGTGTTCATCGGCGCGCCGATGCTGATGATCGCACTGATGGACAACAAGCGCCGCAAACCTGCTGTCCGATCAAATTCTCAATGCCAACCAAGTCCGCAGCTCCAATCGGGCGCACAGATCCAACCATGTCCGCAAGTCCAATCACGCGTGCAAGTCCAATCAGGTTCTCAACTCCAATCAAGTCCCCGGTTCCAGTCGGGTCCGCGGCGATGCACGAAGTGCGGGGCGTTGAACCCGTCGGGGCGGGAGCATTGCTATGATTGCGGCGTCAGTCTTCCGCCGGCGCCGCCGGCGGAGACGGAGATGGGTCTGCTGCAGCGGGTGAAGCGGGCGGTAGACCGCAAATCCGCCAGAGGCGGACAAGTCGGGGAGACGGCAGTCGCGAAGTAGCTGGTAGACGGCGGTACAGCACCCTTCGACTGCGCTCAGGGCGGGTCGGCACCGCTCGCCGGGAGGCTCGCCCTCCAATGCGCGAGCGCGGCGGAGACCCTTCGCTTTGCTCAGGGTGACACCGTTTCGGCAGGGGTGTATGATAACCGCATGAAGATGTGGATTTGGATTGTGGCGCTGGTGGCGTTGGCAATGGAAGGTGATGCAGAGGGCACGGATGTCGGCGGCGTGGAGACGGATCGCGGACTGGTGTTCGAGTCGGTTGGCGGAAAGGACCTGAAGCTCGATCTGTATCGGCCAGAGGCGCGTACAGGCAACGTGCCGGTGGTGGTGTTGATTTACGGCGGGGCGTGGATGATGCGGAATCCCGGGTTCGAGGTGCCGAAGGCGAACTGGTTGGCGATGCACGCGTATGCGGCGGCGGTGATCGATTATCGGCTGAGTTCCGAAGCGCTGTTTCCCGCGCAGATTTACGACTGCAAAGCGGCGGTGCGGTGGCTGCGGGCCAACGCAGCGGAATACGGATTGGATGCGGCGCACGTCGGGGCATGGGGCGAGTCGTCGGGCGGACACCTCGCCTGTTTGTTGGGGACGAGCGGCAACGTCGCGGCGCTGGAGGGTAATCTGGGCAACACGAACGAGTCGAGCCGGGTGCAGGCGGTGGTGGATTTCTTTGGCCCGACCGACCTGTTGCAGATGCCGGCGCATCAACTGCCCGGGTCATTTCTCGACCACAATGCGGCGACGTCGCCGGAGTCGCGATTGGTCGGTGGTCCGGTTCAGCAGAATCGGGAGAAGGCCGAGCGGGCGAATCCGATCAAATATGTGACGCGCGATGGGCCGCCGTTTCTCATCGTGCACGGCGAGCAGGATCCCCTGGTGCCATGCAACCAGAGCGAACTGCTTTACGCGGCGCTGAAGGCGGCCGGAGGCGAGGTGACATTCTGCAAGATTGCCGGCGCGGGGCACGGGGGGCCGGAGTTTAGTTCGGGCATGATGCGGGCGGCGGTGTTGGCGTTTCTGGACAGCCATTTGAAACCCCGGCTTGGGCGGCCGTAAGGCAAGCGGCGGGGCGAAAAATTAGGCTCGATTTTTGGAAAGTCGTTGGGTAGGGTTTTCGGTGTAGCAGTTGGATTTTGCGTCCCGAACAAGGGCTAGACGGTCGGGGCGTTCAACATCCCCCTGCACGCGAAGGCGACGCGGCAATCATGCATTTTCAAAAGTTGCAGAAGATCATCGGGTACGAGTTCAAAAATCACGAGCTGCTGCTGGAGGCGCTGACCCATCCGTCAATCGCCCACGAGCGCGGCAGCGAGTGCAACCACCACAATCAGCGGCTCGAGTTTCTCGGCGACGCGGTGCTGCAGTTGGTGCTGACCGATCGCATTTTCAAATTGTATCCCGATCTGCCCGAGGGGAAGCTGACGCAAATCCGCGCGCACCTGGCGAATCGGCACACGCTGTACAAGCGGGCGCAGGCGATCGATCTCGGCGGGCACCTGATGCTCGGCAAGGGCGAGGAAGCCAGCGGCGGCCGTGAGCGGCTCAGCAATCTGGCGGATGCGTACGAGGCGTTGCTCGGCGCGGTCTATCTCGATGGCGGGCTGCGCGCCGTTCGGAAATTCGTCTTCGCGCAGTTCGCGGAGGAATTCCAAAACATCAAACAGACCACGCCCCGCCAGAATCCGAAGGGACGGTTGCAGGAGCTGCTGCAGGCCCACTCGCCCAACGGCCCCGTCTACCGCGTCGTCCACGAATCGGGCCCCGACCACAGCAAGTACTTCGAAGCGGTGGTCGAATGGGAAGGACGCGAGATCGGTCGCGGGAACGGTTCGAGCAAGAAGCAGGCGGAAACGGTCGCGGCGGAGGCGGCACTGGCTTCACTGCCGGAAATCACGGCGCAACCCGGCGCACCCGCGCCTCACTGAGTTTACGGTCGCGCCGCCGCCCCTGGCGCCGACGTCGGCGGCGTGGTCTGCAAGCCGTGCCGCGCCAGCAGGGCCGTCAGCTCGGGCTTGCCCGCGCTGTATTTGACCAACGAGTTCACCAGATAGCTCAGCGAATGGTCATTGGCCCGCAACTGCGCCAACTGCCGTTCCCGCAACGCCGTCGCCCCCACGAGGTTGCGGTTCTGCTTGTACACGAACGCCGTAAACGCCAGGCTCATCACCAGCAGTCCCACTCCCAGTCCGCAAATCAGCAGACGCAATTGCCCGATCGCCGCCAGAACTTCCATCGGCGCGTCGCCCGCGGCGGCCGCCTTCGCCCGTCTCGCGCTCGACTCGTCCCGCTCGCTCATGGCGTCGCTCTCGATCTCGTCTGGTGTGCTCATGAAATTCGTCTCATGGTTGCGCCGCCTTGCGCGGGGCGGTCGCCGTCGCATTGGCCGCGTTGGCGGCCTGCGCCTGCGCCTGGGCCTGCCGGAAAATCTGCGCGATCTGTGGATCGGTGTTGGCCCGAACCGCGAAATCCTGCACCAGACCCTGGATCGCCTGCTCCCGCAATACCATCTGCTGCAACTGCACGTCGGCTCGCGTCGCGTCGCGATAAACCTCCACGTACCGCATCACCATGTAAATGTTGAAAATCACCGAAATCGTCAACACGATGCTCCCGTACTGCACTGCCACTTGGAAGTTCTTTTCGGTCATATCCGCTCCTCACCCGACCACCGATCCAGCAATTCGAACAGCTCCGACACGTTGAACGGTTTCTCCATGAAACCCGCCGCGCCCTCCCGCATCATCTCCTCGCGCGTCACCCCCAGCGACCGATACTCGCCCGACATCAGCAACACCCGCTTCGCCGACTTTGCCGCCAGGATCGCCTTCATCGCGTCGACCCCGTTCATCTGCGGCATGGAAATGTCCATGACCACCAGATCCGGCTGCAACTCCTTCGCCAGCGCCACCGCCTCCACGCCGTTGTGGCCTTTGCCGACGATTTCGTGGCCCGCATACTCGATCGTGTCGGCCACGACGTCGCACACCGCCGTCTGGTCGTCCACCACCAACACCCGCAGCTTCCTGGTGTCTTGTGGCGTCCCCGTTTCTCCCTGTGAAGCCGGAGTGTCCATGTCCATTGGTTCGTTTGGCGCGCGCAATCTACCGGTTCCCATCGCCGAATGCAACCCCCGGATTATGCCTGGCGCTCCCGCGGGTTGTCCATGGAAAATCTTGACATTTTGCACACAGTGCTTGCCAAGCCGCACCGCCTTGTTCTATCTTCCCTCTCGGCGCCTGGTGCGCCATACAGGAGGTCACAATGAAAATTCTGATCGCCGACAAGTTCTCCGAGAACCATCTCGACCGCCTCAAGAAACTCGGCTGCGACGTCATCTACAACCCCGCCGCCAAAGCCGACGACCTGCCCGGCCTGATCCCCGGCTGCAAAATCCTCGTCGTCCGCAGCAAACAGGTCACCGCCGATACCATCAAGGCCGCCGACCAACTGGCCGTCATCCTCCGCGCCGGCGCGGGCGTGAATACCATCGACGTCAAAACCGCCAGCGCCCGCGGCGTCTACGTGACGAATTGCCCGGGCAAAAATTCCATCGCCGTGGCCGAGCTCGCGTTCGCGCTGCTCCTCGCCATCGACCGCCGTGTCCCCGACAACGTCGCCGCGCTCCGCGCCCATAAATGGAACAAGAAGGAATTCAGCAAAGCCGACGGCGTCTACGGCAAGATCCTCGGCATCGTCGGCGTCGGCCAGATCGGCCGCGAAGTCATCAAACGCGCTCACGCCTTTGGCCTGCACGTCATGGCCTGGTCGCGCTCGTTCAACCTGCAAAAGGCCCGCGAGCTCAATGTCGAGCTCGCCCCCGACATCGATACGATTTTCCGCCGCGCCGACATCGTCTCGCTCCACGTCGCGCTCAAGCCCGACACGAAGAAGCTCGTCAATGCCGACCGCCTCGCGATGATGAAGCCCAATGCGATCCTCATCAATACCGCCCGCGGCGAGGTCGTCGACCAGACCGCTCTGCGCGCCGCGTTGGAAGCCAAACGCATCCGCGCCGGCGTCGATGTCTTCGACCCCGAACCCGCCGAAGGCACTGCTGATTTTGCCGACCCGATCCTCGACCAGCCAAATCTCTACGGCACGCACCACATCGGCGCGTCCACCGAACAGGCCCAGGAAGCCATTGCCGAGGAAGCCATCCGCATCATTGAGACCTATCTGAAAACCGGCGTCGTGCTCAATTGCGTCAACCTCGCCACCCGCACCCCGGCCAAATGGCAGCTCATCGTCCGCCATTACGACCGCGTTGGCGTGCTCGCGCACGTCATGGACCAGATCCGCCGCGCCAATACCAACATCGAAGAAGTCCAGAACATCATCTTCGACGGCGCCGCCGCCGCCTGTTGCCGCATCCAACTCGACGCCGAACCCGGCGACAAACTCCTCGCCGCCATCAAGAACGGCAATCCCGACATCATCAGCATCGAATCCTTGAAAATCGGGGAATAGCATTGCGTTTGCAGCCGCGAATCTCATTCGTCGACCATTGGAGGGACGCGCTTCCGCGCGTCCGTTGCCGCTGTTGTAGCCGCGCTTGCTAAGCGCGGTCCGCATCGTAGGGCAAGCGCCCCGCTTGCCGTCGTACCCGCCCCTCCAAATGGCCTCCACCCCCCAGAACGAAGCCAAACGAAGCCAACGCGTTTTTTGCCATCCTGTCCGCCATAACCTTCTTTCGCTCTGGATGATCCGCAGCCTCCACCACCCAAAAACCATTGGCTTCGTTTCGCAGAAACACTATGTAGGCCCCAGACTGCTTGGAGCCCGCCGACTCGCCTGCTCGCGAGCCGCGTTCGGAGTCCCCGGTTTGCCTTCCGAACCATGAATCATCAACCGTCTTCCATTATTTCAAACAACTCTTGCCACCTTATCACAAATGCCTGCCAACCCCAAGCAAAAACTATCGCCCAACGATACTTTGTTTCTTGACAACCCCTCGTTTTTTGCTCCGGTCGCGACTTCCCGCCCGTCGCGCAGCGACGCCCAGCCCATGCGTGCATGAGCTGCGGCCCGCCCGTTCGCAGTTAAGTTCGATCAATTAGAGCCCTCCACCCCTTCCACTCGGTGGCGCAAGCGTCCCTGCTTGTGACCACTTCCCCCTTGAGCCCCAACCACCAATCCTATAGCCTGTCCACCGGAGGCGAGCATGGACAAAACAACTGCCACCGTCATCGTCGCCGGAATCTTCGCTTTGGCCCTCGTCATCGTTCTGCTTTCCTATCGACGCAAGGGCAAAGGCAAAATCACAGGTCCCTTCGGCATGAAACTGGAGGTAGAAGGCGCCAACGACACCCCTCAGACCCCGGGCGTGAACGTCGAAAACGCCAAGAGCCGGACCGGCGGCTTGTCGGCGGAAGACCACACCGGCAAAGGCGCGAACGTCAAAGGGGTCGACGTTGACAAAGACATCCGGGTCACCAGTTCTCCGCCAAGCAGGGGCCCATCGCCCCCAAAACGGTAGCCCCCGACCCATCCGCAAGCTCGGGGGCTGTCTCGGTAAACAGAGCGAGCGCGGGACGCGACCTGGCGGTCACGCAAATCCAAAACCAAGTTGTCTACGCTGCTGCCCACGCGGCCCTGCTCACCCTTCATCAGCTTCCTCCTCCACCTGATCTCGTTGGTCGCGAGGACGAACTTGCCGATCTGCTGACTCTCGTCAAAACCGGCGGCGTCAACATCTCCGGTATCAAAGCGGGACTCCACGGCATGGGCGGCGTCGGCAAGACCGCTCTGGCCGTAGCGCTCGCCCACCAGCTCAAGGACCAATACCCCGATGCCCAGGTCATGCTCAATCTGCGCGGAGCCGACCCGGATCGCCGTCCCCCACTCTCATCAGCCGAGGCGATGCAGAACGTCATTCATGCCTTTGCCCCGGAGGCCAAGCTGCCCAATACCGTGGACGAGTTGAAGCCAATCTATCTCTCGGTGCTGCAGGAGGGAAACCATCGCATCCTGCTGTTGCTCGACAACGCCGCCAGTCCGGAACAAATCGAGCCTCTCTTGCCCCCGTCCAATTGCCTGTTGCTGGTGACCTCACGCGCCCACTTCACGTTGCCCGGACTGAAAGCGAAAGACATCGGTTGCCTGAAACCCGACCAATCGGTCAAGCTGTTGCTCAAGCTCGCGCCGCGCATCGGCGAACACGCCGCTCACGCCGCAGAGTTGTGCGGCCATCTGCCGCTGGCGTTGGAAATCGTCGCCGGGATCGTCAACGATAAGAGACTTTACCCGGTCCAGGACATCCTCACGCGTCTCGAAACCAAGCAGGAAAAACCGCCCAAGGTCGATGCCGCCTTCGAGGTCAGTTACGACCTCCTTTCAGAAACCTTGCGTCGGCAATGGTGCCAACTCTCCGTCTTTCCCGCCAGCTTCGATCTCCGCGCCGCCGCCGCCGTCTGGGAGTCGGACCAAGACGCAGCTCGCGACAACCTGCAGGTCCTTTTCAACGCCAGCTTGGTGGAGTGGAACGAGGCCACCAACCGCTTCCGCCTCCACGACCTCATCCGCGATTTCTGTAACGGCAAGCTCTCCTCGGACGACCGTTCCGCAGCCCAACTTCGCCACTCTGAACACTACTCCCAAATCCTTGACGAAGCCGGCGAGTTGCTTCTAAAAGGTGGCGATTCAATCCTTCACGGCCTCGCCGTGTTCGACACGGAACGCACCAACATCGAAGCCGGCCAAGCCTGGGCTACAGCCCAACCGGCCGACAGCAAGGTCGCCGCACAACTCTGCGTCGAGTATCCTAACGCCGGCGTTTACGTCCTGAGCCTGCGCCAGCATCCCCGCCAGCGCATAGCTTGGCTGGAGGCTGCCGTCGCGGGTGCCCAGAGGCTGAGAAACCGAAGGGCGGAGGGCGTCTCCTTGGGAAACCTAGGCCTCGCTCATGCGGCTTTGGGTGAAACGCATCGCGCCATCGAATTGTATGAGCGGCGCGTAGCCATCGCGCGTGAGTCCGGCGACAGGCGCGGCGAGGGCAGCGTCTTGGGCAACCTAGCCAGTGCCTACGCGGAACTCGGCGAAACGCGTCGCGCGATCGAGTTGTACGAACAACGACTGGCGATCGCACGTGAGTCCGGCGACCGACGTGGCGAGGCCAACGCCTTGAGCAATCTGGGCGTAGCCTATGCGAACGCAGGCGAGGCGCGCCGCGCCGTCGAGCTCTACGAGCAAGCCCTAGCTATCGACCGCAAGACGGGTGATCGACGCGGAGAGGCCAACACGTTGGGCAATCTGGGCAATGCATACGGGGATTTGGGCGAGCCGCGACGCGCAATCGAGTTCTACGAACAAGCCTTGGGCATCAGCCGGGAAATCGGCGATCGTCGAGGCGAGGCCAATGCATTAGGTAACTTGGGAATCGCCCGCGCGATAACAGGCGAAACCCCGCAAGCTATTAAGCTTTGCGAGGAGCAATTGGTCATCGCGCGTGAGATCGGCGACCGACGCGGTGAAGGCAATGCGCTCTTCAACATGAGCCTAGCCCTCGATAAGCTCGGCAAACGTACCGAAGCCATCCACCAAGCCGAAGCCGCGCTAAGAGTCTACGAGCAAATCGAAGACCCGCATGCCGAACAAGTCCGCCAACAACTAGCCGTGTGGCGCAGTAAGAAGTAATCTGTGCCCATCCGTGTTCATCTGTGGCCAATGGATCCTTCTCTGGCTAGAACCCGCCCTACCCCATCGCCTTCGCCCGTTTCACCAACTGCACGGCGAGCCCCCACGGATCGCGCAACATCGCCAGTTCGTCCCCGCTGTCCGTCACGGTCATCTCCCCCACCGCCGTCGCACCGGCCTGCATCAATCGCGCCCGGGTTGCTTTCACATCGTCCACCGCAAATGCGACGTGCAAGATCAGCGGGTCCATCTTCGGATAGTCCGGCACCGGCGCTTTCGGGTTGCGGTAAATCTCCAACATCGTCTGCCCGCTCGCATCGGCCATGAATCGCGCATGGTTCGGCGGACCAAAACTCCGCACCGTCCGCATCCCGAGATTGGCCTCGTACCACGTCGCCATCGCCACCGGGTCCGCCACATTCAACGCCACATGCTCGATTTTCATAGTTGATTACCGCTTGTACAAAACCCACGCTGCGCCATCTTCCTCTTCCTACATCCCCTCGCTCCTCAGGGGGAGAGGGTCAGGGTGAGGGGTGGTAGACGCCGCCGCCACGGTTCGCGTCAGCATTCGCCGCCAGCGGGTCGTCCAAAAATACACCAGCGCGACGGTAATCGCGCATTGCACGGCCGTCACCTTGGTGAGAAACGGCAGGTCCTCAAGCTCGGGCCTGGATACCGCCAGATATCCCGGGGTCACAAACGAGAAGTCGGCCAACGGGGAAGCGTCGAGCATCCCGCTGAGCAGGAACGGCAGGGCGTACAGCACAAACAGGCCGAGCGCGAAAAATCCCATCGCCCGCCGACGGAACTGCAGGCGGCACAATTCGAGCAGGATCGCAAACGTGACGAACACAATCAGGATGTTCACGTCCGCCAGCAGGTAGGCCCAAATGTCCCGTTTCGCGCTCAATACGAACTGCGTCCCCAATCCCGCCACGGCAATCACCGCCAGCCCCACCGCCGTGCACGCCCCGCTCCGCCACATGACCCCGCCCATCGCCGCCGTCCCGCGCCGCAGCGCGCCGACCCGCGTTTCCTCGAGGTTCAGCACCTGCGACGCGATAATCATCAGCCCGGCGATCAGTGCGCCAATGTGAACCGTGGCCAGCCGCGGAAAGTCATACGGCTTCGTCGTCTCGCCGCGCCACTCCCAGATCAATCCATATTGAGCGAACAGTAGCAGCCCGAACAGCGTGAGAACTTCCCACCGCAGAAGCGCCGGCCGTTCCGGCCGGCCGAACTTCCGCTTCACGCCGCGCCATATCAAAATGCCCAAAAGCGCCTGCAATCCCAGGGTGTACATCAGCGGATGCATCTTCACCGAAAACAGGTTGGCGTCTGGGCCCCACAATTTCGCTTCGAACCCGGTGGGTTCCACGCCAAACAAGTGCACCGCCGCATACACCGGCACCAGGTAATTCGTCAGCGAGAACCGGCCCGCTGCCAGCATGGTCGGAAGAGTTATGAACAGCACGGCCAGGATTCCCACTCCACCCTGCGCGCGTGGCATCGCCATTCCCGCCAGCACGCCGAGCAGCCCGAACAGCAGCGCCGTCGTGAACAGCAGCGTTTGTGTGCCAATCCACAGTCCCAGCGGCAGCCGGGTGATCGCGATAATGGCCAGCCCCACCGGCATCAGGCTCACCGCCATGTAGAACTCCCGCAACGGTGAGCCGAGCCAGTATCCCCGCGCCAGTTCCCCGCTGGTCAGCGGCGTGAGCCGATTGCTGTCCAGCATCCCGCTCCGGCGCTCTTCCACCAGCGTCCGCGAAATCCGGCTGAACCCGCCCACCATCAACACCAGCGCCTGCAAGACCAACAACCACGCGTAATACCCCTTCCCCAAATCCGTCGGTGAACCCACGTGCGCCACCTCTCCCACGGCGAGGTTGTAGCACAGCGACACCACCATGCTCAGCCCGATCAGCAGCATCAGGAATATCGGCGCCATCACGCCGCCGCGGTGGACCAAGCGCCGCTCGGTGAGAAATATGGGGTTCTCGAACAGGTTCACATGAGAGCCTTCGCGCCCGAATTCAGGAAAATCTGCTCGAGATCGTCACCCATGCTCCGCCATTCCGTCACGCGCACCCCGTGCCCGATCAACGACCGCAACACCTCGTCCAGCGCGTCCTCTCCACCCTCAAAATCAAACGAAGCCCCGTCGTCGACTGTCGACACGTTCTTCACGCCCGCCGTCTGCTTCAACATCTCCAGCCCGTTCGCGCCCGCCGCCCGCCACTTCACCAGCATCCGCCGTTGCCCGATCTGTCGTCCCAGCTCCGCGATCGTCCCGCTGGCAACCAGCCGTCCCCGCTCCATGATACCCGCCTTGTTACAGAATTCGGACATCTCCGACAAGATGTGGGAAGAGATCAGGATCGCCCGGCCCCCATCGCGCAGTTGCAGGATCAGCTTCCGCAACTCGATCCGTCCCAGCGGATCCAGGCCGCTGGCCGGCTCGTCGAGGAACAACACGCGCGGATCGGGCAACAGCGTCTTCGCCAGCAGGAGCCGCTGTTTCATTCCGCGCGACAACCCCTCGCACAATGCCCGGCTCTTCTCCGTCAGCCACGTCAGCTCCAGGCACTCGGCGATGCGGGCCGCCCGGTTCGCCACGCCGTAGGCCCGCGCAAAATGATCCAGGAACTCCGTCGCGGTAAGTTGATCGTAGACCGGAGAATAGTCCGGCATAAACCCCAAGAGTTGTCTCGCCATCCGCGATTCGCGGGCCAGATCGCGGCCCGCCACGGAAACTGTTCCATGCGTCCACTCCTGCAATCCGCAGGCCGCCCGCATCGTCGTCGTCTTCCCCGCGCCGTTGGGCCCGATCAAGCCGTAGACGTCCCCACCGCAAACCTCCAAAGACAAGTCGTTCACCGCAACAACATCCGGGAAATCCACGCGGAGATGACCGATCGCTAGAAGCGCCTCAGGCATGGTCCGATTATTGTCTGAGCCCCGGGCAAACACAAGCCTGCGGATGCGCGGCCTCGCGCCTTCTCCCGGGAAAACCACCCGGGCGCGGCTCGACTCACGTTGTCTCGCTCAGGGAGATGACTTGCTTTCCGACAAACGGCCGGTGTACGATGTGCGCGTTACCCCGTTGGGCCACTGTTCTGGCCTGCTGATGTATCCTGTCGGCGTGGAGCGCAACGAGTCGACTGTAAAGGAAACATGGACATTAATATCGCAGTCGTTCCCGTGGCCGGGCTGGGCACGCGGCTCTTGCCGGCAACGAAATCGCAGCCGAAAGAGATGTTGCCTGTCGGTCGCAAACCCGTCGTCCAATATGTGGTCGAGGAACTGGCCCGCGTCGGCATGAAGCGCATCATGTTCATTACCGGCCCCGGCAAAGCTTCGTTGGAAAACCACTTCGACCTGAACGAAGAACTGGTCCGCACGCTGCGCGAGAACGGCAAGGAAGACTCATTGACCGAGCTGGAGTTCGAGCGCGCCGCCATCCAGTATTTCTACACCCGACAGCGCCAGCTCCTCGGCCTGGGCCACGCGATCCTCTGCGCCGAAGCGTTCGTCGGCAACCAGCCCTTCGTGGTGGCGCTGGGCGATTCCATCATCGGCCTGCACGCCCAAAGCGATGTCGTCCACCGGATGAAACGCTGTTTCGCGGAGAAAGATGCCGCCGCCGTGATCGCCTTCGAGGAGGTCGCCCCGGAGGAGGTCCACCAATACGGCATCGCCAGACCCAAAGCCGATGGCGACGTGTTCGAGATCGCCGATCTCATCGAAAAGCCGTCCCAGTCCGAGGCCCCGAGCAATCTCGCCATTGCCGCCCGTTACGTGCTGGCCCCGCGCGTGTTTGACGCGATCCGCCGCATCCCGCCCGGCAAGGGCGGCGAGATACAAATCACCGACGCCATCCGTCTCATGATCCACGAAGGCGGCAAGGCCTACGGGATCCGCTTGAGCCGGGCCGAACGCCGCTACGATATCGGGAATTTCCAGTCCTATTTCCGCGCCTTCGTCGAGTTTGCGCTCGCGGACAAGAAGCAGGGCCCGGCCCTGCGCCAGCATCTGGAGGCGTTGCTTCGTGATCATCATTCGTAAACGCGGCTACGCCCGCGCCGGGCTCCTCGGCAATCCGTCCGACGGCTATCACGGCAAGACCATCTCGATCATCGTCCGCAATTTCTGGGCCGAGGTCGTGCTCTATGAATGGGATTCCGTCGACATCGTGCTGACCGAGGATGACCGCGCCCGCTTCAGTTCCATTCACGATCTCGTGAGGGACGTGAAACTCCACGGCTATTACGGTGGCATCCGGCTCATCAAGGCCACCATCAAACGCTTTGTCGATTATTGCCACGCCGCTCAGGTGACTCTGCCGAATCGCAATTTCTCCGTGCGTTACCAAACCAACATCCCGCGCCAGGTCGGCATGGCCGGTTCCAGCGCCCTGATCGTGGCGACGCTCCGTTGCCTGATGGAATTCTACGGCGTTGACATCCCGCTCGAAGCCCAGCCCTCGCTGGTCTTGTCCGTGGAAAAAGAGGAACTCGGCATCGGGGCCGGGCTGCAGGACCGCGTGACCCAGGTCTACGAAGGCCTAGTCTACATGGACTTCGACAAGGCGCGCGAACACCTCGTCGGCGGCCTGAAATGTTACGCCTACGAACCGATGCCCGTCGATCTCTTGCCGCCGCTCTACCTGGCGTACCACGCCAGCCTCAGTGAGCCGACCGAAATTTTTCACAATGATATCCGTGGCCGGTTTGACCGGAGCGAAGAACAGGTCGTCAACGCCATGAAGCATTTCGCCGAGCTGGCCGCCGCGGGACGCGAGGCCCTGCTCCAGCACGATCCCAAACGCCTCGCCCGCCTCATGGACGAGAATTTCAATACCCGACGAAGTATTTACAATCTCGCTCGCTGGCAGATTCAAATGGTGGAGGCCGCCAGGCAATGCGGCGCCAGCGCCAAGTTCGCCGGCTCGGGCGGTGCCATCATTGGGACCTACGACGATGAAGCCATGTATCGCGAATTGTGCGCCAAACTGTCAGCGATCGGCTCCCGCGTGATCAAACCCCGTGTCCAGTAGTCTCTGGGGCAGAAGCCCTTGGCAGCCCGCTGTCGAAAGCCTCACTTTTCCTGTCACCTGCTCGCCCGCGCTGGGGACTTATCTAACGGTATGATAACATCCAGCACAATGGCAGGAACCGAGTACTCCGACGCCCAGCTCGTCGCCAATACGCTCGCCGGCGACCGGGACGCCTTTGGTCGAATCGTCGCAAAGTACCAGACCCTGATCTGCTCCCTCGCCTACAGCCGCCTCGGCAACATCGGCCAGAGCGAGGACGTGGCCCAGGACACCTTCGTCGTCGCCTGGTGTCATCTCCGTCACCTGCGCGACCCCGAAAAACTCCGCGCCTGGCTCTGCGGTATCCTCCGCAATCGCATCCAAAAATATCTCCACCGCGAAGGCCGCGAACCAGCCCACGACGCCGAGCCCATCGAGCTTGCCGACCACACGCCCGCTCCCGACCCGCTGCCGTCCGAGGAAAGTGTCACGCGCGAGGAGGAAGCGATTCTGTGGAAATCCCTCAGCAAGATCCCCGAGATCTATCGCGAACCCCTCATCCTGTTTTATCGCGAACACCAATCCATCACGTCCGTCGCCCTCCAGCTCGACCTGACCGAAGACACCGTGAAACAGCGGCTGTCGCGCGGCCGGAAACTGCTCCAGGAAGAAGTCGCCACGTTCGTCGAACGCACACTGGACCGGACCGCGCCGACCGGAGCTTTCTCCGCAATGGTTCTGGCCGCTCTGCCGGTCGTCACCGGCTCGGCAGCCGCAACCGCCGGTGCCGCTACCGCGGCCAAGGGCGCCGGGGCCACCAAGTTCGGTTTCTTGGGCGCATGGCTGGCGCCATATCTCGGAATCTTCAGCGGCCTGGCAGTCGGCTGGATGAGCGTCCGTCTCGCGCCGACCGAGGCCGAACGCCGCGTCAAGCTGCGCTCGTTGATTGCGCTTTGGGGGTTCATACTCGGATGGTGTTTTATCGCCAAGCCGGCGGTCTACGCCCTGGGCAGGCACTATCAATGGAATGATCAAACCTGGGTCGGCGTCCTAGCCGGCTTTTGGTGGTTCTACGCCGCGGTCGTCGCTGGTGTGATCGTCGTCTTCTTCAGGCGTGTGCTGGCCGTTCGCGAACAATTCGAGGCCACGGGCGGGGCGTCGGTACCGCTCGCCGACCGCAAACGCCTTGCCGTCGCGGTCGCCTTGCATCTGGCCTGCTGCTGGGTGGCTTATCTGGCGTGGGAAGCCGCCGACCGCATCTGGGCGGCAATCATTATCGCTGGGATGATCCCGATGGCCGGTTGGTATCTGTACCAACTCCGCCGAAAGGCCGGCTCAGTGTCGATGCGTGCAAGCGCCAAGCATATGACCCTCCTTTGTGGCCTGATTCTCCTAGCGCTGAATCTGCGCCTGGATGTGTGGGTGGCCGCGCGCCGCGGCGTGTCCGTCGCCGAAGTCCACCAATTCCTCCCCGTGTGGCTCATTCCCCTGCTCTCCGTTGCCCTGATCGCCTGGGTCGCGGCACTGATCGCCATCACCAAACCAAAAGCAAAAGCTACATCCCGATAGGCTGGAACATGAAAAAGACCACTGTGTTCACAACGCTCGTGGTGTGCCTTCTGGCATCCAGCAGCCCGATGATGGGGCAAACTCAGACCACGCCGGCTGTGGCCGACAAACCGGTCCTGACTGATGCCACGGTTCCGGATCCGTTTCGTCCATTGTACCAAGAGTTGGACGAGTCTCTTCGCCAAGCACAACAGCTCTATCCGTTCCAGAAAGGAAATGCTCGCCCTCTCATCGCCCCAAGCCTGGCGATGGCCTCAAGCTTCTACTCTCCGTCCGCAGCCGATCCCCAACGCTGGAACGATCTGCTGGCCACGCTTGACGCATTCAAGGCCATGAGAATGAACGCCGTGTCTGTTGAGATCGCCGCGCCGGATCTCGCCCTCGGTGATACGGAATCTCTCCTCGACTTCTATCAACGCCTGGCCGCGGAAATCCACGCTCGCCACATGAAACTGTACGTGGAACACTTCTTCAATACGCCGTTCGAGCCCAACACGCCCCCCCACAAGCATTCCCACAAAGATATCCTCGCCGCCAAAACCTTCCAGGACAATCCCCAGGGACGACAAGAGTTCCTCAACATCCTCGAGCAGGAAAACACGCTGATTTACCGCGAAATCAAACCGGACTACCTGAGCATCCTGACCGAACCTCAAGTGTCCACTCGCTTGATGTTGCACCTCACCTTCACCGCGGATGAACTGGCCCGCTGGGTTGGCGATCTCACCACCCGCCTCAAGAACACCGGCGCCAGTCCCGGCACACTCCTCGGCGCAGGAGCATTGACCTATGAGTCCGAAGATTTCGTCCTCAAGTTCGCCCAACAGGCAAACTTGGATTACGTGGACATGCATGTGTACAGCCTCAAAATGAAAGACGAAGACCAGGTGGCGAAATTGACCGCCCTGGTGGGAAAAGTCCGGGAGTCACGGCCGAACATGCCGGTCACGATCGGCGAAGCGTGGCTTTTCAAAAACGGCAAAGCCGGCCCGAAAGCACCCTACCCGGAAATCTTCGCGCGCGATAATTTCAGTCTCTGGAGCCCGCTGGATGCGCAATTCCTGAAGCTCCTGATGGGAATCGCCCAGAAGGAAAACATCTCTGTCGTCGCCCCATCTTTCAGCCAGTACTTCTTCGCCTACTACACGCTCGGGGATGCGGAGTCGAGCCGGTTGCCTCCGTGGCCGCACAGCATTCCCCAGTCCTGGAACAAGGCTTTCGAAGCCGTCCGCAACCACCAGCTCTCACCCACTGGCAAAGCCATCAGCGCCATGCTGGAGCCCGCCGCGAAATGATGCTCGTAACCGCTTCGGCCCGACGGAGAATTGCGCGTCCTATGTCTCGTGCTGTTTCTTAAGCGCCTCGTCCAGCGCCGACAGCTTCGGCTCAATGTGAATCGGCGTCCCCGCCGTCTCCATCGCCGCCTTCACATCTTTCAATCCGTTGCCCGTGATCACCGCGCACACGCTCTCGGTCTTCTTGATGATGCCGTCGGCAATCGCCCGCTTCACCCCCGCCACGCTCGCCGCGCCGCTCGGTTCGCCAAACACCGCGCTTAACCGTGCCGTTTGGTTCATCGCCTCCATGATCTCGGCGTCCGTCACCGCCACGATCTCACCCTTCGATTCCCGGAGCGCATGCACCGCCTTCCGCCAATTCCGCGGCGTCCCGCAATTGATGCTGTCCGCCCGCGTCTGCCCATCCACGTTCACCAGGTCCTTGCCGCTGTGAAACGCATCCGCCACCGGCTTGCACCCGGCCGCTTGCACGCCCAACATCCGCGGCAGCTTTTTGATGAACCCGAGATGATACATCTCGCGAATCCCTTTCCACGTGCCCGCGATCGTGCACCCGTCCCCCACGCTCAGGCACACCCAGTCCGGCATCATATCGGCAAATTGTTCGGCGATTTCCAGCCCGCAGGTCTTTTTGCCCTCGACCAGGTACGAGTTGATCGCGCAATTCCGGTTGTACCAACCGTACTTCGCGCACGCTTCCATGCAGAAGTCGTATGCCGCGTCGTACGTCCCTTTCACTTTGACCACCGTCGCGCCAAACACCAGCAACTGCGCGATCTTCGGCTCCGGCGCTTTCTCCGGCACGAAAATCACCGACGGCATTCCCACCGCCGCCGCAAAACACGCCAGCGATGACGCGGCGTTCCCCGTCGACGCACACGCAATCGTCTTCGCGTGGTACTCGATCGCTTTCATCACGCCCACCGAGCTTGCGCGATCCTTGAACGACGCGCTCGGATTGCGCCCGTCGTCCTTGACGTACAGATCGCGCACACCCATCCATTCGGAAAGCCGGTCCGCGTGATACACGGGCGTCCACCCCAACTGCAGCGATGGCAGGGGCAGCGAAAAATCGACGGGGATCAGCTCCTCGTAGCGCCAATGCCAGTGCGCCCGCTGCGCCAGCGCCCGACGCGTCAGCGTCTGGGCCACCTTCTCGTAGTCGTACTCGACATCGAGGATGCCCTCGACCCCGCACTGGTCGCACGTGTAGCGGTTGCCCGCGGGATACACCGTCCCGCAGATGACGCACCGTAATTGGGAGATATGTTGGATGGCCATGCGCGCGATTCTACGCGCCACGGCTCACAAAATCAACGTGGCGAACTTCCGCCAGCAAACACGACGGACCAGGCACCCGTGGCGTCGTTGTTTGTCTACTCGCCGTAAACAACTGTCGTGTACTTGGCGTAAACGCCAAGCACGCTCGTGACCTTGTAGTCCACATGATGGATCTTCGTGATTCCGCCGTTATCCATCGCTGCCTTGATACTGGAGTCACCCGTGGCAATGCATACGATCGCCGTGGACGAGGCCGTACCGACCTTGTCCGACCCGCCAGCGCTACCCACAGCCACCGGACCCGCCGTCTGCGTATAGATCCCCGCATAGCTTCCCCCCGCAACTCCCCCGACCATTGCACACCCCGACATGAACACAACTACTGCACTCGCCGCTGCGACTAACACGATGAGTCTCTTCATAACCGTTCTCCTCTTGGTTGGATTGCCACGGGTGCCAGCCCGCTATGGGCGCTTATACGACGAATCCACCATCCTGTCTAGAGGAATTCGTTTGCCGATTTTCTTTGCCTTGTGGCGAGCCGACTGCGTACAACTGCTCTCGATCCATGAAGCTCCTCATCAAAAATGGCCACGTCATCCGTTGGAGGAGGGAGGGCGAGCCTCCCGGCGAGCCGCGTGTCGAACAGCTCCAGTCCCATCACGTCCTCATTCAGGACCATCGCATTCTCGACGTTGTCACCTCCGTCCCTGGGGACTTCGAGGCCGACGAGACCATCGATGCGACCGGTTGCGCGGTGATTCCGGGATTGATCAACGCGCACCATCATCTCTACCAGTCCCTCACGCGCTGCCTCAAGCCCGTCCAGAATGCCAAGCTCTTCGACTGGCTCCTCGGCCTCTACGAAGTCTGGGGCCGCCTCGATTTCGAGGCCGTCAAGCTCGGCTCGCAAATCTCCATGGCGGAAATGCTGCTCTCGGGTTGCACCACCACCAACGACATGTTCTACGTCTATCCGCGCCAGTCCGACGTGAAAGCCGAAGCCGTCATCGAGGGCGCGGCCGAACTCGGTATGCGCCTCCACGCGGGCCGCGGCTCGATGTCGCTCGGCCGCAGCCACGGCGGTTTGCCGCCCGACGATGTCGTTCAGGACGAGAAAACCATCGTGAAGGATTGCGAGCGCGTCATCGAGAAGTTCCATGACGCGAAGCCGTACGCGATGACCCGCGTCGATCTGATGCCCTGCTCTCCCTTCTCCATCACGTTCGATCTGCTCAAGGAAACCCGCGCGCTCGCCAAATCCCGAAACGTCCTCTGCCATACCCACGTCGCCGAAACAGAGGACGAGAACAAGTTCTGCCTCGAGAAGTTTGGAAAGCGTCCCGCCGATTACCTCGCCAGCGCTGATTGGATCGGCCCCGACGTGTCCTGGGCGCACTGCGTCCGCCTGAACTCCGCCGAGATCAAATTGCTCGCCGATACAAAGACCGCCGTCGCCCATTGCCCGTCATCGAACATGATCCTCGGCTCCGGCATTCCGCCCGTCTGCGAGATGTTGAAGGCTAACGCCACCGTCGGCCTCGGTGTCGACGGCTCTTCCAGCAACAACGGCGCGCACGTTCTCGCCGAGGCGCGTCAGGCCCTATTGCTCCAGCGGGTGAAGAATGGCGCGGATAGTTTCACCGCCGAAGATGCGTTGCGCATCGCCACACTCGGCGGCGCGCGCTTGCTCAACCGCGAAAAGGAACTCGGCAACATCGCCCCCGGCTATGCCGCCGACATCGCCATCTACGATCTCAATACCATCGAGTTTGCCGGCGCGTACGCGCAAGATCCTCTCGGTGCCCTGATGCTCTGCCATTCTCCCCGCGCCAAGTTCGTCCTCGTCAACGGCAAGCCCGTCGTCAAATACGGCCAGCTCGCCACCGTCTATCTGCAGGGTCTCGTAACAAGAATGAATGAGCTGGTGAGAAAGAAGTTCTGCTAAGCGTGGTCTTGGAAGTCAGCAGCGTTGGGACTATTGACTCCTGCATAATACAGTGACTATTTCACCACAGTTCAGCCTGTTTCCAGAAGGCAGTGATCAACCGCGGGCGACGGCGCATTCGGCGGAGCGCTTGGGTTGCCCGCAGTGTTAGCTC